>Ga0214927_100047_pt1 | contig 109678 bp, 108 predicted proteins | sample Stichaenrichm16X_FD_168612 | JGI IMG/M metagenome (GOLD analysis project Ga0214927, IMG submission 168612) | Xylose enriched microbial communities from anaerobic bioreactor in Madison, Wisconsin, United States - 16X | ecosystem: Engineered > Bioreactor > Anaerobic > Unclassified | place: USA... | reverse complement strand
CCCAGCACCCTCACGCCACGGCAAGACACTCATGAAGCAACACCACACCAACCACAGCCACACCCGCACCACACTCTGAGCACACCAGGCGCAGCAGCACGCACACACCACCTCACCCACAAACAAAACAAAAAAAATCCCCGCAAAAAACGGGGATCTGTTGTTCTCTACAAAAGGGCGGGGCTGGAATTTTCGTATCTTCGGAACCAAGCCACAAACTCGCTAATACCGTCTTCGAGGTGGGTGGTAGGTTTCCAACCAGTAAGATCGTGAATGGCATCAATAGAGGCCCATGTTGTTTCAACATCAGCTTCTGGCCGAGGGCGCAATCTCAGCTTGGCTGTGCATCCCAGCTCGCGCTCAAGCAACTTCACCAGATACCGAACAGGTTCTGGCCGGTGATTGCCAATATTCAGCACGCGTGCTTCGCCTGCGGGAGGCGGGGTTTCATAAACGGCGAGAACACCTGCCACCACGTCTGAGATGTAGGTGAAATCCCGCGCCAGCGCGTCTCCTTCGTAAAGGGTGACATCTTTTCCGTGGGATATGGCCTGCGCAAAGCTGTAATAGGCCATATCCGGCCGCCCCCAGGGGCCATACACCGTGAAAAACCGTAGGCCTGTCTGCGGCAAACCATAGAGATGGCTATAGGTGGATGAGGTCAGTTCTCCTGCGCGTTTTGTAACGGCGTAAAAAGAGCCGGGCTCATCAACCCTGTCGGTTTCCCGAAACGGCAAGGACGTATTGCGCCCATACACTGACGAGGAAGAGGCATAAACCAGATGCTCCAACCGTGGCAGCCTACGGGCAAATTCAAGCACGGACACATGCCCGAGCACATTTGACTCAGCGAAGGCTGCCGGATTGTTCATGGAATACCGAACGCCCGCTTGTGCAGCAAAATGGAGCACGCCAGTTATGGAGGGTTCCTGCTCAGCAATCTGCGTAAGGGCAGATGTATCTGACACTTCAAGCTGATGGAAAACAAAATGTGGCTGCTGTTGCAAGCGGGCCAGACGCGCCTGTTTCAGAGCAGGGCTGTAATAGGTATTCAGGTTATCAACCCCGATAACCCTCTCTCCTCTTGCCAGAAGCGCCTGACTGACATGGTAGCCAACGAAGCCAGCCGCCCCTGTTACAAAAATCGTCACGTTCTTGCCTCGATACAACCCCCTGATTGGGATTGCGTATATCCTCTAACGTTTTTTCTGCCTGACTCAACCAGGCAGAAAAAACATGGCGTCAGGATTTTTTCTCCAGAGACGGTGCTTCCACCTTGTCCCCCACGGTTATACCCATCTTGGCTGTTACCCCGCCAGCCAGTTCAAGTGTAGCCGAAACCGGCCCATGACTGCTGATATGAGCCAGACTGCGTGGCACGGCATTTTCTGCAATGGCCTGAATACGATGATCTGGCGCTATGAACACGATATCAAGCGGAACCAGCGTATTTTCCATCCACATGTCGCTCTGTTGAGGAGTGGCCCAAAGAAACAACATACCGCTATTATCCGGCAGGTTGGTGCGGAACATTTCTCCCACCTGCTGCTGGCGTGGCGTACGCGCCAGTTCTACTGAAAACACGTGTCGGCCGCTGGCGGACACAATCGTCAGATTTTCACGCGGCAACACCGGCTGAGCCTGTGTTGGTTCGCTCATATCTTCCGTGCTGGCCATGGCAGTGGCTCCCAACACGCTACCTGCCAGAAGGCAGGCCGCTGCCACCCCAAGAATACCCTGTCTCACTTACGAACTCCTAATCAACCGGCACAGAGAAACGGATTGTTCATGCGTTCAGCACCCAAGGTGCTTGAGCCACCATGCCCCGGCATAATGACAACATCATCCCCCAAGGGAAGCAGTTTTTCTTTGATAGATCTTACAAGAAGATGTCCATCCCCATAAGGGAAGTCCGTGCGCCCCACTGTGCCACGGAACAGGGTGTCCCCCACAAAGGCGAAGCGTGCTGCCTTATCAACAAACACAACATGGCCGGGGGTGTGGCCCGGAACATGCAGGACATCAAACGTTCGCCCTGCAACCTTTACCTGCTCGCCCTCGGCAAGGTACCGATCCACCTTGGCGTTTTCCAGCCCTTCCAGACCGAAATGGCGTGCCTGATTTTCAATGGAGGACAGAAGAAACTCATCTTCCACTGTTGGACCAATAACAACAGGAGACGTTTCTTGTGTTTTAGCCAGCAAACGGGAAAGCGCGGCTACTCCTCCGACATGATCAAGATGCCCATGTGTCAGCAGAATCGCCTCTACCGTCAGACCATTCTGCCGGATGAATTCTGCCAGCACATCAGCATCGCCCCCGGGGTCCACCACCACAGCCTGCCGTGTTGCTTCATCCCACAAGACAGAACAGTTCTGACGAAAAGGCGTTACCGGGATAACCTGCAACTGCATGCCAGAATAGGCCTGGTGCAAAACTGTTCTCCTCCATCACCCAAAATACGCACGCGCGCGGCACGACATTGCCTCTCCCCTGCAACTGTTGAGAGAAACGTTCCTGCTTTCACTGACGCGCTTCCAAGACAACGTCCATAAAAAAACTGCCAGAGGCAACGCTCTGGCAGTTTTGTGACAAATAACTAGACCGCAGACCTCAGGCAGGAAGCTGCCAGCCGGTTGCCGGAATATCAAAATGGCTCCGCAGGTCATGCGCCGGAATGTTTGTGAGATCCTTGGGGAAGCTCTTGATCAGCTTGGCTTCTGCCGGTTTGCTGAGATGCGTGCGGATTTCATGCAGCACAGGCGCAGGGGCTGCCAGCACAAAGCCGTCAATCTGACCACCCTTGTTTACCAGCGCATTGATGCGATCGGCCACAACGCGGGCAAAGGCGTCTTTTGCGTTGTCTGCCGGTGTGGACCCGGACGGAACTTTGCCGGGAGTGCCTTCATGATCATGCGCATCAAAATCCTGCACATCTTTGAATTCACCCTGAGCGTCATGCAGGAAACGGACTTTGCCGCCATCCGCCACAACGTAGATTACGCGACCGTCTCTTGATTCTGCCATTTTATAGCATCCTTGCTTTCTTAAATAACACTCTGTTGTAACGTAGTGTTCTTCTCCGACGTATCAAGAGGGGGTGCAACAGGGAACCTCCCCTTCAAGCAGCCCTGCCCCTTGTTTCGGTTGTGTGCAGAAGACACGTAATTGTTATAAACTGGCTGCATGACCGCCCTGCCCCTGCCCTCCTCGCACCTTGCCCCTGCAAGCCCACGCCCACAGGTAATGACCCCGCTTGACCATGCCTTAAGCTGGGTTCGGGCAGGCCAGAAAGTTGCGCTGGCAACAGTGGTTGGCACATGGGGCAGCTCGCCCCGTCCTGCCGGAAGCTTCATGGCTATCAGCGAGACAGGACGCGTTGAAGGATCTGTGAGTGGTGGCTGCGTTGAAACTGACGTCATCACCACAGCGCAGGCCATCATGGATGGCGCACCGGCGGAAATCCTTTCCTACGGTGTCAGCAGCAAACGGGCATGGGATGTCGGGTTGGCCTGCGGCGGCAAGCTGGATGTTCTGGTGGAAGCCATTGGCAGCAAGACCTGCCCCACAGGTACCTTTCCATTTCACCTTCTGGAAGAAGCCTGCATTTTTCAGGCAAGCCGGAAACCTGCCGTGCTGATGCGCACCCTGGATACCCGCCAGCATCGGCTTATGGAAGCCTCCTGCACCACAGAGAAAGCAGACCTTCTGACCAATGCAGCACAGGAGTGCCTGCGCCATGGCAGATGCAGCACGCTTACAGAAAATGGGACGGATTGGTTCCTGCAGCCTCTTACACCGCCGCCGCGCCTGCTCATTGTCGGCGCTGTGCATATTGCCCAGCATCTGGCGCAAATGGCCATGATGACCGGGCTTTCTCCTTTAGTGATAGATCCGCGCACGGCGCTGGCGACCCCGGAACGGTTCCCTGGTTTCATTCCAGGCGAAACGCTGATTACAGAATGGCCGGATGAAGCGCTGGAAGCGTTGGGCATGGACAGCATGACCGCCATTGTCACCCTGACTCATGATGCCAAGCTTGATGACCCTACGCTGGAAGCTGCCCTACGAGGATCCGCCTTCTATATTGGAGCTTTGGGCTCACGCAAAACGCAGGCAAGCCGAATGAAGCGTTTGAAGGAAATCGGATTTTCTGATCAGGATCTGAAACGTATTCATGGGCCAGTCGGGTTAGCGATTGGTGCCGTGGGTGCGGAAGAAATCGCTCTCTCCATCCTTGCAGAAATAGTGGCCGTACGGCGTGGTTCACCTCTTGCCGAGCAACCGGGGTGGTAGCGGAAAAAAACGCTTTCCGGCCAGTCGCCCTTGTGCTGGCTGCCGGGCGTTCCTCCCGCACGGCGCCTGCCCATAAGCTGATGGCACAAGACGCCGCAGGCCAAACCATGCTGGCCAGAACCACCTCTGCGGCCCTTCTGAGCAAAGCCGAGCAGGTGGTGGTGGTGGTTCCGCCCGACAAACCGGAACTTGCCGCGCATTTGCAAGCTACCTTCAAGAACACCCCCAAGCTGCATTTTTGTCTCGCACAGAATGCAGCGGACGGGCTTTCAGCCTCTTTGCGGGCCGGAATTGAAGCCGCCGAGGCCCTGAAAGCCTCAACTCTACTGGTGTGTCTGGGCGACATGCCGTTGGTTTCTGTCGGGCTGCTGAATAGTCTGCTGGCAGAACACAGGCGCTACCACGCCGTTGCTACTGCGCCGGACCGTGGAGGCCGCCCAGCCAACCCGGTGGTGTGGGAAAGCACGGCATTCGAGGCGCTGAAACAAGTGCGTGGAGATAAAGGAGGGCGCTCCCTTCTTCAGGCACTCGGGCAGAAAGTGCATCTGGTGCCTGCGCCTCTTGAGGAACTTGTGGATTTTGATACGGCTGAGCGGTTGGCGGCCTATGCCCGCCTGCCTGCACAGTCCGGTTGACCGCGACGCGCTTAGCCGGAACACTGACCCTATCGGAGCGGCACAGGGCTGCCTCTGTTATTGCAAAAGCAAGAGACCTTTCAATGAGCAAGATTCTACGGACAAACCCCAACCCGATTCTTTCTTCCGTGGTGGAATACCATGGCTTTATTTTCACGCAGGGCGTGGTTGCCCGCAATCTGGACCTGGATATTGAAGGCCAGACCAAGGACGTTCTGGAACAGATTGACGCCCTGCTGGAACAGCATGGAACGGATAACACCCGCCTGCTGCAGGCCCAGATCTGGCTGAAAGACATCAATGATCGGGACGCGATGAACAAGCTGTGGAGCGCGTGGCTTCCGGAAAATCATGCCCCTGCCCGCGCATGCGTACAGGCCGCCATGGCTGACCCCCGCGTGCTGGTTGAAATCATGCTGATTACGACAAAATAATCTGACTTGCTCCGGCCGGGGCGAGATCGCAGCGCGTGGCATCCGCGCCACAGTTTTGCGACTCCCTGCTGCCGGAGCCTCTCCCACATTTTCAGGCTTACGCACCCGACACAAAGGGAATTCAGGCAGATTCGTGGCTTATTATAGGAATTTATTCCTATTTTTTTTCTGTAACCACCCTGTCGTGTGCAAACCCTGAAAAGAGTGTTTTTGCTCCGCATTGAGCGCTTGCCTGACCTGCACAGATGTTTATACCTAACCGCAGACAACTTTTAAGCCCGCGATGCAGGAAAGGTACGCTGAGATGCGAGATGGACGGCCTGGTGCTTTTAAACTGAAAATGGCTGTTGTTTCGCTTCTGTCCTTATCCGCTTTCATACAGCCTGCTATGGCCAAAAGCCGCAGTGTGGCGCACAGACATGCTACCCCCCACAAAATGACCTTTACCGCTGCCTCCTACCATGGTGCAGCAGGCCGTTACGCTGCGGGCCGCTGGCATCCGGCTTCCGCCAGCCGGTGGCACAGAGGTGGTTATGGCGGGCACGTTATTCAGTGTGTGGCTTATGCCCAGAATGCTTCTGACGTTATGCTCCACGGGAATGCCCGTGACTGGTGGCATAATGCGGCTGGTGTGTATGAACGCGGCTCTGCCCCGGAACCGGGTAGTGTGCTGAATTTCCGTAGCACACGCCGCATGCCACTCGGCCATGTGGCTGTTGTGCGGAATATTGTTGATAGCCGCACCATTGTCATTGACCAGTCCCACTGGGCGCAGAACGGCATCAGCCGCAATGTTCAGGTCATTGACGTTTCCCCCAACAATGACTGGTCAGCCGTTCGCGTGGCGCTGAATAATCGGTCTGGTGGATTTGGGTCCATTTATCCTACCTTCGGCTTTATCTATGGCCGCCGCCCTGGCACCAACTCTCACGCCAATGACGTGATGACGGCCTGGGCAAAGAAAATGAACGCGCAGAACGGTGCCACTCAGCTTGCACAGGCTCCTGCCACGGCACGCCCCATCAGCAGCGGCGCAGAAGAAGACGGTATTACTTTCGCTGGCCAGAACTGAACTTCTGTCACTATAACGCATCAAAGCACTGTCCGTTCTCCTGCGGACAGTGCTTTTTTTGATCTATAACAAAGCGTGGCGGAATGCCTGATACCTCAGGCGTGGCCGGTTTGGCCCGTCAGGCTGACGGGATCAATATCAATGGCGGCCAGAGCCTGCCGCCACTTCACTCCGTAATCCTGTCCGAACACAATCTCACGCGAAGGCGGAGCAAGCAGCCAGGCATCATGACGGAAGATTTCTTCCTCAAGTTGCCCGGTTCCCCAACTGGCATGCCCCATAGCCAGCAATGCATCCTGCGGGCCACTTCCTTCTGCAATATCCTTGAGCACGTCCAGACTGGCTGTCAGGGTCACGCCACCCGTCACGGATAGGCTGCCTTCGCTTTTCCAATCGGAAGAATGCAGAACAAAACCCCGCGTTTCGTCCACCGGGCCACCGGCGCACACACCAATTCTGCGCAAGGGTGGGATAGGGCCAATGTCCAGTTGTTCCAGAACATCATCCAGCCCCGGCTTGGGCAAGCGCCGATTGACCACCAGCCCCATTGCGCCACCATCATGAGCATGGGCACACACGTAAATAACTGTTCTTGCAAAAGGGGTATCTCCCAAAGCGGGCGATGCCACCAGAAGAAGCCCAGTTAAGGAATGGCCTGGCTGCGTTGACTGTTTGAGAAGAGAGATATGCTTGAAAGCCATAGTTTGGATATGAGGTGAAGCTTGCAGTTTGGCAAGTTTTTGCCCCTCCCCGTCCCCTATAATTCTTATGACATTCAAAGCGGGAAAGAGCCGTTATTTTTTATGTCCGCCCTCGCGAGCCTCCCGCCTCACAAAGAACAGACCTCCTTGCTGGTCTTTTTACAAAGCGGTCATTCAGGCATAGCATCGCGCCAGAACAAGGAAGGATCAGCATGAACAAGCTCGCTAAATTTCTGCGCGCACTGGACAGCTACCACATTACAGATGGCGATAAATTTGATCTGAAAGACCATAATCCGAACGATGACGGGGATCTGGGGCTGACCAAGGCAGATGGCGCCAAGCTTCTGAAAACTGTGAAAAAACGCCTGTTAGACCTTCAGGATCTTCTTTACGCCAACCAGACACATTCTGTTCTGATCATTCTGCAAGGTATGGATGCCGCCGGCAAAGATGGCACCATCAAGCACGTCATGTCCGGCGTTAATCCACAAGGTGTTTCCGTTACATCCTTCAAACAGCCTGGCCCGACAGAACTTCTGCATGGTTTTTTGTGGCGTATTCATCTGGCAGCCCCACAAGTCGGGCGGATTGTGATTTTCAACCGCAGCCAGTACGAAGATGTTCTGGTCACCCGTGTTCACCCAGAACTTTTGGAGCATGAGCATTTAAGCGGCGAGATCAATACCCCGGAATTTTGGGCCGGACGATACAGCGATATCCGCCATCTGGAGCATTACCTGTCCCGACAAGGGACTATTGTTCTGAAATTCTTCCTGAATATTTCGCGCGAAGAGCAAAGAGAACGCCTTCTTGCCCGTTTGGACATTCCAGATAAACGGTGGAAATTCTCTCCGTCAGACCTGCGTGAACGCGAATATTGGGATGAGTATCAGAAGGCCTATCAGGCTGCCATTTCTGAAACCGCCCGCCCCTATGCGCCATGGATTATCGTTCCATCCAACCATAAATGGTACGCGCGCCTCGTTGTTATCGGTGCCATTATCCGCGCCCTGCAGAACCTGCAACAACAGGCACCCAAACCTGCTCCAGAAGTTGGTAAATTTCTGGATGACTACCGCGCGCGGCTCTTAAAGGAGCAGCCTTAACATACAGCGACCGTAAGAAAGCGCGGCCCAATCTGATTGACATGGACTGCGCCGCACCTCATTGCCTGCTCAGATCATGTCTGATCTTTACTGTTTGAAGGAAGGTTTTCCGTTAATGGCAGCGTCCGCCTTTTACCGCTCCCTTTTTGGTGCAGGCCTTCTGGCTTTGGGATCATCTCTTGCCACTTCCCCTGCTTTTGCAAGAGAATCATCCACTTATCAGACTGCGCCCGCAAGCTGCGACAACCGTGATTTCATTGCGAAGCAGCAGGCCTTTGAAAACGGTGGCCCCAAGGCCGATGTGCCTGTGCATCTCTGCGGAACTGTTGTCGCCATTTCTCCCAAGGCTAAACGGACGCGAAGTGGCTGGCATGGTTATTTCTATGTTGCTGTTGCTCCGAATATCTCTATCCGCATTGTCTCCGGTCTGGATGAAATGAACGCACCGGCATGGCCATGGGTCAACAAAGGCGATCAGGTGGAAGTCGTAGGTCGCTATTATTATGATTCCTTGCGTCGGCAAGGCGTGGACTGGACGCACCATGGCACAGGCTGGTCCTGGCATGTGCCGGGGTATGTAACCGTCAATGGCAAACGTTACGAGTAAAGGAATACCTGAAAAGTCTGCCAGCGCCGGCTGGAGACTTTTCGGTCTCTGACTGGAACAGGCTTTGCGCCAAAATCTACCGCCATGAAAAACGGCCAGTCAGACTAATCTGGCTGGCCGTTTCCCGTTTTGACTTCAGAAGAAAGAAGCAGATTATCCTGCTGCTTCTTCCTCTTTTTCATTACCCCGTTCGTCTTCATCAGATGACGGGCTGCCGAGCACCTTGCTTTCAACAATATCGAAAGTCAGGGCACCGTTCTTCAGGCCGATCTTCACTGCACCGCCTTTGACAAGTTTGCCAAACAGCAGTTCTTCCGCCAGCGGCTTCTTGAGCGATTCCTGAATGACCCGGCCCAACGGACGCGCACCATACAGTCTGTCATACCCACGTTCGGCCAGCCATTCCTTGGCTGCGGAAGACAGTTCGATCGTCACGTTACGGTCTGCAAGCTGTGCTTCAAGCTGCAACACAAACTTTTCGACCACACGGCCCACCGTTTCCGGCGTCAGGTTAGCGAACGGAATGATCGCATCCAGACGGTTACGGAATTCCGGTGTGAACAGCCGCTTGATTGCTTCCTCATCTTCACCATCACGCGCGATACGCCCAAACCCGATGGCTTCCTTGCTCAGATCAGCCGCCCCGGCATTTGTGGTCATGATCAGGATAACGTTCCTGAAATCGACCGTCTTGCCGTTATGGTCGGTCAGTCTGCCGTGATCCATCACCTGCAGCAGCACGTTATATAGATCCGGATGAGCCTTTTCGATTTCATCCAGAAGCAGCACGGCATGCGGATGCTGGTCAATGGCATCGGTCAGCAGACCACCCTGGTCAAACCCGACATATCCCGGAGGAGCCCCCAGCAGACGGGAAATGGAGTGACGCTCCATATATTCCGACATGTCGAAACGGATCAGTTCGATACCAAGTGTGGACGCCAACTGCCGGGCCACTTCCGTTTTCCCGACCCCAGTGGGGCCAGAGAACAGATAGTTGCCAATCGGCTTTTCAGGATCACGTAGGCCAGCACGAGACAGCTTGATGGCGGCAGACAGGGTTTCAATTGCCTGATCCTGCCCGAACACCATCCCTTTCAGGTCACGTTCCAGAGCCCGCAGCACTTCTTTATCATCAGCAGAAATGCTCTTGGGCGGAATGCGCGCAATCCGGGCAATGATGTCTTCCACATCCTTCAGGTTCACGGTTTTACGCCGCTTGCCTTCAGGCAGAAGCATACGGGACGCCCCAACTTCATCAATCACGTCAATTGCCTTATCCGGCAGTTTCCGGTCATGGATGTATTTGGCGGACAGTTCCACTGCCCCACGAATGGCTTCTTCCGTGTAACGGACCTTGTGGTGCTTTTCGTAGCTGCTTTTCAGACCACGCAGGATTTTCACCGCATCATCCACAGTGGGTTCCGGCACATCAATTTTCTGGAACCGGCGCACAAGGGCACGATCCTTTTCAAAATGCTGGCGGAATTCCTTATATGTGGTGGACCCGATGCACCGCAGCGTGCCAGCCGCCAGAGCAGGTTTCAGCAGGTTGGAGGCATCCATGGCCCCGCCTGATGTTGCCCCGGCCCCGATCACCGTATGAATTTCATCAATGAACAGGATACCGTGCGGGTCCTGATCCAGTTCTGTCACAACGGCTTTCAGGCGTTCTTCAAAGTCACCACGATAGCGGGTGCCTGCCAGCAACGCGCCCATATCCAGCGAGTAGATGGTCGCTTTCAGCAGCACTTCAGGCACATTGCCTTCCACAATGCGGCGGGCGAGCCCTTCCGCAATGGCGGTTTTACCCACCCCGGGGTCCCCCACATAAAGCGGGTTATTCTTGGTGCGACGGCACAGGATCTGAATGGTGCGTTCAACTTCCGTATCGCGCCCGATCAGAGGATCAATTTTGCCCGCTTCCGCCTTTGCATTCAGGTTGATGCAATAGGTGGACAACGCATCCTGATTTTTCTGCGTCCGTGTTTCGCCGCGCTCTCCATCTTCGTTCTTGTCCGAGCCTGAACCGGAATTGGTACCCGTGCCAGTAACCGGACGGCGCGTGGAACGATCAGGAGCCTTGGCAATCCCGTGGGAGAGAAAATTCACAGCATCCAGCCGCGTCATATCCTGCAGTTGCAGGAAGTACACGGCATGGCTTTCCCGTTCAGCAAACAAGGCAACAAGCACATTCGCACCCGTCACTTCATCACGCCCGGTAGACTGCACATGTATGGCCGCACGCTGGATAACGCGCTGGAAAGCCGCTGTAGGTTTGGGTTCTGTCGGGCGGTCAGACGCCAGACCCGCCAGATCCTTATCAAGAAAACCGGTCAGATCGGTCCGCAGGCGTTCCAGATCAACGCCGCATGCCCGGAACACCGTAACGGCATCCGCATCATCGACCAGGGCAAGCAGCAGATGCTCAAGCGTCGCATATTCGTGATGCCGTTCACCGGCCAGAATAAGTGCCTTATGCAGCGTCTGCTCAAGATTGCGTGACAACATGACGAGACGCTCCTTTCCCCAGTTTCCCAGACCGTAACACTGTGTCCAATGAGACGTCTGGTTCCCTCAGAATCATATTTGGCTGCTTTGAGCGGAATTGCGAGTCAGAACCGCATAAAAAAGACGCTATGGGCGACTTTTTTTCGTTTACTCGCCTTAATCCTTTTCAATCGTACATTGTAACGGGTGCTGATTCTGGCGCGCAAGGTCCATAACCTGCGTCACTTTTGTTTCTGCAACCTCGTATGTGAACACGCCGCACACGCCAACACCGCGCTTGTGCACGTTCAGCATGATACTGGTGGCTTCATCCCGATTCTTGTTGAAGAAGCGTTCAAGCACATGCACCACAAATTCCATGGGCGTGTAATCATCATTCAGCATCAGAACTTTGTACATGGCGGGTTTGCGGGTTTTGGGCTTGGCCCGCACCACGACCCCGGCATCACTGCCGTCATCATCCGACTCCGCGCCGCCGCCATTACGTCGAGACGGCCCATTACCCGCATGCAGGACTGAAAAAGAACGGGATGCCATCAGGCCAGAACTCCGCTTCCGAACTTTGAGAGGGAAAGACATGCGCTATCATATTGGAATTCAGCACAGGGATGGAAGAGGCCATTGCATCTGAAACCCCCTGATTTCAAGACGCTATCGTAAAGATTGCCACATTTATGCCACATAACAGGCTAACACCAAGTACAAGAACACCGCGCCAAGGTCAGGATTCTCCAGTTTTTTTATCGACGCGGTCTTGCAATCTGAAGTACCAGACTGAATTATCCTGAGAATAAAGCAGGTGGGATCGCGCAGTGGCAGACATTTACGCAACAGGACGCACAACAGACACTCCAACACAAGGTCTGGACTCTTCTCGCCGTAAACGACGCCCTGCCATGCGTAAATGGGTTGGCCTGCTGGCCGGTGTGGCGTTGACCACCTTTGCCAGCCAGCGCGCAGCCCACGCCCAGTATGCGGGCCAGATCAGTTCCATTGTGATGGACGCCAAAACCGGGGCTGTTCTTTCCCAGACTGATCCCGACCTGCGCCGCTACCCTGCCAGTCTAACAAAACTGATGACGCTTTACATGGCGTTTTCCGCGCTGCGCGCTGGTACCATCACGCTTGATCAGGCTGTTCCTGTTTCCATTCATGCTGCGACAATGGAACCGTCCAAACTTGGTTTGGTTCCCGGCACCCGTCTGACCGTTGAACAGGCCATGCTGGCGCTGGTGACCAAATCCGCCAATGATGCCGCCTGTGCGCTGGGTGAATTTCTGGGCGGCGGAAGCGAACCACAATTTGCCGCCATGATGACCCAACAGGCACGTGCGCTTGGCATGAACAACACCACATTCCGCAACGCTTCCGGCCTGCCTGACCCGGATCAGATGACCACCGCGCGGGATCTGGCCATTCTGGCCCGCCATATCGTGACGGATTTTCCGGAAGATTATCATTATTTCTCGGTGGCCGCTTTCCGCTTTCATGGCCGCATGATCCCCAACCATAACCCCATGCTGAAGGCCTATGTCGGCGCGGACGGCATGAAGACCGGCTACACGCAGGAAGCAGGCCGCAATCTGGTGACCTCAGCCATCCGTAATGATGTGCGGCTTGTTGGGGTGGTGATGGGCGCATCTTCCAACCCGCAGCGCACCCTTGTGATGGCAGATCAGCTTGATCGGGGCTTTGATGCCGAAGGGGTTGCCCCGGTTGCACGTCCGCTGGTTCTGGCACGCAACGTAGTCCCGGCTCATCGCCGTGGCGGACGGGTGATCATGCTGGCGGCGGCTTCAGCCCGCCATGGACACGCACCGCTTGAAGTGGCAGAAGCGCCGTTGAGCCGTCATACCCGGCATGTGCGTGCAACGCCTGTTTCAGGTGGCCATCATGTCCGGCTGATTGGAGCCAAGGTTCATCCGGCAACGGCGACCACCACCAAGCATGTTCATCGGGCTCATTCCACCCGTAATCATACCTGAATTCTTTTCCACAACCCGTTTCCGGGCCGGAAGCGGGTTGCCTTTACTGCCGCCTCACTCCATTTTGCATATCTCTAAATTAAGATCTGCAAAAATCACGGAGCATAAGCATGGCCGGCAGAAGCGGCATTGTCCTGCATACTGAAGAAGATTTTGAAGGCCTTCGCGCTGCGGGCCGTCTGGCTGCCGCCACGCTGGATATGATCACCCCTTACGTCAAGCCGGGTGTCACCACCGAGGAACTTGACCGCCTTATTCACGAATACACGCTGGATCATGGCGCTATTCCGGCTCCGCTGAATTATCGGGGCTACCCCAAGGCAAGCTGCATTTCCATCAACCACGTGGTGTGCCACGGCATCCCTAGCGAAAAGCGCCTGCAGGACGGTGATATCGTCAATATTGATGTCACCTCCATTGTTGATGGCTGGTATGGTGACAACAGCCGTATGTACACCGTTGGCAAGGTGCCGGTAAAAGCCGCCAAACTGATAAAAACCACCTATGACTGCCTCATGCGCGGCATAGAGGTTGTGCGCCCCGGTGCCACCCTGGGCGACGTAGGGCATGCCATCCAGACTCTGGCCGAGAAAAACCGTTATTCCATTGTGCAGGATTTCTGCGGGCATGGCATTGGCCGCACCTTCCACGCGGAACCCAACGTGCTGCATTACGGTCGGCCGGGCGAAGGTTTGAAACTGAAGGCGGGCATGGTGTTTACCATCGAACCCATGCTCAATATCGGCCGCCCGGACGTAAAAATTCTGGATGATGGCTGGACGGCAGTAACACGTGACCGTTCTCTTTCAGCACAGTTTGAGCATATGCTGGGGGTAACAGAAACGGGATATGAGATTTTCACGCTCTCCCCGGCTGGATATACTTGCCCACCCTACCCTGTTGAAGGCTGATCACGCATGATGCTTCCGCCCCGTCGATCCTCGTCTGGCCTGCCTTTACGTCTGCGTTTTGCCGCCATGGTTTTTCTCGCCTGCGGCACGGCTGGTTTTTCCACGGTATCCCTTGCCGCACCAGCCAGTTCATCCGCACCGGACCCGCTGGCTTATGGCAAGGACCAGCCAGACGGCCTCCCTCCGCTGGCTCCTACGCCGGGCAAGCATGGCATGGCGGTTTCTGCACAGAAACTGGCATCGGATGTCGGGGCGCAGATTTTGGCCAAGGGCGGCAATGCGGCTGATGCGGCCGTTGCCATGGGATATGCACTTGCCGTTGTGTATCCTGCTGCGGGGAATATTGGTGGCGGTGGCTTCATGCTTCTGCGGCAGCCGGGCAAACCGTCCATTTTCATTGATTTTCGTGAAAAAGCGCCGCTGGCCGCTTCAGCCGATATGTATCTGGACGCCAAGGGCAACGTGATCCCTGACCTTTCCATTACGGGCTGGAAAGCCGTGGCTGTGCCCGGCACGGTGGCAGGTCTGGATCATATTCACCGCAAATGGGGGCGGTTGTCCCGCAAGGTTGTCATGGAGCCAGCCATCAAACTGGCACGAGATGGCTTTGTGCTTGGAGAGGGTGATGTGGCCCTGCTCAATACCTCCACGGATGCTTTCCGGGTCAGCCCTGAAGCCCGCGCCATTTTTCTTCGGCCCGATGGGTCCCCCCTTCAGGTAGGGGACAGGCTGGTTCAAACCAATCTGGCCCGTTCTCTGGAACTCGTGGCTCAGCAGGGAGCAGACGCATTCTATAAAGGCCCCATAGCCAAAACGCTGGTTCAGGCATCGCAAAAAAATGGTGGTCTGCTTCAGGCCGCTGATTTTGAACGCTACCAGCCTCGTGAGCTTTCTCCGCTAAGCTGCCATTATCGGGGCTATGTGGTGGAAACCTCTCCTCCGCCCAGTGGCGGTGGCATCGCACTGTGTGAAATTCTGGATATTCTCTCCGGGTATGACATGCACGCGCTTGGCCTGCACACCGCGCCGGCTTTGCAGCGTGAAATTGAAGCCATGCGCCATGCCTATTCAGACCGTCGTGGGCTTGGTGACCCGGCTTTTGTGCAAAACCCGGTGCAGCATCTTCTGGACCCTGCTTACGCGGCAGAGGTGCGTGCCCATATTCCTACAGATACGGCTGTACCATCCAGCACTCTGAAGGAAGGCGAAGCCACACCGGAGAAACACGAGACCACCCATTTTTCGGTGATTGATAAAGACGGATTTGCCATTTCCACCACCTACACGCTGAACGGCTGGTTTGGTGCGAAAGTGATTGGGGGCGACACCGGATTTTTCCTGAACGATGAAATGGATGATTTCTCGGCCAAACCGGGATCTCCCAACATGTTTGGCATTGTCGGCAGCAAGGCCAACGCCATTGCGCCGGGCAAAACCCCTCTCTCCTCCATGTCTCCCACCATTGTCTCCCGCAATGGCAAACCTGTTCTGATTATCGGCAGCCCGGGTGGCTCACGCATTCCCACCATTGTGCTGTCCGTTATTCTGGGAGTGGTGGATTATGGGCTGGATATTCAGCAGGCCATTGATCTGCCGCGCCTGCATCAGCAGTGGCTGCCAGAAGCGGTAGAAGTGGAAGCTGGCGCTGTCACACCTCAGGTAGAAACCACGTTGGAGCATGAAGGCTATACCTTCTCTCCCCATGCGCCATGGGGCATGCCGGAAGGTATTCTGGTTGGCGGCCCCAAGCTGGGAGAAAAAGGCTCGGCCCATTATTATGGTGGATATGACCGCAGACACCCCGGCGGAGGCGCCACAGGCGAATAACAGCGTGCAGGGGCATCCCCACTCACACGGTGGATAGCCCAGCAAACAGGCTGCTTCTCCTTTTGCAAAAGGCGCGTTCCTCCTGAAGAGCGCGCCTTTTCTATTCCCTTTGGCTCCAGATTACGGGCATTGGTTTTCTTGGCTTATGGAACATCCCGCTAAAATTCTGGTCAGCGCATGCCTGCTGGGCCAGCCCGTTCGTTACGATGGGTCCGCCAAAACGCTGGCCCATACTCATCTTGAACGCTGGCAGAAAGAGGGGCGCATCATTGCGCTTTGCCCGGAACGGGCCGCCGGTCTCCCCACGCCTCGCCCTGCTGCTGAAATTGCCGACCGTGAAAACGGATTGGCGGTTCTGGAAGGTAAAGGCCGTGTCATGGATAATACGGGGGCCGATGTTACAGCCGCATTTGTCGCTGGTGCACAGGCCGCCCTTGCGTTGGCCCAAGCCAACCAGTGTCAGTTTGCACTTTTGATAGATGGTAGTCCGTCCTGTGGCAGCCTGTCTGTTTATGACGGCAGTTTTACGGGCCACAAACATGCCGGAGAAGGTGTGACCGCCGCTTTACTCCGCCAGCATGGGGTGGAAGTTTTTGCCCATACGGACATCGACGCCCTGCACACCAGACTGCAGGCTTCCACTCTCTCCTGAACTGAGGGACCATAGGCCGCAAACCCGTCGGGCACGGAACTCAAGACCTTTTTGAAAATCAGAAGGCCAATATCAAAACTCTGACGGACTTGAGGTAAGCCCCTCAGAGCGCGAGACCACCGAAAGCCGAAAGCCGAAAGCCGAAAGCCGTCAATCAACAGCCTTCCCACTCATGTGGCACATATTCTGCGGGGTCAGGAGGCGTGTCGTTATAGCCGCGCCAGTGTGTGCGCCTTTCCCTCCGGATCACGCACCTGTAGCGCTCCATCCACATAATCCGGGCCCAAAGGGACCTTGCCGTAACCACCCGGAATATCCAGCACGTAGGTGGGCCACGCCAAGCCTGTGACACGCCCCCGCAAACCCGCCAGCAATTTCTGCCCTTCTTCAACCGACACATGGAACCGCGCCGTACCGGGTGCCGGGTCCAGTTGATGCAGGTAATAAGGGCGCATCCGCACTTCCACCATGCTGCGGAACAAGGCTTCCAGTGCCTCTTCCCGATCATTCACCCCCCGAAGCAGCACAGACTGCCCGAGCAGGGGGATGCCCCGCCGAACAATACGCTTCAGGCTTGCCCGCGCGGCTTCTGTCATTTCTCGGGCATGATTAACGTGAACCGCCATCCACACCGCCTTGTCCGACTCCAAAACATCCAGCAGGGCATCCGTCACCCGTTCAGGTGCTGCTACCGGCACACGGCTATGCAACCGAATGGTGGTGACATGCGGCATGGCGGAAAGCGCCGCCATGATCTGACCCAGCCGCCGCGGAGAGAGCATGAGCGGATCTCCCCCTGTCAGAATCACTTCCTGAATTTGGGGATGAGTACGAAGCCACTCGAACGCTTTTTCCAGCGCAGCATCATCCAGCACGCCACCATCTGGCCCCACATGCTCCCGCCGAAAGCAGAATCGGCAATAAAGCGGGCAAATCAGCAACGGCTTGAGCAACGCACGATCTGCATAACGATGCACGATACCGGGCACAGGAGAGAGCGCATCATCCCCGATCGGGTCTGACCGTTCTTCCGGTGTGACCAGCAGTTCCTCCGGCGAGGGGATGACCTGAATGCCTATCGGATCATCTGGCTGCTCAATCAGGTCAAGAAAAGCGGGGGGAATGGTTGTGGCATACTGCTCTGCCACAGCTTCAAGCGCAGCCTTCTGCTCTGGCGGCACCAGACCAGCGGCAATCAGATCATCAGGCGTGCGTAAGGGCCTGCGGGATGAAGGATGGGGCTTGACCGAATGAGACATGTCACGGCTCTACTCTCACCATGTCCATTCCTGCAACAACACAACGCACGGCACCCGCTTCCTCAGCCTCTTTTTCTGGCGGGGAAGACCCTGACCATATTCGGGACCGGCTGCCTTTTCTGCATCGGCGGAGCATGATGCAACGCGGCGTTCGGGCGTTTCTGGAAGCCCGAGGCCACATGGAAGTTGAAACCCCGTACGCGGTGCCCACACCGGGGGAGGAAGTGCATCTGCACCCTTTCCATACCGTCAGGGAAACGCCACAGGGCCAGCAGGAAGACCTGTTTCTTCATACCAGTCCGGAATTCGCCATGAAGCGGATTGTGGCTGCCACCGGGCTGCCGGTGTTCCAGTTTGCGCGGGTATGGCGCAATGGGGAGCGCAGCGGCCTGCACGCACCGGAATTTACCATGCTGGAATGGTATCACCCGGGCCTCGGCCTCAGTGGCCTGATGGATGAGACAGAAGCCCTGATGAAAGCGGTGCTGCCTCCGGTGCTGAACCACCCAGGGTCAGCAGGCACGCAAGACACGCTGGATCTGACCCAGCCCTTTGAACGCCTGACAATGGAAGAGGCTTTTCAGCGCCATGCCGGCATTGATCTGCTCCCAACCGAAGGAGATGCACAGGCCCTCGCCGTAGCAGCAGGTTGCCCTCTGCGAGACGGCGAAAATTGGGAAGATCTGTTTTTCCGGCTGCTGCTGGAACGGATTGAGCCCGCCATTGGCCGCACACGTCCTACGTTCCTCACCCATTGGCCCGCCAGCCAGGCGGCCCTTGCCTGCCGGGACCCCGCCAACCTGCAGGTGGCCTTGCGGTTTGAACTCTATGCCGCAGGCATGGAACTGGCGAATGCCTTTGAAGAACTGACCGACGCCACGGAGCAACGCACCCGTTTTCATGCAGACCGCGCGGCCCGACGCAGCCTCTACCCACAAAGACCAGATTGGCCAATGGACGAAGCCCTGCTTCGTGCGTTACCACAAATGCCGCCTTGCTCCGGCATAGCGCTGGGGTTTGACAGACTTGTCATGCTTGCCTGTGGAACATCCCGCATACAGGATGTCTTGTGGATAAGCGTTTAGTCTGTAACAGTTCTACCGGTTTGTTTCGCTCATGGTCCGGCAGGGCGCCGGACTGGCATGTTTCACCTTGTCGGGATTTTGTCATGACACACAGAAAACGCCTTTTCCTGGTGGGCATGCTTTCTCTGGCTGCTTGCCAGGTGCCTACAGCCAAGGAACGCCGCATGCTCGATTCCATGATCGGCAAGCAGGCGGTGGATGTTGTGCGCACCTTTGGTGTCCCGACACGGGAATTCAAATCAGGTGACCATACCTTCCTGGCCTACATCAACCAGCAGACCGATTATTCCTCTCCCATGGGTGGCTGGGGATATGGTGGCTGGGGTGGCGGCTGGGGCGGAGGATACGGCGGCTGGGGTGGTGGCTGGGGCGGCCCCGGCTGGGGTGGCTGGGGCTGGGGCGGCGGGTTCCCGACCACAGCTTATACCTATACATGCCAGACCACATTTGAACTGGTGAATGGTGTTGTCTCCGCATGGACCATGCGGGGTGACGGGTGCTGACCATTGCGGCACAGTCTGCCATAAGCCTTTGAGATTTCTTTTTCTGGCATGATTTTATGGGAGACGATTATGCGGCATCCCCGCGTACGGGCAGCACATCTGAAAACGGCTTCTTTTACACCAGCCGCCTTGAAGCCGCTTCTGTTGGGCACCGCCCTGCTGGGGTTAACAGGTCTTTCAGCCTGCCAGAGCCGCGCACGACAGGATGTTTTTAAAACGCCCACGGGCACCTGCGCCTACATGATGCCGACCATATCCGGCACCAGAACCTACGAACCCCGGAAGGTGGCGGCTGAGGACAACAAGAACGCCCCGGATAGCGCCATTGCCTACGCAGACCCGGAAACCCCGGCATTCTGTGATCGGCCTCTTTCAGAAACGGTGCAGAGTTCGATTGAACTTGCAGATTATACGCACGGCCTGACCATAACCGGCCTGCTGCCCATACTTCAGAAAGACGGTCCCTTCACGGTTTTTGGCATCCCCAATGCAGTGCTGGAACAATATGACACGCAGACCCAAGGCAAGCTGACCGCGCCGGAAAATACGGCTCTTCTCAAGGAAATTCTGAGCTATTCCATTGTGAAGGGAAAATGGAGTGTCTCCCAGTTGCGGGCAGCCGCCACGGCATCTCCTACCCATTCCGTAGGATTGCCCACATTAAACGGCCACATCCTGTCCGCCTGGGTGGATCAACCTACCGGCCAGATCATTCTTGGCAATGGCGAAGGCATGACCTCCCGGCTCTGGGTGACGGGCATTCCGCAATCAAACGGCATGCTTTACTTCACCCAGTCCCTCATCCTGCCTCCGGTTGCGCCACCCGCCACGGCTCCTACGCCACGGCCGCATGGAATCAAGGTGCATTCCGGCACAGCCCGGTCTGTTGCGCCGGTCAGCAAGCAGCCCGCTACCGTAACGCCGGTAGCCCCTGTTTCGCAGCCGCTTCCGGGGCATCGCGCTGCCTCCGCCGGGCTGGACACTCTTTCCATGCCGCCGTCTCTACAAGATCAGGGCACGTCATCCCGCTAACAGCAGACTTCCGGTTCTGTAAAAAACTCCACTCAACAAAAAAGCCTGTCGGTTTATCCCGACAGGCTTTTTTCAACTGATACATCTGGTTTCTTTAAAAAGCACTCACCGGTTCTGGCGACATACTTTTTTGCAGAACCCGGAAAAACCTATGCCTTAGAGAAGGGACTGAGCCTTGTTCAGCACCATGCTGCACAGCTTGGTTTTCATTTCACCCTTCAGATTTGCCAGCGAAAACATCTGGTTATTGCCCGTCTGCAACAGGCCGTTCTGACCAGCACTATAGCCGCTGGAAGACGTGATGCTGTCCTTCTGGGTCAGATTACCCAGCACGGAAGATGCCGCCGTGGACTGAGCACCCTGCAGCACATTGTTCTGCACGCAGTAACCCAGAATACCCGTAATATTGCTGGTGCTGGCGGAAGAAAGGCTGGGGAGCATGTTGCTCATCATGCCCATGCCCGCACTTTTCGCACTGCTGGTTGCGCTGCTTGTGGCACTGGAGAGCGCATCCTTACCCATGCTGCCCCAGCTCTGGGCCTGAGCAGAGGCGGCACCAGCCAGTCCGGCAGCCATCAACACTGCGGCAAATGTGGTTTTGTTAATCATGAGCCTTACTTCCTTATCCATAGACTGTACGGAGTGTAAGCGAAAATACGCATCCCCTTCAGCCTGAAGAACTGCCAGCAGACATGACGGGAACAAATGGCCGAACTATGGCGGCGCTCAGGCCAAACCGGGCCAATCCTGCGGGTGTGCCCAGAACGTTGCTGCAGGCATGATAAAATCTGCTCCGGCCTGTACAAAACCGGCAACATCAGGTGGTTCTGGGGCAAGAACAACGGCGGGAAGTTCCATCATGAGGCACCACCACCGTACAAGCGCGGTAAGATCTTCCGGCTCGTCCTCATCCTGTGCCGTGCCCTCAGCGCCTTCCGCACTGAAACACACGTAATCAGCACCGTCCTCGCCCGCGCGCATGGCCGCATCACGGCTGGCACCCACGGCAACTCCCAGTTGCAGGGCATCCCCAATGCTTTTGCGCACATCACGCACGGAACTGGCGGTAAAACCGGTGGAGAGGTGAACGCCATCACACCCCGTCTTCAGGGCCAAGGCAGGACGATCCTCCAGCATCAGGGCAATATCCTGCGCCTGCACCAAAGGCTGAATTTTCTGGATCTGCGTTATGAGTCTGCTTTCTGGCGCATCCGCCAGCCGTAACAGAAGAGCGGCCGGAGGCTGCGCAGCCAGCCCCCGTACCAGATCAGGCAGAAATGCCTCACCATCCTGCAGGATGGGGGTTGCGAGATACAGATCACTTGCCGTCATAACGGCCCTCCCTCGCGGCCCCTTATCCTGCGTTCACGTTTCCGTGTTTCAGCTTTTAAAGATGGTGATGATTTTGTCCAGCAGGTCGAGCGCTTCTGCCTTCGGGCGCTGGAACACGTTCCGGCCGATGATGGAACCAAAGCCGCCGCCATCATGGATACCCTGAATGGTGTTCAGCAGGCCTTCCTCGCTGGTCTTGTCACCACCGGAGAAGATCACGATACGACGGCCAGCAAAAGAAGACTGCACCACATGACGGATACGGGCCGGCATGGTGGAGATATCAATCTTGTTCTGCTCATACACCGGCTTGTTGGCAGCCAGAGCCACCAGTTCCTGCGGCGGCTTCACCTTGATGATGTGAGCCCCACACAGTGCAGCCATATGGGCAGCATAGGCACACACATCCACAGCGGTTTCTGCGGGCTTGTCCAGCAGCGGGCCACGCGGGTAGCTCCACACAATAACAGCCAGACCAACAGACTTGGCTTCAGCAGCCAGTTCACGCAGTTCTTCCATCTGCTCAAAGCAGTATTCAGAACCCGGATAGATGGTAAAGCCGATGCCTGCACAGCCCAGACGCAGCGCATCTGCCACGGTGCCCGTCACAGCCTGATCTTTTTCCGTGGCAAGGCTGTTGGAGCTGTTGCACTTCAGAATCAGCGGAATTTCGCCAGCATAGGTGGCGGCACCGCATTCCAGCATGCCCAGCGGGGCAGCGTAACCGCTCAGCCCGGCTTCAATTGCCAGTTCAAAATGGTAATGGGGGTCATATGCTGCCGGATTAGCGGCGAAGGAACGTGCCGGACCGTGTTCAAAACCCTGATCAACCGGAAGAATGACCAGCTTCCCCGTGCCAGCCAGTTTACCCGCATTCAGAAACCGGGCGAGATTTGTTTTTGTTCCGGGATTATCGCTCTCGTACTGATCAAGAATAGCCTTAACCTGGGGGGTAAGCGTCATTGGGAAATCCTTCCTCTGGCTTGGCTTCCGGGCTGTTGAGGTCCGGAACTCTACCTTGGCAATAACTGCGTGTGAAATACGCGGCAAGATGTGTTGTGACAGATAATGAGGGTATAAGGTCAAATGATGGCGGGCGTGTTATGAAAACATGACCTCCGGCCTCCTCATAAAAACGTTTTACGGCACGGGTTCCGGCAGAATCGCCCTGCAGAACAATCCGTTGCTGCAAGCCTGCCGCCGCCATGGCGTAGCCCGGGCTTTCTCCACAATCCAGAATATGGAAGCAGGGGTGTTGAAGGTGTTTTTCCATCTCCCCGATCAGGGCCAGCCACCAGCGCACTCCCATGAACCCCGCTGCACCGGGTGCAGAGAGAAACCCCACCATTGGTTGCCCGTTTTTTGAAAAAGGCACACCCGCGGCACTTGCGGCCTCCCACACTGCCACACCAGAGGCATAATCATGCAGTGTAAACAGGTGTGGGGGGAGAAAGGAGGAGGACAAAAGTGATGCCTTTTTCATGACCATGCTTGACGCCGCCGCGTTTGCGGGTGATTCCTAAACGATTGAAGGGTAAAAAAGAATGCAGGACCAGGCCGTGGGGCAGTCTTTCTCCGAAACGAATGAACCTGACAGCACGCCTGTTCTGGCCGAAGGGCCGCGGGAACAGGAAGACCCTATTGTGCGTCTTGACCGCGCCCTGCAAAGAATTTCCTTTGCGCTGGACAAGAAAAAGCAGAGCCAGGAGCGACAGGGGCTGGAAGTGCAGGAACTGGCCGCCAATGTTGACGCCCTGATCAGCCGTGTGCGTGATGCCCTTGCCCAGACTGACTCTCCGGAAGATAAGTAACCTATGGCAACCGTTTCAATCCGTATCAATGGCCATGCCTATTCCGTAGGGTGCGAAAACGGCCAGGAACGGCACGTTCAGGCCATGGCCCAGCAGGTAGAACGCCGTACCCAGCGGGTACGCGCCCTTGGTTTTACCGGGGAAAGCCACGTTCTGGTTCTGGCTGCTCTGCTGATGGCTGATGAAATTCAGGATCTTTCTGACCAGCTTCTGCCAGAAAGCACAAATCAGGCCGTACAGGACGTGGAACGCATGCGCGCCGAGCAGGCTTTGACGTCATCCCGCCTGATTGATCTGGCAGAACGTGCGGAAGCTATTGCAGCCACCCTTGAGCGCGCCTACATAGAAGAGGCGGAGCTGTCCGGCACGTCAGGCGAGTCATCCCCTGGGCCGATAAGCACTTCCTAGGGAGCTGGCTCTGTTGTGGCCCTGGTCACATTACCCGGCGCCCACCTGCACTAGCAGGTCCTGGAGGTTGAAAGACCAACGGCCATGGTGGCTCCGCACTCTTCTCCCCTACAATCTGATCCACCGGCGGTGGCCGAAGCCAAGAAGCAGCTTCGGGCACATTGCCTTGCGGCACTGAAAAACCGTGATCAGACACTTGATCCTCTCCTGTGCCGCAGACTATCGGAAAGCCTGCTGGCGCTTGAGGCCGAAAGGATCGCCTGTGTCTGGCCTTTACCGCACGAACTTGATGTAAGGCCCGTCTGCCATGCTTTGGCGGCTGCTGGCCGAACGGTCCTGTTGCCCGAAACGCCGCCACACGGGCATCCCCTCGTATTTCGGGTATGGACACCTGACTGCGTCATGCAGGCGGGACGGTTTGGCACGTGTGTGCCAAATGGCCCGGTTCTGACGCCTCAGGCCATCATGGTGCCACTGGTCGGGTTTGACAGACGCGGCAACCGGCTGGGATATGGGGGCGGCTATTATGACCGCACGCTCTCCACGCTACCTCACGCAGATGCCGTGGGTTACGCGCTGGCGGCGCAGGAGGTGGACCACATTCCCACCGGGCCTTATGACCATCCTCTCTCCTGCATTGTGACAGAAAAGGAGAGACTGCATTTTGACTGAACGTACACACAGAAAGACGGGCGCGTGAGAATTCTGTTTCTTGGAGATATTGTTGGCCGCTGCGGTCGAGACGTAGTGTTAAGCCGCCTGCCCGGCCTGCGAACCAGCCTCGCGCTTGATCTGGTTGTGGTGAACGCAGAAAACGCCAGTCATGGCTTTGGTCTCTCCCCTGCCATCGGCACGGACCTGTTTGAAGGCGGTGTGGATGTTATCACCCTCGGCAACCATAGCTGGGACCGTAGAGACCTGATCGGCCATATCAGTTCCACACCCCGCATTATTCGGCCCATCAATTACCCACCCGGCACGCCGGGCCATGGCAGCGTTCAGGTGGAACTGCCAGACGGGCGTAAAGCGCTGGTGGTCAACGCCATGGGCCGCCTGTTCATGGACCCTCTGGACGACCCCTTCCGTTGCGTGAATGAACTCCTCACCCGCCATCGGCTGGGTGTGACCACACAGGCCATTGTGGTAGACATTCATGCAGAAGCCACCAGTGAGAAGTGGGCGTTTGGCAATGTGCTGGATGGTCGCGTTTCTCTAGTTGTGGGCACCCATACCCATACCCCTACGGCTGATCATCGCATTCTGCCCGCTGGCACTGCCTTCCAGACCGACGCCGGAATGTGCGGCGACTATGACAGTGTGATCGGAATGAATAAAGAACCGGCCATGACCCGCTTTCTGCGCAAAATGCCGGGGGAACGCCTGCAACCGGCAGAGGGTGAAGCGACCATGTGCGGCATCATGGTTGAAACGGATGATGCCACGGGGCTCGCCCGCCGCATTGCACCCATCCGGCAGGGCGGTTTGCTGGCCCAGACGCTACCGGACTTCTGAACAGCTACATGCAGGAACGCCTCCAGCACCCCTCTGAAACGAAGAGTCCACAGGCTGTCGAGCACAAGGCTAGCACAACAATGCTGACCTCCGGCCGTGCTCAATCCGTTCACGGCCCTAACGTGTTTCCTGCAACGGATGTAAAAAGAAGGCGGCCTTGAAAGGATCATAGCGCTCTGACACGCAGGGGATCTTGCATTAACAGCGGAGAGGCTTTTGCCTCTTATTCCATGGATCGCAAGACTTGGAAGCTGTTTGAAAAATCTGTCAGGCGCGTCTGACGGCGACTTTATGGGCCTGAATGCTTTGGGTTTTCGCCCGCATTCCCCACCGGGAATCTGCAAGCGCCCCTTTCCCTCAACCGTCGCCTTTAGCTGCTTGACTGTTCAAACCGCAGCATTGCCTCTTCTTGCCTTTCTGGAGTGACCTTCTTCCCGCAGGGTTCTGTCCTCCGGGATGATCACCACACAAGACGCGGCAGAGTTGCTACTGGGCGCAGGCCCGCGCCTTCGGCTTCCTCCGCTGCCAGACCAGCATCATCCCCCAGCATTTCCTGATGGATGCCTCCCAGAATCCACGCGCCATCAATACCGGCGACGGCTGCACCGCGCATATCGGTCGCCAGAGCATCACCAAGTGCCAGAATACGCCCCTGCGGCACATTCAGCATGGTGAAGACAGGCGCATAGATCTCGCCATAGGGTTTGCCAACCCAGCGTACATTGCCGCCTTCCTGCTCATAAAACGAGGCGAGCGCCCCGGCGCAGATCATCCTGCGGCCGCCTTTGACCACAACCATGTCCGGATTGGCGCAGAGCATGGGCAACCCACGCTCAAGCCCGATACGAAGTTCCGGCAGATAAGGGTCAACCGACTCCACACCCCGTTCCTGATCTGGCCCCGTATTGAGAATGAACTGAGCCTCTGCCGGATCTGCTACGCGCTCAAGGTCCAGCCCCTCATACAGTCCAAGATCATGCGTACCGCCGACATGCAGAACTTTGCGACCAAGACGTGCAAACCATGGATCATGACGCTCACGCAGTAGGTGACGCACCTGCTCCCCGCTGGTCATCACACCATCATGCAGGTCACGGCCTATGCCAAAACCTTCAAGCTGCTTGCAGACCACTTCCGCCGGTCTTGGCGCATTGGACAGCATAACCACACGCTTGCCAGCCTGACGCAGCGCTTTCAAGCACTCTACGGCACCAGGATATGGCTGAATGCCGTCATGAACCGTGCCCCACAGATCAACAATGTAGCCATCATACTGATCAGCCAGAGCTTTCAGACCAGTCAGGCTTTGCATTGAGTACATGCTATCCGCCATTACAGAGCCGTTCCCCGAATATCATCAAGCATCTCAATATTGTCCTGCCGCATGATCTCCAGCATTTCCTGCTTGAGACGCGCGATAAGGGCCGGTCCTTCATAGGCAAAAGCCGAATAGACCTGCACCAGATCAGCCCCCAGCCGGATACGTTCCAGAATATCCGCGCCGCTTTCTATGCCGCCGCAGGCCACCAGCGCCATACGTCCGGCTGCCGCCTGCGCGACCAGACGCAACATTTCCGTGGCACGCGGGCGCAGCGGCCTGCCTGAAAGGCCACCACTTTCCCCTTTGAATGGACTTTGCAGGGAGGACGGCCGTGCCAACGTGGTGTTGGTGACAATAAGTCCTTGTGCGCCCCCCGCTATAGCGGCCTCAACAATCGGACCAACGGCATCATTTTCCAGATCGGGCGCCAGTTTCACCAACAGTGGCGGGCGCTCCGAATGACGTTGAGCGATGGCATCCAGAATACCTTTCAGACGGCTGGCATCCTGCAGGCCCCGCAAACCCGGCGTATTGGGAGAAGACACATTGAGCACGATGTAATTGACATACGGCTTCACCCGCCCCACCAGCGCAGGATAATCCCGCTCCGGATCTGCGCCGGTTTTATTGATACCCAGATTGGCCCCCACGGGTGCCCCTGCCCCACCGCCACGCCCGGAAGGCAGAGTGCGATGCAGACGGGCCAGACGCACGGCAAAGCGGTCTATCCCCTGGTTATTGAAACCCATCCGGTTGATGATGGCCCGATCTTCCGTAAGGCGGAACAGGCGCGGCCGAGGGTTACCGGGCTGAGGGCGCGGCGTAACCGTTCCGGCTTCCACAAACCCGAATCCCAGTTGGGCAAGCGGACGCAGCACGCGGGCATTTTTATCAAACCCGGCAGCCATGCCGATAGGATTGGAAAACCGCATACCCAGCGCACGGGTTGCCAGAGCGGGATCATCAACCGGCCGTTTAACGGGGACGGAAAGGCCGAGCATGAGCGCATCAAGCGCCATGTCATGCGCCGTTTCCGGCTCCAGTTTACGGAGGAACGGAAGGGAGAGAGAAGCAAGGGAAGACATGCTTTTGTACTGCCTCATGACGACGCACAAGAAAAGAGGAAAAACCACCTTTGCGCCGTTGAGAGGATGCAATGTGATTTTTCTCTTGCAAATGAGAATTGTTCTCATCTAAAAGAGACTGACCACAGCATAGAGGATGAGGGCTTTTCCCCTCAAGGATGCGCCATGACACGTTCACCGGTTTACCTGACAGATCTTGCCTGCAGCGAACGGCTGACAATCTGGACCATTCGCCGTCTTGTCGGTACGGTCTCATCCCCTCCCCCAGCATCGTGCGGGCGGCAGATAGGGGTGTTCCTCCCTTGCTTCCGGCAGGAATTTCTGGCCGTTGCCAACGCCTTTCATGATGCGTTGACCCATATGGCAGCACTTGAAATTCCATCCCTTGATATCCGTTCGGGCAGCGCACTGGCCATTACCCCCACAGAATACAATTTGCTACTGGCAACAGAAGCCGCCCAGAACGAGCGTGATGCGGAGGTCCATTCCCTGCTGCATCCGCTTCTGCCTTTTCCTTCTTTGGTGGCGCGGCTGACTTCCGCCATCACAACACTTGGCGCCTGTCTGGCTGGTGCGGGCTACTGGCTTTCGCACCATGCGGTCAAAACCCTGGCCCGGCGCCCATCCCATGAAATGGTATCAGCCTATGTGCGCCCGCGCGCCACAACGGCTGCTGCCCTTTCACTCGCCCGGTGGCATGACGTCAACATGGACACAACCCATGTAAGCTGGCCTTTGGGCACAGTTCGTCATGACACCGTCCCTTCAACCTCAAAACAGCTAACCCACTAACCCATCCGGTAGAGGGCTCCCCTATCCCTCTGCCGCTGAATGGTTCTTGTTTTCTGACTCAAAGACCTCACACTCTCTAAGACTCTTAACTGATATCTCTTCCTAGATCCTCTTTCCTATCCCTACGGTCAGACCGGGCGCACTTTCTTCATGCCGGAAGAAAAAGACGCCCGGTCTTGCTGTATCTGGGATAGAGGGAGCGAACATAATGCGCCCGACCGCAAGCGAGGCAGTTTCACTCTGATTGTGAAGCCTTGTCAGGTTCAGCTGTCTGCCCTGCCTTAGAATGCGCCCGCCAGATGTGATAGGTTCCAGGTAATGAACCACCCTGTGCGCCGCATTATTCATATTGATATGGATGCGTTCTACGCCTCCGTCGAACAGCGCGACAACCCAAACCTTCGGGGCCTGCCGGTGGCGGTCGGACGAAGCCGGGAACGAGGTGTCGTCGCTGCGGCCAGCTATGAAGCCCGGACGTTTGGAGTCCGTTCAGCCATGCCCTCCGTTGTGGCCAAGCGGAAATGCCCGAATCTTGTGTTTGTCCCTCCACGCTTTGAGGTGTACCGCGCGGTTTCCAACCAGATCCACGCCATTTTCGCCCGCTACACGGCGCTTATCCAACCTCTTTCTCTGGATGAAGCGTATCTGGATGTGACACAGCCACTGCTGCCGCGTCCTTATGCCACCATCATAGCGCAGGAAATCCGGGCCGCCATTCTAGCCGAAACGGGCCTTACTGCTTCGGCTGGCATTTCCTACAACAAGTTTCTGGCAAAACTGGCTTCAGACTATCGTAAACCCAATGGACAGTTTGTTATCCCACCCGGCGCAGGAGAAGCCTTTGTGGCGGACCTGCCGGTTTCGGCCTTTCATGGAATAGGCCCCGCTACCGCTGCGCGCATGAATTCTCTGGGCATTTACACTGGGGCAGATTTACGTACCCAATCTCTTTCCACATTGGCACACCATTTCGGAAAAGCTGCGGCCTTCTATCATGGCATCGCACGAGGCGAAGATAACCGGCCTGTAGAAGTTAATCGCCCACGTAAATCCATCGGGAAAGAAACAACATTTGAACGTGATATTCGGCTCCCGGCCGATCTTCATGCCGCCCTTGGCAACCTGAGCCAAGCTGTGTGGCAGGCCAGCGCCAAGCGCACCCTTTCTGGCCGCACCGTAACGTTAAAACTGCGCTATGACGATTTTACACAACTTACACGCAGCAAGTCTTTACCCCACTGTGTTCAGGGCTCCGCGCAACTTGAAGAGATTGCTCTTCTTCTTTTAAACCCGCTTCTTCCCCTGACCCGGGGTGTGCGGTTGCTGGGGGTTACCCTTTCTTCTCTCGAACCAACAGATAGCCCCGCCACAGAGACACAACTTTCGCTTCTGGGTTCTTTAGAAAGATCCGATAGGTCTTAACAGGGAGATTAGTCTTTATAAAAAGACAACCAAAACAGAAATTATTTAAAAACAATTTTTATAATGGAATAAATACTGATAATTACGGTTATAGATTATCTAAAACACATAATCCAAACCATAATCATGGTGGCGTGCTGTCATGACTGCACAACACGCCATAAGCGACAGGTTAGCGCAGAGGGCGCTTTTCCTGAAAGCCATAACATACGTAATGTATGAAAGGTCCTGGCGGGAAGTCAGCAATATCAGGATTTGCCCGCAGATAAGCCTCACCATCAAAATGAGGATTGGGGTTTCTTCCTTCCTTTACGCCATTTTCAAGGAAGTGCTCCAGCGGATCAACCCCTGCAGCTTTCACGTCGGGATAGGTTTGAAGATACCATCCGCCATCAAATGCGATTGCACTTGCCGCCGTAGCCGCGTCCGCTACGGGTGCCTGCACGTCCAGAGGAACGTCAATGATCTCTTCATCCAGTTCAGGCTCCACAACCGCCGCCTTTTTGCGGGCAGGAGCACGCCGTACTATTTTCTGGTTTGAAACCTGGCGGGGCTTCACTGCTCGTTTTTGCTTAACAGCAACTTTGGTCATTCCGGCAACTCACAATCGCATCTCTGATAATAAAAAATAAGCAATCCTGTGCACCATTGTCCACCCATAAAAACAGGAGCGAAACGTTTTTATTCTAATAAACACAAAAACGCACAATTCTGACTTTCTATTTGTTTTATAAACACAAACATTTAACAAAAATGAAAAGAATGCGCCTTACATTGTGATGTTTCTTTAATAATTTATGATTATTTTATACGCCTGTTATTACAATGGAAAATTTAACCCAAAGGTAGAGCACTTTTAACTGACAGGAGTCTGTTCAGATAAAAATTATCCCGTGCTCTGAACCTCTATACTATCAACTCCACTCTATCCTAGGCAGCGGCTAGCACCCTTAGGCCCAACCTGCTGACATCTCAGATAGCCGTCTCCATTCTCACATGCCTGTTTTTGCTGTACCCTTTTCTCAACACATGATTGATCAGCTCCTGCAGGAAACATTATGGCCGCTTTAACCGCCTGGAACAAAAAAGACATAAAAACAATTATAGAATCCAAAAAATTTGATGCTGACTACTATACCACCGAGAACCCTGAAGCAGAATTATCTGGCCTTGATCCAATTGTGCACTACGTTTTATTTGGGTCGAAAGAAAATAAGAACCCGAACGATAACTTTAATACAAAAATATATTATTCTCTCTATAAAAACGCCATAGAAAACGGTGAAAACCCGTTTGCGCACTATTTAAGAAACAATGAAAACCTTCATTTCTTTGAAAAAGGCCTCCTGCAGGAATATTCCTATAACTCCATTACTCTCGCTCTTAACAGATTAAAGAATTATGCCTTCTTTAATGCTGATGATTACCTCAACATGAACGCGGATGTGGCATCCACCACACTCTCTCCTCTTCGCCATGCTCTCCTTTACGGTGTGGGAGAGGGACGAGAGGTCTTCTCCAAAAAATCAATCGCACATGCGCTGGGTGTAGAGTGTCAAAAACCTGCCCACTACAAGATATCAACCCGATCGCTCAAAAAGCCCGTTCCTAAAACAATCGGCGTTTTTCATCATTCAGAAGGAAATTCTTTTATCACAGAAATTTCTGAATGTCTGAACCTCTATCTTAACGATAGCGGCTTGAATTCAAGTGTTCTGACAGAAAAAACAAAAATAGAAGATGCACCAGACCTTTGCATTTTCTGTGCTCCCCATGAGTTTTTCTTCCTGCCGGGTAGCGAACCATGGAAAAAAGACGAGATCATCCACAACGCCATCATGTTCAACACGGAGCAGCCTCAAACGCTCTGGTTTACGCGCGGGATCATTTATATCCTGATGTCTGCCGGGGTGATGGACCTGTGCTACCAGAACCTGAAATCCTTCTCTGATATCGGTCTGCCCGTTTTCCATTTTGATCCACCTGTTGAGATGGAAGACTGCGTTCTGACCCCATCAGACCGCAAACATCCCCTCTTTAGGGTGCTGCCTGAAGGCGCACAGAAAAACTCATCGCCGTTCAGACCATTTCATGAACGCAGTATTGATGTCAGTTTCTTTGGCAATGCATCGCGCAAGCGGGAGAAGTTTTTCTCCCGCTCTGCCAGTTTCTTTTCTGACTACCAGACTTTTTTCTATTATCGGAAAGCGGAAGGCCCGCTTCCTGCTACAGGCATGTACGACATCCTCTCTCGCCTGCCGCGCTATGTTGCCGAAAATTCGAAAATTTCTCTCAACATCCACCGCGATGATAACTGTTTTTTTGAATGGCACCGTATTGTCAAACAGAGCATGGCTTCAGGTTCCATTGTGGTGACTGAAGAATGCTTCCCTCACCCGCTCTACAAGGAAGGCGTACATTTTCTTGCAGAAACACCCCGCCACATGCCGAATTTGGTTGAATGGCTGATACGAACTGAAGAGGGACAGGAAAAGGCGGAGGAAATTCAGGAAAACATCATCACTCTTCTGGAAGACGATGATATTTTCAATTCCAAAAATCTTGACGTGAAAAACTATATCTCTGCCGTTTGGAGCACTTTGAAATGAGCGTGCTGAAACCCTGGGACCCTGCGCCGGATGTTGTCTTCCTGCATAAAAAGAAGAGCCGGAAACCCAAAGACCTCATTACCGTCTGTGTCACCAATTACAATTACGCGAAGGTGGTTGAAGAGTGTCTGGACTCCATTGCCGCACAGACACATCAGGCTATCGAACTGATTGTTGTGGATGATCTGTCCACCAAGGATGACTCGGTTGATGTTATTTCCGGCTGGATGGAAGAAAACAGGGATCGGTTCTATCGCACCCTGCTTCTGGTCAACCCGCGTAATCAGGGGCCTTCCTTTTCTCGCAACTGTGCATTCGACCATGCTTCAGCCGAAGCTGTCTTCATTATGGACGCAGACAATCTGATTTATCCCACAGCGCTGGAAAAGACTTATGCTGCGCTCATCAATGGTAAATTTCCCGCTGTTTACACACAGATAGAAGAATTCGGTAACCGTCAGGGTATTGGAAAGGCAGATATCTGGGACCCTCAACGCATGAGAGAAAGCAATTATGTGGATGTCATGGCGCTCATCCGCAAAGAGGCGTGGGAAAAAGTGGGCGGCTTTTCCCATATTGAAGAAGGCTGGGAAGATTATGATTTCTGGCTGAAATTTATTGATCACGGCCTTACGCCGGGCTACCTGCCGGAAATTCTATGCCGCTATCGTGTTCACCACTCTTCCCGCACAGCAACGGAAGCATTGGCCGCCCATTATGATCTGGAACTGGTGATGGAATTCCGTCACCCCTCGCCAGAAACAGCCACAAAATAAAAGCCTCTCCAGTTGCAGGCAGAGGCGTCTCCCCACTTGCGCCTATAGTCTGCCTGCTACACGGGTCGGTTACGCGACAAGCCGAACATAAATAGCGCTGATAGAGTTCCTCTGCCATGAGTGACCAGAACGCGCCGTTATTTCTGCTCACTAAAAAGGCTGACAAAACCTGAAATTTTGTCAGCCTTTTCTATTATGCCAATCTGGGAAGGGCGTTTACATCGCCTCTCAGCATTACCAGCTTGGGGCAGGACCTTTGACAATCTGTGCCAGATCGTCCGGACGCAGCCATTTTTTAAACGCTGCCTGCACTTCTGCGCCACTTGCCTTGTAGTACACTTCTGCCGCTTTGTCCGTATTATCCAGCGGCAGATCAAGGTCTGTCAGGCTCAGATACTGGCGGGCAATTGCCCCCAGACTGGACCGCCGCAACGGCAGACTACGCAGAAGAGACGCTTTAGCGAGAGACAGTTCATCGTCTGTCGGGGGGGCAGATTGCATGGCCTGAAGGTCTTTGACCGCAGCCACACGCGCCTGCCCTACTTTATTCGGGTCTGCCCCGTATTCAATGGAATAGCTGCCACGGGTTCGGCTCCAGTCAAAACTGCTCCCGACCGAATAGACATACCCGGTTTTAACCCGCAGATCCCGATACAGCCGGGAGGAGAACAGCCCCCCACCCAAGACTTCATTGCCCAGATTCAGCAGGAAACGGTCCGGATCACTAACCTGCAACCCCAGCGTTTCCGCCAGAATCACTTCATCCTGAACGCTGCTTTTATCAGGCACATTCGCACGGGATGCCTTGCTGAGCGGTATTTTGGGCAGATCAAGATCAGGCTTGGCACCTGTCGCTTTCCAATCACCAAAAGCCTTTTCCACCACAGCACGCGCCTTTTCTGGCGTGATATCCCCCGTCACGACAATAGTGGTCAGATCAGGCCGCCACGCTGCCTGATAATAATGCAGAACATCCTCGCGCGTGACACTCATGATGGAAGCTGGCGTGGCCTCCCGCAGTTCCGGGTCCTTGGCGGGAACAAGCGCTTTTGTAACCGCCCGGCCAAACAGATAACCAGGAGAGAGCAATTGCCCTGCCTGCGCCTGAGCCGTCTGCATTTTTACAACCTGAAACGCCTTATCCGGAAAGGCCGGATGCAGTTCATTTTCCGCAAGAAGAGCGACGCCTTTTTCAAAATCAGGCGTGAGCGTCTGCAAGGAAAAGCTTCCGCCTGCATCTTCCCACGCAGGAATATCATCCAACGCCTTCTGAAACGCCAGACGATCATGCGTGGTGGTGCCGTAGGAGAACAGGGCTTCCGTAATGCCCTCCACACCTTCCTTGCCCACTGGCTCCTGCAAGTTTGCTGACTGGCGTATTTCGCCGCTCAACTGAACCGTGTGACTGACATGGGAAGGCCAGACTATCAACTTGAGACCATTCGGCAGAATACTGACGGAAGGCAACGGTGCCGGTACCGGCTTTTCAAGCTGGGTCAGGGCTTTTTCTGCCCAGTCCGGCAGCTTAACTGGTTTATCCGGGGTGGATGCAAAAGATTCTGCCCCACCAAACCCTTTTCCGGCCACAGGTTTTCCGGAGCTTTCTGGTGTCAACACGGCTGTCACAGCGTGGGTCGGATCAAGAAGCGTGGCAGCCAGACGGTTAACAGCTTCAGGTGTTACGGCCTGATAGGCTGCAACCACATCACCGGGGGACTCCAGATTCTGAAAGGCCAGAGCGTTGGACCAGATCGCAGCCAATCCACTTACCGAATTGGCAGAGAACTGCAGTTGGGCAATCTCACGCCGTTTTGCGGCTTCCACCAGATCAGCCGGAACGCCTTCCTTACGGATTTTGTCGAGCACACCCTGCAGATCGGCCAGTGTCTTGGTGGAATCCGCTCCTTTGGGGAAGGCCGCAAGAGCCAGTCCAAAACCGGCTTCCTTTTTGGGCGCATATTCAAAACCGGCAAACAGCGCTTTGCCCTGCGGCACCAGATCATACAGGGCGCCACGCTGGCTCCCCAGAACATCGGACAGGATATCCGCTGTTGCAAAATCCTGCGCAGTACGGCCCGGCATGGGGAAAGCAAGCGTTGCGAACCCTACCGGATAATCCGTGGGAAGAGCGATGGTATGAGCAGATGGCGGGACAGGCGACACTTTATGCCGTTCTGGCAGCGTCTTGCGCGGAATGGCGCCGAAGATGTCACGCACCTGATCCAGCGTTGCTACCGGATTGATGTCACCCGTAATAATCAGGATAGCATTGTTGGGCGCATACCATTTTTCGTAAAAGGAGCGCAGAAGCGTTGCGTTGGTTTTGTCAAAAGAAGGTCGCGTGCCAAGGGCATCTTTTTCATAAGGCGTGCCAGCAAACAGAATGGCCTGAAGCTGCTCCAGATACCGGTAGGCCGGGCTGGACAGATCACGCGAGACTTCCTGCTCAATCGCGCCACGTTCCTTGCTCCAGTCGGCCTCGGACAAGGTCAGGCCGTTCATGCGCAGGGCTTCAATTTTCAGCAGGATAGGCAGATCGCGCGCCTGCGCCGTATAGAAGTACTGGGTAACATCTTCCGTTGTGTCAGCATTGTAACTACCACCCAGTCTGGCCCCCATGGCTGCAAGCTGGTCCTTGTCCAGCCCTTTGCTGCCGCGAAACATCATGTGTTCCAGCGCATGGGCCGTGCCGGGAAAGCCCGCAGGAGCCTCAGCCGAGCCCACAAGATAGTTGATCTCCGTTGTCACAACGGGAGCAAGGCGGTTAGGAACAATCACCACCCGCAGCCCATTGGGCAGTGTGGCCCGCACGACCTGCGCGCTGCTCAACGCCGCGGGCACCAGAGAGGACGGCATGCCCGGCACAGTACCTTGCTGCGGTGCTGCCTGCTGCGCATGCGCAGAAGCCATCCAGGTAACAGAGGACAAGGCAGTACCTGTCAGCATGGTGGCCGCCACCATGAGAGAGGTCATTCTCCTCCGCCGCCTTGCCATACCGCGCACCGTTGCCTTGTGTTGAGAACCAGAGGAAGGAGAATAAGCCGTCATTCTATTACCTTGAGTGGTGGATCATGATTTTAAGAGAAACTGCTGAAATTCAGGCACCAAAACCCGGAATGGCGAGCTTCTTCGCCACAGCGGAAAGCTGATGCCGACGGAGTTCAGACCGCGCACGCGCATCCTCCGTCATGTAATTCAACTGAATGGTATATCTCTGCCCCACAAACTGGCGGTGGCCATGCCACGTGGTGGGACCATTGGGAAAAATCAGCAACGTGCCATCCACCGGAGGCACTTCCTTTGCGTAATCTTCAATATCATGGGGCCCGCGCAGCAGACGCAGGCACCCTTCCTGTTTCTGCCATGTCTCATCAGCCGGGTTGAGATAGAGCAGTATGGTGACACGCTTTGCCAGAGAATCCGTATGAATTCGGCCATCCTTCTCCCGTGTGCGGCCACGGATGGTAAGCATGGACGGAGCGTTTTCAAGCGCAAGCCCCAGCTTTTCACCCACCATCTGCCGCAGTTTTGGCCCTTCCATGGCCTCCACCAGAGATTTGACCAGAGGCGACAGGGAGAGAGACGCAGGCGGAAAGGAGCCGCCTGCCTGAATGTCCGGCATAGCGGCAAACAGCCGTGGCAGATCTTGCTGGCGGATAAAATGCGGCACCACCACATGCGGGAACGGGTCCGCGCAGACAGGTGCCGCGGCCAGGGCCGCGTAATCTGGCTCGAGTGTGGTCTCAGGCGTTGTCATGCGTTCCGTCCAGATATGAACTTGTTGTCATCTGCACGGTAGAAGGGATAAGCGACGGGAACAAGCCTTCACCTCATTCCCCATCAACGCCGTTACTGCGCTATGGCCCGATAACAGGCGTTGCGCTGCGCAAACTGCTTTACCCCGGCTGGCAGGGCGTTCAGCCGTTCGCTCTGGGCCAGCATGGCCCGTCCATCAGCCGACCACCGTGCCAACCCGATATGTGGATTGCTGAAACTGCCGCTCACCTGCACCGGAATATCCAGAGCAAAACGGCCCGTTGTTTTGCCCTGGCTTCCAAATGTCAGATCAAACCACCGCCGGTTGAGATCAAACCGCGCATTGGCGGAGAGTGTTCCCTCCGCCGTTTTAATGCGCAGCGGCACGGCCTGCCCCACCCCACCATGAGAACTGACAACACCCAGTAGGCAGGAAACAGGGGTTGTGCCCTGCGGAGTATGAAACAACATGCGCAGATCAGCCGATGCCGCCCGGATAATCTTGCGATCAAGCGCACCATTGGTCATGGCCACAGCGGCGGCAATATCTGCCTGCTGAACAACAGCATTCACTGTGTGCTGTGTGGCGCTGGCGGTCATCTGCATATCCACCTGCCCTTGTAGCGGCACAGCCTGAAAACCTAACGCCCGGCGGAATCTGTCAATATCCACCTTTGTTAAGGCAACTGCTCCCTGCACGTGGGCTTTTCCCTGATCGGCCGCGGCAATCTGGCCGGAAGCGGTCATGGTTGCACCCAGATATGCCAGAGAAAGATTTTTCACAGCCATTACGCCGGGGGTTACGGCGGCTGTCAGGCTGGCATCGGAAAAATGGTAAATATTGTAGGTGATGCCTTTGGCCGAAAGATGTGCGTCTATCAGCGGGTCCGGGTTCTGGCTCACATCAAGCACCATATCGGTCGAGGCCGGATTGGAGGCCCCTTCTTTCCCCAGAAAATCGTTCAGATTGAGGTGGTCGAATGCAATATCCGCCTTCACACGGTCAGGCTGGCCGCGCGTCCCTTCATCCAGTTCGGCCAGCGTAATGCTCAGGGCGTTGTTCTTCACCATCCCCTTGCCTTGTGTGAGAGACCAGAAATTTCCCGCATGGGTAAACTGGCCTTCCATATGCAGGGGAATATCCTGTGGCAGGGCCATGCCTGCAATTGTCATGAGCGGACGTGAGGTTGGCGTATCCGCAGTGATCTTGCCGGACAGGCCATCTGCATTCACCGGATCTGTTGCCGTGCCATCAAAGGTGAATTTCAGATCACCAGACTGCCCCTGCACAACCATGCCATAAGGTGTGTGTGTGTGGCGCAAAGCATCAAAGGACTGCATGTTGACCGTAAGCTGCACCGGCTGCCCGTTATAGGCCCCATCCACCACTAGTTTGACAGGTGTTGTCGCGCTTTGTGTTTGCAGGGTGACAGTGTTCAACGTGGTCCGGAACGAAGAACCATGGGCCGTGCGGTACGTGACATCACTGTTACGGAAAACAACATCCAGCGCTGTCGGATAAGCGCTCCGATCATCCGGCACCACCTGCGATGGCAAGGTTATTGCAGCAGGTGCAGGCCGGGGTGCTGGAGGTTTTTCTGACTGCACACCCGGCAGGCCATGCATGTCAAAACGCCAGTTGGGTTGCCTGTCAGGTGTGCGTTCCACCAGAACGTGAATCCCTTCCCCCGCCACATGCCGCACCAGCATGGGACCATGCAGAAGGGACGAAAGTTTCACTTCCGCTTCCAGTTTACCTACCTGCACCATATCCGGTTGACTGCCACCGGGAATATTGGCGACCTTCACGCCAGACAGAGCCAGCTTCACCCAACGTCCCGGCGTAATGGACACGGTTTCAACTGAAACAGGACGACCGAGCATGGCTGTGGCGCGCCGGCCAACAAACGGCCCGAGATTGACGTGCGAGACCGCCATCCAGCCAGCCAGAGCCGAGGCTGCAGCCACGGCACATAAGCCCCCTCCCGCACAAAGGAACCAGAAGCGCAGGTTTCGTTTCTGCTGTGTTGGCGGGAGTTCTGTCTGCTCTGGCATGATCTCTCTTTTCAAACCTGCGCGGTTTTGAAATCTGCCTTGACTGGCATGACCTCCGCGCCATTTCCGTTCACAGGGAGTTACAGAACTACAGGGTGGGAGGCAACGCAGAGGTAGCGTAAAGAAGAGGCATTCAAACCCCGGCACCCACAAGCGCCATCAAGACAGACAGTTCAGCATGATATTTTTCCCCTTTCCCGTCATTCATTCCAGACAGGCCAGCGCATGACCCCTACCCTCCCCACACCACGGGAATCCCGTGCGGTTCTGGCTGCCCTGATGGCAGGTGTGATGATCCTGTTTTCACTGTGGGTGGTGCGCCCGTTTCTGCCTGCCACCATCTGGGCCATGACCATTGGCATAACCACATGGCCTCTGTTGCTTCGCATACAAAAGCTGCTCTGGGGCAGCCGGGCTCTGGCCGTATCCTGCACCACGCTGATTGCGTTGCTGGTATTTGTGCTGCCCTTCTGGCTCGCAATGACCACCCTCATGACCCATTCCGCAGAATTGATGCAGTTTGGCGAGACCGCCATGAAGTTCCGTGTGCCTGCCGAACCACACTGGCTGGCCAACCTGCCGCTGATAGGACCAAAAAGCATTACCCTGTGGCAAAAAATTGAAAACGCACGCCTGCCCCAGCTGCTGGATAACATGGTGCCTGATACCGGCCAGATTATCCGCTGGGTTCTGAATTATCTGGGCGGGTTCAGCATGCTTGCGTTACAGTTTTTGCTGACGCTGGTCATCATGGCCGCGCTCCACGCCAAGGGTGAAGCAGCCACCAGACTGGTGCTGGAGTTTGGCTACGCTCTGGCGGAACAACGCGGCAAGGACATGATCCTGCTGGCGGGCCGCACCATCCGCGGCGTGGCCATAGGTGTGACGGTAACAGCCCTTGTTGAAACAGCAGTGGGCGGCGCAGGGATGGAAATAACCGGCATGCCATGGGCCAGTGTTCTCACCGCCATTACCTTTATTGCCTGCCTGCTTCAGGCAGGGCCCGGCGTAACACTTATTCCTGCTGTAATCTGGATGTTTTTCTTCAAGGACATGCTGAGCGCCATTGTTCTGCTGGTTATCACCGTCCTGACCATTGTGATTGATAACGTGCTGCGCCCTTACCTTATCCGCAAACAGGCAGACGTGCCGCTTATCCTGATCATGCTGGGCGTTATTGGGGGCTTGTCCGCCTTTGGGCTTGTGGGGATTTTTGTCGGCCCCGTTATTCTCTCTGTAACCTATACGCTGGTCAAAAGCTGGCTGGCGGAAGCCAGAACCGCCGCACCACAAACCCCAGCGTGATCACTTTGAAAGCCTCCTGCCTTTGCTGTTAGGAGGCATTCAGATGTCACCTTCAAAATTGAGGAAAAGGAACCAGAGATCTCTCAATTAAAAGACGAGCAGTTTGATATCATCTCAATACATTATCCGTTGTTCTCTTAGGCTGCCTGTTCTTCGACTTTTTAAAGAGAAAAGTGATCAGGCTCAGGCTCGGGAAACCACTGACATTAACAGACCGTTTATTTCAGAAAACTCTCAATAGGCCAGATGTTTTTTAAGAAATGTGACGCATCGTTCTCAACAGGACAAGCAGGATTACCTGCCCTGTTGGCGGGCCCGTTTCCACTTCTTAAAAAACCCGTATCTTTCGGCTAACCCCGGCTTCGGGTGCGGCCTTTTTTGGGTTTGGGGTCATACCCTCCCCCGCCCGGCCCGAGGGGACGCGGAACCTGATCCTGCTTTTTGCGCCGTCCGGCTGGCTTTTTTCCGGCCGTAGATGTTGGCTGCGGAGGAGGCTCTATCCCCAGTTGCAGCGCTTCCAGCCGTTTGATTTCATCACGCAGGCGCGCTGCTGTTTCAAATTCCAGATTGGCGGCTGCCTCACGCATGCGCTTTTCAAGGCCAGCAATAGCGGCATCAAGATCCTGCCCAACAAATTCCGTCACACCCGTATCTTCATCCGGGGCGATGGTGACGTAATCCTGCTCAAAGACAGAAGAGACTATATCACTGATATTCTTGCGCACGCTTTGCGGGGTAATGCCGTGCGCTTCATTCCAAGCCATCTGCTTTTCACGCCTGCGGGCTGTTTCTTCCACCGCGTAACGGAGGGAATCCGTCATTTTATCGGCGTACAGCAACACCCTGCCTTCCACGTTACGGGCAGCACGACCAATGGTCTGGATCAGTGAGGTGCGAGACCGCAGGAAGCCTTCCTTATCCGCATCCAGAATGGCCACCAGCGAACATTCCGGAATATCCAGCCCCTCACGCAGAAGGTTGATCCCGATCAGAACGTCAAACGCCCCTACGCGCAGATCCCGGATAATTTCAATCCGTTCCAGCGTATCGACATCCGAATGCAGATAGCGCACACGGATACCGGCTTCATTCAGATAATCCGTCAGATCTTCCGCCATACGTTTGGTAAGCGTTGTCACCAGAACACGGCCGCCTTTGGCAATGGTCAGACGACATTCTGCCAGAAGATCATCCACCTGATGCTCAACCGGACGGATATCCGTAACAGGGTCAATCAGCCCCGTCGGACGGATAACCTGCTCTGCAAATACACCGCCCGTGCGTTCCATTTCCCATGGGCCGGGGGTGGCGCTGACAAACACGGTCTGCGGACGGAAGGTATCCCACTCCGCAAAATTGAGAGGCCGGTTATCAAGGCAGGAGGGCAGACGGAAGCCGAACTCCGCCAAGGTGGATTTACGCGCGTTATCCCCGCGCTCCATGCCCCCAATCTGGGGCACGGTCACATGGCTTTCATCCACAATCAGCAAAGCATCTTCAGGCAGATATTCAAACAGGGTTGGCGGTGGATCACCCGGCTCACGGCCAGACAGGTAACGGGAATAGTTTTCAATCCCTTTGCACACACCTGTGGTTTCCAGCATTTCCAGATCAAAAGTGGTGCGCTGATCCAGCCGTTCTGCTTCCAGCAGTTTTCCCTGCTGCGTGAAACGATCAAGCTGTTCGCGCAGTTCCTGCTTGATGCCTTTGATAGCCTGATTGAGCGTGGGCCGAGGTGTCACATAGTGGCTGTTGGCGTAAATGGTGACTTCCTGCAGATCTGCCGTTTTTTCCCCTGTTAAAGGGTCAAACTCGATAATGCCGTCAATTTCATCGCCAAACAGGGAAATACGCCAGGCGCGGTCTTCATTCTGCACCGGAAAGACATCAATGGTCTCACCCCGCACGCGGAACGTGCCACGGGTAAATGCGGCATCATTCCGGCGGTATTGCAGTTCCACCAGACCGCGCACCAATCGGTCCCGATCAATCTCGCCACCCAATTCCAGCTTTACCACCATGCGGGAGTAGGTTTCGACCGACCCGATACCGTAAATGCAGGAAACGGATGCAACAATAATCACGTCATTCCGCTCCAGCAGCGCCTGCGTGGCGGCGTGGCGCATCCGGTCTATCTGTTCATTGATCTGACTATCTTTTTCAATATAGGTGTCAGACCGTGGCACATAGGCTTCCGGCTGATAATAATCATAGTAACTGACAAAATATTCGACCGCATTATTCGGGAAAAACTGCTTCATTTCCCCATAAAGCTGTGCAGCCAATGTCTTGTTGGGAGCCAGAATGAGGGTTGGCTTCTGGGTGGCCTCAATCATCTTGGCCATGGTGAAGGTCTTGCCGGAGCCCGTAACCCCCAGCAGTACCTGATCCCGCTCATTGGCCTCAACGCCCTTCACCAGTTCCTTGATGGCCTGTGGCTGATCCCCGGCGGGTTCATATTCGGAAACCACTTCCATCCGCTTGAGCTTGGGCCGAGCCGCCTGTTTTTCCGGCTTGAACAGCACGGGCGGCAGTGCGGCTGCCTTTTCGCTCAGGGAGGGACGTTTCTTGCCCCGCGCTGCGGAGGAAGAGGAACGGGATGCAGACTGTGTGGCCATAGAAAGCAAGATGGGGCACGGCGCGGCCTCCCGCAAGGGCTGCCCCGCTCCACCGCGCCAAAAACCGCCTTACTGCATATGAAACAGCATGCGTGAAAGGGGGGTGTGGGAAAGCACTATCACCACCATGCCAAGAACAATGGCAATACGACCGCCAATAAACGCACACGCCTGAGAGAGTTCATCCCGACTGGCCATGTCCATAAAGCGATCAATACCTGAAAAACCGCTTGCTGTGCGGTTGCTGCGATACCGGGCCAGTTCATCATCTGAAAGTCCGGCATAGGAAAACAGCGCGGCGCTGTATGCGTCCAGATCATCCTTGCGATAATGAGGCGTAGCACCGCCCTGCCTGACGCGGGCTGGGCCACCGCCAAACAGCGCCAGAATCCGCAACCGTTTTTCAGAAACCCCCAGATAGCCAGCCGCCTGCTGGCTGCTCAGAACCTGCTGAAGCGGGAACTGGAAGACCGTTCCCGGTTGTTCTGGCGCTTCAGGAAGGGTGGAGGGGTCTTTCATTCCTGACAGCTTGCGGAAAAGCGGCTTGCCGAGTCAACGTTAAACCCCGGACGCCAGCCCTGCGACCACGGCGGGTCTTACAGCAAGCCCATATGGAAGGGGCGCTGCCGCTCCCCTTCCTGCCACTCCATCAGGCGCGTGCGGGCGGTGCCATGAACTCCGGTCCTACCGGGTCCGTAATGTCACGGGTCAGGATGGCGTCAATCTCTTTCATGTCTGCTTCATCCAGCTTCCAGTCCAGAGCATCATCCACACCACTGATCTGTTCGGGCTTTCTTGCGCCCCACAAAGCAATGGTCGGCCCACGGTCCAGCACCCAACGGATCGCCAGCGCCAGCATGCTCTTGCCGTGCTTGTCTGCAATGGCTTTGAGGTCTGCCACCGCCTTCAGATACTGGTCAAAGCGCGGCTCTTTGAATTTGGGGTCGGTCTTGCGCAGATCATCCCCTTCAAATTTCCGGTCCGCCGTCATACGGCCAGACAGCAGCCCCCGGCAAAGAGGACCATATGCCAGCACCACAAGCTTGTTCTGAATGGCGTACGGCAGCACATCCTTTTCAATCTCGCGCTCAAACAGGTTGTAAGGCGGCTGCACCGCGGCAAGTGGAGCCACCTTGCGGAATTCATCCATCTGAGCAGGCGAGAAGTTACTCACGCCCAGAGCCCGCACCTTGCCATCCGTGACCAGTTGCTCAAGCGCCCGCGCTGTCTCTTCAATTGGCGTTTTGGGGTCGGGCCAATGCACCTGATAAAGATCAATATGGTCCGTGCGCAGCCGCCGCAGAGAGTCTTCCACTTCCTGTTTGATACGCTCTGGCCGGCTATCACGGAACACCTTGCCGTCCTGCCAGTTCAGGCCGACTTTAGTGGCCAGAATCACGCGGTCCCGTTTGCCTTCCAGCGCCCGGCCAATCACATCTTCTGAATGACCAAAGCCGTAAACGGGGGCGGTATCAATAACATTGATGCCAAGATCAAGCGCCTTATCAATGGTTCTGGCGGCATTCTCATCATCCGGTCCGCCCCACATGGCCCCGCCAATAGCCCATGTTCCAAGGGCGATGCGTGAGGCCGGTTTGGCCAGACCGGGGATAGAAAGCATTTCTGCCGTCATTCCTGAGAACTCCCAACAAATATAAACTGCAACTTTATCCGTCCTTTATCAGCAAGATAAGGGCGGAGAAACCCAAAGCCTAAACCTCTCCTCCATGATAAGTTGCATGGCAAATATGGGAGGCTGCCATACAGGCAATTTTCCAGAAACATGAGTCCCAAAAGACATAGCGTGTGGCTGGAACAGGTTGACTGAAACACCGCCCCCAAAGGGGCTGGCTTTGCCGGTCAGCCTTCTCCCCTTACCCGGCCTTCCTCGCCTGACAGACCTTCTGACTTTTTGATCAATCAGCCTTACCTTCTATACTCTCCTCCGTAAGCCCCTGTTGAATGATCTGTCTGATAGAGACATAATGACCCAAACACCTCCCTTTATGCCCCGTGCGGGGGTTCTTGCCGTAGTACGTCGCAGTTCCGATTTCCTGTTGGTCAGACGGGCCAACCCGCCGGATGCCGGACTATGGGGATTTCCCGGTGGGCGCATTGAAGCAGGCGAGACCCTGCTTCAGGCAGCAGAACGGGAACTGCTTGAAGAAACCGGAATGTGCGCCAAAGCCACACATGTGGCTGATGTGTTTGATAGCCTGCACTACGGCCCGGATGGCGCACTGCTGTTCCATTACATCATTATCGCCGTGTGCTGCACAGAATCAGCGCCAACCTTGCAGACCCCGTGTGCGGGCGATGATGCTCTCGAAGCCCGCTGGTTTTCCTATAAGGACATAACTGCGTTGGGTGCTTCAGCCAGCAAGCGCGTCGCCACCCTTGCCAAGCATGTGCTGCAAGAAGCACAGATCCACGAAAACCAGTCATAACCCGGTGTGAGAAATCTGCATCGTGCCACAGACGAGGAATTTTTGGGGCTGGGGGAAAAAGATTTTTACAAGCCTCGTGCGGATAGAGGCATCACCAAGATGCCCGCATATCAGACGCAAAAAGCGGAGTAGTCTGATCAGACAGACTGTGCATGCAATCTGTCTGGCAGCTTTTCAGTAGAAAATCCGTCTTGCTGTGCGGGCCACTCTGCGTTTCCAGATAAAGAACACAGCCAGAATAGCGGCCGCATACAGGCCGCCCATAACGCTCATGGAAAGCGGCAAGCCCGGCACAAGATAGGTGGGAGCATCACAGGGTTTGGAGGGACGCAACGGCATGGACGCCAGACGTTCCGCCATTGTACGGCCGCTGATATGCGGCGCGTGGCACCCCGGAAACGGGCTAGGCCACCATTGCCACTCTACCCCGGCGTGGCACGCCGCCAGCCCGACTGATGCCAGAAGAACAGGCACAGCCAGCCACAGCACCGGACCACCCGCCGCACCCGGCAGAACAATATCGATAATGCCAATCAGAATGAGAATACGCCACGGCCAGCGTTCTACCAGACACAACTCACACGGCATGATTTGCAGAACATGTTCCACCCACCATGCTACGCCCAGCGCCAGCCCTCCGGCCAACGCCAGAAATAATCCCATTTTCCGATGAACCAACGCAGCCTTCACGCGCGCTTTACCTTTGCCAACGTGCCGATGAAATCTCGCGCCCAGCTTCCTGCCGTAACGCGCCAGACATCAGGCTGCAACAGGGCCCATCTGGCCTTTCGTTCTGCCTGTGGCATGATAAGCGCCTTGTGCAGGGCCTCTGCTATTTCATCAGCATCATGCGGATTGACCAGCAGGGCATCTTCCATCTCAGGCGCCGCACCCGCAAAATGTGAGAGAACCAGCACTCCGGGATCTTCCGGATCCTGTGCCGCTACATATTCCTTGGCTACCAGATTCATGCCATCCCGCAGTGGTGTGACCAACGCAACATTGGCCAGCCGGTAAAAACCTGCCAGCAGATGGCGTGGTACCGGATGCGTCAGATAGCGCACGGGGGTCCAGTCAAAATCACCATAGCTGCCGTTAATACGGCCCACGGCTTCATCCAGCCCCTGCTTCAGCAGACGGTATTCCTCAACATCCCCACGGGAAACCGGCGCAATTTGCAGGTAAACAACCTTGCCCCGGTGTTCAGGGTAGCGCTGAAGAAAGGTTTCATATCCTTTCAGGCGCTCAGGCAACCCCTTTGAATAATCCAGCCGGTCCACACCAATAATCAAAGGCTTCCCTGCCAGACTTTCGCCTAGACGCTGCACCTCTGCCAGATCTTCTCCGGCCTTTGCCTGCTCGGAAAAGCTTTCCGGGTCAATGCCTATGGGAAAGACCTGTGCCCGTGCCTTGACGCCACAGATGGAAAATCCATCATTCATGTTGCGTGCGTCGTCTTCTGTCTGCAGGCCGATCACATCATACGCCTGCATGTTCTGCATGAGTTTGGTCCCGCCGGGCAGTGCTTTCATCAAGCTCCATGGCGGAAACGGAATATGCAGGAAGAACCCAATAGGGGATGTAACCCCCAGATCACGCAGCGCCTGCCCTAACGGGAACAGATGATAATCATGAATCCAGATTAGATCATCCGGTTTTAAAAGCGGCAGAAGTTTCCGGGCAAACAGTTCGTTTACATCCAGGTAAACTTCACGATCTTTCCGGTTATATTCCATCAGGCCAGCGCGATAATGGCAGAGCGGCCACAGGATGGCGTTGGAATATTTCTGATAGAACCCGTCAAACTCGGCATGTGTCAGATCTATCGTGGCGTAGGTAACATTTTCCACGTGATCGATGCTGACGTCGCGCTCTGCCTTTTCATGCTCGGAAATCTGCTGGCCAGACCACCCGAACCACAGGCATTGGCCCTCGCTCAGCGCATCGCGCAGCGCCACGGCAAGCCCACCTGCGGGCTGCTGCCGGTCACGCGGGGCGGGAACGCGGTTGGATACAACAACAAGACGTCCCATCCTTTAGCGCTCCTTTCCAACCAGTATCCCCAGCCAGTCCCGAAACGCCGCAGGTGTTGGAAAATCTGTGGGGATGCGCAGGCCAGCTCCGCCCAGCCTTTTTGCTGCGGCAATGCCATCCTCGTCCGTTACATCATCACCCACAAAAACCGGCTTTCGGCCTGCAAAGGGGGCTGCTTCCATCAAGGTGGAAACAGCATAGCCTTTGTCCACGCCTGCGGGCCGGATTTCCCACGCCATTTTGGCGGCCTGCAAATGGAACGCGCCATCTGCTTCCTTCATCCAGCCCTCGGCAGCCTGCCGAAAAACCTCGCCTGCTTCAGGAACAGCGCGATAATGCAGCACAAACCCGGCCTGCTTGTGTTCCAACCGGGAACCGGGCCAGGCTTCCACCAGTTTGCGGGCGGCAACCAACCAACTTTGCGGAACAGTGGGCAGAGCAACCCGTTCGATCGGACCACCCGGACGATGCCGAACCGCTACCCCATGCTCCCCCGCCACGGCAAAAGGCACATCTCCGAGGAAATGGTCGATCTGATCAATCGGACGACCGGAGATAACCGCAAGGGCATCTCCACACGCAGCCCGCAGACGACGCAATGTTTCCAGCAGGCCGGGAGGCACCACCACAGAATCAGGTGTCGGGGCGATATCAACCAGTGTTCCGTCAAAATCGAATAAAAAAGCCGCCTCCTTCACAGGGGGAACCTGAAGGCGGAACTCATTACCGGAAAAAGTACGGACCACGTGCACCTCGTCTTACTATCTTTTCAGGCTCCGTCCCTCGCCTTCAGGGTCGTCAGAGCCTGTTGCTGAACGATGCCGGAGCCAACGGCTGACGACAACCACCCCGCACGGCAGGGCTGGTCATGCATTCTGTGGACACACTATGGAGAAAATGCGTCCTTAACCTTAATATTCGCCGCCATATTCAGGTGTGGCTGGTGTCTGGTTCTGGCCAGCGGGCGCCGCCCCCGTAGAGGGAGCCTGCCCGCCTGCCCCGCCATCACTCCCGGTAGAAGGAGGGGTGGCACCAGAAGGTTGCGTCAGCACCGGCACGCTTGGTGTGGGCAGTGGCGGCGCAGCAGGGGCAACATTATCCCCTTCACACCGCACCATCCGCACATCGTACACAGCACTTTCAAACACACCCAAAGCAGGTTCCGCCGCCAGCATCCAGCCTTTGAACGTTGCCCCATCCGGGTGCGTGTCATGCAACTCCAGCCAGCCTGCGGCATCCGGAGATAATGTTTGCGGCCGTTCCAGGCAACGACCCGCTGATATCTCTAAACTCTTGTAATGTGCAGTCGTTCCAACCGGAACCGAGATCACTTCCACATGAGCATCCAGCCGATCCAGCACACGCACAACGGCGGTCGCTTTCCCCTGCCATGTGTTGGGGGGATAAATGGCCGGAGGGGCAAGCGGCGTACCGACGGCATGAGCGACGGAAACAGCACCTGCGCCCGCGCTGCCAGCCATGACACAGGCAAGAGCGATTTTGCGCACAATCTGTATGCTTTTCATGCGCCGCTCCCCTGACGGGGGGAGACGAGAGCCGTTACAAGATCAGCCAGCCGATCACGCATCACTTGTTCACTTACCCCCATTAAAACCGCATCCTCAAACGCATCACGCAGAACGTCCTGCACTTCCTGCCAGTTTTCTTCCAGCACCTTTAATTTTTCCACGCAGGAGACAGGTTGCCCGTCGTCCTGCGGCCAGATTTCAGGGGTTTTCATCTCGCTATTTTTCTCCACAGCCGCGCACACCAGGCGTTCTGCCTCAAGGCAGATCACTCTTCCCCGCATCAGCCGGGGCAGCGGGTTGATCCTTGGCCGCATCCTTGTTGGCGCGGGTCAGTGTGTCCGTTACAGAGAAAATAAATTTGCTCAGCAGTTGTTCAAGACTGATCGAACCCTGGGTCTGATTGACCATGGCGTTCGGTTTCAGGGTCTGATCATCCCCACCAGGAGAAAGGGCAATGTATTTACCGCCCAGAAGACTATCACTGGTGATGATGGCAGCACTATCCGTTGGCAATTTGATATCGGGCCGCACGGTAAAGGTGACTTCCGCCTTGTAGGTTGTGGGATCAACCCGTTCCTGGACCACCTGCCCAACGGTAACACCTGCCAGCCGCACATCCGAACCTACGCCCAACCCGTCTATGTGGGAAAAGCTGGCATGAAGCGGATAACCCGTACTATCGGTTTTCCGGCCTTCCCCCACCACAGCGGCGACAAGCATGAGGGCGAGGGCAATCAGCACGACCACACCCGTTATGAGTTCAACCGAATTCCGCCGTGCGGTTGCTGATGTCACTGAAGCCATGAATCCTGTTGCACTCCCTGCTCTGGATTTTCCTCTTAGCAGGGAATGCGTCCGAGATCACGCATCCGGCGTCCAGGCGTCATAATCTCCTGTGGCAGGAGGTTTCTGCCCGGTGCTGTATGCACTGCCCGGCGGGCTATAGCGCTGCGCCGTGCCGGTCATGTTGGGTTGGTACGGAAGCTGCCATGGCTTGCGCTCTTCATCAGGAATGGGCGCATCCAGCGTATGGTGTAGCCACCCCCACCATTCCGGCGGCACGGCGGAAGGATCTTCCCCTTTCAGGTAGATCACCCACCGTTCAGGCCGGTCAAGCCCGCCGCCACGGCGTGCGGGGCCGGTCGATTCGTAATAGCAGCGCCCTTGGGCGTCCTTGCCAACCAGCCGCCCTTTGCGGCGCGTGTACAGCCGTGTTCCGATATTTGCCATGAACGGGATGATAAAACCGCTGGCAAGGCGCGGTCCATGCCTTTTGGCCACCTGTTCGATCAACTGCGCTCGATTGGAAAAAAGTTATCCCCCATATCCTCATTATACCGGGGTCTGTATAATCTGCAGAGGGGTCTGACCGGGTTCCATCGCCCTGTGCACAGGGCGTAAACTGCGGGCATGACAAGAGCCAGACGCCATTGGAACGGTGTGCTCATGAGCACACTACAGGCTGCAGCAGACCCGGATGCTCCTTTCCGCTCCGTAACGCTGCCCGCTGAGTGGGATACCGACGCAGCTTCTGCGCTGGCCCAGCTCATACCCGGCACGGACGCAATAGACCTCCCGCGTGCGGCCTCGCGCTGGGTGGACGCCCTGACACAGGATGACGCCACTGCGCGGTCTCTCATTTGGCTTCTGCTCATGCGTCAGGCGGCTCCAACAGAAGCCGTCTGGGCATGCGAGTTCGATCGGCCACCGGGCTTTGTGCTCAATCTGGCCGCGTTTGTCTCTCCGGGGGAAGGGTTTGCCGCAGAAACCTTTGTGGCGGCCCTGCGTCTGCTCTCCCGCGTGCTGCGTGATGCCTCCCAGACCATGGGCAATCAGCGCAACGGCGAGCTGCCGCTGCCTGATCTGTTTGCACCCCAGTCTGAAAACACTCAGCCTGCCATCAAGAGCTCTGAGGTCGATGGCGCAGGCACTGCCCCGCGCTGTGCCGGGGACATCCTGCTGACCAATCTGGATGCGTGTCTGGCTGGAGTAGGGCTGGATTACGATAGTGAAGATGGCCGTGCCGCCGCATGCGCCATTGCCACACTGGCAACGCTGACAGCCCATTCCGGCTGTGGCCCCGAGTCCCTTCCCCTTCCGCCTGTGCGGACCGTTTTGCCGGGCCTGAGCGAAACGCTCCGCGCCGTGTGGAATGAAGCTGCGGTAGAAACTGAAAATCCGCTTGAAGCCATTGAAACCGGCTTCTCCACCTCCGGGCCAGTCGATGGCGTGCTGGGTGTAGAAGCGTGCGGCCTCGCCCCCGTTTTCTCTCTGCTGCGCCCGGATGGACGGCTGGCTCAAAGCACCGTCAACCGGTTGGAGGCCCGAGGCTTCACCACTGAAACCGCGCTGGCGGCCGCGCTGGCCGGGGAAACCGTGCTGCCCTTGCCCGGGCCCACCGCGCACATGGCCATGTATCGGGCGCTGACCGGCTTTATTGACCGCATGCCAGCACGGCCAGACCCAGCCGCCCAGCCGCTACGCCGCAAGCTGGAACGCGGAATGCGCCGTGCGCTGCCCCACCGCCACGGCGGCTTTACCCAGAAAACGGCCATTGGCGGCCACCGCCTGTTCCTGCGTACTGGAGAGTATGAGGACGGAACACTGGGCGAACTGTCCCTCACCCCCACGCGGGAGAGCGCCATGGTGAAAGGGCTGATGGAAAGCTTTGGGGAAGCCGTGAGCATTGGCCTGCAATATGGTGCGCCGCTGGAAGAATATGTGAACAGCTTTGCCTATTCCTGCTTCGGCCCCTCCGGCACGGTGGAAGGCGACCCCGTGGCCACCTACGCCACCTCCATGCTGGATTATGCCTTTCGCGCTTTGTCTGAAGCCTATCTGGGTAAAAAGCTGCCCGATGGCCCCCATCAGGACATGCAGGGCGAGCCTGATCCGTTGTTGCCGCTTGATTTCCCGGCGGATGAGAGCGACCCTGCCCCCCGCAAACGAGGCAGCCTGCGGCTGGTTGTCAGCTAACGGAACTCTGGTCCTCTGGCCCCGGCGCTGCCCTGCATTTTGTTGCGGGGGATACGCTGGAGCCAGACGGAGCGGTTTTCTATCGCCGGCCCTCCCTTTCGGGGCCGGCTTTTAGCCTGCCAGGGCAGCCTCTTTTCCCGCCGCATGCACCTTTGATGGTGCACGCGGTACCCTGAACGGAGATGATTGTATGAGCACCACCCCTGAAGCACGTCTGGCCGCACTGGGTATCACCCTGCCCACACCCGCTGCTCCTGTTGCCAACTATGTAGCGACCGTGCAGACTGGCAACCTGCTGGTTCTATCCGGCCAGTTACCCATGGTTGACGGCAAGCTGTTCGCCACAGGCAAGCTGGGTGGCGCGGTATCTGTCGAAACCGCCGTTGAAGCTGCCCGCTACAGCATGATCAACGTGATCGCACAGGTTAAGGCCGCCGTGGGTGACCTCAGCCGTGTGAAACGCGTGGTGCGTCTGGGCGGATTTATTGCCTGCACGCCAGATTTTACGGCTCATGCATCCGTCATGAATGGTGCCTCTGATCTGGCTGTGGATGTATTTGGTGATGCTGGCCGCCATGCCCGCTCCACCGTGGGTGTGCCATCCCTACCGCTGGATGCCCCGGTTGAAGTGGAAGGGTTGTTCGAAATCGACTGATTGAGAGGATGCGCCATGCCGGACTGGTCTGTTTCACTCCACGAAGGCATCCATTCCCTCACGGCAGAGGCGTGGGATGCCTGCGCGGGGTCAGATAACCCGTTTGTCAGCCACGCCTTTCTCTCTGCGCTGGAAGACAGTGGTTCTGTCTCCCGCCGCACGGGCTGGATGCCCCGGCATGTCAGCCTGCACGCCCCGGATGGCACCTTGGCGGCCGTCTGCCCCGCTTACCTGAAAGGGCATTCCTGGGGCGAATACGTGTTTGACCAAGGCTGGGCCCGCGCTTTTGAAGCCGCAGGCGGCCAGTATTATCCCAAACTGCAAGTTGCCGTTCCTTTTACCCCTGCACCCGGCCCGCGCCTGCTTGTGCACCCTGATGCTCCCCCAGAAGCTGCAGCCGTGCTGGCAGATGCCCTGCGCCAGATCTGTGGCGATACCGGCCTTTCTTCCGCCCATGTCACTTTCTGTCAGGAGCAGGAAAGCGCCCTGATGGCCAAACGTGGCTGGCTGCATCGGCTGGGGCTGCAATATCACTGGCATAACCGGGGTTATCAGAGCTTTGAGGATTTTCTTGAGGCGCTCTCATCCCGCAAACGCAAGGTCCTGCGGCGCGAGCGGCGAGACGCCAATGCAGCTGGCCTCACCTTTCATACCCTGCGCGGGAACGACATTACCAAACCCGAGTGGGATGCGTTCTACAGATTTTACCAGAACACGGTGGACCGCAAATGGGGCAGCGCCTACCTCACCCCTGCTTTCTTTCCTCTGCTTTCAGAACGGCTGGGGGAACGGGTTGTGCTGATGGTAGCGCGCAACGGGCAGGAAACCGTTGCCGCCGCCCTGAACTTGCTGGGCAAAGATACTCTGTACGGACGCAACTGGGGCTGCACAGGCAACTGGCCATTCCTGCATTTTGAACTCTGCTATTACCGCGCCATAGACTTTGCCATCGCACATGGGCTGAAACGTGTAGAAGCCGGCGCACAGGGGGAACACAAGATCCAGCGCGGTTATGTGCCCAGCCTCACCCATTCCGCCCACTGGATTGAAAACCCCTCCTTTCGGGCCAGTGTGGCGAACTTTCTGGAACACGAACGCTCAGCAATGACGGAAGAAGCCCAGGCGCTAGACCAGCTTTCCCCCTATCGGCAGGATAACGCCGCAGAATAAGGGAGCCTGCCACATGTGGCGGCTGCCGGTTTATCCCCGCTGCCCTGACGTGCGCGCAGAAAACTGCGACTGTACCAGGCTGCGGCATTGTCCCGAGGTGTTTTTTTGCGTATGCCTCCAACACTTCAGACCGCCCCTTCCCGATTAGACTGGCAGCAGGAACGATGAGCGCATCCTCTCCCCTTTCTTCCGACCATCAGGCCTCCCTGATTGATGGCAAAGGCTTTGCCGCCTCCCTTCGCGCTCAGATCCGCGATGATGTGCGTACTTTCCATGATCAGTACGGCGTCACGCCGGGGCTGGCTGTCATTCTGGTAGGGAATGATCCGGCCAGCGAAGTCTATGTGCGCAACAAGGCTATCCAGACTCATCATGCAGGCATGCGCTCCTTCATGCACATGCTGCCGGAAACAACCTCTGAAACCGAACTTCTGGCGCTGATTGAACGCCTGAACAACGATCCGGAAATTCATGGCATTCTGGTTCAGCTTCCGTTGCCCAAAGGGCTGGACGCGCGGCGTGTGACCAATGCCATCCGCCCCGAAAAAGATGTGGATGGACTGGGAGAAACCAACGCAGGGCGTCTGGCAATCGGGCTCCCCGGTCTTGTGCCCTGCACTCCGCTGGGCTGCCTGCTCTTGCTGAAAGACCAGTTGGGAGACATGCACGGCCAGCACGCCGTGGTTATTGGCGCATCCAATCTGGTCGGCAAGCCGCTGGCCCTGCTGTTGTTGGCCGAAGGCTGCACGGTCTCTATCGCGCATATCCATACGCGGGATACCGCTGCATTGGCCCGGCAGGCCGACATTCTGGTGGTGGCCACCGGGGTACGTGAACTGGTGCGGGGTGACTGGATCAAACCGGGGGCCACAGTCATTGACGTGGGCATCACTCGTGTCACGCTGGAGAACGGCAAAACCCGGTTGGTCGGCGATGTTGTGTTTAACGAAGCCGTCAAAGTGGCTGGCCGTATCACGCCAGTACCGGGTGGCGTCGGCCCCATGACCATTGCCTGCCTGCTGAAAAATACTCTCACGGCTGCGCGCCTTCTGGTAACGGGAAAACCGGAATGAGCCTTTCACGCCTCTCCGTTGAACTGATCCCCCGCAGCACGGAAGCCTTGCTGGACGATGTTGCCAGCGTAAAGGCTCTGTTTCCCGCAGCCGATACGCTGAACGTGCCGGATCTGATGCGCTTTCCGCTGCGCAGTTGGGATGCTGCTGCCTTGATCCGCCCCCACTTTGCGCGGGTTGTCCCCCACATTCGGGCGATTGATATCGCTCCAGACGCCCCTCTGCCCGGCGCAGATCAGCCGGGGCTTGAAGAAGTGTTGGTCGTGCACGGAGATCCGCCAGCAGATCTGTCCCACCGCACCTACCCCAACAGCACGGAAAGCATTATCCGCCGCTACAAAAAGGAAGCGCCTCACCTACGCATCTATGCGGCATTTGATCCTTACCGCCGTGCGCCATGGCAGGAACTGGAAGACATTGCCCGCAAGAAAGAGGCCGGGGCGGAAGGGTTCTTCACCCAACCCGTGTTTGACCTGAAACTGTTTGACCTCTGCCGCGAATGGCTGCGGGATGAAACCGTGTTCTGGGGCTTGTCTCCCGTTATCGGCCCACGCTCACGCTCTTATTGGGAAACCACCAACCATGTGGTGTTCCCAAAGGATTTTGAACCCACGCTGGAGGCCAATATCCATTTTGCCCAGACCGTATTACGGCACCTCTCGCAGGAAAAAGGGCGGGCTTATCTGATGCCGCTCCGCGTAAAACTGGATCAGTATCTGCCACCGCTGTTAGAGGCACTGGCATAAAGGCAGGTCTGTTCTTTCTGACTGCACACAAAAACAGTCTGACCTGATAAAATTCCTCTTTCACGAACGCCGTTTCAGGATAAAGTTTTGAAATGGCGTTTTTTCTTCTCTCATGGCATGGCGCGCTGGTGGGTTACACAGGCCTGCACATGCATTCCGCTTCTTTCACGGATATCCTGTTCCGTGCGACATCCCCTGTGGTGTTGCATGATGACGGCACAATCGAGCCATGTGAGGCCTTTGTAAAAGTCGTGCCTGTGGACTCCATTGGCACCAGGCAGTTTGTGGCGCTGAAGGCCAACACCCATTACCTTTCCAGCCGCGCAATTGACAAACTTGATACTGTAACTCACTGCGACGCTTGGGAACATTTTCTGGCCCTTCCCACCACGCTCCTTCCCGTTCTGAAAGACCTGACCACCCGTGACTGGCACGAAAATGGCCGCTGGGTTGGGCGCGCCGTATGCCACGAACACCATATTCATCTGGGAGACTGTAAGTGGCCAGCAGAAGCACTACAGACGGAACGAAAAGGGGATACCCTTACCCTTTGGACTGAAGGAAGTGACCAGCGGATCACTTTGACTCAATGCCCTTCCCGCACACTTTCAGCGCTACTGGAAACGCTGACAGAACGGTTGCAGATGGGAGAAATCCGGCCAAGCCAGAGCACACCCTGGGCCGCAACAGAGGAACTGCGCGAGCAGATCCTCAAGGTGAGCGTCGCACCGGGCGATACGGGGCATCTGCTCCATCTGGCGCGCCAGTGTGGTTTTTTTGCCCTTTGGGATCTGGCGGCAGGGTTCCTCTCCTGCGCACGCGCGCAAGATACCAACCCCGATCTGATCTATTATGCTGCCATTCTGGCCCTGCGTACAAAACAGTATGAAACCGCAGCACATCTGCTGAGCGAAGCCCTTAATGCCCGCTTCCCCGACACGGATCTGCAACGGATTCAACCTCTTCTTGATCGGGTGAACGCAGGGGAAGACGCTCTGCTGGATTTACCCCGCCGTCTGGGGCGCATGGGGCTGCCCATGTTTGACGGGTTCTTTGATCAGTTGCTTATCCCCATGCCCCTGGCACGGCAGAACAGCCATGATGTACGACAGGCCTACAGCACACGTTTTGAAGAAATCTGTTCAGGTCAGAGCATACAGCGTCGGCTGAAGATCCTGAAAGCTGAGGCCCATTTCAACGGCCTCAGCTATTGGGAAGAAGTGAACATGGGTCATGCCAGCTGGCTGGCTGGCCTGCGCAGGGAAGCCGATGCCCATTACGCGGCAGCAAAAGCACTGGCCATCCAGACACATATTCATCCCATCCATTATAATTGTGGAGTTTTTTCATGGCTGAGTGAGGCTGAATGCGACGCCCTCTCCTCCCGCGCTGTACCAGACCGGCTTGGCCTCTCTGGGTGGGAATGGCATTTCAGCCCGGAGGAAGAGGCTACCGCTTCACCACCAGCCCTGTGTCTGGTTTTCGGGTGTGATACCGGCTATTTCCGTTTTATCCCAAAGCTGGTGCTGTCCCTGCTTCGGGCCTGCCGAAGCACTCCGCCTGCCCAGCCTATTCACCTCTGTATCGGGGTGGAACAGCCAACCATGGAACAACTAACCTTTCTGACGCGGGTTTCAGAATGGCTGGCAGCCCATGATCCGCACGTGAAGCTCAGCTTTACCCATGGTTCTCTGACACACAGGGACGGCGCGACCTATACAGCCATCCGGTATCTGATGTTGCCCGAAATTGTGGCCCGCTTCCGCTGCCCGGTGATTACGGCCGATTGTGATGGATACTTCCCTGAAAACTTCACTACCCTGTGGCAACAGATGGCTGACACAGCGGATTATGGGTTCCGTCTGTACGCCTATAATCATGAGGGCCAGCAGGTGATGGGCGAACCCTGGGGTTTTGGCGCGGGTATTTCCTATTTTGGAGAAACCGATCTCCTGCCGCCCATCGCACACTTCCTGAGCGATTATCTGAACACGGCCTATGACCCCAAAAACCCGACCAACTGGTGTGTGGACCAATGTGCTCTAGCGGCCGCCTTCCGGCGCTTTGTGGCGCCACGGTGGAATGACCTGCGCCTCAAATTCATGGATGAAGGAGAAACCCTGATGGTCATGCCCCATCATGTGGGTGGCAAAGACGCGCTCCTGACACACGAAGGCAGTGTGTCCATGACGGATGTGGTGGTGGATCTGGCACATCATACGCCGCTCCGTTCAGCCTCACTCTCCGGCAGGCCGTAAGCACTAAAAAAGGAGGCCCTTTTCTGGCCTCCTTTTTCCTGTCTGATGAAAACGGCGGAATTTATCCTTCCGCAGACGCTTTATGCAGACCTTACGGGGCTTTTCCGCCGTAAACAGCCGTAAGGCTGGCCGCACCAAGACTATGATGATGCACCATGAAACCAACCAGAGCCGGGCTGGAGTCAGGGGTAACATCCAGTTTGGGCACATCCACCGCATGCACCGTAAAAACATAATGATGCACTGGTCCGGGCGGAGGAGCTGCCCCACCATATCCCGGCACGCCGAAGTCAGTCCTTACCTGCAGGGCCCCTGCGGGGAGCCCCCCTTTGCCTGACCCTGCACCTTCGGGCAGGCTGGTCACGCTTGCAGGAATATTGGCAACCACCCAATGCCACCAGCCGGACCCTGTTGGAGCATCCGGATCATACACTGTGATCACGAAGCTTTTGGTGCCCTCCGGCGCGCCTTTCCACTCCAGCGCGGGGGAAAGATTCTGCCCGGATTGCCCCATGCCGTTGTAAACCTGGGCCTGCGGCAGGGTTGCGCCCTCAGTAAAAGCCGGGCTTGAGAGAACAAACGCCATGGTGTGCTTTTCCTTTGTTACCAGTTGCGGCTGATCAGCCAGAATTCTTCAGAGGTCAGGGTAACGGCCTTGCCAGCGTCAGATTCAGCCGCAGCACGGGCCAGAGCTTCAATCCGTTCAATCATGATGATCTTGCGCTGATGCGCTTCAGAAGATTCGTTGCTGGCCTGCAAAACACCCAGAGAGGTTTTGGCGGCTTTGGCAACGCGGGCCGCATCAAGCAATGCGTAAGACATTCTTTTCTCCAAATTTTCTCATACAAACAGGATTGGACTTTGAACCTCGCCTGCTCGCACTTCAAGACAGGATGAGGCGTACCACCCATGCCATCTTTTGCAAAACCCTGCTGCCGCCTTCTGCCCTCTTCCCTGTGGGCCAGACGCATCAGTGCTCACAAGGTTCAGTTTTCCATCCATCTGCCCTCTGGCGCAGGCGCTGCCTATTGCGTAAACCCATCGGGCCATGAGCGACCGTACCGAAGATTTTGATTTCCACCTGCCCGAAACCCTGATCGCGCAGGAACCTGCCAGACCACGGGAGAGCGCCCGCCTGCTGGATGTGCCGCAAGACGGCCCGTTCCATGACCGGCATGTGTCTGATCTCCCCTCCCTGCTGCGCGCGGGTGATCTGCTGGTCGCAAACGATACAGCCGTTATCCGTGCCCAGTTGCACGCCCTGCGTGGGGAAGCCCGTATCGGCATCACGCTGGACCGTATTCTGGCCGATGGCACATGGCATGTGCTGGTCCGCAATGCGCGCCGCCTGCGGGTGGGCGATATCCTGACATTTACCGGCAGCCCCCACACTGCCGAGGTTCTGGCGCGGGAAGAGGGTGGCGGAGCCGTGCTCCGGTTCTCAGCAGAAGGCAGCGCCTTTGATGCGTTTCTGAAAGATGTAGGGGCATTGGCGCTTCCTCCCTACATTCACCGCCCACATGGCCCGACGGCGCAGGACGATAAAGATTACGCCACCATTTTTGCCGAGCATAAAGGGGCTGTGGCCGCCCCCACGGCGGGACTCCACTTTACGCCCTCCCTGCTGGAAGCCGTGGACGCGACCGGAGCTGAACGCTGCACGCTCACCTTGCACGTGGGTGCAGGCACCTTCCTGCCCGTGCGGGAGAACGATATCTCCAAACACCACATGCATGCTGAACGCGGGATCATCACGCAAGAAACAGCAGACCGTATCAACGCCGTACGGCAGGCGGGTGGCCGTATTATTGCCGTCGGCACCACCAGCCTGCGCCTTCTGGAAAGCGCTGCGGATGAAACAGGCCGGGTGCATCCGTTTGACGCTGAAACCTCCATTTTCATTCGGCCCGGCTACAAATTCCGGGCGGTGGACATGCTGATGACCAATTTTCATCTGCCGCGCTCCACCCTGTTCATGCTGGTCAGCGCCTTTGCCGGAACAGAGCGCATGCGTGCGGCCTACGCCCACGCTGTACACTCTGGCTACCGCTTCTATTCCTACGGAGATGCCTGCCTGCTGCGGTGCGCCAACCCCATTGATGCCCACCGCATTTCTCATCAGACCACTGCCCACCCCACGGGTGCGGCCGGAGCCCTTTCATGACCCGTTTCAACTGGACCTGCGAGAGCACGGACGGCAACGCCCGCGCTGGTACCCTGCACACTGCTCACGGCCCCGTTGCCACCCCCACCTTCATGCCCGTGGGCACTGTGGGCACCGTAAAAGCCATGACCATGGATGCGGTGCGATCCACCGGTGCGGGCATTGTGCTGGGCAACACCTACCACCTGATGCTGCGCCCGGGCGCGGAACGGGTACGGCAACTGGGCGGCCTGCACAAATTCATGGACTGGTCCGGCCCGATTCTCACGGATTCTGGCGGCTTTCAGGTCATGTCTCTGGGGGCGTTGCGCAAACTGGATCAGGATGGCGTCACCTTCAAATCCCATATTGACGGTTCAACGCATCGCCTGACCCCGGAAAGCTCGACCGACATCCAGCACGCGCTGGATGCCACCATCACCATGTGTTTTGACGAATGCCCAGCCCTGCCTGCGCCGCCAGAAATCATTGCCAAATCCATGCGTCTGTCCATGCGCTGGGCAGCACGCTCCCGCGAGGCTTTTGTGCACCGCGAGGGCTACGGTCAGTTTGGTATTGTGCAGGGCGGCACAGAAACAGACCTGCGGGCTGAAAGCGTGAAAGCCCTGACCGACATCGGGTTTGAAGGCTACGCCATTGGCGGCCTTGCCGTTGGCGAAGGGCAGGAATTGATGTTCGCCACACTGGACACCACCGTTCCGCTTATGCCGAAAAATGCGCCCCGCTACCTGATGGGCGTTGGCACGCCAGATGATCTGCTGGGCAGCGTGATGCGCGGCGTGGACATGTTTGACTGCGTCATGCCCACCCGTGCGGGCCGTACAGCCCGTGCTTATACAGAACGTGGCACCCTGAATTTACGCAACGCCCGCCACGCTGGCGATGCACGGCCCATTTCTCCACACTGTGACTGTCTGGCCTGTTCACGCCACAGCCGCGCCTATCTGCACCACCTGTTCCGGGCGAATGAAATTCTGGGCCCCATGCTGCTGACATGGCATAATATCGCCTATTATCAGCGGCTGATGCGCCAGATACGCCAAGCCATTCTGGAAGGCCGACTGGAAACGCTGGCTACACAGCTTCGGGCTGAATGGGCCGCAGAAGACTGGACAGAAGATGAAATGCCACAACCGGTCATCCCACCTGTTCCCTGACCCCGCCTGTGCTCGTAATGAGGAAGAAGCAGGGTATATCATTCCCTGCTTTATCCCCCACCATCAAGCGGGTCAGAAGCCAGTTTCACCATATCCCCTTTTCCCGGCCCAAGCCGTAAGAGATCTCGCTCTCGCGGGTGCCTCTCTTGCCTGACTCACGCCCCGTTTCCCCTCCCCGCCCCGCTGCACGCATGGAGAAGCTTGCCGCGCGTATTCGGGATAAAGCACTGGCTCTGGGGTTTGACGCCATTGGCTTCAGCCCTGCGCATCTGGGGCCAGAGGTACGCACGCGTCTGACCGATTTTCTGGCCAACGGCTATCAGGGAGAAATGGGCTGGCTGGCCGAACGTACGGACCAGCGCACGCATCCGCAGGATTTATGGCCCGATGCCCACAGCGTGATTGCGCTCGGTCTGTCTTACGCGCCAGAAGGCGATGCCCTGGCAACCCTGCGCCAGCGAGATCGCGGCAATATTTCCGTCTATGCCCGCCACCGCGATTACCATGATCTGGTAAAAGGCATGCTGAAGCATCTGGCCCAATTTGTGGTAAAGGAAGGACGCGAAACGCTTGCTGCCGCACAGGCACAGGCACAGGCACAGGCACAGGCACAGGCACAGGCACAGGCACATCCGTTGTCTGAAACGCCGCAGGTCAAGGTCTTTGTCGATACGGCGCCTGTTTCTGAAAAACCTTTGGCAGAACAGGCAGGATTAGGATGGCAAGGAAAGCACACCAATCTTGTGTCCCGCACCCATGGAAGCTGGCTTTTTCTGGGTGAGATTTATACAACGCTGGCATTGCCTGCCTCTCCTCCCTCCGGAGGAAGCTGCGGCAGTTGCACGCGCTGCCTGACGGCCTGCCCCACGCAGGCCTTTCCTGAACCTTATAAAATGGATGCAAGACGCTGCATTTCCTATCTGACCATTGAACATTCCGGCCCTATTCCGCACGCCTTACGCCCAGCCATAGGCACACATATCTATGGGTGTGATGATTGCCTGGCCGTATGCCCCTGGAACCGCTTTGCCCAGACATCCCGCCAGATCAAACTGCAGCCACGCCCAGACCTGATTGCCCCGGAACTGGCAACCCTCAGCCAATTGGATGATACCTCTTTCCGCCAGATGTTTTCCGGTTCTCCCATAAAACGCATTGGCCGCAATCGCTTTGTGCGCAATGTGCTGATTGCCATAAGCAACAGCGGCGAACCTTCCCTGTTACCTCACGCCGAAAAGTTGCTGACAGATACAGACCCGGTAGTTGCCGAAGCTGCCCAATGGGCTACCCTCCGCCTGAAAGAGAATGGATCATGAGTTCGCATTTACGCAAACGTAGCCTTATCCTTTCCGGACATGACACAAGCGTGGCGCTGGAACCAGACTTCTGGGACGTTCTTGAGGAAATGGCAGATGCCTGCCAGCAGCCTCTGCCCGTTCTGGTTGCACGGGTGGATGCAGAACGCCTTCCACCACGCTCTCTTGCTTCTGCCTTACGGGTCCATGCCCTCAACTGGCTGCGCAAACAGGTCAATGCGACGACAGATGATAAATCAGAACCTCATTAAACGAAAAATATTTGAATCAGTCAGTCTATTTTAAAAATAATCCCAGAAAATAATCAGACCCAACAATAAATAGCAAGAAGTCAAAAACAGCTACGCAGCGTAGGCTATAAACACCTTCATAGACACGATAATAATAAAATCCCCTTATATGAAATAAATTTTCAAAATAACAAATGAAATCCTGACGCTGAAGGACAGTTTGAAAAAACTATGAAAAAGCTGACGAGAAGTTAGCAAGATTGAAAAAGTGAGCATGAAGGTCGATACGAAACCATCGGAATAGAAGCCAACACAGTCAGCCGCTGACGCCCAGCCACCTCCGCCTTATAGACTTTTCAAACAGCCTCTTAATCTCATTTTGTCACATGACAAATACGTTTTCCCCAAAAGACCGGTCCACCAGATAGATAGCGTAACCGGCTTTTGCGTTCTCGGCAGGCAACAGCACTCACGTCAAAAAGCACGTTCCTTTCCGCTCTGGCTCTACGGCGCAGGACCTCCCCGCATTCCCTCTACCTCGCCTTGCCTTCAGCTTTTCAATGCACGCCAACGCCAACCTTTAACTTTGCATAAAATTTTACTTTTAATTTCAAAGTTAATTTCCTATGGTGAACTCACGGTTGCTGGCAACCACCCCTTCGGCTTGTGAGACGCTCCATGACCCAACAGACACATACCTTGCAGCAGGACATCAGTTTTTTACGTGCTCTGGCTGAAGCCGGACAACGCACGCCGTTCACTTTTGGGCCTTTCCTTCTGGCGGGCGGCCTAGTTTTCGGGGTTGCCTCTGTCATTGCGTGGACTGCCTCCCGCCACCTTCTTGGCCTGAAGCCTAACGCCATCATATGGATTTACGGGATCGCCATGTGCGTACATGGGGTTTGCGTTTTCATCTTGGCGCGAAAAGCAAACCTTACGGGCGCTTCTTCTTTCACCAATCAGGCCATGGCGCGGGTCTGGCAATCTATTGGGTGGTGTATTCTTACTGTCTTTCTAGCGGCCCTGCTGATCATGTGGCGGTGCCAGACAACACTGGTGTGGGCACTGTTTCCCTCACTGATTCTGGGGCTTTATGGAACAGGCTGGCTGGTTGCTGCTTTGATCTCGGGCCAGAAATGGCTGCAATTTGTTGCTGGCTCTTCTTTTGTTGGGGCTCTTCTGTCTGCACTGTTCATCAACTCACCTTATCTTTTCCTGCTTTATGGCAGTTTGCTCGTGCTTCTTTTGGCTGTGCCCGGCGGTGTACTGATGCGCAAACAGAACGCTGTAGCCTAAACTCCCATGCCTCCTTTCAATATCCATGAGGTCGATGAAACCATTCACGGCCGGGTGCGGCTTGGCATCATGACCTTTCTGGCTGCCACCGGCACTGCGGATTTCACGACCCTCAAGACACATCTTCAGGTTTCAGATGGAAATCTGTCCACTCACCTCAGAAAACTGGAAGAGGCCGGATATGTCCTGCAAAATAAAAGCTTTGCAGGGCGACGTCCTCTCACCCAACTCAGCCTGACAAAACAGGGACGAAGCGCCTATATCGCTTATCTGGACACCATGAGCCGTTTGGTCGCCACGTCCGGAGACATGGCATGACGCCTGCGGTTCAGGCGGGAAGCATTGTTCACCTTCCCTCGCCCTTTTTATAATGCAAACCGTAAATAAAAATTAAGACCGCTCACCCGCCCTGCCTCCCCCTGAATTCGTAGCCATTTGAACAGGCGCGCCATGGCAGCGTTGCCGGTAGATTGCCTTCTCTTGCAGGCCATCTCCTTGCTATGGTGTTTGAAAGGCTGAAACCGGGCACCATATGGTACTCACAGCACAGATGGTTGAAGCGGACAGAATGGCGATTTGGGGTAAGATTTTTGGCGGCGTTGCCGGGTTTGCCATGGGGGGGCCTGTAGGGGCCGCCTTGGGCACGGCGCTGGGCCACGCTGCGGATAAAGGCACTTTGCTTCAGCCCCCGACAGGAGGGTGGAGTGACCGCTGGGCGGCCCGTGCCCGGCCTGATCCCAACGGGGCGGCAACCTTCATGGCGGCCAAACTGGCTGCGGCCATGGGCAAGAAAGAGCAGCTTTACGGCCTGAGCAGCGTGATTCTCTGCGCCAAGCTGGCCAAATGCGACGCCCCCGTGAACCGGCGTGAAATTAACGCCTTCAAGGCACGTTTTCGGGTTCCGCCAGAAAACATGCGTGAGCTGGGACGGCTGTTTGATATGGCCCGTCAACGCACGGATGATTATGAAGCCTTTGCCCGCGAACTGGGGCAGGCTTACGCTGATGACAAACAGCCGCTGGAAGACCTGCTGGCGATTCTGTTCACCATTGCCCGCGCTGACCTTGCCGCTGATGAACCTTTAACCAAAGAAGAAACACGCTTCCTGCAACGAGTTCACGCCCTGTTCGGGTTAAGCAAGGGAGCATGGGACCGTGCGGAGCAGGGCCGCGCACGCCCTGCCATGGCGGAAGAAGATGCTTACGTGATCATGGGTGTGGAGGCCTCTCTCTCCAACGACGAGATTCGCGCGCATTGGAAAACACTGGTTCGCCAATATCACCCGGATGTGATGTCTGCCCGCAATGCGACGCCTGCCGAAATTGCGGAGGCTTCTGCCCGTATTTCCCGCATTAACGCGGCATGGGATCTGATCAAACGGGAACGCGGCCTGTAAACTGGCCGTCTGCCATCCAATAGAATCCCCTCACTCGCGCTTAATAATGGAGCGAGAAACCCCATAATTGCGGCATTCAGGCAACAGAGAACAAAAAAATCACACTCTGCGGTGAACCGAAGGGCCAGAGAGGCGCTTTTTTTCTTCTACCCTGCCTTCCGTGCAGAGAAGCCCTGCATTGCGTAGCGCCGTTCTCGTGGTAGACAAGGCGGCAGGATAGGCCTGCCATACGGTCAGGTCATATTAAGGATGCGTCACAGGGTGAAGGTGAAGGCGGCAATGAATTCAGGACGGAACGGTATGCGGCTCCGCCCTCGCGGTCAGGCACAGAATGGTCAGACCCGGGCAGGCTTTTCGGCTTATCGCCGTTTCTCCACCCGCTCTTCTCTTCTCGCTCTTTCTCTTCTGGCATTGGCAGGTTGCAGCAGCATCCGCAATCCGCCCCCCAAAGATCCGGACGCCCTGGCCGAATACAAACAGGCGAACGATCCGTACGAGCCCCTGAACCGCAAGGTCTACAACCTGACCATGACGTTCGATAAATGGGCGCTGCGGCCGGTAGCCAAGGCTTATGTGTGGGCCGTGCCCCGCCCTGTGCGGAATTCACTGGGCAACATGATCACCACCATGAACGAGCCCTCTGTCTTCTTTAACGATGTTGGCGCAGGTAAGCCACGCCGTGCGGGTGATGCGTTTGTACGCTGGTGCATCAATATGTCCGTCGGCCTTGGCGGGCTAATTGATGTCGCCAAAATGGCCGGATATCCTCATCATGATAATGATGGCGGGATGACGCTGGCCAACTGGGGCATTCCCTCCGGCCCCTACCTGTTCCTGCCCATGGGCCCCTCCTCCATCCGTGACGGAATTGGTTACGGGATTGACCAGGGGCTTTCCCCTTGGAACTATGTACCACGTGGATATGGGCTGATCAGCTTCAACTGGGCCTATAACATGATGGCCGTTGTGCATGGACGCTCAGAACATCTGGATGAGCTGGATGCACTGCAGCGGGATGCGCTCGACCCGTACGCCACCATTCGCAGTGCGTATCAGCAGCAACGCAAGGCTCAGATAGAAGCTATCAAAAACGACCACCGAGCGACGGTGCCTTTGTGGTACCATGTCAAGAATAAACAACAAGGGTAACACTGACATGACATTCCTCTCTGGCCGCCGCTTTCTTCTGGGTGCCTTTGCCATGGTGTGTGCAGGCAGCCTTTCCATCCTGCCGGCCCATGCAGCTCAGAATACCCGCCAGTTCATTCAGGATTTCGGCAACAAGCTGGTGGCTATTGTAAATAGCCCGGTCTCTCTTTCTGAAAAAAAGGAAAGAGTTATGCCGCTTATCCAGGAAAACGTGGATATTGATGGCATTGGCCGCTATTGCCTTGGCCGCTACTGGAAAGTTGCCACACCTGCCCAGCAGAAAGAATATCTGGGCCTGTTCCATCAGGTGCTGGTGAACGCCATTACCGACAAACTGGGCGATTATCGTGGCGTGAGCTTTACCATTGGCAATGTCACCAAATCCGGTGAGGATGACGCGGTTGAAGCCACTCTTCTGCGCCCCCAGCAGCCCCCCGCAACCATGCAGTGGATTGTGAATAACTCCCCCAAAGTGGTGGACGTTATTGGCGAAGGGGCCAGCCTGCGCCTGACACAGCGGCAGGACTATTCCTCCTACATCGCCCGTAACGGCGGCAACGTGGATGCACTGATCAGCGCCCTGAAGCGCCAGATTGCCCACCACACAACGGCTGCCACACAGCAGTAAGTCTCTTCCGCCTCCGGCAACGGAGCGAGATCAAAAAGCGTCACTCTTCTGGAGTGGCGCTTTTTTTGTGCTCATCTGATCTCCCCTTGAATTGTTACAAATTGGGGAAACCCTTCTCTCGTCCGCTCTTTCATGAAAGATGAGACTGGCCGCTGAAAAGCAGGCTGAACCGTCAGGACAGGAAAAGAGCACGATCATGACCCTCGTCCACAACCTTCTGCGGCACAGGTACGCATTACTTCTGCCATGCGCTGTTCTGGCAGGCGCCACACTTCTCTTCCCTCGCCACGCACAAGCAGCACATTCCCTCATCACGCAGTTTCAGGGGTGCCCAGCAGACGGGCAGACAGGTCCTGTTGCTGCCCCAACGGTTCTTCCTACCCCTTTTGCCTTGGCCGCCCCTCTTCCTGCCGGCCTAACACTTTATGCTTCTCAGGATCTGGCCGCCGTGGGGCCGGTTGGGTGGCATTGTCTGCAACTGTATGGCTCATCGGGCACTTTCCTGATGCTCCGGCCCGAAGCCTTTCCCCAGTCAGACAGGGCCGCGCTTGAAGCCCAAACCAACGGCCCCGGTATTCAGGTTTCCTCCACATTTGGAACAACCAGCGGCCGTTTTGACGTGGCACGCACCGTTGCCCGCGCCTTTCCCAACTATCAGGCGTATGTGCAGTCAGTCATTCAAGAAGGGATAGAGCCTGCCAGCCACTTTCCGAGCGGCCCGTATCCGAATGACCAGATAACGCGCGAAGGGGATAGAGATGTTGCTTTCACAACCCCACCGCACACAACCGGATTCGGCACAGAAAGCCGCCTGATAGCCAATAACAGCCCCATACAGGGCCTCCTCCATCTGACCACAGCACATGATCTGATGGCGCTTCAGGTACGGCTTCCTCCCAGCCAGAGTCACCTGACCCAGACAATTATCGAGCAGACTCGCAAGCTTAATGCAGATTTTGGACGTTAACCTACGCTGTCGCCGCCACTTGCTGACGGAAGATTGGGTGTTTCTCCGGAAAAAGGAAACGGATGCTCTGAGGCCGGCAAAGGAAATGTGAAGGCCTGCCTTCAGGGTATATGCGTCATCAGTTCATCCCAATGACAGCAAGAGATTGGGATCGCTCCCCTTGTCTCCGGGCAAAAACGCCCGAGCGCCTTACGGTGAGTGTTTGTCGTGCACGCACTCTGATCTGCGTTGCGGCGGCAGAAATTTCCGCTTCTTTCAAGAAGGGCGGATGCTTTCATAGACAACCATCGTCTGCCCATCACGCTCGAATGTTTCACACTCGCGCATCCCGATTCCCTTCAGAATACTGCGTGAGGGAAGATTGGTTTCTTTTGCCACAGCGACAACACGGGGAATCCCCGCATTATGCGTAAAACTTAAAGCCGCGTTGGCAGCTTCACGCGCAATTCCTCGCCCGCTTGCCCAAGGATAGAGGGCAAACCGCAGGCCGAATCCTCGCCCGTCCGGTCTGTCATGGATGCCGGTCATCCCCACAAATTTGCCGTGCTCGTGAATGGTGAAAATACCCACACGATGACAGGCCCAGAACGCAATATCATCCGCCATATCGCGTTCAGCTTGTTGACGGGTACACACGCCGCCCAACATCTGGCCAAAAGCGCCGCCATCGGCCTTGAGGCGAACCATATCTTCCATGTCACGCCAGGTAACTGGCTGGAGCACCAAACGGCCAGTGCGGACTGTCCGGGCATCAGACATAGCACGCCCTCCGCACAAAGGCAGGGGTACGCGCAAACGCCCCGGTATGGGGCGTCAGACAAGAAAAGAAAGATTTACCTGAGGGCAGACAGGACGGATGCCGCATCAGACACCCATCCAAGCCTGATCAGCGGGCGATGGGCCGATAACGGATGCGGCCCGGTTCCGTAGCATCAGCACCCAGACGCCGGCGTTTGTCTTCCTCATAAGCCTGGAAGTTTCCTTCAAACCACTCGACGTGGGAATCCCCTTCAAACGCCAGAATATGCGTTGCCAGACGGTCCAGGAACCAGCGGTCATGGGTAATGACCACGGCACACCCCGGAAACTCTGCCAAGGCTTCTTCCAGCGCACGCAGGGTATCCACGTCCAGATCGTTGGTTGGTTCGTCCAGCAGCAGCACGTTGCTTTCCTTGCGGAGCATCTTGGCCAGATGCACGCGGTTGCGCTCACCACCGGAAAGAATACCAACCTTCTTCTGCTGGTCTGAGCCCTTGAAGTTGAACGCCCCGACATAAGCACGGGAAGGAACGGCGCGCTTGCCCAGATAAATGACATCCGTCCCGCCGGAAATTTCTTCCCACACGGTCTTGTTGGGGTCCAGATCGTCACGAGACTGGTCAACATATCCCAGCTTTACAGTCTCACCGATTTTCAGTTCACCCGAATCCGGCTTTTCCTGACCCACGATCATCTTGAACAACGTGGACTTACCAGCACCGTTCGGCCCGATCACCCCGACAATACCACCCGGCGGCAGTTTGAAGCTGAGATCGTCAATCAGCAGACGGTCACCAAACCCTTTGCTGAGGTGGTCAGCTTCAATCACCGTGCCGCCCAGACGCGGGCCGGGCGCAATGACGATATCCGCCACACCCGTCTGCTTTTCAGCGCTCTGGGCCAGCATTTCTTCATATCGCGCAATACGGGATTTGCTCTTGGCCTGACGCGCCTTGGGGCTGGACCCAATCCATTCCTGTTCGGCGGCAAGGGCACGCTGGCGGGCACTTTCTTCCTTTTCTTCCTGTGCCAGACGCTTGCGCTTCTGTTCCAGCCAGGAGGAATAATTGCCTTCAAACGGGATACCGCGACCGCGTTCGATTTCCAGAATCCAGTTGGTCACGTTGTCCAGGAAGTAACGGTCATGGGTGATGACCATAACGGTGCCCTGATAATCGTGCAGCGTCTTTTCCAGCCATGCCACGCTTTCTGCGTCCAGATGGTTGGTTGGTTCGTCCAGCAGCAGGATATCAGGCTTTTCAAGAAGCAGGCGGCACAGAGCCACACGGCGGCGTTCGCCACCGGAAAGCTTGTCTACCGGGCTGTCAGCAGGCGGGCAGCGCAGTGCATCCAGCGCGATCTCCAGCTTGCGGTCCAGTTCCCAACCATCGCCAGCATCAATCTTTTCCTGCAGATCGGCCTGTTCAGCCAGCAGGGCATTCATTTCATCATCTTCCATGGGCTCGGCGAAGCGCATGGAAATCTCGTTGAAGCGGTCAACGGCCTTTTTCAGGTCGCCAAAGCCTTGGGCCACGTTCTCGCCAACGGTCAGTTTGGGGTCAAGCTGGGGCTCCTGCTCCAGATACCCGACCTTTACGCCCTCAGCCGCCCAGGCTTCCCCGCCATATTCCTTATCAATCCCCGCCATGATCTTGAGCAGGGTGGATTTACCGGCACCGTTGACGCCCAGAACACCAATTTTCACGCCCGGCAGGAAGGACAGCGTAATGCCTTTGAACACTTCCCGACCACCCGGATAGGACTTGGTCAGATCCTTCATCACATAGACGTATTGATATGGTGCCATGAGATGAACTCCCGCGAATGGACTGGTAAAAAGGCGCCGATAAGGACGTGAAAGGCAAAAACCTGCGCCCGGCAGGACTTGAACCCGCAACCTAGCCGTTATGAGCGGCCCGCTCTAACCAATTGAGCTACGGGCGCGCAGGTGGCTCTCTGATTACGCAACCTGACACATTTGGCAAGAGTTCTGAGTGTGAAAAACAGCCAAAATTCACTCCCTTCTGTTCCGACTTGGCAAGTCGCACCATGGCGGATAGGGTCTGGCATCCGTATTTTACCCATGCTGGAGCAGCCTTATGGACGTGTCGAAACTCTCTCCTGGTAAAGATGTGCCGTTTGACATCAATGTGGTGATCGAAATCCCGCAGGGATCTTCCGTCAAATACGAAATCGACAAGGAAAGCGGCGCCCTGTTTGTGGACCGCTTCCTGTTCACGCCCATGGCGTACCCCACGGCATATGGCTTCATTCCCGGCACGCTGGCCGCTGATGGAGACCCGACAGACGCCCTGGTGCTGACCCCCAGCAACGTTGTGCCCGGCTCCGTGATTCGCGCCCGTCCCATCGGTGTGCTGAAGATGGAAGACGAATCCGGTCAGGACGAAAAAATCATCTGCGTCCCGCATGACAAGGTTCACCCGCAGTTCAGCAAAGTGGAAAGCGTGCAGGATCTGCCGGAAATCACCGTCAAGGCGATTGAGCACTTCTTCACCCGCTACAAGGATCTGGAACCCGGCAAATGGGTGAAAGTGACCGGCTGGGGCACCCGTGAAGAAGCAGGTGACTTCATCCGCACTGGCGTGGAAGAAGCCAAAAAGGCCAAATAAAGCGTTTTGCCCTTTCTCCTACGGTTCCATCACACCGTAGGATGGGTTCGAGAAACCGGAGTGTGCGGCTTATGCCGCCCTCCGGTTTTTTTATGCGCGTTCCTCAGGAGACGACAGCTAAGGCAGTTCCCTCCACTGAGAAGAAAAGGACCTTCCAGAATACCCATCTCATACTCCTGGTGTGAGATATCTTACTGAAACATGGGATTATCAAAAGGCACCGAGAACGCGACACTCCCATTCCTGCTCCTGTCACGGTTGGTCTGCCCATGCCTGAAGCCGCACCGCACTCACACTCTGCCGGACGTCAGCCCGTCCTCTTCCTGCCGCATGGCGGAGGGCCGTGCTTCTTCATGGACTGGCCGGATACGTGGGATGCCATGGCGGCTTACCTACGCGGGGTGCGCAATACCCTTCCCCAGAAGCCAGATGCCATTCTGGTTGTATCTGGCCACTGGGAAACCCGAGTGCCAACCGTAACCTCTGGTGCTCATCCGTCATTGATTTATGATTATTATGGCTTTCCGCCCCATACCTATCAGCTTGACTATGCTGCACCGGGTTCACCCCAGTTAGCCCAAATGGTGCAGCATCTGCTTGCGGATGCGGGTATCGCCGCAGAACAAGATCCCCACCGTGGCTTTGACCACGGTGTCTTCATTCCTTTCATGCTGGCGTTTGAAAAGGCGGATATTCCCGTTGTGGAACTCTCTCTGCAGCAGGATATGGACCCGGCCCAGCATCTGCGTATCGGGCAGGCCCTCGCGCCACTGCGGGATCAAAACATCCTGATCGTGGGCACAGGCCTGACCTACCACAATCTGCGCCACTTCATGACGGGTGACCCACGCTCCAATGACGCCGCCCGCCAGTTTGACACATGGCTGACCCAAGCCATCACACAGCCGGAAACCCAACGTAATCAGGCACTTGTTCAGTGGGAAAGCGCGCCCGCCGCGCGCATCTGTCACCCCAGAGAAGACCATCTGCTTCCCCTGATGGTCGTTGCAGGTGCCGCAGGCACAGATTTGGGCGTCCGCACCTATAGCGACACGGTTATGGGCAAGGCTCTTTCCGGCTTCACCTTCGGCGGCTGATCTTTTTCCCGGCAGAGTACGAACCCAACGCTCTCGCGTTAGGGCAAAGCGGACATATGCCTCTCTTCCTTTGTTCTCACCATTCCCCAAGGATGTTTCATTATGTCTAAAAGACTTCTCACATGCTCTCTTGCTGTTGTCGGCATGGCTGCTTCTCTCAGCATGGCGCTGGCAGAAGGCGCTCCCCAACAGGTTCAGAGCGGTACCTACAAAGTCGAGCCCGGCCATACGCAGGTAGTATTCTCCCTGCTGCATTTCGGCTTTACCAATTATTCCGGCCTGTTCTCCGGTGCCAGCGGGACACTCGCTTTGGACAGCGTGCATCCTGCTGCGTCCAAACTGACCATTTCCCTCCCGGTCAGCAGCGTTCAAACCACCAGTGATAGACTGACAGACGAACTGAAGGGCGCGGACTGGCTGGACGCAGCCAAATACCCCACGGCCACCTTTGTTTCCACACAGGTCGTGCCCGATGGCAAAGGAGGAGCCTCCATTACCGGCAATTTCACTCTGCATGGCATCACCCGCCCCCTCACGTTGCAGGCACGCTATGTGGGGTCTGGTGTGAACCCTATGGACAAAGCTTATACGGTCGGCTTCCAGGCGACAGGGGTCATTAAACGCAGCGAATTTGGCGTGAAAACCTACGTGCCAATGGTCGGCGATGAGGTGACACTTGCCATTGCAGGAGCATTTGAAAAGCAGAACTGACCGATCTGCGCCCCCTTCCCTGCCTTACCGGATGGGGGTTTTTCGGGCCGTTCCTTCCACCCTGCCTACCTGCACATGACGAAGGGGGGCGCACCTCCCGCATGCCTCCAACAATCGTCCATTTTCTCCATAAGTCTCTGGATTAAAGAGAAAAATACATAATCTGCATTTTTTTTACCCAAACCCTGTTGCCAAACGAAAAATCCCCGCTATAAGACCCCTCATACCGACGCACACTACTGGTGAGCGTCAGGACTGCGGGTGTAGCTCAGTTGGTTAGAGCGCCGGCCTGTCACGCCGGAGGTCGCGGGTTCGAGCCCCGTCACTCGCGCCACTTTCTCTCAAAATACACATTAAGTGAGAAAATGGCGCGTCCCTCTCCTGTGGCATTTGATCACATGCCAATCCCCCATCGTTTTTATCGTTAAACTGCTACCCGTTCCGGCATTTTTTACAGCCGAACCTATAGGTGACTTCTGTAGCCGCCCGTTGGATGTCAGCGCGATAATGCCTTGGCCCTGTCGCCACGACCATGCCTCTGCCCGCAATCGCACGAAGCGTGCAGGGTAGGATTAGAGGGAGGATGTGCCCGGCAATTTAAGAAGCGCTGCACCTTATGCGTTGCAGAACCGCCCGCTGCCCGCAAAACGCCGCCCTTTTAAGGGAACCGTATTGGAGGGATGGTAGAAGCTATTTTGAAGCCCTTCCCCAATAAACCCCGTAGAACTCTTGAGATCGAAAAGGCCGGTTTGAAAACCCGATAGAGGATCTTTGGCACAAAAACCAATGGCCCAGAGGCGCAACACAAAGCCCCATTAGGCGGACGCCTCACTCTACCACACAGGCAATAATCGGGCTGGCCTTTTATGGATGGCGCCGAAAACCTGCTTTCCGGCAGAAAAAACCATTCTGATTGATCGGACTGGATCTACGCTCTACTCCGTCATTGCCTCCGGCAGGCAGGCAGGTAAGAGATTGCAAACTTTCCCTCCTCCTTTGAGCAAGCGTTGCGTTCCGCATGGACTGGAGAACGCTTCGCTTGCACGGTCAACAGAAGACGGTAGGAGGCAGTTTCTTGACGATATAAAAACGTCTGACGCCCACTGACTGAGAATCAATCACCCAGCGCAGCAGCACCTTCTACAGCCACAGCAACAGCATGCACGGTTGCGGCAATGCGCGCGGCGGTCTGAACAGCTTCCGCCCCCAGGGCTTCTCGCACAATCTTCTCGTGGCTGGTTACGCACAGATCACAGCCGTTGATGACGGACACAGCCAGAGACCACAGTTCAAAATCCACTTTTTCCACGCCAGGCCGCCCAATCACACTCATGCGGAGCTGCGCTGGCATCTTGGCATAGTCACCGCCTGCCATATGCACAAAGCGGTAGTAAATGTTGTTCATCCCCATGATAGCCGCAGCAGATTTGGCAGCACTCAGGGCTTGAGGGGAAAGCTTACCCCCAAATTCGGCAACAATAGCCTTGGTGACATCATCATTACGAGACGCGATGGCAGAGACAATGAACGTACCGGCAAGCTGCTGCTGCGTCAGGGCAATATCATTGGCGAGAGAGCTGAGATTCAACCTCAGATCCTTCGCATAATCGGGAATACGATCCTTCAGGGCATCAAGGGACATGGGTCAATCCGCAGAAATTAAAGAAAATAGGGGAAACGAGGCACCTTCTGCCGGGAAAACTTACCGGACATCAGGCACTCTCAGCATTCGGGAAAGCAGGGCGTAGGGCCGCAGTACAAACCCGCATGGAGCAGACCGCTCAGGCTGCCGTCCCCATCACAGGGCAGGCAAACCGGAAGCGTTGCCTTCGCAGCAGACCGAAATCGCCACGAAGACAACCGCCAGATCAAAAACCATCAGAGACAGCATGATCTGGCTGATAAAGCAGAAGGATCAGACTTTGATGAAGTCGTCACCCTTCTTCCAGTTGCAGGGGCACAGTTCGTCGCTCTGCAGGCCATCCAGAATACGCACGATTTCCTGCGGGTTACGGCCCACGGACAGATCGTTCACGGACACGTGGCGAATGACGCCATGCGGGTCCACAACAAAGGTTGCGCGCAGGGCCACACCGGCATCCTTCGCCATCACGCCTGTGCCTTCTGTCAGCTCACGCTTGATGTCAGCCAGCATCGGGATCGAGAGATCCTTCAGATCTTCGTTGTGCAGGCGCCAGTTAAGGTGCACGAATTCGCTATCGATGGACACACCGTAAACAACGGCATCACGATCAGCGAAGTCTTTGGACAGCTTGCCAAATGCCACGATTTCCGTGGGGCAAACGAACGTGAAGTCTTTCGGCCAGAAGAAGACAACCTTCCATTTGCCAGCGTCAGACTTATCAGAAATCTGAACGAATTCACCCTTCAGCCCTTCGGGACCACCCGGAACAGCAGTCAGATCAAAGCTCGGAAATTTATCACCAACGGTCAGCATCAGATTGCTCCTTATATGTTGGGCATATGTTACAGCGGCACATGCGCACCGCTGCCGCGGAAGTATCTATGGCGCGATGCGTCCATTCATGCCAATGAATATTTTATATCAAAACAATCGGAATGATCGATTAACAATCCCCCTCCTGTTCTTCAAAAGAGAATCATGTCTGCGCATCTGCTGCCAGCCGTAAACGTGTGAGGTCTGCCATGCTTCCCCTCCCTTCTGCCCAGCAACTTCGCTACCTGATTGCCCTTTCAGAACTCCGTCATTTTGGCAGGGCGGCGGCGGCCTGCGCCGTGACGCAATCCACGCTTTCGGCAGGCATCATGGCGCTCGAACGCCAGCTTGACGCCCAGCTTCTGGACCGCACTGTGGGAAAGAAAGTGGTCTTCACACCACTGGGGCATGACATTGCCAATAAGGGCCGGCAGGCGCTGGAAGCGCTGGAAGCCGTGCCACAACTGGCCGCAGCCGCCCGCACACCACTGACAGGCGCGCTACGGTTGGGCATTATTCCGACAATTGGCCCTTTTCTCCTGACGCCGCTGGTCAAAATCATCCGGCTGCGCTTCCCTCAGATTGTGCTCTCCCTGACAGAAGACACAACCGAACATCTCTTGGAGAAACTGTCCCTCGGGCGGCTGGATATGCTGGTGCTGGCCATGCCCTGCCTGTGTGATGGCACGGAAACGCTCCCTCTGTGGCAGGACCCGTTTCATGTTGTCATGCCGGAAGGCCACGACCTGAGCCACCTCACGCATGTGCCGGTGGAGCGCCTGGAAAACCAGCGCATGATCATGATGGAAGACGGCCACTGCCTGCGGGAGCAGACGCTCGCTGTCTGCCGCCAGGGCCGAGGATGGGACAGTTCGGACGGAGAAGGCGACTCCACATTCACAGCCACATCGCTCCAGACCATGGTTGAAATGGTGGAGCTGTCTCTAGGCATTGGGGTCGTGCCCGCATTGGCTATTGAGAACGGTCTTCTTCAGAATCATCGTGTTGTCGCCCGTCCGCTTTCCGGCGGTCCGGTGTGGCGCACCATCGGGCTGGCATGGCGCCCCCGATCCCCGCGCGCGGCGGATTTCCATACTCTGGCTTCAGCTTTTGCCACCCTTGCGCCCGCCAACCGGGAAACACCAAGGCCAGACCTTTCCGCAATCGGGAAAAAAGACGCGGCCAGATCCAAATAAAACGGCAAGAAACCAGACCCAGAAGAAGAAATTCCGTCTGGAACCCTTGAGAAACATTGACTCGTACAGGCGGGGCCGGTATGTGCCCACTCAACTTGTTTCCAGTTCCTTAAGCATCGGCGGAGTAAAACGGGCCATGAAAATCAGAAACAGCCTGAAGTCAGCCAAGGTGCGCGATAAAGATTGCCGTGTCGTGCGGCGTCGCGGCCGGGTTTACGTCATCAACAAGAAGAACCCCCGCATGAAGGCTCGTCAGGGCTGATCCATGCCATCTCCGGCCTCTTCCGGCTGGCGTTTGACGCATGACATGCGCGCAACCCGTTTTTCCGCACGCCGGAGAAACGGGTTTTTGCATTTGCGCTCCCGTTTTCTGATACTCCTCATGGCTGGTTCCTGCCTGCTTGCCTCTGCCGGGCAGATAGTGGCAGCCCCCACTTCCACGGCACATCCACCTGCTTCCGCTGGCTCAGCCCCTTCCTCCGCGTCCAAGGCTGCCACGCCTCCGCCCGCGGCTACATCAGCACCTCAGCAGAGCAGCCACGATAACAAGCCTTCTGCACCTTCTGCCAAGAAACTGACCCGTCAGGACAGGATCGGCCTGTTGGCAGACCAGCTTGCCCACGCCAAGACGCCAGAAGAAGCCCATACGCTGGAAGACATGCTGGAAACCCTTCGTTCTGCCGGGCTTTCCCCTACGACCCAGCTTCTACTGCGTCGTGCACAGAAAGATGTGTCTGCGGAAAAACCAGATAACGCTGTGGACGATATGGGAGACGCCATAGCTCTCCAGCCAGACCAGGCCATTCTCTGGCGCTCACGCGCCCAGATGCGTCTGGTCGCTGGGGACCTAGCTGGAGCCGTGCAGGATCTGGGCGCAGCCCTCCAGCGGGATCCGAAAGATGCCCAGAGCTGGAACCTGCTGACAACAGTTGAAGAGCACCGCAATGATGGTCAGGCCGCGCTGAAAGCCTGGCAGAAAATGCTGGATCTCAATCCCATGGCGGACAAAAATCACAAGCGTCTGGATGCGCTCCGTATCAAAGCCTTCGGCCAGCCCACCTGAGATACGTCCGTTCTATACGAGAGCGGTTTGAAACATCTGGCAGATCGGCCCCACAAATCTGTTTGGGAGCGATGATGTTGGATACTTGTCCCGATGGCCTGCCCCATCGCGCCTTCAAATCAGCCTTTCGACTCCTGGGCGGGCTGACTTTTCACACGGCGTCTAACGGCGGCACGTCTTAGGCCTGCTCGTTTTCAATCAGGCTTTTGCGGATTTTCCGCCCCCGTTCGATGCGATCCACAATATATGCTTCATCGCCCCACCGGATGGCGCGTGCCATGGCTTGTGCGTCTTCCATGAAGCGCGCCAGCATTTCCAGAAGCGCGTCCCGGTTTAACAGAAAGATATCGCGCCACATGATGGGGTCAGAGGCTGCAATACGAGTAAAATCCCGAAAGCCGGATGCAGCAAAATCCAACACTTCCGAGCGCGTTTCATCTGCCAGATCATCCGCCGTGCCACAAATGGTAAAGGCCAGCAGGTGCGGTAAGTGACTCACAATGGCGCAAACACGGTCATGATGCGCCGGGGTCATTTCCCTCAAGCGTGCTCCACACCGCTCCCACAAAGTGCGAATGGCGTCCACGGCTTCAACAGGCGTGTTGTCCAGCGGGGTCAACAAGCACCAGCGTTTTTCAAATAGGGTAGCAAAACCTGCATCCGGCCCGGAAAACTCGGTGCCCGCCATTGGGTGCGCGGGCACATAAGGGACATCGGGTCGCAAATAGGGGGTAATGGCTTCTATGACCGAAACCTTGGTTGATCCCACTTCTGTCAGAATCGCACCCGGACGCATGGCGGGCAACACCTGCGCAGCAACAGGCCCCATTGCCCCCACAGGCACGCACAGCATGACACAATCGGCCTGCGCCGCAGCCTCGGCTGCATCGGCCATGACTTCGTCTGCTATGCCTAACTCAGTTACCCGTGCCCTGACCTCTGGCGAAACATCAACCGCAATAACACGCCGAGCCAGCCCTCCGAACTCCCGCGCACGCCGAAGGACAGAAGATCCGATCAGCCCCGGCCCGACCACCACCAGCGTCTCGAACACCAGCGTCTCGAACACAGGAGGAAGAGGCACCGCTGACGCACCGGGACGACTCTGGTTGTCAGGCATGGAAAGCCCTGCATCGGCCACGCCCGTCACTCCTTCACCACGGAAGAAGCCGGAACATAGCCAACCTCTGTTTTAGGCATGGGCTTGGCGCTTGGCGTCCGCAATCCACGCACTTCCATGAACTGCCACAGCAGCAACACCGGAATACCAATAGCCAGTTCACGCCCACGCCGCAGGAGAGAAAGCCCGAGAGAGACGGAAGAATCGATTCCAAAGGCATGACCAAGGGCCATATAGGCTCCTTCCTGCACACCCAGACTGCCCGGCACCAGAAAGCCGAGTGACATGATGGCGCACGTCACACCTTCAACAGCCACCGCGTTGGGGAAGGAGAGAGACGCGCCAAGGAAACCCGCTGTCATCCACAGCATGGCGGCACTCCCCAGCCACCCCACCAGATGGTAGGCCGCAGAGGCGCAGATACGGCCAGGCCGGCCCCATACTGCTTCCATCCGTTCCTGCAGATCATCCGCGCCATGGAGCACGCTGTCATGCCACTGAGACGCCAGACTGCGGGTGAACATCCCCCCAAAACGGCGGAAAATGCTGCCACCATGCCGTTGGGTCCAGATAAAGCCTGCCGTGCCGACAATCAGAAACACCGCCCCTATAATGACAGGCATCACAAACGGGCTGTTGCGCTGGTGGGCCACCAGAAACGCCACCCCCAGAAGCACAAAGGCTACCTGCCCCATCACTTCCGTGGTGATATCCACCAGATTGGCGCACGCAGCTTCTGGCAGATCGACCTGTCTGGCCTCACGCCCATGCAGGCCGTGCCCGGAACAGGTGGCCCGAATCCCGATGACAATCCCCCCAAGCTGGGAGAACGGCAGGCAGGTGGCCGCAGCATCACGCACCATCCGCGCACCAAGCAGGCGCAGATAACCAATCTCGGGAAACGCAGCGTGCCAGGCAAGGCCCAGCACTCCGTCCACCGCCAACTGGCAGCATACCATCAGAAGAAAGCCGCCCAGACCAATACGCATAACAGCATGAACCACAGAGCCAAAACCGCTCCATGCCATGGCTGCCGTAATGGCCAAAAGGCCCAGCAAAGTGAGAAAAATCGTAAGCTTTTTCAAGGCCTAAGCTCTATCTGCCCGAGAAGCCCCCCTGGGCCTCCCAGCGCCTGGCGGCAGTCAGTCCATCCAGGAGGGCTTTGTTCGTGAGTGGAGGATCACTTACACCAGCACGGGGTCTGGCGCCACCTTGGAGGGCAGGATAAAGAGACAATCCAGCCGTTCGGGTTTCACACCCGTCCTTTTTATACCCTTGTGGGAGCGCACTTTCATGACCGCCCATACGCTCGTAACCGGCGCGACAGGTTTTGTCGGGTCTGCCGTAGCCCGTACGTTGCTGGAACGCGGCCACACCCTGAGACTGATGGTGCGTGAAGGCAGCGATCGCCGCAACATTGCCGATATTCCGGCCGAACTGGTGGATGGTGATCTGTCCCGCCCGGAAACCTTCGCCCGCGCGGTGGAAGGCTGCCGCTATGTGTTTCATGTTGCTGCTGATTACCGCCTGTGGGTGCCTGATCCCGCCCCCATGATGACGGCCAATGTAGAAGGCACGCGCCTGCTGATGCTGGCAGCGCAGAAAGCTGGCGTTGAACGCATTGTCTATTGTTCCTCCGTTGCGGCACTGGGCCTGATTGGCGACGGTACGGAATCGGATGAAGAGACTCCTGTGCAGGAGCATGGCGTCATTGGCATCTACAAGCGTTCAAAATATCGTGCGGAACAGGAAGTTCTGCGCCTGGTGCAGGAAAACGGCCTGCCCGCCGTTATTGTGAACCCGTCCACACCCGTTGGCCCGCGCGATATCCGGCCGACACCGACAGGCCAGATGATTCTGGACTGCGCAGCAGGCCGCATGCCCGCCTACGTGGATACGGGCGTGAACATTGTGCACGTGGATGATGTGGCAGAAGGCCATGCTCTAGCCCTCGAACGCGGCACCATTGGCGAAAAATACATTCTGGGCGGAGAAAACTATCTGCTGCGGGATCTGTTCGCCATGGTGTCTGAAATTGCCCATGTGCCACCGCCGCGCATCCGTCTGCCGCAGGAAGTGATCTGGCCTGTTGCCATTGTTTCAGAATGGCTTTCCCGTTCTTTTGGGTTCTCTCCGCGCGTTACGCGTGAGATGCTGGCCATGTCCCGCAAGAAAATGTTCTTTTCATCAGAAAAAGCCATCAAGGAACTGGGCTATTCCCCTCGCCCTGCCCGCAAGGCGGTGGAAGACGCCATTACCTGGTTCCGTAATAATGGAATGCTGAAATAAGGAGGCTGAGGGATGGTTTTCGGCCTGGCTGTTCTCTCCGCGCTCATCTGGTTCGGGCTCATCTTTTTCCACGGTAAATTCTGGCAGGGCGGGCCCATTCTCCGCCCAGCCAACCCTTCTCATACCCCTGCGGATATTGCCCCCAGTGTCACAGTGGTCATTCCAGCGCGTGACGAGGCCGAAGGCATTGAAGCTGCGCTGGGTTCCCTGTTGCAGCAGGATTATCCCGGCAAGCTCTCCCTCATTCTGGTCAATGATCGCAGCGAGGACGATACGGGGGCCCTTGCCCGCAGCCTTCCAGACCCCATGGGGCGCCTCACAGTTCTTGATGGTGCAGACCCGTCTCCCGGTTGGAGCGGCAAGCTCTGGGCCGTGGCGCAGGGTGTGGCGGAAGCCCGCCGACAACAGGAACAGGACACCGGCTATATCCTGCTGACAGACGCAGATATCGTCCACGCACCGGCCCATGTCTCCACTCTGGTCGCCAAAGCCCAGACAGATGCCTTGCACATGGTTTCTGAGATGGTGGAGCTACAGTGTGAAAGCCTGCCAGAGCGCGCTCTGGTTCCGGCCTTTGTCTTCTTTTTCGCGCTGCTCTACCCCTTCGCCAAGGTCAATGATCCTGAAAGCCGCACCGCTGGCGCTGCAGGGGGCACCATTCTGATCCGGCGCGACACATTGGCCGAAATCGGCGGAATTGCCGCACTGAAAGGTGCGTTGATTGATGACTGTACATTGGCCACGTGCGTCAAACAGGCCGGAGGACGGCTGTATCTGGGTCATTCATGCCTCGCCAAATCCATCCGCCCTTATCCGTATGTGGCTGATGTCTGGCGCATGATTGCCCGCACCGCTTATGTGCAGCTTCGTTTTTCGCCCGTGTTGCTGGTGCTCACGGTTCTCGCCATGTGCGTGGTGTGGGTGGCACCGGGCGTTATTGCGCTGTTTGGTCACGGTCTGGCCCGCTGGGTCGGGACGGCCACATGGTTGGTCTCCATCGGATCCTTCGTGCCAACCCTGCGGCGTTTCCGTCTCTCCCCCTTATGGGCACTGACCCTGCCGTTTGTGGCGCTTTTCTACACGGCGGCCACCATCGGTTCCGCGGTCAATCATTACTGTGGGCGTGGTGTGGTGTGGAAAAATCGCGCCTATCGGGAAGCTATTCCCAATGATGGCCGCATTAGCCCTGCTCCTGCGCAGCAGGAAGAGCCGATTCGCTCCGCCCAGCGGGGTGCCGGCCCCGGCCGGTAACCCCACCCCAAGCAGAACAGGCGGAGCAATACCCCAACACCACAGGGCAGGCGAAAACCCGGCCCTGCTTCAACCCGGGACCCGGCCAGAAAATCTGTCTGCACGCGCAAGGAGTAGGCACGCCTGAACAGAGGGTGTAAAGGTCCGCTTCATGATAGCCAACCGCGCAGAGCCGAGCATGACCGAGACATCATCTGTATGGGGCACGGCAGACGTTTCCTCCGGCAAGGGTGCGTCTGACGAGAATTTTCCTGTTGGCTCCCTGCTGATCAGCAAGGCGCTGCGCCCGCATGTGCATGCCTATTACGCCTACGCCCGCGTGATTGATGATATTGCTGACTGTGAAACCCTGACACCAGAAGAAAAGCTGGCCCGCCTGAACGCCATGGAAGATGTTCTTCTGGGCAAGCGGGAAGCCATTACACGACAGGACTCCATGAGTGCCGCCGTGCTCCGGGCCTCTCTCACCCGCACTGGGGTTCCCTTTGAAACCGCGACAGATCTGATCATCGCCTTCCGGGATGATTCTCGCGGGGTGGAATACAAAACGTGGGATGACCTGCTGCGCTACTGCAAATATTCCGCCAATCCTGTCGGGCGCTTCCTTATTCAGTTGCACCGTGAAAGCCTCAATGCTTTCCCGGCATCTGATGCGCTGTGCACCTCTCTCCAGATTCTGAACCATTTACAGGACTGTCAGGGGGATCTGATCCGGCTGAAACGCTGCTACCTGCCGTCAGACATGCTGGCGCTGGCCGGAGCATCGCAGGAGGACATTCTGGCCGGACACACCAGCCCGCGCCTGCGCCGCGTCTTCAATACCCTGCTGGATGGTGTGGACGATCTCAACCGTCAGGCCTCCACGCTGCCCTCCCACATTAAAGACCGCCGTTTCCGCATGGAATGTGCCGCCATTGTGGAACTGGCCAAGCGGCTGACCCTGCGCCTGCGCCGGGAAGATCCTCTGGCCGGGCGGGTTGCCCTGAAACGGACTGATGCCATGCATGCAGCCCTTGCGGCCCTGCGGGGATGGTCTTGAGCTTTCCCTCTGCCGGAAGTTCTGTAAAAAGACCGTGTTTCGAACAACCATGAACCAACAGGTGGAAAGCGCGTGACAGCCGAAGACATCCAGACGCATGACAAGCCAACCCCGCTTGGGTGTGATCCTGCTGATCTGGCGTGGGTAGAAAGCACTGTAAAACAGGCCGGCACATCCTTTGCCGCCGGTATGCGCATTCTGCCCCCCATGCGCCGCTACGGCATGTACGCCATCTATGCCTTCTGCCGCGTGGTGGATGACATTGCCGATGGGTATGAACCCATGGAAGAGCGCAAAGCCCGTCTGGACGCATGGCATCAGCACATTGCTGATCTGTATGATGGCAAGGCGATTGACCCGCTAGACCGCGTTCTGATGGCCACCATCCGTTTCTTCTCCCTTCGGCAGGAAGATTTTGATGCGGTGATTGACGGCATGATCATGGATGCCGAAAACACCATTGTCGCCCCGGACGAAAAAACGCTTGATCTGTATTGTGATCGCGTAGCCTCCGCCGTTGGCCGCCTTTCTGTCCGCATTTTTGGGGACAGCACACAGGAAGCGGACAAGGTAGCGCATCACCTCGGCCGCGCTTTACAGTTGACCAACATCCTGCGTGACATTGCAGAAGATGCCGCGCGTGGTCGGCTTTATCTGCCGGGCGATCTTCTGACACGCTTCAATGTGCCGCATGATCCCATCAAGGCGCTCTCGGCTCCCGGCTTGCAGGATGTGGCCAACATTCTGGCTGCCCGTGCGGAGGATCATTTCCGCGCCGCTTTTGCCACCATGCGCCACTGCCGCCCCAAGGCCATGCTGCCAGCGCGCATCATGGGGGCAAGCTATGAGGCTGTGCTGGTGGCCATGCGGAAGCGCGGCTGGAACAGCGCCGTCTTGCTGGACCGGCCTCACACCTCCACTCTGGGCAAGGCCTTCTGGCTGACCGCCTCCTACCTCCCGTAAGCTGAGAGCGGAAAGAGCACACAGAATGGCAGGCACCCTGCACATTATTGGCGGCGGCATGGCCGGACTGGCCGCAGCAGTAGAAGCGGCTGGCGCTGGCAAGCATATTGTGCTGCACGAAGCCGGACGCGCCTGTGGCGGTCGTGCCCGTTCCTATGAAGATCGTCAGATCGGGTGCCGGATTGATAACGGAAACCATCTGCTTCTTTCCGCCAACAAGACCGTGTTCCGCTATCTGGCCATGACCGGCGGTCTGGACACGTTAACAGGCCCGCGGGAACCCCTGTTTCCGTTTGTCGATCTGGCCGAAGATGCACGCTGGACGCTTGATCTCTCCCGCGGGCGGGTTCCGTGGTGGGTCTTCCAGCCGCATCGCCGGGTGCCGGATATGCGGCTGGTGGAACTGCGCAGCCTGCAAAAGCTGATGTCCGCCAAGGAAGATCAGACCGTGGCCGAGTGCCTGCTGCCGGGTGCCTTTTCCCGCCGTCTGCTTGAGCCCTTTGCTATTTCCGCACTCAACACCCCCTGCGAGACAGGGAGCGCTGCCCTCCTTGGCGCGGTCATTCGGGAATCCCTCTCTCTGGGCGGGGAAGCCTGTGTGCCATGGTATGCACGGGATGGATTGTCCGAGACACTGGTGGACCCCGCGCTGGCGCATCTGCGTGTGATGCAGGCGGAAATCAGGACCCAAAGCCGCATTGGCGGCCTGGATATTGAGCGTGGCCGCATTACTGCCCTGCACGGCCCAGAAGGCAGTATTCCGCTGACGGACGAAGATTTTGTTATTCTTGCCGTGCCTGCCCCGGTTGCCGCCGGCCTGCTGGATGGCCGGGTGCAGGGCTTTACCGCACCTGATGCGTTTGAAAGCATCCTGAACCTGCATTTCCGTCTGGCAGCGCTCCCGCGCCCGCTTGGCACATTCGCCAAAAGTGGATTCATGGGGTTGGTGGGCAGCATTGCGGAGTGGGTTTTCCTGCGGGATGACATCCTCTCCGTAACTGTCAGCGCCGCAAACCGCTTTACGGAACAGGACCCGGATGAACTGGCCCGCACCATCTGGCAGGATGTCCGCCATGCGTGTGACCCGGTTCTGATGGAAGCGCTGCCAGACACTCCGCCCCAGCAACGGGTGGTGTGGGAAAAACGGGCCACCTTTGCCGCCACCCCAGAACAGAACCGCCTGCGGCCCGGCCCGGCAACGGCGCTGGTCAATCTGGCGCTGGCTGGTGACTGGACGGCAACCGGATTGCCCGCCACACTGGAAGGCGCAATGCGCTCAGGTGTAAGGGCTGTTTATACGCTTGGGCTTCGCTCTCCGTCATGATCCCATCATGTCGGATTTTTTCCAATTCAACGCTGAAAGCTAAAAGGAACAATCGACATGGCCGCTGACGGCAGCGCTTTTTCCGACGCCCCCGTTTCCAAAGAAACACTGGATCGCGCAGTCACAAACGCTCATGCCGCATTGGGCAAGCGCCAGCAGGCTGATGGCCACTGGGTTTACGAACTTGAAGCTGACGCCACTATCCCGGCGGAATATGTGCTGCTTGAGCACTATCTGGACCGTATTGATGATGCGCTTGAACAGAAAATAGGGAACTACCTGCGCCGTATCCAAAGCAAAGATCACGGTGGCTGGCCGCTGTATCACAACGGCAAGTTTGATCTCTCCGCTTCGGTAAAAGCCTACTTCGCGCTTAAAGCCGTTGGGGATGACATCAACGCCCCGCACATGCGCCGGGCACGGGAAGCCATTCTGGATCACGGTGGTGCAGAGCGCACCAACGTGTTCACCCGGTGCCAGTTGGCCCTGTTTGGAGATGCCCCGTGGCGCGCCACGCCGGTCATGCCGGTGGAACTGATGCTGCTGCCCCGCAAGGCGTTCTTCTCCGTATGGAACATGTCTTACTGGTCCCGCACAGTGGTGGCGCCCCTGCTGGTTCTTGCGGCCCTTAAACCTATTGCCATCAACCCGCGCCAGATTCACGTGCGCGAACTGTTTGTAACCCCTCCTGAAGTGGTGAAAGACTGGATCCGTGGCCCTTACCGTTCCGTCTGGGGCCGGGTCTTCAAGGGGCTGGATACGGTTCTGCGCCCGGTTCTGCCGTTCATTCCGACCAAAACGCATGACAAAGCCATCAAGGCCGCAGTGGACTTCATTGAACCCCGCCTGAACGGAGAAGATGGACTGGGTGCCATTTATCCGGCCATGGCCAACGTGGTCATGATGTACCGGGCTCTTGGTGTGCCAGATGAAGATCCCCGCGCGGTAACGGCATGGAAAGCGGTGCAGAAGCTGCTGGTCATCAAGGATGATGAAGCCTACTGCCAACCCTGCGTCTCCCCCATTTGGGATACCGGCCTGTCTGGCCACGCCATGCTTGAAGCCGCCTCCGGCCCCAATGGCGTGGCTCCGGAAGAAACGCTCACGGAACTCCGCAAAGCCAGCGCATGGCTGCGCGACAAGCAGATTCTGGACGTGAAGGGCGACTGGGCCATCAACAAGCCTGACCTTGCCCCCGGCGGCTGGGCCTTCCAGTACGGCAATGATTATTATCCGGATGTGGATGATACCGCTGTTGTTGGCATGCTGCTGCACCGTGAAGGTGACCCGGCCAATGCCGAGGCTCTGGAACGCGCCCGCCAGTGGATTATCGGTATGCAGAGCACCAACGGAGGTTGGGGCGCCTTTGATATCGATAACAACAAGGATCTGCTCAACCACATTCCGTTTGCAGACCATGGCGCGCTGCTTGACCCACCGACAGCGGACGTTACGGCACGCTGCATTTCCTTCCTGGCCCAGCTTGGCCATGTGGAAGATCAGGCAGTTATTGACCGTGCCATAGAATATCTGCGCAAGGATCAGGAAGAAGACGGTTCCTGGTTTGGCCGTTGGGGCACCAACTACATTTATGGCACATGGTCTGTTCTGTGCGCCTTCAACGCGGCTGGCATCTCACATGATGATCCGGCTGTGGTGAAAGCAGTGGAATGGCTGCGCTCCGTTCAAGGTGCCGATGGTGGCTGGGGTGAAGGCTGCGAATCCTATGAAGGCGGCGCACATGGCACCTATGGCGAGAGCCTGCCGTCCCAGACCGCATGGGCTACGCTGGGCCTGATGGCTGCTGGCCGCCGGGATGATCCTGCCGTAGCAAAGGGCATGGCATGGCTGGCCGAACAGCAGGATGAAAACGGCGAATGGCATGAAGATCCCTACAATGCCGTTGGCTTCCCGAAGGTGTTCTACCTGCGCTACCACGGTTACAAGCAGTTCTTCCCGCTGATGGCGCTAGCCCGCTACCGTAATCTGGAAAGCAGCAACACCCGCCGCGTCGCGTTCGGGTTCTGAGGCTCCATGGCGCAATCTGCTCAGCCCTCCCCATCCCGGCCGGGTATTCTGGTCGGGCTTAAAGCCGAAGCTCGCTTTATCCGGCAGGTTTTTCCGCATGCGGCCATCGCCGCCAGCGGGGCCTGCCGTGCTGGCGCACTGCGGGAGGCCGCTCGCCTTGCGGCCTGTGGTGCAGATTGCCTTCTCTCCTTCGGGCTTGCCGCTGGCCTCGACCCGGATTTGCCTGCGGGCAGCATTATCGTGCCGGAAAAAGTCTCGGCATGGGGCAGTGCTTACACGGCAGACGCTACCTTGCGCCACATTCTGGGAGCAGGACAGTCTGGTGTCCTAAGCGGATCGTTGCTCCACAGTGACGATGTTGTCTTGAACGCGGATGAAAAGGCGCGTCTGTTCGCGTCTTCTCATTGTGCCGCGCTGGATATGGAAAGTGGTTTTCTGGCCCGTGCTGCTGATGAGGCTGGGCTACCATTCGCCGTACTGCGGGTGGTATGTGATCCCGCAACCCGTTCTCTTCCTTCTATTGCAGGCACAGTGTTGTCGCCTGATGGCGGCCTGAAGGTTGGGGCGCTTACAAAGTCCCTTCTGCGCCATCCCGGCCAGATTCCGGGGCTTATTGCCCTGGGCCGGGACGCAGGAATGGCTCGCTCGGCCATGCAGACTTTTCTGAACCACCAGCGCGCCCAACCGGCCTTTGCGCGTTTGGCTGCCTGAACAGCCTCTTTAAAAACAAGCTCAGCCGGAAAACTCACGCCGCCTGAGCCGTTTTCCACTTCCCCTATTGCTGCCCCCTTTTTTCGCTCCGTCGTGAGAGAACACGGCCAAACGGTCCCTTTTTCAGCATTAACGGCCCTTCTGCATTATTCCCTCGGAAAAGCCGGACATTTTTGGGCGCTGGCAAGACGCGCCTTACCCCACGATATCAGCCAAAAAATCATTATATTCAGGCAAGGCAGCCTTCCCTTATTGCGGCAGCCAGCATTTTCACACTCTTCAGCACACGGCGGATTTGCTTGCTATCCCTGCGCCTCGGGGAACGACGACCGGCTTTTGTCTGTTACAAATTCCTGAAAAAGTGCTCGGCATGAGGCGTATCAATACGGGCATCACCCGTTTAACGTTATGCTTGCAAACGCCTTCTCCACTATCAAGCAACGGGAGCCCCTGGGTTGTCAGACGTCATACTGGCCTTCAATTGCGGATCATCCAGCCTGAAATTCACGTTGTTCCGTTTGCAGGCACACGCTGCTCCAGCCGTGCTGGCACATGGCGCAGTTGAAACAACGCCCGACTCCCCGCGCTTTCATGCTGTGGACAACACAGGCACCGTTCTGGCGGATTGTACCTGGAGCCAGCCAGACCATACGGATAAAACAGCCCCGTTTTCGCTTGGTCCGCTTTTCAAATGGATAGAAAGCCATCTTGACGGTGGGAAAGTGGTGGCTGTGGGCCACCGTGTGGTTCATGGCGGCCCTGATTTCATCGCTCCGGTGCGCATTACACCGGATATTCTGGCGCAACTGGAAAAGCTGACGCCCTTCGCCCCCTTGCATCAGACCGTTACACTCGCCCCGATCAAAGTGATTGCGCGCGAACGCCCTGATCTTCCGCAGATTGCCTGTTTTGATACAGGCTTCCACCACACCATGCCCCCGCTGGCCAAATTACTACCCCTTCCCCGCCGATACGATCAGGCAGGCGTACGGCGCTACGGTTTTCATGGCCTTTCCTACGCCTATATCTCCTCCCGCCTGCGCGAGATTGATCCCAAACTTGCGCAGGGCCGGACCATTGTTGCGCATCTGGGCAGCGGGGCCAGCCTGTGCGCCCTGAAAAACGGCCAGAGCATTGAAACCACCATGGGGTTCTCCGCGCTGGACGGACTGATGATGGGCACGCGCTGCGGAGCGCTGGACCCAGGGGTCCTGCTCTACATGATGCAGGAAGAAGGCGCGGGATGGCATACCATTGTTGATGTCCTCTACCATCAATCCGGCCTGCTGGGCGTTTCCGGTCTTGCGGCAGATATGCGCTCCCTCCGCGAGCAGGCAAAGGCGTCCACCCCACAAGCTGCCAATGCGCGGGAAGCCCTCAATCTGTTCGCCTATCGCGTGGTGCAGGAAATCGGTGCCCTTACGGCCATCCTGCAAGGGTTGGATGGGCTTATCTTCACCGCAGGCATTGGCGAGAATGATGCCGCCCTCCGGGCAGAGGTGTGCACTGCCCTGCACTGGGTTGGTGTGCGCCTGGATGCGGAGGCCAACCAGCGCCATGCCCCCATTATCAGCACGCCCGACAGTTCCGTCATCATCCGCGTGGAGCCAACAAATGAAGAACTGATGATCTGCAAGGATGTCATCTCAATGCTGGATCTGCTGGCCAAAGCCTCTCCGGCCTGACCCTTGCGCCTCCTGCTTCCGGCCTCTTTCCTGAAAAAGGACACTCCATGAGCACGCAAACTTCCTCAGCACCGCTTTCAGCCGCAGATCTGGCCCTGTTCAACAGGTGGTGGCACGCTGCCAATTATCTCTCGGTTGGTCAGATCTACCTGCTGAAAAATGCTTTACTGCGTGAGCCACTGAAGCTGGAGGACATCAAGAAGCGCCTGCTGGGGCATTGGGGCACAACGCCCGGCCTGAACTTCATCTGGCTCCACCTTAACCGTATTATCCGCGCGCAGGACCGCAACATCCTGTTCATCGCGGGGCCGGGTCACGGCGCTCCGGGGCTGATTGCCTCCACATGGATGGAAGGCACCTACACAGAATATTTTCCGGATGTAACGCAGGATGAAGAGGGCATGACCCGCCTCTTCCGCCAGTTCTCGTTTCCGGGCGGCATCCCCAGCCATGCCGCAGCCACCACACCCGGCTCCATTCATGAAGGGGGAGAACTGGGCTATAGCCTCTCCCACGCTTATGGCGCGGCTTTTGACCATCCTGATCTGGTTGTGGCCTGCGTGATCGGTGATGGAGAAGCAGAAACGGGGCCACTGGCCACATCCTGGCATTCCAACAAGTTTCTTGACCCCAAGACAGACGGGGCAGTGCTGCCTATTCTACACCTGAATGGCTACAAGATTGCCAACCCCACCATTCTGGCCCGTATTCCCAAGCCCGAGCTGAGAGATTTCCTGAAAGGCTGCGGGTATGACCCTATTTTTGTGGAAGGGCATGAACCTGATCCCATGCATCAGGCCATGGCCACAGCCATGGATCAGGCGTTTGCCAGCATCAGCGCCATTCAGGAAAAGGCCCGCACACAGGGAGACACCACCCGCCCCGCATGGCCCATGATCGTGCTGCGCAGCCCCAAAGGCTGGACCGGCCCCAAAACGGTTGATGGTCTGCGCACGGAAGGGTACTGGCGCTCCCATCAGGTGCCGGTGGACAATATGAGCAAGCCCGGCCATCTGGCGGTGCTTGAAGAATGGATGCGGTCCTACAAACCGGATGATCTGTTCACACCCGAAGGTGCATTAAAACCGGAACTTGCGGCCCTTGCGCCCAAGGGCGACAAACGCATGAGCGCCACACCTTATGCCAATGGCGGCACCCATCTGCGGCCCCTGCGCCTGCCCGACTTCCGCACCCATGCGGTGCAGATCACGGCCTCAGGCCAGACCGTAGCGGAATCCACACGCATTCTGGGCTCGTGGTTGAAAGATGTCATGGCCGCCAATGCGGATAAACGAAACTTCCGGATTGTGGCCCCGGACGAAAACAACTCGAACCGCCTGAACGCCGTTCTGGATGTGACCAACCGCGCGTGGAACGCGGAAACCTATTCCTATGATGACCATCTCTCCCCTGATGGCCACGTGATGGAAATTCTAAGCGAACATACGTGCCAGGGCTGGCTGGAAGGCTATCTGCTGACGGGCCGTCATGGCTTCATGTCCTGTTATGAAGCATTCATCCACATTGTGGATTCCATGGTCAACCAGCATGCAAAATGGTTGAAAACAGCATCTGAAACCGAGTGGCGGCAACCTATTGCCTCGCTGAATTATCTGCTGACCTCTCACGTCTGGCGGCAGGACCATAACGGGTTCAGCCATCAGGACCCCGGCTTTCTCAACCACATGGTGACCAAAAAAGCCGAAACGGTACGGATCTATCTGCCGCCGGATGCCAATACGCTGCTGTGTGTGACAGACCATTGCCTGCGCAGCCGCAACCGTATCAACGTGATTGTGGCGGGCAAGCAGCCTGAACTCCAGTGGCTGGATATGGATGCTGCACTCACCCATTGCCAGCAGGGTATTGGCATCTGGGAATGGGCCAGCAATGATAAAGGCTCAGAACCGGACGTGATTATCGGTTGCGCGGGGGATGTGCCGACACTGGAAGCACTGGCGGCTGTCAGTATTCTCAACAAACATATTCCGGACCTGAAAATCCGTGTGGTCAACGTGGTTGATCTCATGACGCTGCAAACGCCAGACCAGCACCCGCACGGCCTGCCAGACGCCACGTTTGATACCCTGTTCACAACCGACAAGCCGGTTATTTTCGCATTCCACGGCTATCCTGCCCTGGTGCATCAGCTTATTTACAAGCGCCGGAACGCCATCAACTTCCATGTGCACGGGTTCCGTGAGGAAGGCACAACCACCACCCCGTTTGATATGACGGTCCGCAACCATCTGGATCGGTTCCATCTGGCTGCCAACGTTATCCGGCGCGTACCAAGGCTGGCCTCCAAAGCGGCTTATGCGCACCAGGCCGTGCAGGACAAACTGGCTGAACATCAACGCTATGTTTGTGAATATGGGGAAGACATGCCGGAAATCCGAAACTGGAGCTGGGCACGTTAAGCCCGGTTTTTTCAGAGCATCTCAAGCGGCAGTTGCCCCTGCCGCCCCCAAACCCTCATTGCCTCTCATCAGACCTGTTGTCACTCTCAAATTGATAACGTAATGTTCCCAATAGGGAACATTTGGACAGCACCGTCACGCTCCACCAGACACTCCTCCGCCGTGATCGCTTCTGATGTAACGCTTTTTAGGATATCTTGGGGTTAATTGATGCCATCAGCTCATTCTTCTCCTCCCACCCGCAGGCAGTTGCTGACGCGCATTGGCACTTTGGCAGGAAGCGCCGCCCTTTATCAGGCCATGACCAGTCTTGGCCATGCTCAGGGAACGGATTTCAAAGGGCCGCCAGCCCTTGGCGGAGCCAAAAAAGGAACCAAGGTTCTCGTGCTGGGGTCTGGCCTTTCGGGCATGCTCTCTGCCTATGAATTACGAAAAGCCGGCTATGATGTTCAGATTCTTGAATTTCAGAGCCGCAGTGGTGGCCGCAACATCAGCCTGCGCGGTGGCGATACCGTAACAGAACTGGGCGGAGCCACGCAAAAAGTGGGGTTTGCGCCGGGCAATTACATCAACCCCGGCCCGTGGCGTATCCCCTATCATCATCAGGGGCTCCTGCATTACTGCCGGGAGTTTGGCATCCAGCTCGAACCGTTTATCGAGCTCAATCATAATTCGTGGCTACACTCCACGGGGGCCTTCGGCGGCAAGGCTGTCCGTTATCGGGAATTTGCATCGGATTTCACCGGCTTCACGGCCGAACTGATTGCCAAAGCCATTGATCAGCACAAGCTGGACGATCTTGTCAGCGAGGACGAACGCGACCATCTGCGCACGGCCATGAAATCTTGGGGTGGGCTGGCGAAGGATTACACCTACAAGAAAGGAAATACCAGTTCCCTTCGCCGTGGCTTCGCCCGCCCGCAAGGCGGCGGCATTGATGGCGCGCCCATTCCCTCCGATCTGTTCGCACGGGACGATGTCATGAAGTCCGGCCTATGGAACTGGATGGCCTTTCATGAACGGCTGGATATGCAGACCACCATGTTCCAGCCTGTTGGCGGCATGGACCAGATTGGCAAGGGCTTCACCCGGCAGGTGAAGGATCTGATCACGCTCAACTGCAAGGTCACAGCCCTGCATCAGGACCAGAAAGGCGTGACCGTTACCTATAATGATATGGCCAACGGTGGGGCGGTGCGCCAGGCCCAGGCCGATTACTGCGTCTGCACCATTCCGCTCTCCGTTCTGTCCCAGCTGGATGTGCAGGTGAGTGACGCCATGAAAGCCGCCATTCTGGCCGTGCCCTATGCGTCCTCGGTTAAGATGGGCATGGAATTCAAACGCCGCTTCTGGGAGGAAGATGATCAGATTTATGGCGGCATCAGCTTTACTGACCAGCAGATCAGCCAGATCTCCTACCCCAGCCACGGTATTTTCTCCAAAGGGCCGGCGGTTCTGCTGGGGGGCTACATGTTTGGCCCCGCCGCGTATGATTTTGCAGGCATGACCCCCAAGGAGCGGCTTGAACGGGCCCTGACCCAAGGCACGGCCATTCACCCGCAATACCGCAAGGAATTTTCAAACGGCGTCAGCTTTGCCTGGAGCCGCGTGCCCTGGACACTTGGCTGCTGCTCCATGTGGACGGAAGAGGCCCGCAAAACCCACTACAAAACACTGTGCAGTGTCGATAACCGGGTTGTTCTGGCTGGTGAACACGCTTCCTACATTGGCTGCTGGCAGGAAGGAGCCATCCTCTCCGCGCTGGATGCCGTCACCCGTCTGCACAAACGCGCACTGGGAGCCGCCTGATGCGTCACATTCTCCTTCTCTCCGCCCTTCTGCTCTCCCCCGCCCTTATGCCGGTTGTCGCCCATGCTGACAGCGCCAGTTCAGTTGAAGGCAAAGTGCAGACGCTGCCCGATGGTGCTGCGGTTTACAAACATGTCTGCCAAGGGTGCCATATGCCGGACGGCAAAGGCGCTGAAGGCGCTGGAGCCCGCTTTCCCGCGCTGGCAGGAAACCCCAAGCTACAAAGTGCCGAATACCCGGCCTATGTGGTGCTGAACGGATTTGGTGGCATGCCATGGTTTGGTGTGGCGCTGAATGACCAGCAGGTGGCCAATGTTGTGAATTACGTTCGCACGCACTTTGGCAACCACTATAATGACACGCTCAAGCCTGAAGACGTTGCCGCCATGCGGCCTCACCTGACTGTAGAGGATGAATAACGTGCGCCTTTCCAAAACTCTTCTTTCCGCTGGTACGCTGGCGCTGGTTGCCGCCACAACGGCCATGCCGCTGGTGGCCAAGGCTGAAACGGGCATTGTGCGTCATGCCGAAGGCGATTTTCCGATCTCGACCTCCATTGAGGTTCCGGCTGGGGCGAGCACAATCTATCTGAGCGGCATGGGGGCCCCGGTGCAGGATAAAACTGCTCCTCCCAAAAGCCTTGAAGCCTATGGTGACACGCAGACCCAGACACTTGCCTCTCTTCAGCGCATAGAAGCCGAGCTGAAAAAGCTGAACCTGACCATGGGGGACGTTGTGCAGATGCATATCTACATGGTGGCCGACCCTCGCACAAAACAGCTTGATTTTGCGGGCATGATGAAAGCCTACACCCAGTATTTCGGCACAGCGAAACAGCCCAATCTGCCGGTTCGCTCTGCTTTTGCCGTGGCACAACTCGCCAACCCCGGCTGGCTGATCGAAATTGAAGTGACGGCTGTACGCGCGCCCAAAAAATAAGGCAGTCGCTTGAAAAAGACCTCAGACTTTAAGGTTCGGGGTCTTTCAAGAAAAAATCCCCCGCTCATAAAAAGCGGGGGATGGTTTTTTATTCTCTTGCTCTCGTAATACCAACGCAACGGAAGCAGCCAAGGCAATCTGAGTCAAAAATCCTGCCAAACTGGCCGGGGAAGCGTCTCAAACAGCCGGTTACTTTCCATCCATCCGTTCAACCGTTCCATCTGCATCATCACCCAGAAAAAAATCTTCCGGATCTTCTGGCACGGGCAGATTAAGCAGATAGAACCCGAACAGAACGGTCAACGCCCCCAGAATGACTGGCACCCAGCGAAACACCGTAACCAGTGTCGTATCCTGCGGGCTGCTCCTGACCACCATGACCCAGCCGCTGATACACAGAAGCGCAAATCCTCCCAGAAAACAGAAGGAAATCAGCAAAAGCCGACGCACATAAGATGAGGACTGGCTGCGCATGGCGGCCCCCTGCAATTACTGTTTGAAGGCCCGCGCTAACACATTCTGCGTTTCAAGAGAAACAGGAAGTGTGGTGTTGGTAAGCGGCACGCCTTTCCACCCAGCGCCCAAAGCCGTGTAAAGGTTCACGGCATCACGCAAACGTTCCAGCTTGGCCAGTGCTTCCTGGTTCTGGGCATTCAGGGTTGTACGTTCCGTGGTCAGCACTTCCAGAAAGCCAACCAGACCGGCACTGTACAGCTTGCGTGCCCGCTCGCTGGCAGTCGCACTGTCTTCCGCAGCCTTATGCAGTTGCTCGGCATATTCAATGTCATCATGCCAGGCGGCCATGGCGTCTTCAACTTCCTTGAAGCCGGTCAACACCGTCTGCCTATACTCCAACCGCGCAGCCTCGGCTGATGCCTGTGCTGCCCGGACTTCCGCCGTCATCTTGCCGCCATGCATCAAGGGCAGGCTGGCCATCATCAGGAACTGCCAGCTCATGGCGTTCACCTGAAAGAGCTGGTACATGGCTGACGCGTTGGGGTTGAACGTCAGCGGAATAACAAAGTGCGGATACAGGTTGGCCACCGCCACGCCAATCTGCGCCGTTGCCAATGCATATTTGCGTTCCGCCATACGGATATCCGGGCGGTTCGCCATCACAATAGACGGCATAGTCGCGGGGAATGCGGGTACCGTAGGCAGCGGCCGCACCACCTTGAGCTGATCTTCCAACTCGCCCGGCATTTTCCCCAGCAGCACAGCAATGGCATGCGTGATCTGGGAGACACGGGTTTTCAACGGTTCACGGGCCGCAATCTGGGAATCCAGTTCCGCCTGCGCCTGTGCAATCTGCAAGGTGTTGCCCACACCTTCCAGATACAGCTTGTTGGTCAGGTCCACCGCATCCTTGGCCACCCGGATATTGTCCGTGGCGATATGGATCTGCAACTGCGTTACCCGCAGCAGCATGTAATCAGACGCCAGTTCGGAAAGCAGCGTCATCAACAGGGCGCGGCGGCCTTCAATAGACGCTTCCACCGCGCGCTCGTGCGCTTCCACATCGCGGCGGATACGGCCGAATACGTCCATTTCCCATGTGGCCATGGCACCATATGTCAGCATGGACGCTTCTGGCCGGTTTTGCGGATTACCCGGACGAATGGGCCAGTTATCAATGTTCAGAGAGTACCGAACATCCCCCCCGCCCATATTGGCGTCCATCTGAGGATACCATTGGGAAGCTGACCGATCACGAATAGCCCGTTCCGCCAGAATACGCTGACCAGCGATCTGGAGATCAAAGTTCCCTTCAATCGCCTGCTTCACCAGACTGGTCAGCATGGGATCATTGAAGGAAGCCCACCACTCGGTCATTTCCTGAGTGGTGTGTGCAATTTCTTCCGGAGTTGCGGGGTGTTCCTCCGCCGCTTCCTTGAACTGCGCAGGCACTTTCATGCGATCAGGCTGATAGTTCGGCCCAACTGTGCAGGCCGAAAGCAGCATGGAAGACGCCATGAACAGGCCGAGGCGACGACGAACCTTCATTTTCCGTTTCCCGTCGCGCTCAGAGATGATCTTGCAGCCAGGTCGTCAGCTTACCCCGACGCCCACGTGGCTCTGGTCCAACACTGACAGTCGCCGTCATGCCCGCTGCCAGCGTCACGCTGTCCGGCACATGGTCCAGATGGATACGAACCGGAATACGCTGGGCCAGACGCACCCATGTAAAGATGGGGTTCACGTCCTGAAGGCCCAGCTTGTCGGGAGTGCCGTTGGTGTCATTGATACCACGGGCGATACTGACAACATGGCCTGTCAGGATAGGTTTATACCCCATCAGCTTCACGCGGGCTTCATCCCCCACATGCACGCCCCACATCTTTGTTTCCTCAAAATACCCATAAACCCAGTAGGAATCAGAATCGATCACCGCCATCCGGGCCTGCCCGGCAGATGCGTAATCCCCCACCCGTACGTTCAGGTTGGTCACATAGCCATTAACGGGTGAATACAGCACGGAACGCTGGAGGTTCAGCTTTGCCAGATCCAGCGCAGCGCGGGCGGCATCCACAGAGGCAATCTGGGTTGCCACATTGGAGTTGAAGACTTCCTGCTCTTCCGCTGACACAATGCCACCCAGCCCCATACGGCGGCGTGCATCATTACGCTTGAGCTTCAGATCTTCCAACGCGCCATCCAGCCGGGCCTGTGCTTCCCGAATCGCCAGACGGAACCGCACCGGGTCCAGCACGAACAAGGGATCGCCCTTATGAACAAACTGGTTGTCCACCACCGGAATCTGAACCACCGTTCCCGCAACTTCAGGGGCAACGTCAACCACATACACACGCACGCGGCCATCACGGGTCCAGGGCGCAATCATGTAAACGTTCCAGAGGGTTATCCCCAGAACAATGGCCAGTGAGACGACCGCCAGGGTCAGAATAACTCGTATCAGGGTGCGCAGAAGGGGCATTGCGGGGACTCAAAAGCCTTTATCGGGGGATCAGACGTACAGGATCAGCAAGCAGAAAATACACACGTAAAGAGAGACTTCGAACAGCGCGATATGCCAGAACCAGCCCAGCAGGCCGCTCCACCACAAGGCGAACCGTACAAACATCGTGAGCGGCAAAGCCGCCAGCGCATAGACAACAACCGGCGCCATAAAGACACCGAAAAGATTGAATTCCGTCAGCATGACGCCATTCTCGTTCCAACCATCACCGTGCGTGTTCTCTCTCACCTGCCGGCTGGTCTTTCTGTCCAACGGCAGCCTGTTCCACACGGTCAAAAATATGACAGCATTGCTCCAGTTCGGCGGAAGAGACATCCGCTGTCAGACGGTTTGTCACCTCATCAGCCGCGCGGCTGACCAGAGCGGCAACATCCCGCCCTTCTTCCGTAATACTGACAAGTTTGGAACGGCGGTCATCCTCATCAATTTCACGCACAATAAAGCCGCGCTTCTCCAGCACGTCCAGAAGCCTCACAAGCGAAGGCGCTTCCAGCGAGAGGGAACGGGCCAGATCAGTCTGCCTGACCGGGGCTGATGAAAAATTGAGATAATAGATGGGCCGCCACGTTGCGTCCGTCAGCCCGAACTCCCGCAGATCTGCATCAATCTCACGCCGCCATACGGACGCAAGACGAGCCAGCCGGTACCCGAAGGACCGGCGGATCTCATGACTGTTAGCGGAATCGTGGTCAGGTTCCATAAGGTGCCCATACTAGCAAGTATACAAACTGTTTGCACACTTACAAAATGCTGGGCTCATCATTCACAGAAAATATACTTCCCCGCCAATGCAAAATTGGAATGGAACCTATGGGCAAAGGCGGAGAGAAAAAGAAAAACGCTTAGTTTTTCTTGCGGCGCACCACATCCCACACCTTGCGGGTGCCGTGGCGGCCCAGAGAACTGGCCACTGTGGCGGTAACAGCCGCCATGGTCACAGATTCCTTCATCTGGGTCATGCAGCGGTTACGGGCAATGCGTGCATCCACTTCCGCCGTTGTCAGATAGGAACGACGGCCAAACAGCACGCAGATCAGGGCAACCAGCAGATCAAGCGCGAACACCGCAAACGCAGCGCTCACCGGGCCCCAATGGAATGTAAACAGGAAAAGGGCCCACAGGAGTCCATGCCCCGAGACCAGCGCAAAAAAGCCAAACACAGCGGCAACCACCAGGAACGCAGCCTGACGGCCAAGGCGAATGGCCATCTGCTGCATGAGGCTTGATTGGGCATGCAGGGCTGACCTGCCAAGTTCAAAGATACGCATGGACTCCGAGACTACCTTCGTTCAGATGACGTTACGCTTCAGCGTGACAACCGACCGAGGATAAAGCCCACAACGCCAGAAATGGCGATAGAGACCAGAGAGGACGGACCACGCGTCTGCTTGGAAATATCATTGCGCGCATGATTGGCCAGTTCACGCGCATTGGCAACCGCCTGCTCGGTCAAATTCTCGGCTTTGCCACCAGCGTTCGTCAATGCAGGCACGATATGTTTGGTGATCAGGCGTTCAACGTGGGCTTTTACCGCTTCAATTTCATCGCGGGCCGTTTCTGCAGCATTTTCACCCGCAGCCTTTACATCCTTGAGCTTATCAGAAGACATGGAAAACCCTATTCGTTCTATAATTATTGAAGATATCCTTTTAACGGATCGGTAAGGACATCGTTGCATGCATACAACGCATGGCTCGCCACCGCCAATGGCGCTTTTGAACTTTACGTATCACCCAACCGCGCCAGGGCTCAGCTTTTCCGTCCATACGGGGCGCTGTGTGGCTCTTTTGGGAATCGGAGACCGATCACAGGATTTTGCATCCCTTTCCCTTGCGCTGGCAGGACACATCCCGGTCCGTGCCGGGAGTCTGCAGGTGAGCGGAGAGAATGTCACATCCCAACCCGCCGGACACCGGAAGCTGGCCACCATCGGCCCGCACACCCCTCTGTTTCCGCATCTTTCCGTTGCCGAGAACTGTCTCTTCCCTCTGAAGACCAGAAGTCAGCTCTCCGAAAGCGCCATGCACCATCGGGTCTCGGAAACACTGGCCCTGACAGGGTTGGACGCCGTGCGGTCTGTACTGCCGGGCAAGCTGACCGCAGAGCAGACTTTTCGCGCCCAACTTGCACGTGCCCTCATTCTCAGGCCCGAAGCCATCGTTCTGGATCATCCATTCACCGGTCTGGATCATGCAAGTGTGCTTCGCCAGATAGCGCTGCTTGAAAAACTCCAGCGCGCCGTTGGTCTGAGCCTGCTTCTCCTCACCCACAACCGCACGGAAGCCCTGTTGCTGGGTGATGTCATCGGCGTGATGGAGAACGGTCATCTCCTTCAACTCGGCAATGCCCCCACCCTGCTGCAAAGACCAGCGAGCGAAAGCGTTGCCGTTGCGTTTGGGGAGGCCAATGTCCTGACAGGCAAAGTGCTTTATACTGATGACGACTGTGCCGAACTGCGCCTGCCCTCTGGTGAGACCGTGGAGGCCATGGCCTCACACGGGCTGGAAGAGCATGATCTGGCCGCCATTTGCGTCCCGCCAGACAAGCTTTCCGTCATGTTTCCACGCTCCGCCACCCTTGCAAAAGAGGAAACCGAGGGCATGGTCGTCGGCACATTGGTCTCTGCCCGTCACCTTGGCACCGTCATTCATATCCGCTTCCGCATGCAGGATGGAGGGGAACTTATTGCGCACCGGCCGCCCGTCCATACCCTCAAGGATCTTGAGCCTGGGCGGCTGGCGTTGCTGGCGTGGCAAACAGCAAACGCAACCGCCTTCCCGATGGACCAGAAATCAGGCTAAAGTAACTTAGAGCCAAGCCGTAACTGTGTGAGGTTGCCCTGTTTTTTTCTTTCCGCCGCCCCAGACATCGTCCATCTTCTGTTCTGGACCATCCTTCCCCAGTAGCCCCTGCCCGCCTTCTGCGGCGCAGCATAGGGGCGTTTGCCATGGGGATGCTGTTATTACACGGCGGCGCACAGGCCAGCACGCATACCACTCGTCGCAGCATCCGTCCGGCAGCAGCCCCTCTGCGGGTTCTGACATTTGGGGGGATGATTGCGACCACCCAGCAGAAAATTCTGTTCAAACCTTATGCGCAGCTTCTCAAACGCTCCATAACCAGCACCCCGTGGGATGGAGAAATCGACGCTTTACGCAAACAGGAAACCGTTTCCCCTCACCGCTGGGCAGCGGTGATGATGGAAGACAGCAGTCTGCAAATCAGTTGCTCCCTGGGCCTATTGGCGCGTGACCCTGCCGACAATTCCAATAGCAGTTGCGGGCAACCCTCCGCCGCCATTGATTTCGCCATGGCGTGGGATCGCTCTCGCTTTGACACGGCTCCCACGTGGGCCGATTTCTGGGATGTTGCCAGACACCCTGGGCGCCGCAGCCTGCGACGCGATCCGCGCACTACGCTGGAAATTGCCCTGCTGGCCGACGGCGTTCCACCAGAAGCCCTTTACCGGGTTCTCAACAGTGATGAGGGGCTGGACCGCGCCTTCCACAAGCTGGAACAGATCCGACCTTATATTGTGTGGTGGTCCACCCCAGCGGAAGCCGCCCATATCCTGAAAAGTGGCGGTGCGCTGATGGGCTGCGTGCCCACGGGCGAGATTCTTAGCGAATCTCCCAGTGAACGCCTGCGCTTTGGGGTGTTCTGGTCACAGCGGCTCCAGGTCAATTACGCATGGGGTGTTCCCAAAAGCTCCGGGCAGGACAACACGGCTCTGGCTTTCGCGTCCTGGTTGGAGCACCCGACCCAGAAGCAGGCTTTCGCCAATGCGTGGCCATCGCTCCCGTCCCTTAAAGAAATCTCTTCCGGCTTGCCCGAGTTACAGCACCTCCCCACGGCCATCCCGGTTGACGACACGTTCTGGAGCACCCATCTGGCCAGCATCTCCGCCCGTTTTGAACATTGGGCAGAAGAACCCTAACCATAAAGTTTCTCCGTTTGTCGTCATTCCCCTTTTTGTTTGTCCATACGCTTTGGGTGGCACTGGTTGGCCTGTGTCTGGCTGCCCTCATCTCCTGCGTGGCGCTGATGATAAAGCAAGGACAACGCATATTTGTGCTCTTGCTGCTGATTGTGCTTCCTGCCACAGCCGCCGCACTGATGCTGCCCTTTCTGCTTACTGGATCGACCTTCTCTCTCTCCATCCTGCAAGGTGCCCTAATCAGCCCCCTTCTTTCTCTCGTGCTTCTCAGCCGCCTGCGAAACCTACCGTCCACATGGACCCTGACCGCGCAGGAGCTGGGGGCAACCAGCCAGATGCGCCTTCGCTACCTCTGGCTGCCTCTTGTCCGGCGCCCTCTGATGCTTAGTCTGCTTCTTGCCGTCATCTTGGGGATAGCGGGCTCAGTCTGCCTGTTACAGGCTTCTTCTTCCCTGAGCACGCAAGGCGGTTTATTCTAACGTCATGACACAGTCTTCCGCCCCCGCGCCATTTTGGGAAACCACTCCTCTGCAAGACATGACCACAGCACAGTGGGAATCTCTGTGCGATGGATGTGGACGGTGCTGCCTGCACAAACTGCGCGATGAAGAGACGGACGAAATTCATTATACGTCCGTTGCCTGCCGCCTGCTGGATGTTTCAACCTGCCGATGCACGGACTACGTCCAACGGCACCGCAAGGTACAGGACTGCATCACCCTGACTCCAGAGATGGTAGCTGGGCTGGATTGGCTCCCCCCTGATTGCGCGTACCGTCGCCTGTCTGAAGGGCGCTCGCTCCCTTTGTGGCATCCGCTACTCACCGGCACGGCGGAAACTGTGCTAGAATCTGGCGCATCAGCAGCGGGGCGGTGCATCAGTGAACGCAAGGCCGGAGATCTGGAAGATTATCTGGTTACATGGCCGGGCGAACCGGCCGAGCCTGTTACGGGACACCCGCAGCAGCGGCCTGCCGTACGCCATGTGCACACCCGTAAAGGCTAGCTTCTTTCCCATACGATCTCACTCACGGGGCCTGCTTCTGACATGACAGCCCCCCGCACAACCTCTCCCCACACAGAAACTGTTCTACTGGGAGATGCGGTTGTCCCCATAATCTGGCGGCCCTCCGGGCGAGCTCGCCGCCTTTCTGTCCGCATTGACCCCAAGCAGCAGGCCGTAATTGTCAGCTATCCACCTGCTTTTCCCAGGCAGAGGGCTCTCCTGTTTTTACGGAACCAATCCCACTGGATCACCTCTCGGCTCACGCTTCTTACCCGCGCGCCCCTTTTTGCCCCCAACAGTATTATTCCCATTTGCGGCGTGCCTCACACCATTGTTCACCAGCCCAACGCACGCGGCGGCGCCTGGCTGGAGGACACAAGGCTCGTCGTGACTGGTGAGGAAGACTTCATTAGCCGCCGCGTTGCCGACTTTTTGAAAAAGCACGCTCAAACCATTTTGGGACAGGAACTACGCGCTTTGGCACAAAGTGCTGAACTCTTCCCTTCCCGACTGGATATAAGAGACACATCCAGCCGCTGGGGCAGTTGCAGCAGTTCAGGACGCATCATGCTTTCCTGGCGGCTGATTATGGCCGCTTATCCCATTCAGCATTATCTCATTGCCCATGAACTCGCACACCTGAAGCACATGAACCATAGTCCCGCCTTCTGGGCTTTGGTGGACACCTTAACCCCCCACCGACGGCAGGCCGAAGCGTGGCTGAAACAACACGGCAACCAGTTGTTGAGCGCCCGCTGAAAACCACCCCTTGCCGCCGCGCCGCATCATGCTAAAAACCCAACTCAACAACGCCTCATGGCGGGCAGGCACGACACACTTCCAACGGCCTCAGCCCTCTAAGCGAACTTGGCGGAATGGTAGACGCAGGAGACTTAAAATCTCCAGCCCGTAAGGGCGTGCGGGTTCGAGTCCCGCAGTTCGCACCACCATAACTCATTGTTTTTGTTCATTATTCTGGATTTCCAGAAACACAGACCCCGCAAACTCTTACACAAGGTCTTACACAGGCTTTGGCGGGGGACGATGAACAAGGCAGAAACATGCTCCAATGCAGGGCAACAGGTTTCTATTTCAGAACGCGGGTTCCATCACGATTCCGTGATTCTCTTAAAAAGAATGAAATCTGCTTTTCGCTGTTCACCAGATCAAGGAAAATCGCACTGATCCGTGCTGGAACAGCATACGAACGGACACAGGCTCTTTTTGCAAAGATCGAACACGCGATGGCTCATGAACCGTGGATTATGTCGGATGAGGAAAAACGGGACTATGCTGACCTTCTCAGACGCTCCACCCTTTCCCCGGAAACCAGCGGAGCTCAGGAAACAAGGGACAGTCTGACAGAGTGCGTACGATCATATCTTGACAATGATAATGCCAGGAATTTCCTAGAGGCCATAATCCAGTCATATGAGCTCGAAATTGCGTCGCTGATCTCCCAATACAAGACCATCAACGCTGAACATCTCCTGTCCCATGTCAGAGAGACAGACCGCATGACCGCGCTCACCGGCTATCTCAAGGATACAGCCGAACCCGCAATGGAAAAGCTGATCCGTTCAGGTGAAATCCTTGCGTCCAGAGTCCAAGGCCATCAGGAAACCATCAAGGTCTTCGAAAATCAGTCTGCACTGTTACGGGAAACATTGGCTCCTGTCTTCCAACAACTGGAAGTGAAACCCTCTCCCCTGTTCTCGGAAGCAGTCTCTACCTTCATGACGTCACCAGAGGTTAAAACCAAGCCAAACAGCGAACTGGCTATGATGACTAACGTCTATCGCAGATGGATTGAAATCAATGGCGATGCACCTATCCGCACTTATTCCAGTAAGCACGCCGATAAATATATCGAAATGATGACCCAGATTCCCGGCGCCTATGGAAAGGGTAAAACCAAGGAACTCACGGTTGACGAACTTATTAAATATGCAAAGCGGAACCGCATAAAAGCCCTTCTCAAAACCAAAACCATCAAGAACCATTTCTCCAAGATGTCGATCCTATGGACCTTCCATGAGAAAAAGGAACTGGTGAACCGAGGTTCCAATGTCTTCAAAGACTGGTCCTTTGGCCGAAAACTGAAGGGCGATGGCTATAAAGCGTGGCCTGAGGACGACCTGCGGAAACTCATCAACACCCCATGGCCTCCCGGCCAGATTTCCCAAAGAACATTTGGTATGATTGTCGGCATTGGGTCGTATACAGGGATGAGGCTGGAAGAAATATGTCGGTTGCGGAAGCTGGATGTCATCAACATCAAAGGCGTCTGGTGTTTCAATATCTGTGAGCATCTGCCACGACGTAACAGACCAGCGGAGGCGTGGAACCCCAAGACTGAGGCCGGTGAAAGGGTTGTTCCTATCCACCACAAACTGATTGAAGCTGGGATTCTGGAATGGGCTAAGAGTGCCAATTATTACCTCTTTAACGAACTGACATTCAGCGGAAGGGATAAAAAACGAAGCGTGGGCTTTGGAGGAAAATTCTCAACATTCAAGAACCGGCTTGGCATTAAGTCCTCTACTATTGTTTTTCACAGCTTTCGTCATAATGTCTCCACCAAACTCAGAAATATGCCCGGAGGCGACACCGGCATCAGAGAACTCTGGATTGATGATTTTCTCGGCCATGAATACGGGCATCACTCAGAAGGCGTAAAGCGATATCTGGATGGTATCGATCTTGAAAATATCGTTCAGGTGGCTGAGTCCATGCAATATCCGGATTTCTGGGATATCAGGACACTTATGGGAGAGGCTTAAAATTCATTTCCATAGGGTTTTAAGTGCCATCTCACCCACAACAATCATAATGCCAATAATCCACAGGATTTGAGCTGTAAGATGACGATAAGATTTAGGGACAAACTTTTTTATTTTTTATAATTTTTTCTCATGTGAGTTGCCGGCATCTTATCCATGGGAGAAGCAGGAAGGGGCATCCTGGACCTACCCCCTCCCTTTCCCTTCTCCCTTAATTTCTGAATTCTGAAAATCAATAAATTGGAAACATGATAACAAATCTTTGGTCTATGAAAACTTATACCCCTACACCCCAACCTACGAACCTATATATTATTTGCGATGGACTTACGACACATCAAAACAAAATAAGAACCTATAGAAAATTATGGTGAAAAAATTTTAGTCACCCAACATTTGATAGAAGGTTTGATTCAGAGCTTTTAACCTCAATATCAACAGAAGCTCTCTGGGATTTCTTTTGTCGTCTTTCCCATGTCCTGCGACATATTCCCAGTTTTTCCCATGGTTTTGTTTTGGACAATGCCTCCCCTTCATAGTGTTCTCTTCTGACAGACCCTGCACTCCTGCGCTTTTTGGCTTGATAAACCTTGTCAGTCTGTTTCCGCCTTTCTTTCTTGATGTTCTTGGAAACCAGACAATCCAGATGCTTCATTTCATCTTCGGTGATCGCAAGTTTTTCAATGATCCGATCAATGCTGTAGGCATAACGCCATGAACAAAAACCCGGCTTCACATCAGACACATCACATGCAGTCATCAGTTTATTCAGGCTCGTGATATTATCGCTTTCAAAATGCTGAGTCAGATAATCAGAGGGAATAATATCTTCCATCTGGGCTTTCACATAGGGCAACAGCTCATTGGGATTATTCTGGAAATGTGCTGACGCCATGGAAACAGCGATATGACAGAACATATCCCTGTAGCCTTCCATGACACTTCCACCCCATCTCAGCTTTGCCAGTTCCTTCAGATCACCAATGATACGCCTTGATTGCTTATAGGGTGAGTTTTTAGAGGCTTTGACAGGAAACTGGACGATATTCCCATGATCAGGGCTGTCAGCCTTCAGAGATGCCTTCTGGCTCCATTTCAGGGCATTATCCCTGTAGGTCTTCTTTCCCTGCTTTCTCGCCTTTGCACGAATAGCGTCAATCTCTTTTGCCTGCTGATATCGTTGTGCTCCTTCATAGGGTGCAATACCCAGAACACGCTGTTTGAAATCATCCGAGCTGTAACAATTATCCGCGTTAAACCACACTGACCGGCATGAATGTCCCAAAGGAGAATATTTATAATTGATTGACCCCGGAATCCTCAAAACAGTCTGAGCAGAACACGGTGTGATATCTGCCATCAGATAATCCAGACGATTACGCAGATTCCTGTGAATATCCTCAATGACATCAATATAAGAACGAGGTGGGTTTTTCTGCCCGGCCTTCCTGCGTCGCCTTCTGATAAACACGGTATCTGTGAATTGCCATAACAGGTAGGCACCACCACCAGACAACACAACTTCCGTAGGCGCAGGTATTTCGTTATTCACACAATGAGAAATAAGCCATTCAGCTTTTCCTGCATCATCCAGAGATTGCCATTCCTGAAAGAGTTCAGGACGATAGTGATCATTATCAACCCACCTGTCAAAAATACCTTTTGCCCTGTCTCCCCTGATAAGCTTCCGTTTTTCACCAAGCTTATTGATATCCAGATCAAGCCATGCATGAGATATGGCTGAAATATCCTCTTTTCTCTGGGTCTTTCTAATCTTCGGAAAGAATGCCTGAGAACGATACAGAGCCTCAAATTTATTGCTCTCTATCAAGCCCCTGATTCCCTGCATTCCTTCTTCTGTCGCAGGAAAATACCTTCTGAAGATTCTGTTACCTGGCTTTTGTTCCTGAGTGGCCGGATCATAATATTTTGGACGCCAGAAATCTTTCCAGAATCCTAAAATGCTTACATAGCATTCAGAACCATCCCGATTTGTCGGGAATCTTGAAACATCCCAGAATGTCGAAATGTCAGGGGACAGAAAGCTTTCAGATGAAAACCTCTTTTCATTCAGGCGTTCCCTTCCCTCAGGAATATCATTTTCTTCAATAACTTTTTTACATATCTGTTCCATATTCTGTTCCCCAAAAATTGGGATCACAGAAAGTCTTCATTTGAAAACCATGAGAAGGAAAAGAGAGAAATTCTATTTTTATTGTTGACTTTGTGATACAATTACCCTATCTACAATCTAACCTAATAAAACCTCTTGCGGGGGCGTTCTTTTCCTCCTCCCTGCAATCCCGCCCTTTAGAGACGCCAATCTCTCAAGGGCTTTTTTATATCTACCATGATTATACATTAAAATCAACAATAAATGAAAAAATCTATGTATATACGGGGATAATATCATTGTTCACGTTTTTCTTCTTCTCTATTGAAATGGCCTTATCCCTACTCTGATTCATTGCTGTCATGGTTGCCTCAATATCTTTTGTTTTCCTCATCTGTTGGAATGCATAAACAGGATTCCTTAGAGCATTTCGCAGAAGTTCTACATCTCCTGTTTTCTGAATGTAGCCATATAGCTCATCAAAATCTTTTTTTGCCTTCAGGTAGCTTTTAACAGAGTTATCAGTCTGCCATTCCCGAAGCTTTCTTTCACGACCAGCTACGTAGAAATCCGCCATCCAATTCAGACAATATAAAAAATCACTCTCATTATTCAAAATATCCAACGCCTTAAGGTAATCCCCCCATTTTTAGTGGGGCATTGAATGAGACTTCAGGCAGCTGTTTTTAGTTTCTGGGCGGGGGTTAGCCCGCTGTTCCCCATGTTGGGTCTGTCATGGTTATATGTCCAGAGCCATTG
>Ga0214927_100044_pt1 | contig 117321 bp, 113 predicted proteins | sample Stichaenrichm16X_FD_168612 | JGI IMG/M metagenome (GOLD analysis project Ga0214927, IMG submission 168612) | Xylose enriched microbial communities from anaerobic bioreactor in Madison, Wisconsin, United States - 16X | ecosystem: Engineered > Bioreactor > Anaerobic > Unclassified | place: USA... | reverse complement strand
CCATAAAAGCCTGCCAGCCGGATTCTTCTGAAAATCTTGTGTGAATTATAAGTTTTCTCCATCTAGGATGCACTTCCTGGACGTGGAATTTTTATGCGGGGCTGACGCCCCATGATAACTCGCTTACTATCATACTCCTGCAGAAGCCCCTGGATGATGGCTCTTTTGCCATCTGTCATCTGAACGTGGTGTACTGGTTGCTTTTCTCTTCTTGCCATAATAATAGGCCCTCCATGAATTAAAATAATTGTATCATGAAAGACCCTATATGAAAACTTTTACAGACTTTTTTTCAAACTCTCACGTAGTAGGCTTTGGAGTATTGCCTATTCTTATGTACAGAAAAATAATTGTATAGTTCTTAAAGACAGGTTAATCTAAAGAAAAGATCATTCCGAATATCCTGGCTCATCATTGTAGAACACAAGATGAGCTGGGATTATCTCAAGTGTAAATGTCACCTGTCTGAGTTCGTCCTTTAATTTTGCGAGAACTCTTTTTAGAGCTGGTACATAGTCGTCAACGCTTGCAAACTCCGTATTACAGCTGCCGGTCAGAGTGTACGCATATTCGCCACCTATCGGGCAGCCAGCGCTGTGACGATATGCCAGCCTTGATGGAGTAATGACTGCAGTAATCCAGACTCCGCTTTTATTTTTCTCTTCTTCACTTATTCTCTGAAAAAGCGCCACAAACTTTCCGTAATCCATAATCTGTTGGTTTTCCAGATCAAATCCGGGATTCGTCCCTATGGTAACCGTCCAGTGTATTGAATTAAAATAATCTTTATACATGCATAAAGGATACCACATCTGTAATTATTTTTCACTATTGATTTTTTTTTGCTAAAATGATAGTTCTTGACGTTTAAGACTTTGATAAAACGGTATTTTTTGGTATTATAGACTTGGGCTTTCGAAAGGAGAGGGCTTGAGTACAGGTTCCCGTTTTTTTTCCGACGATAGGAGAGTACACTTCTCTTATTAATCATCTGAAAGGACGGCTGATATTATGGAAAGACGGCAGAATGGCTATGTATATGTGGATAAAACCAGATATGTATGGGAACTTGCCAGGACCAGACTGTCATACTTTCTTTCACGCCCGAGACGTTTTGGAATGTCTTTGAATTCAAGCTGGACAAACCAATCGAAGATGCTATGTCGCAGATAGACGACAAAGGGTACGCTATTCCATATGCTGCTGATAACCGTAAGCTTTATAAAATCGGGGTAGTCTTCTCAACAGAGAAGAGGAATGTGTCGGATTGGAAAGTATCATCAGGTGAGGGGTGCGGACGTTTTTTAAATGAGTAATATCACTTGGGATTCAAATAACTATTCAAAACATTTTTCTTTTGTGGCTGATTATGGCAGCGCTCTGATTGATATGATTGAGCGAACGAGTGAGGGCATGAGCTGCCTGGACTTAGGTTGTGGAAGTGGAAAATTAACCGCTCAGCTGCGCCAGGATGGATTTGACGTAATCGGCATGGCAGCCTTCGGCGGGCTTTCGAGAGGATTTAACAGATGATATGGTTTACGGCTGACCTGCATTTCGGGCATGAGTCTGTGATAAAGATGCAGAACAGGCCCTTTAAGGATTACAGGGATATGGATGATGCCCTGATACATCACATTAATGAGTGTGTCGGTCCTAATGACAGGCTTTTTATACTCGGTGACGTAAGTCATCACATCACTGTCGGGGAGACTAACGCATTGGTAAAAAGGCTTCATGGGAGGAAGTATCTTCTTCTGGGAAATCACGATATGACAGGTGAACCAGAGAAGTGCCAGTATGATGAATCCCTGTTTGAGTATGTGGGTTACTACAAAAAAATGAATGCCAATAATATGAATATCATCATGATGCATTTCCCGATGCTGTCCTGGCCGAAGGCTATGGCTGGTTCTGTGATGCTGCATGGGCATATTCATTCCGGGCCGGAGTACAACGAAGCAAATATCAAGGCTGGTATCAGGAGATATGATGTCGGTGTCGATGCTAATAACTATTATCCGGTGAGTATTGAACAGGTAAAACAGTGGGCAGAGCAGACTCCGGTAAGTATCACATCGCGTGAGAATCTGTATATCCCGGGTGTCTGGACTGCGGAGCCGGTATCGCTTGGAAGGTTTGAAGAGGAGCATCCCGACAGGAAACTCGTCGTATATGATTCTAATGAAAACAGGGAGCTTACAGAGTATCATGATGAAGAGACCTTAAAGAAAAAAATAAAAGACGCCCATTCTATCAGGGATGGTTTCTGGAAGGTTACGATTTGATCGAGGAGTATGATACTAACGAGGATAATGAAAAAATTTAGATTTTGACAACACCAGGAGAAGTTGATGATAAAGATACTGTTTGTCTGCCACGGTAACATCTGCAGAAGTGCGGCTGCTGAGCAGATCATGAAACATCTGGTAAAAATAAACGGAACGGATGATTCCTTCGTCATTGATTCGGCTGCGACCAGTACCGAGGAAATCGGGAATCCTATGTATCCACCGATGCAGAGAGTGTTCAGGGAGCATGGCATGCCGATTGGAAACCACCATGCCAGGCAGATTACAAAGGCTGATGCCAGGGATTATGATTTCCTGATTGGCTTTGATTCAGAAAATCTGTATTATCTCCATCAGATCTGTGGAGAAGAATTTGCTTCCAAAATCCATCTTCTATCAGAATATTCCAATCAGAGTACTGAGATAGAAGATCCATGGTATACAAGAGACTTTGAGAAGGCATTTTCGGAGATAAAAGCTGGATGTGAGGGACTGTATTCCTCCCTGACATAAAAACAGGGCCCCGCGTTTGCGGGGCCCTGCGTATTGCTATATGAAAATCAGTGGTGGGAGAGTAGGATTACTTTCCGAAATATCTCTTTAAGAGACCTGCGAAAGCTCTGCCGTGTCTGGCCTCATCACGAGCCATCTCATGAACTGTATCATGGATTGCATCGAGATTTAATGCCTTTGCACGCTTAGCAAGGTCTGTCTTTCCAGCAGTAGCGCCGTTCTCAGCCTCAACTCTTACACGAAGGTTCTCCTCAGTAGAAGGTGAAACAACCTCACCGAGAAGCTCTGCGAACTTAGCAGCGTGCTCAGCCTCTTCGTGAGCGGCCTTCTCATAATATAAACCAACTTCAGGATATCCCTCACGGAAAGCAGCGCGGCTCATAGCAAGATACATACCAACCTCTGAGCACTCACCCTCGAAGTTAGCGCGAAGATCTGCCTTGATGTCCTCTGGAACGTCCTTAGCTACACCGATTACATGCTCTGAAGCCCAGGTCATCTCACCTTCCTGCTTAACGAACTTCGAAGCTGGTGCCTTACAAACAGGACACTGCTTTGGAGGCTCTTCTCCCTCATAAACGTAACCACAAACACTGCATACCCACTTTGCCATAATGTTACCTCCTTAAAAAATAAAATACATACTCTTTGTATATCATATCTCCTGAAAAACAGGAGAGAAGATATCAGCTTACTTCTGACTTCTTAGCGCAGTCACTGCAGATTCCCTGAACTATCACATTCTTAACCAAAAAGCTGTCTTCATTCACAAATCTGAGACTGTCCGGAAGTGGACGATCCTCGATCCTGCCACAATTGACACAGCAGATGTGAATGTGAGGCTTGCTGTTTCCATCGAAATGTTCCTTACCGTTCTGAGAGAAACTCAGTATAGTTCCCTGCTCGGCCAGTTCCTTCAGGTTCCGATAGACTGTGCCCAGACTGATATTCGGGATCTGATCTCTGACTGAAGAAAAAACCATCTCAGCCGTAGGATGATCGCTCCTGCCTGCGAGATTATCCAGAATGAGTTGCCGTCGTTTTGAAAATCTCTTCATATCGGTCACTCCTTATTAATAATGATTATCATTACTGATTTATATAATATCACGTTCCTAAAAAAAGTCAAGCAGAAATTTTTTATTTTCTTGTAAAATTTTTCCCGGGCTTTCAAGCATTATTGACGCAAAAGGCGTTGCAATCTATAATTAGAAAAACCATTACGAAGTGATTGGAGTGAGTTTTTATGAAGTGTAGATATGAAAAGATCTGTGGATCTTGTGACCAGATAAATATGGAGTATCAGGCGACGCTCGACCTGAAGCAGAAGAGGATGGAAAATCTCTTCGGAAAGGATGTGCTCCCGATCATTGGGATGAATTTTCCATATTACTACAGGTACAAGGTGACTGAGAGCCTCGCTTTTGATTTCAATAGAAAAAAAATAATCTGTGGCAAGTATAGGAAGGGTTCTCACGAGGTCGTTGAGACAGACGGTTGTCTTATTGAGTCGAAAGACTGCCAGAAGCTGGCGCATTTTATCACAGGCCTGCTGCCGAAGCTTAAGATCAAGGTTTACGACGAGGATACACAGACCGGGAGCCTGAGGTATATTTTTATGAGGCAGAGTTTCTCAAACGGGGATATAATGCTTGTTCTCGTAAGCGCTGACTCGTTTATCCCTGGCAAAAAACACCTTATAGAAGAGATAACTTCGCATTTTCCACACGTGAAAAGCATCTGGCTTGATATTAATAAAAGGACTGACAGTCTTGTACTGACAGACGATCTGACTCTTCTCTACGGTGAAAAATATCTGACAGACAAAGTAATGGGAAAGACCTTCCGCCTGTCTCCGCTGGCTTTTTACCAGGTAAATCCGCAGCAGATGAAAAAACTCTACCAGACTGCGGTCTCATTTGCAGACCTGGGTGGCTCAGAAAAAATAATCGATGCCTACTGCGGCATTGGAACGATAGGAATCTGCGCTTCAGACAAGGCTTCGTCGGTCCTTGGCATTGAAAATAATCCTGCGGCCGCAGATGATGCTGTCGCAAATGCCAGATTAAACGGCATCAAAAAAGCCCGCTATATTTGCGGGGATGCTGCGGAAATCTTCTATGAAAAAAATCTTTCGGCTGATGTTGTTTTCATGGATCCGCCGAGAGCAGGAGCGGGCAGGGAATTTTTGAAGTCGCTTAACAGGCTCTACCCTGAAAAGATTGTCTATATTTCATGCAATCCTGATACGCTCGCAAGGGACATCGAAATCTTGAAACGAAGATACAAAGTCGATAAGATTCAGCCGGTGGATATGTTCCCGTTTGCCTCGGAGCATGTCGAGACTGTTGCGCTCTTGAAAAGAGCTTCTTTTTCAAAATAAGGCCTGTAATTAAGAAATATTACTTCAAATATTTTGAAATGAAATATGACGAGACCATATACACTGTCATACCGATGCAGACCTGGAGGGGGTAGAGGAGTACGGCATTTTCCGGGATAAGCATCGCAAGCATGGTGATGGCTCCGGCTGGCGGCATGAACATTTTCCTGTTGTATACGATAAGGAGCATCAGTGCGGCTGCGCAGACAGCGGCGGATGTCAGAGGAAGTCCGAGTGTCATTGTAAGAGCAAGTCGGCAGACTGAGCCGATCAGGGCACAGGATGTCAGGAGAATTACGATGCTTACAGGCTTAAACGGGAATCTGCCACCTTTTTTCTCGCTCAATTCTGTGAACGCCACGAGGAGCGGAGGAGCTGCCATAAAGCGCCATCCACTCCTAAGGGCTATCAGCATAAAAACAGCGACAAGAGCAGTCCTCGCAAGAAATCTGAAATAAGCGTATTTTCCAGGCTTTGCTCTCGGGGCGAAGCTCTCGGAAGGGATGATGTCTGCTTTGACATATATTTCATGGAAAATAATTATCGAAAGTGTCATTCCTGCCGCAGAAATTACATAAGTAAATGACTTCGATTCGATAAGGACTGGCAATACGACGGCGGAAATAAGTGGCGCAAGCCCGGTCCCTGAAAACATATAGATAAGCTGGGCAGCCGCAAATGCTGCGATAAGCTTTATGTAAAGGCTTCCCGGCAGAAAGATACTGATCAGAAGTCCGAGAAGTGCACACCCTGAGATCAGAAGCATCATTCTCTGGGAATTTACGGCCCAGGAGCGCTTTGGCGCGCAGATGTAACCGACGGCGAGAGCTGCGATCTCAGGGAATATTATTTCCCTGTCGTGCATCGCTTCAGAAACAGCTGTCATCAGTGCAATCAGAAAAAGCACTGTAACGACTCTGATAACTGTACAGGCAGTACTCTTATTTCCTGAAACTTCGGTATCCATTCAAACCTCCCAGAAAGTAGTTAAATCAATTTAAATAAATCCAGCTCGTTGTCAAGATATTTTTGACACCGCTTTTTTAATATAGCATACTGCTTTATCGAATGTAAAGCGGGAAGGAGAGGGTTTAGAGGCTTACGGGGAATGTTTAAAAGAAAAAGCAAAAAACTCATGAATGTTGACATTATAATGTATGTCAAAAAGGAGGAGCAATTATGCGTTTTGTAATTCAGGTAGTCGACAAGGCAAAGGTCGACATTGACAACGAGACAGTCGGTTCTATCGGAAAAGGCTATATGGTGTTGATCGGAATCGGTCAGGATGACACCAAAGAGATCGCCGATAAAATGATAAAGAAGATGCTCGGTCTCCGTATCTTCCCGGATGAAAACGGAAAGACAAATCTATCGCTAAGTCAGGTGAATGGTGAGCTGCTTTTGATCTCGCAGTTTACGCTATATGCTGACTGCCACCATGGCAACAGACCGTCTTTTATAAATGCCGGCGCACCTGACATGGCAGACAGTCTCTACCAGTATATAGTAAAAAAGTCAAGGGAGCAGGGCTTTAAGACCGAGACCGGGGAGTTCGGAGCAGAGATGATCGTATCACTTGTAAATCATGGTCCGTTTACGATAATACTCGACTCCGATGATCTGACATAAAATCTATATGCGAATGTTTCTATTTCAACTTTAATTTTCTATTGCATTTTTTCATAATCGCACTGCTCGAATATCACAATATCAGAAAGATTTCGCTGGAGAAGGCGTTGAATCTCTGACTGTTTAGTGGTAATATAACGCACGTTCTGAAGTTATATGCGTACGTCTATGGAGACTATTATGGATTTAAGAAAAAGCCTGCTGCTCTATGCAGTTACAGACAGAAGATGGTTAAAAAGTGGAGAGACTCTTTTTGATGCAGTAAAAGAGGCAGTCGCAGGCGGTGCGACGATGGTTCAGCTTCGTGAAAAGGAACTCTCGCCTGAGGAGACTGTAAAAGAAGCCCTTGAGATGAGGGACTTTTTGGAAAAAAATGGTGTTTTGCTAATTGTCGACAACGACATTGAAGTGACTAAAAAGTCAGGAGCCGACGGAGTTCACTTGGGACAGGATGACACCCCGGTCGATGAGGCAAGAAAAATCTTAGGAAATGATGTTATCATCGGAGCGACTGCTCACAATGTCGCTGAGGCCGTAAAAGCTGAGAAGGACGGGGCCGACTATCTGGGAGTCGGAGCGGCTTTTGGCTCTGCTACAAAGAAGGACGCGAAGTCGATCGTATCCCTGGATGAATACAGGAGGATAACGGATGCTGTCTCGATTCCTGTCGTAGCGATTGGCGGAATTGAGGAGTACAATATCGAAAAGCTTAAGGGCTTAGGGCTGGACGGCGCTGCAGTCGTTTCTGCGATTTTTGCAGGAGAGGATGTAAGGGCGGCAGCAGGCAGGATGAGAGAGCTTTGTGAGAAAACATTTCTATAATTTATGCCAAATATCTGACGGCCGCTGGCAGGATTTTTCCACCCGCGGCTTTTTTTAGTGCAAGATATGATTTGCCAACTTGCGGTTAAAGTTGTAGAATATAGTGATTGTATTTAAGGAGAATCATTTATGTCTTCAGCTGAAACAAATATTCATGAAAATGAAGTTTCTATCCTGCAGCCTGATCAGGAGGCACTTAAAAACGCAGGAAAGAGAGATAAGCAGATAGTAAAGACCAGTGTCATTGCTATTTTAGCGAATGTGCTGCTCGCAGCCTTTAAGGCTGTAATCGGTGTGATTTCGGGTTCTATCGCCATCACGCTCGACGCTGTAAATAACCTCTCTGACGCCGTAAGTTCAGTCATTACTATTATTGGAACGAAGCTTGCCACTAAGGAGCCTGACAGGAAGCACCCTTACGGTTACGGCAGAATAGAGTATTTAAGTGCACTGATAATTTCGGTCATTGTGCTCTACGCCGGTGTCACATCCTTAAAGGAGTCGGTGACAAAGATAATTCACCCGGAAACGCCGAGTTACACGGCTGTTGCTCTAATTATAGTAGCGACTGCTGTCCTTGTAAAAATTTTCCTCGGGCGCTATGTCGAAAGTGTCGGAAAGAGAGTAAATTCCGACTCACTTATAAATTCCGGAAAAGATGCCACCCTCGATTCGATTATTTCAGCATCGACACTTGTCGCCGCAGTCATATTTCTTCTGACGAAAGTTTCACTCGAGTCCTGGCTCGGTGCGATCATCTCGATCGTTATCATAAAATCGGGAATCGATATGCTGCGTGAGATAATCTCAGAGATTCTGGGGCAGAGATCAGACAACGACCTCTCGAAAGAGATCAAAGCCGCTGCGATGGAGTTTCCTGAAGTAAACGGTGTGTACGACCTCGTGCTTCACAATTACGGACCGGATTCCTACATCGGTTCATTTCACATTGAAGTTCCGGACACTTTAAATGCAGGAGATATCGACAGACTCATTAGAAAAATAACCTACGCTGTCTATATCAGATGCAGGATTATCGTGGCTGCGATCAGCGTATATTCTATAAATACCAAAGATCAGCACGTCATCGATGTCCGCGAGAAGATCCGCGAGATAGCAGGCAGAAACGATTATATTATCCAGATGCACGGATTTTATATGAGTGAAGAGGATAAAATGATAAGATTTGACCTTGTGGTAAGCTTTGATTCACCTGACAGGTTTTCGACCTTTAATCAGGTAGTATCACAAGTGAAAGAGGCATACCCTGACTACAAGGTTTTTGCTGTGATGGATACCGACTATTCAGTCAGCTGATAATTTTACAAAAAATATATAAGGATACGACATGGAGAAAGCATTTTTAGTTAAATACGGAGAGATAGGACTTAAAGGAAAAAACAGATACTTTTTTGAGGAGACTCTGGTAAAGAGGATCGAAGAGGCCTTAAGAAAAATTGACGGAGAATTTACAGTCACGAGGCCACAGGGACGAATTTTTGTAGAGGGAAGCGGCTTCGATGATGACGAGGTGATAGATGCGCTCTCGAAAGTGTTCGGAATCATCTGGATCTGCCCGTGCATAATGACGGACGACAACGGTTTTGATGACCTCTCTGCCCAGATCATCGAGTATCTGAAGGAAGAACTTGGCGACGAGCCATTTACATTTAAGGTAGAGGCCAGACGCGCGAGAAAAGACTATCCTATGAATTCGATGGAGATAAACGTCGAGCTTGGAAGCAGGATTCTCGACGCATTCCCGAATGCAAAGGTGGATGTTCACCATCCGAAATATCTGGTCGAGGTAGAGATCAGGGAGAGGATTAATTTTCATTTTCTCAAACACAAGGGCGCCGGCGGAATGCCTGTAGGAACGTCTGGAAAAGCTATGCTTCTTCTGTCCGGAGGAATAGACTCTCCAGTCGCAGGGTACATGATATCTCGCCGCGGGGTGACAATAGACGCGACATATTTTCATGCGCCGCCTTATACTTCTGAGAGGGCGAAGCAGAAGGTCATAGACCTCGCAAGGATCCTGACAAAGTACACCGGCCCTATAAAGCTTCATATCGTAAACTTTACAGATATCCAGATGGCAATCTACGAGAAGTGCCCGCACGATGAGCTTACGATCATAATGCGAAGATACATGATGACGATAGCCGAGCATTTTGCGGATCTTGACAAGGATCAGGCGCTTATTACAGGTGAGAGCTTAGGACAGGTAGCGTCTCAGACCATGCAGTCTCTATATGTCACAGACCATGCGGCAACGCTTCCGGTATTCAGGCCTCTGATCGGATTTGACAAGCAGGACATCATAGACATCTCTGAGAAGATCGGAACTTTTGATACTTCGATACTTCCATATGAGGACTGCTGCACGATCTTTGTGGCAAAGCACCCTGTGACGAAGCCGAGGCTTTCAGCAATAGAGAAGTCCGAGACGAAGCTTAAAGATGTGATCGACGGCCTCTTAAAGACCGCTTACGATACTACTGAAACGATATTGGTGAAGTAAAAATGGAATGCTATTTTGACAATTCAGCGACGACCAGATGCTCTGAGAAGGCCGCCGACAAGATGAGACAGGTTCTCCTTACAGACTACGGCAATCCTTCGTCCCTCCACGGCAAGGGAATGACAGCAGAAAATTATCTGAAGGAGACAAGGGAGATTATCGCAAAGACCTTGAAGTGTGAGCCGAAGGAGATCATATTTACTTCTGGAGGCTCCGAGGGAAATAACCTCGCGATATTCGGTTCGGTCAGGGCCAACAGGCGCGTAGGAAAACACATAATAACTACAGCAGTAGAACATGCAGCAGTCTACATGCCTTTTAAGGAGCTTGAGAAGGAAGGATACGATGTGACTTTTCTTCCGACGGACGAGAGAGGTGTCATAAGCTTAGACGACCTTGAAAACGCCCTTCGTGACGACACTGTCCTCGTAGCCATGATGCATGTAAATAACGAGATCGGCTCTGTTATGCCTGTTGCCAGGGCAGGGGAGCTTATCCATAAAAAATGCCCGAATGCAGTATTTTTCGTAGATGCTATCCAGTCCTATGGCAAGGTGCCGCTGATACCAAAGAAGATGAACATCGACCTTCTTTCAGTAAGCGGCCACAAGATACACGGACCGAAGGGCTCTGGATTTTTATATAAAAAGGACAAGGTAAAACTCGACCCGATAATTTTCGGCGGCGGACAGGAACAGGGATACAGGAGCGGCACAGAAAATGTTCCGGCCATTGCTGGACTTGGCGTTGCGGTCGCTGAAATGTTTTCTGATTTCGAAGGACACAGGGCACACCTCTTTGAACTGAAGAGGGGACTGGCAGAGCGGCTTTCCGATATAGATGCCATAAGCATAAATTCCGGCCTCGATGACAATTCAGCGCCGCAGATACTCTCTGTAAGTGTTGATGGAGTAAGGGCAGAAGTTCTGCTCCATGCTTTAGAAGACAGAGGCATCTACGTTTCAGCCGGCAGCGCCTGCTCCTCGAACAGACCTGCGATATCGAGGACATTAAAGTCTATTCATTTAAAGGACTCTCTTTTAGAGTCGACGGTCAGATTTTCATTTTCAATCTATAATACAATGGAGCAGGTTGAATATGCTTCTGATGTCATGCATGAGCTGATTCCAGTTCTATTAAAGTACAGGAGATTTTAAAAATGGAGCACGTAGAAAGAATCGCAAGGGAAAAGATCTATTCTGGTTCGGTAGTTGACTTTTATCGGGATACCATGAAGCTTCCTGACGGGACAGAAGAATACTATGATTTCATCCACCACAGGATGGGAGCCGCAGCTGTGGTTTCAGTCACAGCCGGGGGCAAATTCCTGATGGTCCGTCAGTACAGGCCAGCGCTTGACAGATATACACTTGAGCTTCCGGCAGGAAAGCGGGATTCACTTACTGAGGACACCTTAGTCACTGCAAAAAGGGAACTCAGTGAAGAGACAGGCTATGAATCCTCAAACTGGACGAAGCTTCTGTCACTTCGCACGACAGTTGCATTCTGCGATGAACATATAGATGTCTATGCGGCAACTGGCTGTGTCAAAAAGACCGCCCAGCATCTGGACCCTGACGAGAGCATCGAGATCTTAGAGTGCGACGCAGAGGATTTAAAGAAGAAAATTTTTGCCGGTGAGATAGAGGATGCGAAGACTGTGGCCGGAATTATGGCTTTTCTTACATATCAGGGAGAAAAATAATGCGCTGGACCAGATTTTCGATTGAAACGACAGAAAAGGCAGAGGACATCGTCTCGGCACTGCTTTTAGATTACGATATAACGAATATCGAGATCGAGGACAGGGCTGCGGTAACTCCACTCGAGGGAGAGAACTACGAGGAACTTGTCCCGGACCGTGGCAGGGACGATGGAAAAAGCCGTGTTATATTCTATGTCGAAGAGGGCAGAGACTATAGTAAGCTCCTCGAAGATATAAGGTTTGGACTCGATAACCTCAGAAAAACCACTGATATAGGCGACGGGACGATCGATATTTCCTATACAGATGAGAAGGACTGGAGAAACAAGTGGAAGGAGTATTTCCACACGTTTACGGTCGGAAAATACACTATAGTTCCAAGCTGGGAGGAATCAGATCCGAAAACCGATAAAAAGCATATCCTTCGCATGGACCCGGGAATCACTTTTGGTACTGGAAAGCATGAGAGCACCAGAATGATAATAGAAGAGCTGCCCAGGTATATCCACGGCGGCGAAAAGGTTCTTGATCTCGGAACAGGAAGCGGGATCCTTTCAATGACAGCTCTTCGCGAGGAAGCCTCATCTGTTACAGCTACTGATATCGATCCTGCGACAGAGGACGCAGTGGCTGAAAACTTTAAAAGAAATGACCTCGATATTTCAAAGATGAACCTTGTGATCGGGGACCTCTCGAAAGACAGTAAAGTCAAAGAGGCAGTGGGAAGCGGCTATGATGTGGTCTGCGCAAATATTTTAGCAGATATCATAATTGGTATGCTTCCAGCCATAAAAGATGCGATCAAGCCGAACGGAGTGCTTCTTACGTCAGGCATAATTGATTTTAAGCAGGAGCAGGTAAAGAAAGCTCTTGAGGAGAACGGCTTCGATGTCGCGGAGGTAAACACCTGCGGCGAATGGGTCTCAATCGTTGCAGTTTTCGAATAGTTCAGTAAATATATTCCTGGAATAAAAAAAGTCCCCTCGAAAGAGGGGACCATCTTTACATAATAATTATTCTTCGATGATGTAAGGCTTCAATGCTTCGAGAATAGCGGCATCGTTATCATCGTGGATCGTAAGATCTATAGGGCTCGAAAGGTCGAGTGAGAAGATTCCCATGATAGACTTGGCGTCGATAACATAGCGGCCGGAGATCAGATCAAAGTCGCTGTCGAACTGGCTTATGGTGTTGACGAATGACTTAACCTTATCGATCGAATTAAGAGATATCTTTACTGTTCTCATGTGTTTCCCTCCTGTAAAAACATATGCTTATATTTGATTATATCGTAAAGCAACACAGGAAAAAAGTCAATCAAAAGGAGTTAATTTAATTGAAAAATAAAACTGCGGCCTTCCACAATTTAGGCTGTAAAGTTAACGCATATGAGATGGAGGGTATGGAAGAGGAACTTAGGAAAGCAGGCTATAAGATCGTTCCGTTTACAGAGAAGGCCGATGTCTACGTGATAAACACCTGCACTGTGACCCGTGTCGCCGACCAGAAGTCGAGGCAGATGATAAGCCGCGCGAAAAATTTAAATCCTGACGCTATAGTCGTAGCCTGCGGGTGCTACGCAAATACCGGGAAGGATGTCCTTATAAGAGATGGAGTCGCAGACCTTATCCTTGGAAATAACGAGAAGAGCCATCTGAATGAAGAGATAGAAAAACTAAAGACCAGGCGACTTACCGACAATAATGCCAGAGAGACCTTTGTACCGGATATCAACAAGGGAAAATGGGAATTCGAAGAGACCAAAGTCTCGATGAAAGAGGAACACACCAGGGCATTTTTAAAAGTTGAAGATGGCTGCAATCAGTTCTGCACCTACTGCATTATCCCGTTCGCAAGAGGAAGGGAGAGAAGCAGAAGCCCAGAGAAAGTTATAGAAGAAGTAAATGAGCTTGTAAAGCAGGGATTCAGGGAATTTGTCCTGACCGGGATAAGGCTTACGAGCTACTCCTATGATGGCTTTGAACTTAAAGACCTGGTTAAGGAAGTCGCAAAAATTGACGGAGTGCACCGCATCAGGCTTGGATCCTTAGAGCCCCGCGCTGTCACGGAGGATTTCGCAAAGGAGTTATCAGAGCTTAAAAACTTCTGTCCTCATTTTCACCTGTCTCTGCAGAGTGGCTCAAAAACAGTGCTTTCCCGTATGAACAGGCACTATACACCAGAAGAGTTTTTGACCTCAGTCGGATACTTGAGAAAATATTTCGACGATCCAGCGCTTACCGCGGATATGATCTGCGGTTTCCCGGGTGAGACAGAAGAGGAATTTAATGAATCTCTTGAGTTCGCAAAGAAGGTCGGTTTCTACGAGATCCACGTCTTTCCTTATTCAGTAAGACAGGGCACCAGAGCAGAAAAAATGCCCGGGCAGCTCTCAAAGAAGCAGAAGGCAGAGAGGACACAGCTCCTTAGAGCGGCTGCTGCTTTAATGAAGCAGGCATACCTCGACCGCCATCTCGGAAAAGCTGCCGAAGCACTTCTCGAAGAAAAGACTGAAATTGGAGGAAAGACCTACTGGTGCGGCTATACACCTGAATACATAAGGGTTCTCTACGATTCAGATGAAGATATGTCGGGAAAATTTGTGACAGGAAAACTGACACGCATCGAGGACGGCTTTATTCACCTGTCAGACGATTGAGAGTAAATTCTCTGCCATGGACTATCACTGCCTTAAAACTTTTGCAGTTGGGGCAGCGGTAGTCATTTTCTTTTGATGGCTGATATTCACTTCCGCAGTCCGAGCACTTCGCCATAACAGGGATAAAGTGTACGGTAAGATCTGAGCCTTCAAGTATAGTCCCTTTTACACACTTGGGGTAGTAGTCTTTAAGATAGTGGGGAATCAGCCCGGTGGCCTCACCTACGCTGATCTCCATTTCTGTTACTTTTTTCAGGTCGTTTTTCTTACAGGCCTCGAGAGCTGTATCGACCATTCTCATCATATAACTTAATTCATGCATAACGATAGTATAACATCATTCTAATTATAAAAATGTTCCGTATTTAATACAGAATTCCCGTTCGGTTTTCTTGAATCCTAAAATGAGAAAGAGTAGAATATCAAACGGAAAATACCGTACAGTGCGTTCTGTAATGGTAAAATTTTTAGAAATATGAAAGGAGAAGAAAAATGATGACCGTACCGATAGTACCGTTTCTCATTATTTTTCCAATGATCATCGCATTTTTGATGCTGGTCATCCCGCTTAACCCAAAGGCGAACCGGGTAAGGAATGCAATCGCTTACATCAGCTGTGTGGCAATCATGGCTGCTGTGGGCATTTTAGTGGCTATGTGGATAGCTGGAGGCACTAAGCCGATAGCACTCTACAGTGAGGGCATGGAACTTGCCGATAATGCTACGATAGTCGGAGAATTTATCCTGATGATCGTAGTTACCTTCCTGTCTTTCAAGTATAGAAAGTACTGGATCTGCATACTTTCCATCGTTCCGACGATAGCTATTACATGGCTTGAGAAGTCTGGCTACATTACAAAGGAGACACCGAGAATCTACATCGATCATCTCTCAATCCTGATGTGCCTTATCGTAGGTGTTATAGGTTCCCTTATTGTAATCTACGCAGTAGGTTACATGCACGGCTATCATCATTACCTTCATCAGAGGGTACAGGACAGAAGAAACTATTTCTTTATGGTTCTCTTCATTTTCCTTGGTGCCATGTTCGGATTCGTTCTTTCAGATTCTCTGACATGGATCCAGCTGTTCTGGGAGATAACCTCTGTATGTTCTTTCCTTCTTATCGGATATACCAGAGAGCCAGTCGCCATCAGAAATTCATTCCGTGCACTGTGGATGAACCTTCTAGGCGGATGCGCCCTTACTATCGGAATCATAATGTTTGCTATGACTACGGGAATGAATTCTCTTGCAGGTCTTGTAAGCTTTGCTGAGCAGGCTGCAGGAACTCCACTCGGAGACTTCGCGATCGTCCCTGTAGCACTTATAGCTTTTGCAGCTCTTACAAAGGCAGCACAGCTTCCATTCTCTACCTGGCTTCTCGGAGCCATGGTCGCACCTACACCTTCTTCAGCACTTCTTCACAGTGCTACGATGGTTAAGGCAGGTATCTATGTACTTTTCAGACTTTCACCTGCTATGCACGGTACAGTTACTGGAAACATGGTAGCATTTGTCGGCGGCTTTACTTTCCTGATGGCTTCATTTATCGCTATCGCACAGAGCGACGGTAAGAAAGTCCTCGCCATGTCTACGATTTCAAACCTCGGACTCATGGTCGCCTGCGCCGGCATGGGAACTCCGGAGACCATCTGGGCCGGAATTTTCCTTATGATATTCCACGCAGTATCTAAGTCCCTTCTCTTCCAGGATGTCGGAGCTACAGAGAACTCTCTTGGTTCAAGAGACATCGAGAATATGCACGGACTTCTCTACAGACTGCCTTTCCTTGCTTTCTGCATGTTTATTGGTATCGCAGGAATGTTCCTTGCACCATTCGGAATGCTTATCAGTAAATGGGCAACACTGCGTTCATCGATCGATGAGAACAACATCATCATGACATTCATGATCATCTTCGGTTCAGCTACGACTTCATTCTACTGGACAAAGTGGCTTGGAAAACTGATCGCTCAGACGAACGAGGAGCCTGTTAAGGATATCACAAAACCAAACGAGAAGATTTCAATCGCAATCCACGCAGTACTTATGGTTTTACTTTGCGTGCTTATGCCAATCCTTACGAAGACTTTCGTTGAGCCTCTCTTAGCAGAGATGTTCGGAAAGACAGCAGAAGTTCTTCCGATGTCTATTCTGTACCTGCTTGTATTTATCATTGTCTTCGTATTCGTAGTTCCTGTTATAAGTTATGAGGCATCTAAGAAGATGCATGCGAACCAGAAACTCTCATATATGAGTGGTATCAATACCGGAAAGAACGACGGCTTCGTAGATTCTTTCGGAAACGAGAGGAGACTGACACTTTCAAACTACTATTTCGCTAACAGACTTGGTATCAGAAAGCTGATGGTACCATGCCAGCTTATAAGTATGGCGGTTCTTATCGTTATGATGGCTATGATCATAGGAGGTGCATTCTGATGGATTTTTCAATTAGAATAATTATTGCGATCTGCTTTATAGTGCTTGCACCTTTCCTCGGAGGATTATTAGAGGGATGTGACAGAAAGATCTCAGCCAGAATGCAGAGACGTATCGGACCTCCGATACTTCAGCCGTTTTACGATGTAACTAAGCTTTTTAAGAAACAGTACGTTGTAGTAAACCGTTCTGTTCACTTTTTACTTGTCAGTTATATGGCACTGATGGTCCTTACAGGTGCGATGCTTTTTGGTGGGACTGATCTTCTGATGTGCTTCTTCGTTTTGTCGACTGCAGCCACTTTCCTTTACTTTGCGGCTTCAGTTACGAACTCTCCGTACACCACGATCGGTGCGCAGAGAGAGCTGATTCAGATGATGACATATGAGCCGGCAGTACTTCTTACAGCAGTTGGCTTCTACGTTGCAATCGGTTCATTCAGGGCAGCAGACATCGTAAATTCAAATTACAGTCTGATTGTAAAAATGCCTGGCTTCTTCTTCGCCTTTGTGTTCATAATGACTATAAAGATGAGAAAGGCACCGTTCGATCTTTCGACTTCTCACCATGCTCATCAGGAACTTGTCAAAGGTATCACGACTGAGATGAGCGGCAAGAACCTTGGTATTTTTAACATCACAGAATGGTACGAGAATATTTTCCTTCTTGGAGTTGTTGCACTGTTCATCCTGAACAGGAACCCATGGAGCATTCTTGCAGCAGTCATTGTAGATCTCGTTGTTTACTTCATTGAGATCCTCATCGGAAATTCGAATGCCCGTATGAAGTGGGAGACAATGCTTAAGATGACCTGGATCGTTACACTGCTTTCAGCTGGTGTAAACCTTCTTGTACTGATGGTCATTAAGTAAGTGTAAAAGGAGAAAATTATGGCAAATGTAAAGAGATCGCCGTGGCTGCTCCATTACGATGGTTCAAGCTGCAACGGCTGCGATATAGAAGTTTTAGCCTGCATGACTCCTGTCTACGATGCAGAGCGTCTCGGTGTCGAGAATACCGGTGACCCGATGCAGGCAGATATTCTCCTTATTACAGGAGGTATCAATGCTCAGGCGGAGCCTGTAGTAAAGCAGATTTATGACCAGATGCCCCGCCCTAAGGTTGTAGTAGCAGTCGGCATCTGTGCCTGCACAGGTGGTGTATTTAAAGACGCCTACAATATCAAGGGCGGTGCTGACACAGTAGTACCTGTCGATATCTATGTTCCAGGATGCGCTGCAAGACCGCAGTCCATCATTGACGGTATCATCCAGGCACGTGAGCTCTTCCAGAAGCGTTCTGAAGAGCACGACGCGATGGTCAAGGCTGGCCTTACTTATGAACAGTACAAGAAGATGAAGGACGAGGAAGAGGCTAAAAAAGTAGCCGCTGCCAAGGCTGAGGAAGACAGAAGAGAGGAGGAGAATAATGGCTGAAGTTATTAATCCGGGAAACACAATGGAAGTGATACCTCTCGAGGATCTTCTTGAAGAAGTAATGAAGAGAAAGCATCAGGGCCTTCGCTTTGATCAGGCATGTGCTGCCTTTGTAGATGGAAATTTTGAGCTTTCATACTCGTTCAGCGACGACGATGCATATACTTTTGATACACTGCGTGTCGTTGTCGATGACCTTGCGAGGAAGATTCCGTCTGTTACTGCTATTTATCCTTGTGCAGAATTCTATGAGAATGAGATGCGTGAGCTTTTTGGCTGCCAGATTGAGATGATAGCTCTTGACTATAAGGACAAGCTCTACAGATTAAACGTTGAGACACCTATGCTTCCTGAAGCTGGAAAGAAGGCTTTAAAAGAGGCACTTTGCGCAGCTGAAAATAGTCCTTGTAACGACAACGCAGCTGGTTCTGTAAAAAATGTTTCTGAAGACGGAGGTGACAAGTAATGGCAAAGAAGAGAAGTGTAGTTCCTTTTGGACCTCAGCATCCTGTACTGCCTGAGCCAATTCACCTCGACCTCGTTCTTGAGGATGAGAAGGTAGTAGAAGCCGTCCCGAACATCGGTTTTATTCACAGAGGTCTTGAAGGCCTTACCGAAAAAAAAGACTTCAGGCAGATGACTTATGTCATCGAGCGTACCTGCGGTATCTGTTCATTCGGACATGGTCTCGGTTATGTAGAGACTATTGAAAACATAATGAACGTTGAAGTACCTGAAAGAGCAAAGTACCTGCGTACTATCTGGTCAGAACTTGCGAGAATGCATTCACATCTCCTCTGGCTTGGCCTTATATCAGATGCCTTTGGCTTTGAGTCACTTTTCTATCAGTCATGGAGAATTCGTGAGAGAGTTCTCGACTGCTTAGAGCTTACGACAGGTGGACGCCTGATCTTCTCTGTACTTGAGCCGGGCGGAGTTCTTCGCGATATAAATAAGGATCAGGAAAAGGAAATCTTAAAGCAGATAGGCCTTGTTGAGGAAGAGCTTAAAGAAGTTGAAAAGGCTTTCCTTTTAGACTATTCAGTTCAGACCCGTCTCAAGGGAGTCGGAATCATCACAAAGGAAAGAGCCCACGAGATCGGATGCTGCGGACCTGTAGCCAGAGCTTCAGGCCTCTCATACGATATGAGAAAATTAGGCTATGAGGCCTATGGAAACCTCGACTTCGAGCCGATTATTTCAAATGACTGTGATTCATACGCCAGATGCGAAGTACGTATCAAGGAGATTCACCAGTCTATAGACCTTATCCGTCAGGCTTTCGCAAAGATGCCTGAGGGAGATCTGTCTGTTCCTGTAAAGGGCTTCCCGAAGGGCGAGTGCTTTACACGTATCGAGCAGCCTAGAGGTGAGGCTATCTATTATGTAAAGGCCAACGGCACAAAGATGCTCGACAGATTCAGACTCCGTACACCGACTTTTGCAAACCTCGAAGGATTATGCGAGATGCTTAAAAACTGTGAGTATGCTGACGTCGGAATCCTCTGCGTAACTATTGATCCGTGCATCAGCTGTACAGAAAGGTAAGGTGTAAAAATGGGAATAATGAAATTTGCACCGACTATGTTAAAGCAGCTCTTTGAAAAGCCGGTCACAAAAAATTATCCTGCTGAGCCTATCAATTATCCGGAAGGGTCAAGAGGACACATTGATATCGATATTCAGCAGTGTATCAGCTGCGGAATGTGCATGAGAGTCTGCCCTCCTGGAGCAATTACCGTAGACAGGAAGACCAGGACATGGACGATCAATCGTTTCGACTGCGTTCAGTGCGGATACTGCACCACAGTCTGCCCTAAGAAGTGCCTCTACTTAAATCCTGGATATCAGACACCTGGGCCTGAGAAGTACATCTATTCTCAGACACACGTTCTGACAGAGGCTGAGAAGCAGCATGAAGCTGAAATGGAGGCCAAGAAACAGGCAGCTATAAAGGCAGCCATGGCCAAGAAGGCAGCCGCAGCAGCCGCTGCAAAGAAGGATGGAGCAGCACCGGATGCTGCTGCAAAACCAGCTGATAAGCCGCAGGCCTGATCATTTTTTAAATACATGGAGGTGTTTTCATGTGTGTTGCTTTACCTGGTAAGGTAATAGCAGTGCGAAGCCACGACCGTAAGGCTGTCGTTGATTTCAACGGCAACAGAGTCGACGCGCGCACAGGTTTTGTAGATATAAACCCGGGTGACTATGTTTTGGTACACGCCGGCTGCATTCTTCAGAAACTGACTGAACAGGATGCAGATGAAATGAACGATATTTTCAGTGAAATTGGCAGTGAAGCAGGTGCATGACCTGGAGTCTGTCAGAGAGGGGGTGCGTCCTTATCTGAGGGCGTATTCCCTTCTTTATTTTTGGTAAAATTATGACATTAGATCAAGTAAAAGACGGCCTGAAAAATTACGACGGGCCTGAAATGAATATCATGGAGGTCTGCGGAAGCCACACTGGCGCTATCGCGAAAAATGGCATTCCGGGAATGCTTTCGAAGAAGATCCACCTGCTTAGCGGCCCGGGCTGCCCGGTCTGTGTGACTCCATCGTCTTATGTGGACAAGCTCCTCGAGCTCGCGAAGGATCCGAAGAACTGTATCGTGACTTTTGGCGACCTGATCAGGGTTCCGGGATCTACTCCAAAAAACCTCTCGTCCGTAAGAGGCGAGGGCGCGCGTGTTGAGATGGTCTATTCTCCAATGGATACGTTTGATCTCGCTGCGAAGGATCCCGACACTAATTTTATCTTTGCGGCAGTGGGATTCGAGACGACGACTCCTGTCTATGCGCTTTTAGTCGATGAGATCGTAAGAAACAATATAAAAAATATCCAGCTTCTTACGGCTATAAAGACTATGCCTGAAGTTATAGATTATCTGATGGAGTCAGGCGCTCCGATTGACGGTTTTATAGCTCCGGGACACGTCTCTGTGGTTACGGGCGTTCATGTGTATGAGCCGATAGCTGAGAAATTTTCAATACCTTTCGGAGTCGCAGGATTTAAAGGGCCGGAGCTTCTGGCTGCTATATATGGCATCGTAATGTCCTATGGAAAAGGCGTTGTAAAGAATTTTTATCCGTCGGTGGTAAAGCCGGACGGAAATCCTGAAGCCAGGGCTCTTATAGATAAATATTTTGAAAAATACGATGCTTCCTGGCGTGGAATGGGAGCGGTCAAGGGTTCAGGAAAAATTCTAAAGCCCAAGTACAGTTATCTCGATGCAGGAAGCCGCGGACTCGACAAAGATCACAAGGCCAATCCAGCCTGCTGCTGTGACAAGGTTCTGATGGGAAAGATGCGCCCTTACGAGTGCCCGCTCTACAGCAGGGTCTGCACGCCAATGAACCCGCAGGGAGCCTGCATGGTAAGCACAGAGGGCTCTTGCTTTTCATACCTCGCAAACCACCGAACAGACGGCTGAGATTTTATAACTTAGACTTGATGGGCAGTCACGCAGAACTTTTTATGACAATGTTCGTCGGAGCAGTCACGCAGAATGCATATTACGTCGTTAGACGGAACAGTCACACAGAATGGCGAGCGACATTTGGGAGCGAAGCGGACAATGAGCGAGCCATTCTGCGTGACTGTTCTGATTTACTCATTTTACGTGCCACAGATTTTTAAGGAGAAAAATGGAAGATAAGATAATAATGGCCCACGGCAGCGGCGGAAGCGCAACCGGAGAGCTGATTGATAATATTTTTGACAGGGAGTTTACGAACGAGACACTTGATGCGATGGAGGACTCAGCTGTAGTCGAAGGCTCTGGAAGGATCGCCATGACTACGGACAGCTTTGTCGTGACACCTGCCGAGTTTAAGGGCGGAGACATTGGAAGGCTCTGCGTCTGCGGAACCGTAAATGACCTGCTGATGCGCGGCGCCACACCAAAGTACTTGACCTGCGGTTTTATTCTCGAGGAGGGACTCTCAATCGCTCTTTTAAAAAGGGTTGTGCACTCAATGGCACAGACCGCAAAAGAGGCTGGCGTAAAGATCGTCGCTGGTGATACAAAGGTCGTAAACGGAAGTGGTGAGCTCTATATCAATACTGCGGGTGTCGGCTTTGTATCGGACGATACCGATATTTCAGCGGTAAACGCTGAAGTCGGAGACGCAATAATAGTTTCCGGAAATATGGGAGATCACCATGCGGCAATCCTTTCAGAGAGGATGTGCATCGACACAGATATCTGTTCCGACAATGCGCCACTCGTTGACATTGTAAAAAATCTGCTTGGAAGCGGAGTTGAGGTACATACACTGCGTGACATCACAAGAGGCGGCCTCGCTACAGTTCTAAAGGAGCTCTCAGAGCAGTCGAAAAAGACATTCACTATCGATGAGAACAGGGTCCCGGTAACGAAGAAGGTAGCGGATTTCGCCGGCCTCTTAGGACTTGACCCTCTTTATATGGGAAATGAGGGAAAGCTCGTCGCAATAGTAAAAGGCTCTGATGCCAATAAGGCTCTTGACATAATAAAGAACTCAAAGTACGGCGAAAATGCCGCGATCATTGGAAAAGTAGCCGGGAATTCAACCGGCAGGCTTATCGAGGTCACAGACCTCGGAGGAGAGAGAGAACTCGACGTACTGCAGGGAGAGGGACTTCCGCGTATCTGCTGATCGCCTGTAAGCTTTATGGATATTTTCTTTAAACACATTTTTTGAAGGGATGATTTATGAAGGCAGTTTTTTTTGACATAGATGGCACGCTCTGGGATACGCACAATGTGATACCGGAGAGCACTGTAAGGGCCATTCACGCGCTGCAGAAAAATGGGAACCTCGCCTTTATAAATACAGGCCGCTCGAGGTCATTTGTCAGGAGAAAAAATCTCTTAGACATAGGTTTTGACGGCATCTGCAGCGGCTGTGGCACGATGCTCGAACTTAATGGCAGAGTGGAGTATTACTACAAGATACCTGCAGATTTCGTGGCTTACACTTTAGAGACCATAAGAAAATACCATTTCAGGCCGGTACTCGAGGGAAGATACAACCTCTACCTCGAAAAAAAAGATTTTGCCGGCGACCCTTACGGAGAGAAACTTTTCAGAGAGCTTGGAAATAATATTCTATCTATCGATGATAACTGGGGAAAGTGGGAGATCAGCAAAATGAGCTGTGCCACTCCCCAGCCTGAGGCTGACGTAGAAGCTGTAAAAAAGGTCTTAGGCAATGATTACACCTTTATGTCACACAACCCTGAGGTCTGCGAGATGGTCCCCGCCGGACACAACAAGGCCACGGTTATCGACCTGGTCTGTGGGAAATGCGGCATAGATTTAAGTGATACCGTCTCCATCGGTGACGGCGTAAATGATCTCGATATGCTTCGTCACGCTGGCGTCGGAGTCGCAATGGGAAGCGGAGCCGACGAGGCAAAGAACGCAGCCGATATCGTAACGTCTGGTCTTAAGGAAGACGGAATCGAGAGAGCGCTAAAGAAGCTCGGGCTTATTTAAAAGCCTAAGATACCGCCTTTTCAGAGAGTCTTGAAAAAAGCAGGCGATTGTTGTATCATATGAAAAGTGAAAAAATGCCAGTGCAGTAAAATGCATTGGATTCGTGAAGGAGAACTTTTATGAAAGATGTTAATCAGACTCAGTACTTTAAGGTTACGAGCGATAATTCTATTTCGGTGAAGGAGATCATCGAATTAGTTTACAAGGCACTTTCTGAAAAAGGCTATAACCCGGTGAATCAGATAGTCGGATATATTATGTCAGGCGATCCGACTTTTATCACAAGCCACAACAACGCCAGAAGCCTCATCATGAAGGTTGAGCGCGATGAGCTGGTTGAGGAGCTTCTTCGCGAATACATCAAGAGAAAAGCCTGGGAAGACTGATGGCTGAAGGACGGATTTTAGGACTTGATTATGGGTCTAAAACTGTTGGTGCAGCAGTTTCTGACCCACTTTTTATTACTGCACAGGGGCTTACCACGATAAAGAGGAAGCACCCGACGAAGTACAGGCAGACTATTGCTGCCATAAGGGAGATCTGTGAAGAATATCACATTATAAAAATTGTACTGGGCCTTCCTCTGGGCCTTGACGGTATAGAGGGAGACAGGTGCCAGGTGACAAGAGCGTTTGGTGACCTTCTTGTTCAAAAGCTCGGTATCCCGGTAGATTACCAGGACGAGCGTTTTACGACTATAGAGGCTGAGAGTACTATAATAGCGGGAGGAAAGAAGAATCCCCACGAAGTCAAGCAGACTGTGGATCAGGCTGCAGCAGTTCTTATTTTAGAGACATACATGTTAAGACATGGAAAAAATTAGTTTTTTTGATGAAGAATCCGGTAAAGAGCAGGATTTTTATATAATTTCAGAGACAGTTATAAACCAGCATAGCTATCTGTTAGTTTCAGATCAGGATCCTGACAAAGAGGAGGAGACTGACTGTTACATTATGAGAAAGACAGCTGATTCAGACGGTGAGCTCGAGTATGAGCTTATAGAGAATCAGAAGACTATCGATGCGGTTTTTGCTGTTTTCAGAGAAGAATTAAGTGACACAGAAGAATAATTCAAAGCGGAACGCAGAAGGCGGTACAGCTCTTTTTTTCATGCAAAAATACTGCCCTCTGTGAAGCTATGCCTGAAAACGGAGGTATAATGAAAACTCATACAAAAGCACATCTTAAAGTCATACCATTAGGCGGTCTTGAGCAGATCGGTATGAATATGACAGCATTCGAGTACAGGGATACGATAATCGTCGTTGACTGTGGACTCGCATTTCCAGAGGACGACATGTTGGGAATCGACATGTGCATCCCGGACATCACATATCTGGTTGAAAATAAAGAAAAGGTCAAGGGATTTTTCATAACTCACGGTCATGAGGACCATATCGGAGCTATTCCCTATGTCATCCGCGAAGTCAATGCGCCGATCTACGCTACGAAGCTTACGATGGGCATAATCGATCACAAGCTCGAGGAAAAAGGCATTCTCGAAAAGACCAGAAGAAAGGTCGTAAAATACGGCCAGACTATTCAGACAGGTCCATTCAAGGTAGAATTCATAAAGACAAATCACAGCATTCAGGATGCCGCTGCACTTGCCATCTTTACTCCGGTCGGAGTCATAATGCACACCGGAGATTTCAAAGTCGACTACACACCTGTTTACGGAGATACGATCGATCTGCAGAGAATCGCAGAGATCGGAAAACACGGCGTCTTAGGACTCATGTGCGATTCGACCAATGCTGAGAAACCTGGATTTACACCGTCTGAGAGCACTGTCGGAGAACTATTTAACGATATATTTGCAGAGAACAGGGACCACCGTATAATTATCGCTACATTTGCCTCGAATGTGGACCGTGTCCAGCAGATCATAAATACTGCCTACAGATACGGCAGAAAAGTAGCTGTAGAGGGCAGAAGCATGGTAACTATCATCGACATCGCCCAGAAGCTTGGCTATATCAGGTTCCCTGAGAAGACACTGATCTCGGCAGACGACCTGAACAAATACCCTGACAGCAGGACAGTTATCATAACGACCGGAAGCCAGGGAGAGTCGATGGCTGCACTTTCACGAATGGCAAACGGAACTCACAAGAAGATTTCGATAAAGCCTGACGATACGATAATTTTCTCATCCCGTGCTATACCAGGAAATGAGAAGGACGTTTCAAACGTTATAGACGAGCTATATCGAAAGGGTGCAAACGTCATTTTCCGTGATATCCATGTTTCAGGACACGCCTGCCAGGAGGAGATAAAGCTTATCTACTCACTTGTAAAGCCAAAGTATTCTATCCCTGTACACGGAGAGTACAAGCACCTGAAGGCTCAGGAGAGGATCGCGAGGGCACTTGGATACGACACAGAGCATATAAAGATCTTATCCTCAGGAGATGTCCTCGAGTTTAACGAGAAGGGACAGGCAAAGGTCACAGGCCACGTTCACACCGGAACAGTTATGGTCGATGGTCTTGGAGTCGGAGACGTAGGAAATATCGTTCTTCGCGACAGACAGCATCTGGCTGAGGACGGAATCATTATTGTAGTTATGGCAATGGACAGCGCAAGCGGCACTATCGCCGCAGGCCCTGACATCGTATCCCGCGGATTCGTCTATGTGAAGGATTCGGAGGATTTGATGGAGGATGCCAAAGAGATAGTATCTGACAAACTTGTAGATTTAGAGGATCAGAAGGTACGCGACTGGTCTCGCATCAAGACTGAGGTCAAGAACGTCCTTTCAGACTACGTCTGGAAGAAGACACAGAGAAATCCTATGATCCTTCCGGTGATTCAGGAAGTATGATTTTTGAAGACTACGACAGGTTTCAGGACTTCTTAAGAAGTTACCCTTTCAAGCTGCCGGATGAACTTTATCAGATTAAGAAAAAAGCCCTGTCAGATCATGTGCCTGTCATAAGAGATGATACGCAGCGATTTATGGCCTTTCTTATGAAACTCATAAGTCCAGAGCGTATTCTTGAGATCGGCACTGCGGTCGGATTTTCTGCCCTTCTTATGGCAAATTTTGACGATGATCTGAAAGAGCTTGTTACCATAGAAGACTACGAGCCCAGGATAAGAGAGGCCAGAGCGAATTTCAGAAGATTTGATGCGCCAGTCACCTTTCTTGCTGGTGATGCCGCAGATATCCTGGAAAATCTCGATGGAAAATTCGACTTCGTATTTATCGATGCCGCCAAGGGGCAGTATCCGGAGTACCTTAGACTCGTTGGACCGCTTCTTGCGGATAAGGCTGTTATCACTGCGGACAATATTTTACAGGACGGCAGGATCTTAGAGCCAAAGGAGGCTTTAGAGCGCCGCGACAGGACGATCCACAAGCGGATTCGGGCCTACCTTTCAGATATCATGACAGATGAGTCTTTTGTCTCGACCGTACTTCCGGTCGGAGATGGTCTAGCTGTCTCAGCATACAGGAGAAAGAATGGATAAGTTACCAGAGCTGCTCGCACCGGCAGCAAACCTTTCAGTTTTAAAAACTGCTGTAAGGTACGGCGCAGATGCCGTCTACCTTGGCGGTGAGAGCTTCGGGCTGCGCGCCGGGGCAGACAATTTCACAAACGAGGAGATCGTAAGTGGTATAAAATTCGCCCATGACAGAGGCTGCAAAGTCTATATCACTGTAAATATTTTCGCCCATGACAGGGACCTGGAAGGTGTCAGAGAATATTTAAAAGAATTGAACGAAATGGCACCAGACGGGCTTCTCATTGCCGATCCAGGCATTTTTATGATGGCAAAAGAGCTTATCACCAACGGCAAGACTGATCTCCATATCTCTACACAGTCGAACAATACGAACTACGAGATATTTAAATTCTGGCACAGCCTCGGCGCTAAAAGAGTCGTCGGGGCAAGGGAATTGTCTCTTGCCGAGATAAAGGACATAAGAGCCCATATCCCGGATGACCTCGAGATGGAGATTTTTGTCCACGGTGCCATGTGCATTTCGTACTCGGGCAGATGTCTGCTATCGAACTATTTTACAGGAAGAGATGCAAACCAGGGCCAGTGTACCCATCCGTGCCGCTGGAAATACGCTCTCGTCGAGGAGACAAGGCCGGGCGAATACCTTCCTGTCGAGGAAAATGACCGCGGGACCTACATTATGAATTCCAAGGACTTAAATATGGTAGGCCACCTGGATGACCTGGTGGATGCGGGAGTTGACTCATTAAAGATCGAAGGCAGGATGAAGACTGACCTCTATGTCGGAACAGTTGTCAGGGCATACCGCATGGCACTGGACGACTTGGCGGAGTCAGTTGAGAAATACAGAAATAACATTCCAAAGTATGAGGCTGAGATCAGGGAGTGCACCTACAGACAGTTCTCGACCGGATTTTTCTACGGAAAGCCAGGCGCAGAAGCGCAGATCTACAACGAGAGCACATACGAAAAAGGCGCCACCTATATCGGTGAGATCGAAGAGATAAAAGATGGCTTCGCAAAAATTTCACAGAAAAATAAATTTTCTGTCGGTGAAACTATTGAAATTATGAAGCCTAACGGAGATAATATACCTGTAAAGATTGATAAGCTTTTAAATGCGGACATGGAGGCTGTCAAGAGTGCCCCGCATCCAAAGGAGACCATCTATTTTAAGGTACCAGAGGAGGCAGAGCCGGGCGACCTTTTAAGACGCAAAGAGGTGGTATAGGAATGAGCAAATTCGTAGCATATGTTGGGACGTACACCCATGAGAACAGTATCGGTATCCATGTTTACGATGTGGATCCGAACACCGGAATTTTTACAGAGAGAGGCGTTGAGCCTATAAATAATGCTTCAGACCTCGATGTATCGCGTGACGGAAAGTTTCTCTATTCCATAGAGGATGAGGGCGTCGCTTCATTCTCCATTGATAAAAATGGCGATCTCAAGAAGATCAACCAGGCCAATATCGGCGGTATGAGAGGCTGCTGCGTGACCTGTGATTCGAAGAGAAGATACCTTTTCGTCGGAGGCTTCCACGACGGCAGAGTCACTATGATGAAGCTGAATGAGGACGGAAGTATCGAAGGCGTTGCAGATGGCATTTTCCATCAGGGAGTAGCCATATCTTCACACGACAGAAGACTCGACCACCCGAAGGTATCGAGTGTAAGGCTTACTCCGGACGAGAAATTCCTTCTGGCAGCTGACTACGGTCTTAATCAGGTAAAGGTCTACGAGCTAGATTACGAGAATGGCAAGATGAGGCTATGTGATAACATCCATACGAACCTCGATTCCTGCCCGAGAGCCCAGAAGTTCTCAGCAGACGGCAGATTCCTCTATATCTTAGGGGAACTTACGAATGAGATAGAGGTTTACGCCTATTCTCTAAAGGATGGAAAGCCTGACTTTGAGCAGATCCAGGCTATCCCTTCTCTGGACAATGCAAATCTTTCCGACCTTTCGAGTGAGCTCGTTATTTCAGATGATGGAAAGTATGTCTACGTTTCTATCGATGGTTTTCACGGTGTCAGCTGGTTTGCCCGCGACGAGAAGACGGGACTTCTGACACACAAGGGACAGGAGCCTACCAGTGGATATTTCCCTAAGTCTATGGCTGTTCTCCCGGGAGGAAAGTACATCGTAATGTTAAACCACGATTCTGACGAGATGCGCACTTTTATTGTTGACCATAAGACAGAGACGATCCTTATGATGAATTTCCCTATTAAGATCAATAAGCCGAACAGCATCAGAATTGTTGAAATTCCTTAAGGAGATTTATGGCAGGCTCAGTTTTCGGAAATAATTTCAAAGTAACTACTTTTGGTGAATCCCACGGAAAGGCCATCGGCTGCATTATTGATGGCTGTCCCGCGGGACTTCATTTGTCATCTGAACATATTCAGAAATATCTCGACAGGAGAAAGCCGGGACAGTCAGATTTCACCACGAAGAGAAAAGAAAGTGACAAGGCTTTGATCCTCTCCGGTGTCTTCGAAGGCAAGACAGAAGGCACTCCGATCGCCATCCTTATTAAAAACGAGGATCAGCACTCGAAGGATTACGAGGAGCTTAAAGACAAATTCCGCCCTGGTCACGCTGATTTCGGTTATTTCAGCAAATATGGCATCAGAGATTACAGGGGAGGCGGAAGGTCGTCTGGCCGTGAGACCGCAGCGCGCGTCGCTGCAGGCGCAGTAGCAGCTAAGCTGTTAGACGAGTTTGGAATAGAGATCCACGCTTACACAAAGGCTATCGGGCCTGTAGAGATCTCTGACTGTGATCTGTCAGAATGCGCAGAGAACCCTCTCTATATGCCGGACCATAAGGCATATGAGAAAGCCTCTGACTATCTGGAGAAATGTATCAAAGAAAAGGACTCGGCAGGCGGCGTTGTAGAGTGCATAGCCTCAGGCGTTCCGGCGGGACTGGGAGACCCTGTCTTTGACAAACTCGATGCGCGACTTGCCTACGGCATTATGTCGATCGGAGCTGTAAAGGGCTTTGAGGTCGGAGACGGCTGTAAGGCAGCGCTTTCAAAGGGATCTGAGAATAACGATGAATTTTTCTCAGAAAACGGCAGGGTCCACAAGAAAACAAACCATTCCGGAGGAATACTCGGCGGTATTTCCGACGGAAGTGATATTATTTTAAGGGCTTATATTAAGCCCACACCGTCGATCGCAAGGCCGCAGTCTACAGTGACAGAGGCTGGCGACGACACTACAATAGAAATCAAAGGAAGGCACGATCCGGTCATTGTACCGAGAGCAGTCGTTGTCGTTGAGAGCATGACAGCCCTGGTACTTGCCGATGCGCTGCTCGAGAACCAGTACGCAAAGGTCGACAGGATCAAACTATAAAAATGGCAGAATATATTTTACATAAAGTTGATGGGCGTGCGAAGAGAGGCACATTTAAGACTGTGCATGGCGACATTGAGACTCCGGTATTTATGAACGTTGCGACTGTCGGAGCTATCAAAGGTGCAGTCTCTACTGACGACCTGCATCAGATCGACACCCAGGTAGTCCTCTCAAACACCTACCATCTTCATGTAAGGACCGGAGACGAGACGATAAAAGAGCTTGGCGGTCTGCACAAATTCATGGTATGGGACAAGCCGATCCTGACCGATTCAGGCGGCTTTCAGGTCTTTTCACTCGCTGACTTAAGAAAAATAAAAGAAGAGGGCGTGACTTTCCGCTCTCATATAGACGGCCACAAGATCTTCATGGGGCCGGAGGAATCGATGCAGATCCAGTCGAATCTGGGCTCTACGATCGCTATGGCCTTTGATGAGTGTCCAAACGCCTTAGCCGAATATGACTACGTCAAAAATTCCGTAGCCCGTACCTACCGCTGGCTTGTCCGCTGCAAGAAAAAGATGGCAGAACTGAATGCAAGGGAAGACACTGTAAATAAAAACCAGTGCCTTTTCGGTATAAATCAGGGAGCGATCTACGAGGATTTAAGGATTGAAAACGCCAGGAGGATAAGTGAATTAGACCTCGATGGTTACGCTGTAGGAGGGCTTGCAGTCGGCGAGTCACACGAGCAGATGTACCATATTCTGGATGTCGTTGTGCCTTACCTTCCTCAGAACAAGCCTACCTATCTTATGGGAGTGGGAACCCCTCAGAATATCTTAGAGGCAGTTGACAGAGGAATTGATTTCTTCGACTGTGTCTATCCGTCGAGAAACGGCAGACATGGCCATGTCTATACGAACAAGGGCAAGAGGAATCTCTTCAATGCCCGCTATGAAAAGGACATGAGACCGATCGAGGAGGGGTGCCATTGCCCGGCCTGCAGGACATACTCGAGGGCTTATATCCATCATCTCTTAAAGGCTAAGGAGATGTTAGGGTTAAGGCTTTGCGTACTGCACAATCTCTATTTTTACAATCACCTTATGGAGCAGATAAGGAATGCGATAGATGCCGGAGAGTATGCCACATTCAAGAAAAACAAGCTGGATGAGCTCCAGGAAGTCTCCAGAGAAGAAAAATAAGAGAGCGTTTATTTAAACGGTTGACTTAACATGTAAAATCAGCTAATATAAAACAAGTTTTTGAAAAATCAGGAGGCAATAAAGAATGAATTACCCGTTATTTTTGAGCTCGTCAGCATCTTCTTCGGGCAGCAGTGCTGTCACTATGATCATATGGATCGTGGTACTTTTCGTATTCATGTATTTCCTTATGATCCGTCCGCAGCAGAAAGAGACAAAGAAGAAGAATGCACTGATGAATTCACTGGCAGTAGGCGATACTGTTCTTACTACAAGTGGTTTCTACGGAGTCGTTATCGATATCGATGAGGACACAATAATTGTAGAATTCGGTTCTAACAAGAACTGCCGTATCCCTATGCAGAAGTCAGCTATTGCTGCTGTTGAAAAGCCTGAAGACGCGGCAAAAGCAGCAGAGTCTGAAGATAAGACAAAGGATAAGAAAGAGAAATAAACCCTTGACAAAGATGCTCAAAAGTCCTATACTTTTCTACAACTTAAAGCAGACGACAAAGGTGTCGCGGAACTCTTAACGGGGTCCGTGGCACCTTTTTTAATCTGCTTTTTACCTGGCTGAAACAGGAATAGAAAAGAGGTTGCTTTTATGTGTTCGATCATGGCAGTAGAGGATATGTCAGGCATGTCCGATGCTTCTTTTAAGGAGCATTTCGCCAAGACTCATTCCAGAGGTCCGGATGACGAGAGGATAATGGACTTCGGAAAGAAGAGACTTGGTTTTCAGAGACTTTCGATTATGGGACTTACTCCCGAAGGTATGCAGCCGTTTGTGCTGCACGGCAACGGAGTTGTCTGCAACGGTGAGCTTTACGGTTTCCGTAAGGAGAAGGAGAAGCTCGAGAAGGCAGGCTATACTTTCAAGAGCGACAGCGACTGTGAGCTGCTTCTCCCGATGTATGAGCTCTATGGAACAGAGATGTTTTCAAGGCTCGACGCCGAGTTTGCCTGCGTCATTTACGATTCGAAAGCCGATACTTTTGTAGCAGCAAGGGATCCGTTCGGAATCAGGCCGCTGTTCTACGGCTACGATGACAATGGAAAGATAATATTTGCAAGTGAAGCCAAGGATATCACAGGACTTGTCCGTACCATCACAGCTTTTCCTCCAGGCTATTACTACAAGGACGGTAAGTTTACAAAGTACAGAGATATCTCGGAAAGACACGAATATGTAAATGGAAATCTCGAAGATATCTGTGCAGGCATCAGAGATCGTCTTATAGCAGCAGTCGATAAGAGACTCGATTCAGATGCACCTCTTGGATTTCTTCTCTCGGGTGGCCTCGATTCATCTCTTGTCTGTGCCATTTCACAGAAGCTTTTGGGAAAGCCGATCGAGACCTATGCTATCGGAATGAATACAGACCCGATTGACCTGAAGTACGCTAAGGAAGCTGCTGACTACATTGGTTCCAACCACCATGAAGTCATAATGGACAGGGACACAGTTATAAATTCTCTCGAAGAAGTTATTGCAGAACTTGGCACATATGATATAACTACTATCAGAGCCAGTATGGGAATGTACTTATGCTGCAAGGCCATTCACGAGCAGAGTGATATAAGAGTTCTTCTTACCGGAGAGATCTCAGATGAGCTCTTTGGTTACAAATATACAGATTTTGCCCCGAATGCAGAGGAGTTCCAGACAGAAGCCGAGAAGAGAGTTCACGAGCTCTACTTCTACGATGTGCTCCGTGCAGACAGATGCATTTCGACCTGGTCGATGGAGGCGAGGGTTCCGTTTGGAGATCTCGACTTCGCAAGCTATGTGATGAGTATTGACCCGAGTATTAAAATGAATGTATATAACAAGGGCAAATATCTCCTCCGTCACGCTTTCGAAGGCACAGGCCTTCTTCCTCACGACCTGCTGTTCCGTGAGAAGGCAGCGTTCTCAGATGCAGTTGGCCATTCGATGGTCGATGACATCAAGGAATACGCAGAAAGCCTTTATACCGACGAAGAATTTAAGAAAAGAGCCGCAGCTTATGGAAGAGAGGGCGGCGCACCGGTTCCGTTCACAAAAGAATCCCTGCTCTACAGAGATCTTTTTGAAAAATATTATCCAGGACAGGCACAGATGATCCCGGCATATTGGATGCCAAACAAGAACTGGGAGAACTGCGATGTCGATGACCCGAGTGCCAGAGTATTACAGAACTATGGCGCAAGTGGTATCTGATTAAAGGAAAGGAGTAACAAAATGGTAAACGTACCTGAGATCTTTGGAAGCAAAGTTTTCAATGATGACGTCATGAGACAGAGACTTCCAAAAGATGTCTACAAGGCACTTCACAAAACAATTAATGAGGGGCTTTCGCTGAAGCTTGACATGGCTAATGTCATTGCCGAGGCAATGAAGAACTGGGCCTTGGAAAATGGAGCTACTCATTTTACTCACTGGTTCCAGCCTATGACAGGAGTCACAGCCGAGAAACACGATTCATTCATTTCTCCAGCTGGTGGCGGCAGGATACTGATGGAGTTCTCAGGAAAAGAACTTGTAAAAGGTGAGCCTGATGCTTCATCCTTCCCTTCAGGCGGACTCCGTGCCACATTCGAGGCCAGAGGCTATACAGCCTGGGATCCGACCAGCTACGCATTTATCAAAGAGGACACGCTCTGCATCCCTACAGCATTCTGCTCATATTCAGGAGAAGCTCTCGATAAGAAGACACCTCTTCTTCGCTCTATGGCAGTCTTAAATAAGCAGGCCTTAAGAGTCCTCCGTCTCTTCGGCGATACAGAGACCAAGAGAGTGGATACCACAGTAGGTTCAGAGCAGGAGTATTTCCTTATCGATGAGGACGTATACAGAAAGAGACCAGATCTTCTCTACACTGGCCGTACTCTTTTTGGTAACAAGCCTCCTAAGGGCCAGGAGCTCGATGACCACTATTTCGGACAGATCAAGCCACGTGTCAAGGAGTTCATGAAAGACCTCGATACAGAGCTCTGGAAGCTTGGAATCCTTGCAAAGACCGAGCACAACGAGGTTGCACCTGCTCAGCACGAGCTCGCACCTGTTTATACATCGACAAATATCGCAACCGATCACAACCAGCTGACTATGGAGCTGATGAAGACAGTCGCCAAGAAACACCATATGCACTGCCTGCTCCATGAAAAGCCATTTGCAGGTGTAAACGGTTCCGGTAAGCACAACAACTGGTCTATTTCTACAGATACTGGCAAGAACCTTCTTGAGCCGGGTGATACACCTTCTCAGAACGCTCAGTTCCTTCTCTTCCTTACAGCTGTAATCGAGGCTGTAGACAGATATCAGGGACTTCTGAGATTCTCAGTAGCGTCTGCAGGTAACGATCACAGACTTGGCGCTAACGAAGCACCTCCAGCTATTATCTCAGTATACGTTGGTGATGAGCTTGACGCAGTTATCAAGTCTATAATCAATGGAACTGATTACGACGACAACAAGAAGACCAAGATGATCATCGGCGCTACGGTTCTTCCTCATATCCCACAGGATACGACAGACCGTAACAGAACGAGCCCGTTTGCTTTCACTGGAAACAAGTTCGAGTTCCGTTCACTTGGTTCAAATGCTTCAATCGCAGACCCTAACATCGTTTTAAATACTATCGTTGCAGAAGTTTTAAGAGAGTATGCTGATGAGCTTGAGAAGTCATCTGATTTTGATTCATCTCTTTCAGAGCTTATCAAGAAACACCTCACAGATCACAAGAGGATCATCTTCGAAGGCAATGGATACTCAGAAGAGTGGGTCAAGGAGGCCGAGAAGAGAGGACTTAGAAACCTTCCTTCTACAGTTGAAGCCACTGAGGCATTCATGGAGCCGGAATCTGTCGAAGTATTTACTAAGAACAAGGTATTCTCAGAGACAGAGATGAAGGCTAGATATGAGATCAGCTTTGAGAACTACTATAAGCAGATCAACATCGAGGCACAGACTCTCTCAGATATGACAAAGGATGAGATCGTTGGCGCAGCACTCCGCTATGAGTCATTCCTTTCAAAGACCATCAACGATATGAAGTCTACCGGCACAGGAGTTTCTACAAAGACTGAGGAGAAGCTCTTACAGCAGGCTTCTGTTATGGTTGACGATCTCTATGACAGACTCGACAAGCTCGACAGCGATATTGCCAAAGAGGACGATATGTCAGACGTTAAGGAACTGGCATCTTACAACAGGAACACGATCCATCCTGATATGGATTCTCTCCGTGAGATCATCGATGAGCTCGAGAGCCGCGTTCCACATGAGTTGTGGCCATATCCTACATACGGCGATATCTTATATTCAGTACAGTAGTGCGAATGCGCCGCTCATTTTTACTTGACATTTGGAAAAAGAAAATATTGATACGGTTGGGCGGCCCTTTTGGGCCGCTTCTTTTTCGCTTGACAAAAAATATAAGTAGCTATACAGTAGTAAAGAATTAAATATTTGTTACGCAGAGTAGGCTGTATTGCGTCAAGTGTCTGGTGAACAGGGAGTTGTCACCGGAACGAAGGGCATTTTGTAAAAATGCCCGCGGTTTTATAGCCGCATCCCGCTGCTGCATAAGAGAACAAAACCTCCTGTGCGGTAAGGATACTGCAAAGGAGGTTTTTTATGCAAAAAAAAGTGTTTTACTGGAAAGACTCACTGTCAGAGCTTAAGAACGTAAAGAGCTTATGCACGGTGGCTATGCTTATGGCGCTCTCCGCAGTGCTTAACATGGTATCTACGATTAATATCGGTCAATTCATACACATCGGATTCTCGTGGATACCGATGGCGATCATACCAGCTCTTTTCGGTCCTGTGACTGGGGCATTTTCAGCTGCTGCACTGGATGTTATAAATTACTGCACAAGGCCTGACGGGGCATTTTTCCCTGGATTTACATTGGGAGCAGTGCTTACTGCCATAATTTACGGGCTTTTTCTCTACAGAAAGAAGGCCGGTGTGATAAGGATTTTTGCAGCCAAGGGAGCAGTTACAATTTTAAATAATATTATCCTTAACACCCTCTGGCTTTCAATCCTCTATGGCCAGGCTTTCAAAGTGATCTTTATCCCGAGACTTGTAAAAAACCTGATCACCTGGCCCATCTACAGCCTGATACTGTACTTTACTGTAATGGCACTTGAGAAGACTAAGGCCTTAGAACTTCTAAGAGGCGGTCATTGTCAGAAGGCTTCATGAAGCAGATCCTAATATAGCGGTCCGAGAGGAACGGGAAAGTAGAGCAGTCCCTTATCATAAGCTTCTGTTTTATGCATTTATCAAAAAGTGAGTGACTGTCTTCATTTTTATCAAGGATCTGAAGCAGCATAAAGTTCGCATTCGGATAGTAAGGCTTGAAAACAGAGCTTTTTTTAAAGATGTCATACAGCCGCTTCTTCTCGGATGTGATCAGATCCTTTGTCGCCTTTATGTATTCGATGTCGTTAAACATGATCTTTCCGGCCTCTTCGGCAAGGGATGATATCATCCACGGATTTTTTTTCTGATTTATCTCTTTTAGAAGGTCTTCATTTCCGGTAACAGCGTAGCCGAGGCGAAGGCCGGGCGACGCGAAGAACTTCGATGTGCCGCGGAGGACTATAAGGTTATTGTAGTCAGCAGTCAGCGGAACGGAAGTGACCAGAGGCTCGTCCGATACGAACTCCACGTAGGTCTCATCAACCATAACATAGATATCGTGCACTTTGCAGGCGTCTAAGATAAGTCTCATGTCGCGGTTTTTTATCACTGATGAGGTCGGGTTGTTCGGGTTGCAGAGAACGATAAGGTCGATATCATCAGTCAGCTTACTGATAAAATCATCTATCTGCAGTGTGAAATCGTTTTCCTCACGAAGTGGATAGTACGAAGTGCGCCCGCCGTTTAAGGTGATCTCACGCTCGTATTCTGAGTATGTCGGCCCGAGGATCAGCGCCCGCTTCGGAGCCGTGACACTTATAAAGAGAGAAATAAGTTCTGTCGCGCCGTTTCCGACAATAATATAGTGTGGATCGCAGCCCGCATAGGAGGATATAGCCTTTCGAAGGTCACTATACTCCCTGTCGGGATAGGTCTCGATGCAGTGAACATGATCGGAGAGATCCGAGGCGAGCTTCGGCGAGATGCCTAAGGGGTTTACGTTTGCGGAGAAGCTTACGATCTCCTCTTTTTTGATGCCGTATATTTTTTCAATCAGCTCCATGTCGCTGCCATGAAAATGGTCTTTATGTTTAAGCATTTTTGATCACTCCTTTTATTGAATAAATAACATAAAACATTTATAATCATTATAGTATTTTTGTAATTTATGTAAAGAAAGGACTTTCCTTTGAAAGAAAAAATCGCAAGGCTCGCAGAAGGTGAATTTGAACGGGACTTCCCGGAGCCTCTTACGGACCCTGATATCATTGAAAAAGATGGAGTAGAGGGCTCTGACATCACAGGAAGCTTTCGCATTTATACAGATAGTGACCTTCCTCTCGATGGTATGGTCTGCTCTTCAAACCCTTATGTGAAATCAGAGCAGAGCGATTTTTCAGGTAAGGAAGCTGTAATCGACTTTACTGCTCATACCGGCGGATTCTATCACGGACAGACCTTAGATGGAGCTTTTTCGATAATCTGCGACGGATTTTCCAGAAAAATCCCATACACTTTTACCGTTATTGAAAAATTCCCAAGATATGACGGCAGAGATATCAAAAATCTCGCAGATCTCTACGAGCTGGAGAAAACAGACAGAAGGGAAGCAGTTTCTGTTTTTTCCTCAGAGGAATTTAAAAAGCTTCTTATCAGGCACTTTCCTGACAGCTGGCTAAGCTACAGGGCGCTAACCGGGACTATGGGATATACACCGCTGGCTCTCGAGAATTTTCTCTGTGAGAACGGTCTTAAAGAGCCTGTCAGGCTGCATGTCTTCCCAGCCGAGCTCAATTACTATGCAGTAAACGAAGATATCAGGGAGAGTTTCCGCGTTACTAGAAATACCGACGGATATGTTTCGCTTTGTTTTTCAGTTCCGGAAGACAGTTTTGTTTCTCTTGAGAATACGGAAGGCACTGACAGTGATTTCTACGGAGGAACACTCGAGGTTCCTTTTTTTATCAGATATGACCGTATCCATCAGGGATTAAACACTACAAAGCTGACTATCAGGGGCAATGGCATCCTTATAGAGAAGGATATCACTGTCTCAACTTATGGCAAGGGTGAGCCGGTTTATGTAAAGGATCGTGAGAGAAAGAATACCATTGTAAACGGCTTGAAAGGGTATCTCGATTTCAGATTAAGAAAGACCGACACGATGGCATTTTTAAAGTCGGCAACTGACGCCTGCGAATATTTTCTGAATCAGAATCCGGCTGATGTCCAAGCACTGCTGTACAGGACTATGGCACAGATCGTGGCCGGTCAGAAACAGAAGGCACTTACGACGATCTCACTGCTTAAAGAGATGATCGCCGACAAGAAGAGCTTCGAATGGGCTTTTCTTTTGTATCTGTGCACTCTGATGGACTCAGACGAGAGCTATATCGATACCATAACAAGAGAGATAGAGGGGATACAGAAAGAGCTTGACGACCCGAGAGTGTTCTGGTTTCTGCTGTTTTTACGAAAAGAGTACACTGATGACCCTCTGAAGCGCCTCTCAGATATTAGAAAGTGGATAAACAGGGGCTGTCACAGCCCAGTCCTCTATGCTGAAGCCCTCGATGTAATGAACGCCTATCCGGAGTACATCGGGCAGATCGACAGTTTTTCGCTTTCAATCCTTCGCTTCGGACAGAGAAACGGGGTATTAAGCCACGAGATAGTCAAATATGTGGCGAAAAGCATCGGAGAGCTTAAGACATTTAATCCGGGAGTGTTCGATTTTGCGGGAAAGCTATATGACAGATACGACGATGACGAGCTTTTATCGGCTATAGACTCATATCTTCTCAGAAACAGATGCGTTGGTGAGCAGTACAAGATCTGGTACAAGAGGGGCATTGAGCTCGATCTGAACCTGACGGGGATTTACGAGACCTATATGTCCTGCATCGACGACAGTGATACAGACCTGCTGCCGAGGATGCTGCTTTTGTATTTTTCGTACGATGTAAATGAGATATCTGATGAAAAGAGGGAGTACCTGTATGCGAATGTCATTATGTATAAAGACAGGATACCGGATATCTATGAGACCTACAAGAGCCAGACTGAGCGCTTTGCTATAGAAAAGCTGCAGGGAAATGTTATCGACGATTTTCTCTCTATTATCTACAGGGACCTTTACCAGAGAAAATTCTTTGATGACGATCTCCTGTCGAAATTAAAGGGACTTAAGAATTCAAGAAAAGTGTTCTGTCTGTCGCAGAAGTCCGGCAGACTTTCGATATATACGCCGAAGATCAGGACACCTTATGTTACAGAACTGAAAGATCACGCGGCTGTAATAGATATTCCGGAGGAGAATTTCTTTACTGTTCTTACGAACCAGAACGGTACTTTTGCCGAGAAGGAACTGTTCTACACAGAGAAACTCCTCCCTGAGCTCTCAGAGATTGAAGACAATAAGACGCATGAGGGGAAGGCTCTGATTACAGAGGATACGGAAGAGGCTTTCGCCGACAGCGTTATTTCTTCAAATGACTATGACAGCGTTGATATATCTTATCTTCCTGCAAAGATTTCGCTTTCGAACAGAAGACCTGAGGTCGTGACTTATTATCTGAGAAAGCTGATAGAGGAAGACAGGACAGGGCAGGCATTTTCACTGATCAAGGATGTCTACGGTTTTCTTGTTCCGGAAAATGTTCTTCTGCATCTTGCTACAAAGATGTGCGAAAACAGTGAAGAAGACGAGTTTCTGACAGGTCTTTCAATCTGGCTCTTAGATCACTACCTCTCAAATGAGATAACGTTAAAGTACCTCTGTGCAAATTACAGAGGACCGCTTAAGGAACTTGTATCTGTTTTCAAATATGCGAAGGCCAGAGGCTGCGAAGTCACAGATCTTGCGGGACGCATTTTAGAGCAGATGATGTACGAAGAGGGAGACTGCGATATTGCCGATGATATTTTCATGTCGTATGTTCCGCTCCATTCCGATGACAAGACTCTTATCAGAGCGTATCTTACATATTTTTCAGACAGGTATGTCCTTGGAAAAGAGAAGAGCAGAAACGAGGATTTCTTTACTAATATCAGAAATCTCTATGTTACAGACCACGACATAAACCAGAGCGTAAAGACGGCACTTTTGAAGCACTACGCTTTTTCTTCTCCTCTGAAACCGGCAGAGTTTTCAACGGCAGAGGAGATCCTGCGCGACAATATTTTAGATGGCAGATATTTCTCCTTCTACAAAAAAATGGACATTCACCTTGTAAGAGAATTCGGACTCTACGAGAGAGTTTTTATCGAAGTTCACTTTAAGCCCGGTAAGCAGCTTGTACTTACGCTAAACCCTGGATCTGATAAGGAGAGGTTCCTTGACATGGATGAGGCGTACGATGGCATTTACATCTCGTCTCTGATACTTTTCCATGGTGACAGCGTCCCATACGAGGTCAAAGACCAGGATGGAAACAGAGTTGACAGCGGCAACGCTTCGAACCAGGATTATCCGGACGGATGTGTAAAGAGCAGATTCGGGCTTATAAATGAGATCTCTGAGGAAGAGAAAAATTCCGACAGCGCTATAGAAGAAAGCATCAGAGAATATATCAGGCTCGATGTTTCGTCGGAAGATTTATTTTCGATGGTGTGAGAAATGGAAGATAAACTATTACCTAGAACTGGAGCGGTCTACGGGATCGATGTCTCGGAAGACAGGGCTCTTATAAGTTATGTAAATCCGGATGGCAGTTCACCGGTCACTGTCTCTTTAGTCTATGGAGAGGAAAATTACTGTGTACCGATGGCTGTAGCCAAAAAAGAGGGGATAGGCCAGTGGTACACTGGAGAGGAGGCCATAAGCCACGCCGATGAAAAGGGTGTTACGCTGATACCAGACTTTTACAAGAGGGCACTCGAGAACGAGAAGATCATAGTGGATGCCGACCTCTTTTCCGGAAGGGATATTTTTACGATATATCTGCGCAGACTGTTATCGATGGCTTTGACTATGAGTGGGATAAAAGACACGCAGCTTCTGGTCTTCTGCGTACAGGAGGTCACACAGGAGACAGTCTCGCTTTTTTCCTACTGTGCTGAAAAAATCGGCATAGACAGGGACAAAATTGCTGTAATCGACAAAAAAGAAGCATTTTATTACTATTGTCTGTCGCAGAGCCCGGATATCAGAAGGCATGACCTCGTACTGTTCGAGTGTGAGAATTTAAATGTCTATGCGCTGAGGCTTAATAAAAATGCTTCGGACGACGGAGAGTTTATTACTTTAGATGAGAAATATTTTACACTTGACCCTTCGGATAAGGACTCTTCATTTGACGAAGCCTTAAAAGAGATGCTAAAGGGCAATCTTGTCTCTGCCATATTTTTGACAGGGGCTGGATTTTCAAGGGAGTGGATGAACCTGTCACTGCAGAGGGCACTGCTCGGACACAGGGTATTTACAGGACAGAACCTCTACACACGTGGCGCAGTCTACGCCGCAATGGTAAAGACAAAGAGCGTCAACTGGGGGTACACCTATGTGGGTGACCACGAACTGAAACTTAATGTTTCGCTTAAAGTTTCCGATTTGAACGATCTGAAATTTTATCCGCTGATAAGAGCCGGCGAGAGCTGGTATGAGGAGAAGGGAGAGTGCGAGGTGATCCTCGATGGAAGCCCGGAGGTTGAGATCTACATCGGACGACCGGATTCGAGAAAGACCGTGGCCTCTGTCTTAAAGCTTAAAGACCTCCCGGTCCGTGACAACCGGCTGACGAGGCTCCGCATCACTGCAACTCCGCTTTCTGACAAAAAAGTCAGCATAAAGATTCTCGATATGGGTTTTGGCGAGATTGCAAGAGGAAGCGGAAAGACATTTACTACAACGATTGGGGTAGATTAAATGGGAGAATTAATACTATGCAGGAAGCCACTTGCTCCGGCACCGTTTTACATAGAAAGCACATCTTTAAATATATATTCGCTCGAGGAACTGAGCTGGTTTATCTTTCACCACACTGATATCTTAGAGAGCGATTTTCTGTCTGATGAGCTTATAGACTGGATTTCAAATGAGGCCGGATACCGCGATCTTTCGCTGCGTCTAAAGGCGGGAAGGGATGCAGATACGCCATTCCATGTGCTTATCGAGATGATCCTCACTTCGTGCGGCTACCTGACTCCAAAGGAGATAAAGGACTGTGTACGCGAAGTCAGGCTTTCAGCGGGACTTTCTACTGCTGAGAAGAGAAAGAAGCGCGCAGACCTTATGGTTCAGAGCGGTGCCTTGAGAAAGGGTATAACAGCATATCAGAGAATACTTGCGTCCGAGGACTTGGAGCGCAGTACTTACGGGGATATCTGCCACGATATTGGCTATGCCTATGCCAGATTGTTTCTGTTTGACGAGGCAGCGGAATGGTACAAAAAGGCCTACGAGCACAACTTAAGCATAAAGAGCCTTATGCAGCTTCTGTTCTCCCTTATGGAGCTAAACGACGAGGACGGCATAAAGGACATTTGTGAGACATACCATATTGCAGATGAGGAGCTCGAGAGAGCAAGAGCCGTGTTTGCGGCTGCCGGTGAGACTAAGGCTGTAAAGGCTGCCACTGAGAAGGTGACAGACGGTGGAAATCTCCATGAATTTGTCGCAGGGCTAAAGTCCGACTACATCAGAAAGTATGGTGCATAAATATTGTTTGGATTTAAAAGGAAAAAAAAGAACAAGACAGAAGACGAGATATTTACGGACTTAGTCGATGAGGCAAATGCCATAGATGACATGGAAAGTCCGAAGAAGATCGAGCACATGATCCTCGATTCTTGTGAAGAGATCATCTCGGAGACAAAGGATATCGAAGGCAAAAAAGCCGAATACAGAGTCCTGACCAGGTATCTTGAAGATATAAAGAGAATCCACGAGCTTAATCCCAAGGAGGCCGCTGCTGTAAAAAAGGCAGCAGCTGCTATTGAAAAAGTCCAGAAGAGCAGGAAAACTTTTATAGATGCTCCCAAGACTATCTCCGACGATGCATACTCCCTTATAGCCGAAAATGACAGGACTATAGAGCGGGAGATCAGCCGCATGAGAGAAAACGAGATCCTCCAGTCGAATACCGCGGCAAAGATGCATGCTCTTGAAGCAGATAAAGGAGAGCTTAAGCTTGATTTTGACGAGGCATCATCTCACGCTTCATTTGCCAGAAGAATCTGCATTCTGCTTATGGTCCTTTTTGCAGCGAGCCTTATATTTCTTTTTGCGGCAGGCGGATCATCAGGCAGTGCAGCGTCACAGATAGCGGGTATTTTTCTTATAGTTTTTGCTGTAATTGCCATGCTTTTGTTCATGTGGCAGGCTTCTTCCATAAGACAGCGGAAAGCACTCCTTTCGAATTTAAATTCCACTATAACTGCGTTAAATGTCACCAGAATGGAGTACGCAAATGTCACAAAAGCGGTAAATGCCACGGCCGATAAATACCATGTGCACTCGTCAACGGAGCTTACCTACCTTTTCAATGCCTATGAGGATTTTAATTACAGAAGAAACAGGTTCGTAAAGGATGACGAGGATTTAACATATTGGAACGAATATCTCCTCAGGCTTCTCGCACCGCTCAGGCTCTACGACAGCAAGATATGGCTGAAGCAGGCGGCTGCTTTAAATCATGAAGATGCCATGCGTGACGTTCACAGTGAGCTCGTCCAGAAGAGAAAAGACGTAAGAGAGCAGATAAGGCTTGAGATCCACCAGGTAAAGAGCGAACGTGACGAGATAGATAAGCTTATGAAAGAGGCAGATTTCTATGTACCTGAGATCATAGAGATCATCAGATCCGTTGACAAGCTCTGCGGACTTGACAGATTGAGAAAAGAAGAGGATGATAGTGTTCTGAAGTCTCTCGACAAGGAGGAGACCGAGGAGCAGAATGCCAAAACACCTGACAGCGAACCAGCAGAAAAAGAAGCTGGATCACCTGATGGTGAATCAGTGGAAAAGAAAGAGACTCCTGAAGCAGAACAGACTGAAAAAAATAATACGGAACCGGAGAAGGTCCCAGAGAAAGAAGAGCACAAAGAAATGAAAGTAAGAACCAGATTTGCACCATCACCTACAGGAAGAATGCACGTTGGAAACCTTCGTACAGCACTCTATGCCTACCTTATCGCAAAGCATGCAGGCGGAGATTTCATACTTCGTATTGAGGATACAGATCAGGAGAGATATGTCGAGGGAGCTGTTGACATCATATATAAGACCTTAAAAGACACCGGACTTGAGCACGACGAGGGCCCGGACAAAGACGGCGGAGTCGGCCCTTATGTCCAGAGCGAGCGTGTAAAGCAGGGCATCTATATGAAGTACGCCAGGCAGCTTATTGACAAGGGAGAAGCCTATTACTGCTTCTGCACTCCGGAGAGACTCGAGAGTTTAAAGAAGGAAGTCGTAGACGAAAACGGTGAGAAGAAGGTCGTATCCATTTATGACAAGCACTGCCTCCACCTTTCAAAGGAGGAGATCGAGGCCAATCTTAAAGCTGGAAAGCCTTATGTCATAAGACAGAACAATCCGACCACAGGAACGACTACTTTCCACGACGAGATCTACGGAGACATCACAGTTGACAACAGCGAGCTTGACGACATGATCCTTATCAAGTCTGACGGCTATCCTACTTATAACTTTGCAAATGTGGTCGACGACCATCTGATGGGCATCACACATGTCGTCAGAGGAAATGAATACCTGTCTTCATCACCGAAGTACAACAGGCTCTACGAGGCCTTCGGATGGGAAGTTCCGAAGTACATCCACTGCCCGCTTATCACAAACGAGGAGCATCAGAAGCTTTCGAAGAGAAGCGGCCACTCTTCATTTGAGGACCTTGTCGAGCAGGGATATCTGCCTGATGCCATTGTAAATTTTGTGGCACTTCTCGGCTGGAGCCCTGAGGACAACCAGGAGATCATGAACCTTCCGGAGCTTATCGAGAAGTTCGACTACCACCATATCAATAAGTCGCCTGCAGTCTTCGATACTACGAAGCTCAAGTGGATGAATGGCGAGTACATTAAAAAGATGGATCCTGCTGCATTCTATCAGGAGGCAAAGCCTTACATCGATAAGGCAGTAACGAGAGACTGTGACAAGGAGAAGATCGCAGGACTCGTTCAGTCGCGTATCGAGATCTTCCCTGATATTGCAGGACTTGTGGACTTCTTTGAAGAGGTACCTGAGTACGAGACCTCTCTTTATGTAAACAAGAAGAACAAGTGCACAGAGGAGAACTCACTCGAACTTTTAAAGTCTGTCCTTCCGATCCTTAAAGATCAGGACGATTTTTCAAATGATGCGCTTTTTGCGACGCTTAAGTCATTTGCGAAAGAGAACGGCTACAAGGTTGGCTTTGTTATGTGGCCGCTTCGTACGGCGCTTTCCGGCAAGCAGACTACACCTGGCGGCGCTACGCAGATCATGGAGATTCTCGGAAAAGATGAGTCATTGAAGCGTATAGAGGCTGGCATCGAAAAACTTGAGAACAAATAAATAAAACCCGGAATAACCGGGAAGCAGGGGGATAAAGTATGGGGAGAATACTTTCAAATGAGCAGCAGGCTGCTGTAGACCACTTCATGGGGCCCTGCCTTTGCATTGCAGGGCCGGGAAGCGGCAAAACACTTGTCATCACCGAGCGTATAGCGTCTCTTGTAAAAAAAGGCGTTGAGCCAGGCAGGATTCTTGTTGTCACTTTTACGCGGGATGCAGCCTCATCTATGAAGAGACGCTGCGAGGGTGAGCATAAGATTTACCCTTCGCCTGCATTCGGCACATTCCATTCAGTTTTTTACAATATTTTACTAAAAGAGGGAAAGATCAGACCGGAGCGCCTTATCTCAGGAAGAAAGGCCATTGGGCTTCTTTCGCTGTCCGTAAATGAGTGCGGCAGGAAGGAGGTGAATTCAGAGTTCTATTCAGCCCTTCTTCGGACCATAAGCTATTACAAGAATACCGGCTTTCTTGACGAAAATCTCTATCCAAACGATACCACAACAGATGAAGTAAAAAGTATTATCGCATCCTTCGCAAAGAATACGACAGATGCAGGATACTTTGATTTCGACGATATCTTGGTTGAGACCAGGCGGTTCTTTTCAAGTCATCCAGAACGGCTTGACTTCTGGCGGAAGAGGTTCCCTTTTATTCTGGTCGACGAAGCGCAGGACATGAATAAGCTTCAGTACGACATAATTACAGAACTTTCTCATCCTCTCGACAATCTGTTTCTGGTCGGTGACGATGACCAGGCAATTTACGGCTTCAGGGGAAGCGACCCGTCATTTCTATTAAAGTTCAGGCAGGATTTTCCGAAAGCAGAGAGCATTATCTTAAATAAAAATTACAGGAGTGACTCGATTATCGTCGAATCGTCCGCTAAGCTTATCTCTGAAAACAGAGAAAGATTTAAAAAAAATCTGTCGGCCTTTTCGAAGGACAGGGGAAACATTGAGCTTATTACCTCAAAGGATGAACGCGAGGAAGGACGCCTCGTAGCTCAAAAGATAAAGGAGCTTCTGGACAGGGGAGAGGATCCTTCAGAAATCGCTGTCCTCTACCGCAGCAGGATGGTAAGTGCCTGCCTTCTCGAGGAGATGGAGAGGCTTTCTTCTCCTGGCACTTGCGATGACATATTTTTCTATAAGAGTTTTGTATTCATCGACATTTTATCCTACCTTGAAATTTCACAGAAAGATGTCGTAAAGCGAGAGGATTTCGTTACAGCGCTTACCCACCCTGATAAAAATATCGGAGTCATAGGCCTCGGCAGAAAAGAGGTAGACAAAAGGGAGTGGCTTGATAAGATGAAAAAGACTGTATTTGCAAAGGATGCCGTCTTATTTATCGGAGACATAAGTTTTATCTCGCGCCTTTCACCTTCTGCCGCGATAAACTATATCCTTAAAAAAATGGGATATGGGAAGTTCATCCGCGACTTTTCATATAAAAACGGGCAGGACGCATCAATCTACAACAGGCACGCTGAGATCCTCCAGAAAGAAGCAATGCGCTTCAGGCATATCGGCGATTTTTGCGAAGCGATGCATGAAAAAAAGGAGAGGGCTCTTTTTTCAGAGACTAAGTCAGACAGGAAAAGCAAAATCGGCTGCTACACATTTCATGGTTCGAAGGGCCTAGAGTTTAACACTGTCTTTATAATCGGAGCCTGCGACGGGATCACTCCGTCGGATAAGGCAGACACAGCCGCTAAGATCGAGGAGGAGAGGCGCATCTTCTATGTCGCGATGACTCGCGCAAAAAAGAGCCTCTACATCTCAGTCTGCGGGAAGTACGGTAATCATATTTACTATCCGTCTCCGTTTCTGAAAGAGGCTTTTGGCAGTTTGTGACAAATTTTCGTTTTTTTTGAAATGAGATATGCTATAATTAGGGCTAACGGTTGCGGATAAATAAAGAATTTGGAGATTATATGAGTTTAGAAATGAAAAAAGGCAGCTTTTTAAACTACGGAGCGTTCCACTGCAGGGGTGGAGTAGAGCTCACTGTGGTTGCAAGGAGGGAGGGCGGCCTTTCTGTCATTTTTTACGATAAAAAAACAAAGAAGATGCTCGAAGAAGTCACTTTAAGTAAGTCTATGAGTGTTGGACGGGTGTACTCTGTCTTTTTTCCCGCACTTAAAGGCGACATCTGCTATATGTTAAAGGATTCCGACGGCATTTACCTAGACCCTTATGCTCCTGTCATATCTGGCCGCGAGAAGTGGAACGATGTCTCGAGAAAGAAGAACGATTTTGATGTCTACGGCTGTGTGGGCGAGTGCTGTGCTGATTTTTCTGAGAAGCTTACGGCAGTTTCCCCGGAGGATATGGTAATCTACAAGCTCCATGTCAGGGGATTTACAGAGCAGAACGGACTTCCGGCTTCAGCCCGTGGCAACTACAAAGGCATTATAAAAAAACTGCCGTATCTGAAGGAGCTCGGAATCACGTCGCTTCTATTAATGCCTGTCTATGACTTCGAAGAGATCAGATACCATTCATACAAGGTCACAGAGCCTGACGATACAGTAGGGGAAGTTACTTCAGAGCCTTTTGGAGTCAATTACTGGGGTTACGGGGATGCCTCCTATTTTGCGCCGAAGGCGTCATATTTCGGATCAGACCCGCAGAAGGGAATGGATACTCTTGTAAATGCAGTCCACAGGGCCGGGATGGAGATTCTTCTCGAATTTTCTTTCACTTCCGAAAAAATAATAAACAATCCGAGATTTATTTCAAATATTTTAATCTGGTGGCATATGAGATACAAGGTCGACGGTTTTCACCTTATCGGTGAGGGACTTCCGATAAAGTATCTGCTGTCTCACCCTAAGCTTTCAGATGTAAAGATCTTCTACGACAGAGTTGATGAGAGAGACCTGTCACACGAGCAGCACAAGAGATTTTTTTACTACAACGACGATTTCATCTATCCTCTGAGGCGGCTTGAAAATCATATGGACGGCTCTGTAGCAGAGCTTGCAAACCAGATGAGAAAACAGGGAAAGAAGTTTGGCTTTGTAAATTATACGGCTGAAAAGACAGGTTTTACCCTTTTAGATGCGTACAGTTACGGTGAAAAGCACAATGAAGCCAATGGCGAGGAAAACCGCGACGGAAGCAACTACAACTGCAGCTCAAACCACGGATACGAGGGCAGGACGAACAGCCGCAATGTCAATCGAAAGAGGCTTGTCTGCATCAGGTCGGATTTTGCTCTTCTGATGCTCTCCCAGGGAATACCGCTTATCACTGAAGGCGATGAGTCATTAAATTCAGCGGAGGGAAATAACAACCCGTACGGACAGGATAACCCGGTTGGCTGGGCACAGTTTTCAAACAAAAAAGATGCCAGATACCTGCGTGAGTTTGTAAAGCAGCTTATAAAATTCAGGAGTGACCATCCCGCAATAAGGAGCGCTCTTCCTATGAAGCAGTGCGACTACATTGGCTGCGGTCTTCCTGATCTTTCGTACCACGACAGAGAGCCGTGGATCATGGGCATCGGCCCCGAGAAGAAGGGCCTCGGCATCCTCTATGCCGGAGCTTATGTATCTAAAGACTCAGAGGATGTGATGGTCCTTATGAACTTCTACTATGAGGACAGGACGTATGCTCTCCCTGGGCTTAAAGACTCAAGAAAATGGTATCTGTGTGCAAATACCGGGGAAGAGGCCTTCTATGAAAATCCAATTCTGTGTAATGAGGACGAAATAACCGTTCCAGGTGGCACGGTATCTATCCTTGCAGGTAGGTAATATGAGTTTAAAGAAAGCTTTTTTACATTTCAAGACGATCACACATCACCGGCACTTAGTCATGAAAGGCTGCTTTAAAGTGGGACTTTACAGGCAGGGCCTGCTGCACGACCTTTCGAAGTACTCCTGGACAGAGTTCAGGGTCGGAGCTAAGTACTATCAGGGCACCAGAAGCCCGAATAACGCGGAGCGCGAAGCGACAGGTCTCTCTACCGCATGGCTCCATCACAAAGGCAGAAACAAGCACCACTACGAGTACTGGATCGACTACAATGTGGATTCCAAGCCCGGCGAATATCCGCTTATCGGCATGAAGATGCCCGTAAAATACGTTGTAGAGATGTTTATAGACAGGATTTCCGCCAGCAAAAACTATCTCGGTGACAAATATACCGATGATGCAGCTTATAAGTACTATCTGAAGGGGCACGGGCACTACCTGATCCACCCGGAAAGTGACGCACTGCTCTCAAAGCTTCTGAAGATGAACGCAGAGAAGGGCGAGGAAGCGACCTTTGCCTACATCAGGGAATTTGTCCTGAAAAAACATAAAAAACATCAAAGCATCTCGTAATACTCAGATTTTATTTCTTACATAGTGATTTAAAAACACTTCCCTCAAGTATCCTTTCTGGCAGAGAGAGGATACTATCCCAAGGAGTTCGAGCAGGGTAAGTCCGCATTCGTCCTGCACTTCATCGATACCTTTCGCATTAAAATCAAACGACTTAAATACTTTAAGCTCATCTGCCGCAAGATCAGGAGTTTTTTCGCTAATCTGATTCACAGAAAGTTCTGCGGCATGGGGGCCGAATTCGAGTTCGCAGGCGAGAGCTTCAGGTGAGGTAACGATCCCGGCTCCCTGGGCGATAAGCCTGTTACAGCCACAGCTTAATGGGTCTGTTACTTTTCCAGGAAGTGCATAGACGTCCCTTCCCTGGTCGAGAGCAAAGTCCGCTGTGATAAGACTTCCGGACTTCTCCCTGGCCTCTATCACACATACTGCCTTTGAAAGCCCGCTGATAAGCCTGTTTCTGTCTGGAAAATATGCTGCAAGGGGCTGGGTCCCCGGTGCATATTCTGAAAAAACGGCTCCGCCTTTGGGGATATCTCTGTAGAGAGTCCTGTTCGACTCCGGATAGCAGATATCGAGTCCACATCCTAAAAACGCGTAGGTCTTTCCTCCTCCGTCTAATGCGCCGCGATGAGAATAGGCGTCGATTCCATAGGCCATTCCGCTGACTACAGAGTAGCCTGACTTTGCAAGACACTCTGCGATATTTCCAGCCATTACCCGTCCGTAAGCAGAGCAGCGCCTTGCGCCAACCATCGCGACGACCTTTTCTTCAGGTTCAGGCAGAGTTCCACAGTAGAAAAGTGCGACCGGATCCTCATGTATATACTTAAGAGTCTCTGGAAATCCGCTCTGGTAATTCATCACGAGATCAAAGCCCTTATCTGAAAACCTCCGGAAGCTTTCTTTTAAAGCAGGGCTTTTCAGCTCGTCTTTGAAGGCGAAAAGCTCTTTTTCATCAATGATGTCAAATGCGAGTATTTTTTTGTCGGATGCATTTAAAAATCCATTTACATCTGAAAAAATCTTTAGCAGTTTTCTCTTTCTGCCTCTCGAGAACAGTTTGGTGGAGGCGAATGCAAATTCTTCAAATATCATAGCGCGGCCTCCCAGAATCTGCGGTCGAGGCTTCGAAAAAAGCAGGCCTCAGCTATATGATCCTTACCGACATCTTTAATGCCTGAAAGATCTGCGATGGTACGCGAGACCTTAAGAATCCTGTAATATCCGCGGGCAGTAAGGTCCATGTTCTCAAACATCTCCTTTACGAATTCTTTTACGCTGGCGCTGAGACGGCAGTACTCCTCGATGTCGGAAGACGGAACCTGTGAGTTGTAGTTATACGAACAGAGGCTGTAGCGCTCTTTCTGGATCATAGAGGCTTCGATTACACGCTTTCTGATAGAATCTGAATCCTCGTCTTCGCTTTCTCCGAAGAGATCAGTGATCAAAACCTTCTTCGCCTCGACACAGAGATCGAATCTGTCGAGAAGCGGCTGACTTATCTTAGATAAATAGCTTCTTATCGAACTTACTGAGCAGGTACAGCGGGCGGAAGGGTAGTAGCCGCATCTGCACGGGTTCATAGCTGCTGCAAAGAGAAAATCCGCAGGGTATTCCTCCTGGTATCTGTTGCGGACGACGTTTATCTTTCCCTCTTCGAGCGGCTGCCGGAGAACCTCTAATACATCTCTTTTAAACTCAGGAAGCTCATCTAAAAACAGCACACCGTTGTGGGCCATAGTGACTTCTCCCGGTGTCACGTTGCTGCCACCACCTGACATCGCAATCGCAGTAACAGTGTGGTGAGGGCTTCTGAAAGGGCTTTTGATGTTCTGGTAGGAAAAATTGTTCTTTCCGCTTATACTGTAAATCTTCATAAGCTCTAGTTTCTCGCTGTCCGAAAGTGGCGGAAGGATAGAAGGCAGGCACCTGGCGGCCATGCTTTTCCCGGCGCCGGGAGGGCCGTACAAAAGAAGGTTGTGCATTCCGGCAGCAGCTATCTCGCAGGCTCTCCTTGGCGCTTTCTGCCCATGGAGGTCTTTAAAATCCATGTATTCATATTCATCAGAAGAAGAGTCTTCAGGTGAAGGTATAAGAGGCTTTGGCAGAGTGCCTCTTTTAATAAATTCTATCAGCTCTTCGATAGAAGAGACTCCGGTGGCCCTGATTCCGGGAACCAGGGCCGCTTCGCCGAGATTTTCCTTTGGAATAATGCATTTCGTAAGTCCTTTTTCCTTTGCGGCAAGAAGCATCGGAAGCACGCCCCGTACAGGCAGAATCTCGCCTGACAGCCTGAGTTCTCCAAGGACAAAAGTATCGTCAAATGAGTCACTCTTAAAATAACCCATGGCGAGAAGCACAGAGCAGGCCACTGGAAGGTCAAAGCCGCTTCCGCTTTTTTTCTGATCGGCAGGGCTTATATTTACAGTGATGCGCCTTGCCGGAAGCGGTACGCCGATAAGCTTTAATACAGTTCGAACCCTCTCCCTGCTCTCGCGGACTTCAGTGGCTAGAGTGCCCACCATATCAAAGACTGGCAGACCTTCACTTACATCTGCTTCCACTGTGACGACGGCAGCGTCAAGGCCATGTAAAGTACCTGATTTAATTTGGCTAAACATTAGAAAAAAACTGCGGAAACCGCAGGATCTGAAATGAAAAAATACGAATATTTTTGAAAGACACTATTACATTATCAGAAAAAAAGCAATTTTGCAAGTACAATTCATAAAAAAGAGGCTTGAAAAACAAAAATTAGTGGTGTATATTTATAAACTGCTACGTACTCTACGAAATCGAAATATGAAAGGATATTTTTTTATGGCAAAAAATCTCGTGATCGTCGAGTCTCCGACTAAGGTCAAAACAATCAAGAAATTCCTCGGCAGAAACTATACTATCGCCGCTACGATGGGGCATGTCAGGGATCTGCCGAAGAGCCAGCTGGGAATCGACGTAGAGCACGATTTTGAGCCCAAATATATTACGATAAGGGGCAAAGGGGAGCTTTTAGCTTCGCTGAGAAAAGAAGTAAAGAAAGCAGACAAAGTCTATCTCGCGACAGACCCCGACCGTGAGGGAGAGGCAATTTCCTGGCATTTAATCCCTGCGTTAAATCTTTCGGACAAGGATTATGCCCGCATCACTTTTAACGAGATCACGAAAAAAGCGGTCAAGGAGTCTTTCAAGCACCAGAGAGACATCGATATGAATCTGGTGGACGCCCAGCAGGCCAGAAGAGTCTTAGACCGAATGGTCGGCTACAGCATAAGCCCGCTTCTCTGGGCCAAGGTCAAGAGAGGCCTTTCTGCAGGCCGTGTGCAGTCAGTCGCACTTCGCATCATCTGCGACAGGGAGGATGAGATAAACGCCTTCATACCGGAGGAATACTACACTTTGGATGTAGAACTTAAGGGCTCCGGCAGGAAGAAGCTTACCGCCTCTTACCACGGAAGGGGAAAAAAGGCAGGAAATATCGGATCTAAAGAGGAACTTGACAGTATTTTAAAGGCTATAGACGGAAAAGACTTTACCATTGAATCGATAAGAGATTCCGAAAAGTCCGTTAAGCCGCCTCTTCCATTTACTACATCTACAATGCAGCAGGAGGCCTCAAAGGCTTTAAACTTCGCCGTTGCAAAGACTATGATGGTGGCTCAGCAGCTCTACGAAGGCGTAGAGATAAAGGGCATGGGAACGATCGGACTTATCACCTACCTTCGTACAGATTCCACCCGTGTCGCGGATGAGGCAAAAGCCACGGCAGCTGACTTTATCGAAAAAGAATATGGAAAAGATTATTTAGGGATAAAGACTGACAGAAAGACCGGCGGAAAGAATGTCCAGGACGCGCACGAGGCTATAAGACCGGCAGACCTTACGATTCTTCCATCCGAGATAAAGGACAGGGTCACAAGAGACCAGTTTAAGCTCTACAACCTTATCTGGAAGCGTTTTATGGCATCCCAGATGGCGCCGGAGAAGAGAAAGACCACATCAATTAAGCTCACCTGTGCCGGATACGGATTTAATGCTTCAAGCACCTCTGTCACATTCGACGGTTTCTCGAAAGTTTATGTAGATTCCGACGAAAAGGAGGAGAAGAACTCCAGGGATTTAAAGGCATTTGATGAGGGGGAAGTCCTTTCCCAGGTAAAGACAGATCCGAAGCAGCATTTCACACAGCCGAAGCCGCACTTTACTGAGGCATCTCTCGTGCACACCTTAGAGGAACTCGGGATCGGGCGTCCATCGACTTACGCACCGACGATATCAACTCTTTTAAAGAGGCACTATATCATAAAAGAGGGCAGGAACATCTTCGTTTCCGAGCTTGGTGAGATAGTAAACAATATCATGGTCGAAAACTTCCCTGAGATTGTCGACAAGACCTTCACTGCAAATATGGAAAGTCTCCTCGATGGTGTCGAGGAAGGCAAGGTCGACTGGAAGTCGATCATCAGGAATTTTTACCCGGACCTCGAGAGAGAGGTCACGACTGCCGAAAAGAACCTCGAGAAAGTCGAGATCAAGGACGAAGAGACCGATGTCATCTGTGAGAAGTGTGGGCGCCACATGGTGATAAAATATGGCCCGCATGGCAAATTCCTGGCCTGCCCGGGATTTCCAGACTGCCGGAACACCAAGCCATATCTCGAAAAGATCGGCGTAAAGTGTCCAAAGTGCGGTAAGGATATCGTTATCAGAAAGACTAAAAAGGGCCGTAAATTCTATGGCTGCGAGGATTATCCTGCCTGCGACTTCATGAGCTGGCAGAAGCCTGTCGAAAAGAAATGTCCTCGGTGTGGGAAGTACATGGTCATTCGCGGAAAGAAACTGGTATGCTCAGATCCATCTTGTGGATACAGCGAGCCAAAAATTGAAGAAGAGTCTTGAAATTTATCAGAAAATGGTTATAATTTTCTATATTGAGAGAATTGTTTAGACATTTTGAGGAAAATATGGGCGTAGAATTATTAGATAAGACAAGAAAAATAGGCAAACTCCTTCATAACAACAACCATTCGAAGGTAGTATTCAATGATATCTGCAAGGTCCTTACAGACATCTTAGACTCCTCCTGCATGGTCATCAGCAAGAAGGGCAAGGCCTTAGGCATCAGCCAGCACGAAGATGGACATCACATCACAGAACTCCTTACTGACAAGGTCGGAGAATTTATTAATCCTGACTTAAACGAAAGGCTTTTAGGCATCCTCTCTACGAGAGAGAATGTTAATCTCGGGACACTCGGGTTCGAGCAGGAGGATATAGCTTCGTACAATGCGCTTATTACTCCGATTGATATTTCGGGAGAGAGGCTTGGAACGCTTCTGATCTACAGATACCAGAATCCGTATGACATTGATGATATCATTTTAGCAGAGTACGGGACCACAGTTGTAGGCCTCGAGATGATGCGCTCTGTAAACGAAGAGAACGAAGAGGAAAACAGGAAGATCACAGATGTACAGTCTGCGATAAACACCTTATCCTATTCAGAGCAGCAGGCCATTATTCATATCTTTGCTGAGCTGAACGGGCGTGAGGGCATTCTTGTCACATCGAAGATTGCCGACAGGGTCGGGATTACGAGGAGTATCATTGTAAATGCACTCAGAAAATTCGAATCAGCCGGTGTCATCGAGTCACATTCATCCGGGATGAAGGGCACTTATATTAAGGTTTTAAATGATGCAGTCTTCGGGGAACTTGACAAATTAAAGGAACACATCAGCATATAACTCAATACAACAACATCGTGTGGCATTTTAGCTGAAATGCCACTATTTTTTTGTTAAAAAGCTTGTATTTTTAGGCAAATAAAAATATAATATATATTGATTACATTGTTTTAAGAAATAATTACGGAGGAAACTATATGCTGAAGTCTGATGCATTCAGCTATATAAATCTGATGGATAAGGCACTCGATGCCAGCTGGCTCAGAGAGACCACCATCTCGAATAACATAGCAAATGTAGACACACCGGGATACAAGCGCAAAGATGTGAAGTTCCAGGATATCCTCTTAGATGAGTTAGACAGCACGAAGTACAAAGATCTTGATCAGGCTGTAAAGTCGCTCAATTATAAGGACGACAGCCTCGACGGACAGATCTATACTGATTATCCGGAGTTCGATTACAGACTCGATACGAACAATGTCGATATAGACCAGGAGAGCACTGAGTACGCCGGAGAGCAGCTCAGATATCAGGCTATGTCTACGAGTGTTTCGAGTGCGTTTGCCAGATTTAACATTGTTACGAAGTCATAAGGCAGGAGGTTCTTATGAGTTTATTCCAAGCTTTTAACATATCAGGAAGCGGGCTTACAGCAGAGCGTTTCCGTATGGATACGATATCTGAAAATATCGCAAATATTAATACGACTCACTCCGAGGACGGCTCTGGTCCGTACCGCAGGAAGTCGGTTATTTTTCAGGAGAAGAGACTGAATCCTACTTTTGCCGAGTCCCTGGAGCAGTACGAGAATTCGTACAAGGGGAATGGCGTAAGAGTCGCCTCTGTGGTAGAGGATACGACTACTCCGATGAAGATGGTCTATGACCCGTCGAATCCCGATGCAGATCAGAACGGCTATGTCACATATCCTAACGTAAACACAGTTACAGAGATGACAGACCTTATCGATGCGACACGCGCGTATCAGGCGAATGTCACTGTGTTGAATGGTTTGAAGACCACAGCCCAGCAGGGAATTTCCATAGGTTCATCGGTATAATTACAGGAGTTATAAATGCAGGTTACTGGAATTGATGCTTCAAATACTCTTTATAAGACTGCACCGAAGAGAGGTGGAGAGGATCCGAATTCTGTCGACGATTTCGGAACTGTCTTCGATGCAGCAAAGAATCTGGTTGAAGAGACTAACACATTACAGAACAAGGCAGATGCCGAGCAGGTAAAGTTTGCCCTTGGCCTTTCAGACAATACCCACGATCTTATGATAGCAGCACAGAAAGCCAGGATAGCGCTCCAGTTCACGAACTCGATCAGGACGAATGTCATCCAGGCATACCAGACTATCATGAACATGCAGATTTGATCATAAAAGGAAGAGCTTAAATGCCTGATAGAATTAAAAACATTTTCACAAAAATTGCAGACTGGTGGAAAAAGTTCACTTCCAGACAGAAAGCGCTTATTATAAGTTCCGTCTCGATTGTAGCCATTGCTCTTATCATTTTAGGAGTTGTGGCCACTCGTCCAGACAAGATGACTCTTGTTACCGCAAAGGATGCCACTCAGGCCCAGACTATAAAGGACGATCTCGACGGAGCGAATATCAAATATACCCAGTCCCAGGATGGTATGACTTTTACTATTGACAAGAAGGATGAGGCGAATGCCACTATCATCTTAGGACAGAATGGTATCTATTCCAACGGATATTCCGGCGAGAAAACTGACGACAGCTATCCTTTTTCAAACGTTGTAGATGGCTCATTTACTACGACTGAGTCGGATAAGCAGAGAAAGGACAACTACTTTAAGCAGAAGCAGATGGAAAACTACCTGAAGACTCTGTCAAATGTCAAGGATGCCCAGATAAACTTGAGCGTTCCTGATGATGATGGTACCCTCGCTGCTAAGTCTGAGGAAGCTTCAGCCAGTGTCATGTTAAATCTCTCCGATTCCATGTCAGATGACCAGGCCGCTGCGATTGCCAAATTCGTAGCTACAGGTCTTGGAAATAAGACCACTTCAAATATTACGATCATTGATACAGATGACAACATCCTTTTCTCAGGTGGAGATGAGTCAACTTCAGGTGGTATTGCCTCATCGAATCTTTCTGCCCAGCAGAAGAAGGAGAAGTACATCGAGGATAAGGTAAAGAAAGTCCTCTCGAAGAACGGTTCGGGCAGCGACGCTATCTATGATAATGTACAGGTGGCTGCCAATCTCGATATGAATTTCGACACGACAGAGACCAAGAGCTGGAATTACTCAGTAGCGAGCGGACAGGATCAGGGATATCTTGACAGTCAGACTACAGAGTCGTCTTCATCGACCGGTTCGAACGGTGGACAGCCTGGAACAGCATCAAATAACGGAGTAAACAGCTACGTTACTACAAACAACGGCAATACAAGCAGCGAGTCAAACAAGACCACAAGCAAATACCTGCCGAATGAGACTTATACGGACACTAAGCCTGCAGCCGGCACAGTAAACACATCCAACTCGACTATCACTATCACTGCTTACAATGACGTGATCTATGATGAAGACCAGATGAAGTCTTCCGGTCAGCTTAAGAATCAGACTTTCGACCAGTTCGTACAGGCCAACAGCGGTATGACTGCTGCGAAAGTAAATAACAGCATGTTGAAGGCAGTATCGAATGCTACAGGAATACCTCAGGCAAATATTACGATAAACGCTTACAATGTTCCTCAGTTTCACTATTCTACAGGTGGACGTACCTGGGTTGACTGGCTCGAGATCATACTTGCAATCCTTATCTTTGCGCTTCTCGGATTTGTAGCATTCAGAAGTCTCCGTGGAAAGAAGGAAGAGGAACAGGCAGAGGAGGTATCAGTGGATACACTCCTGAAGGAACAGCAGGAGGATGAGCAGCTCGAGGACATCGGATACAACGAGAAGTCCGAGGCCAGACAGCTCATCGAGAAATTTGTGGACGAAAAACCGGAGGCTGCAGCAAACCTGCTTCGCAACTGGCTTAACGAAGACTGGGGTGAGTGATCATGGCCGATACTACAGCAGAAAGAACAAATACAGCGAATCCGCCGGCAAATGCCCCAGGTGGAGCTCCGGCAAGAACCAATGGAGATGCGCAGGCTAAAGTAGATACTGCCGCACTAGAGGGACTTTCAGGAGTTCAAAAGGCAGCCATCCTTCTTATTACATTGGGCCCTGAGAGGTCGGCTGAGATATTTAAACACTTAAAAGAAGATGAGATCGAAGAGCTGACACTTGAGATAGCAAACACCAGGAGTGTTTCCCCTCAGGTAAAAGATGCCGTCATAAATGAATTCTATCAGATCTGCCTTGCTCAGCAGTACATTGCAGAAGGTGGTATCGGATACGCTAAGGAGCTTCTCGAGACTGCTCTCGGAAGCGACAAGGCGCAGGAAGTCATCAACAAGCTGACTGCATCTCTTCAGGTTCGTCCTTTCGAGTTTATCAGAAAGACAGATCCTTCACAGGTTTTGAACTTTATTCAGGACGAGCATCCTCAGACGATTGCTATGATTCTTTCGTATCTGCCTCCTTCACAGGCGGCTATGATACTTGGAGCCTTATCGCCTGAGAAGCAGGCTGATGTCGCAAAGCGAATCGCAATGATGGACCGTACTTCACCTGAAGTAATTAAGGAAGTGGAGAGAGTGCTTGAGAGAAAGCTTTCATCTCTTATCAACCAGGATTACACCTCAGCAGGTGGCGTAGACTCTACTGTCGCTATCCTGAATGCTGTTGACCGTGGTACTGAGAAGCGTATTATGGAAGCTCTCGAGATCGAGGTTCCGGAGCTTGCAGAGGAGATCAGGAAGAAGATGTTCGTATTCGAGGATATCCTTCTTCTCGACGACCGTTCTATTCAGCGTGTTTTGCGTGAAGTCGATAACAGTGACCTCGCTACGGCCCTTAAGGGCGCCAATGAGGACGTACAGAATGCCATCTATAAGAATATGTCTTCAAGACTTTCTGCCATGATCAAGGAAGATATCGAGTACATGGGCCCTGTACGTATGAAGGACGTCGAGGAGGCTCAGCAGAAGATCGTCGCTATTATAAGAAGACTCGAAGATGCAGGCGAGATCATTATCTCCAGAGGCGGAGGTGACGACATCGTTGTATAGTGTTTACCATGGCAGCACGGTCAGCAAGGATAAAATTATCATAAATTCCAATGACCGTGCTCTTGAAAAAATAAGAGCCTGGCAGAAACAGTCCGAGGATGAAAAGAGAAGACAGCGCAAAGCAGCTGCCGAGAAATATCTTGGTGGCCTCCCAAAGTCCGAAAATGGAGATCCTCTACTTGAGCAGAACGAAGATGGTTCAGTAAAGATCCCGCTTGGGGACGATGGTGAGCCACTTTTTTCTGTCGATGAAAATGGCGTGCCATTTTTTGAAGAGGAAGAAGAAAACGAAGAGGAAGTGACAGATCCTACTCCTGTAATTTCCGAAGACGAGCGTAAAAAGATCATCGATGCTGCCAACAGCGAAGCCGCTTCTATCATTGAGAAAGCTAAAGAAGAGGCTGATGCTCTTTTCTTAAATACAAGAGACAAGGCCGTAAACCAGGGCTACAATGATGGTCTGGCAAAAGCTCACGAGGAACTTGAGGACAAGCTCAATTCACTTAATGTCCAGAGTGAGACTTTAGAAAAGAACTACAGACAGAAGGAATCTTCTCTCGAGAAAGAAGTTTTAGATACTGTATTAAATGTCGTTCAGAAGGCGTTTGGCATAGAGTTTGGCGATGACAGTGAGCTTCTCCTTCGTCTGGTTGACAACTGCCTGAATCACGTTGATTCAGCGAAAGAGCTTCTTATCCGCGTAAATGAAAATAACTATACTCTCCTTACATCGAAGCGTGGAGAGATTGAAGATAAAGTTGGAGAGGGAGTAAACATCGAATTTGCAAAGGATCCTCTGCTCACAGACGGTCAGTGCATGATCGAGACTGACGGAGGAGTATATGATGTATCGATTGACACAGAGCTTAAGAATCTGATCAAGCGGATCAGGCTCCTTACACTCTGATTTTTTTGTTAAGGTGATCTGATGGATCTTTCCAGAATTGATGAAGCTCTAGATGAGCCGCTTTATGACCAGCTTGGAAAAGTTTCGAAAGTAGTTGGTCTTACAATAGAATCTATCGGTCCGGAGGCAAAGCTCAACGATCTCTGCAAGATTCAGACGGCTTTCGGCACTACTGTTATGGCTGAGGTCGTCGGTTTTAACGACAAGAAGCTGATACTTATGCCGTTTGAGGCGACAGAAGGTATTTCAGTCGGCTCTATTGTCACAAATACCGGAAAGCCGCTCTCGATTCCAGTCGGACCTGGTCTTTTGGGACATACGGTAGACGGAATCGGACGAATCGATGATCTGAAAGAAGGAGAGGAATACCCTCATTTCACAGAAGAGTATCCCTGCGAGGCAGATCCTCCTGACCCGATGAGCCGTGTCATCATAAAAGATCCGCTTCCACTTGGTGTTAAGGCTGTTGACGGCCTTATCACAGTCGGCAAGGGACAGCGTATTGGAATTTTCGCAGGTTCTGGTGTCGGAAAGTCCACTCTGATGGGTATGTTCGCCCGCAATACCAAAGCTGAAATTAACGTTATAGCTCTTATCGGAGAGCGTGGCCGTGAGGTCAGGGAATTCGTAGAACACGATCTGGGACCTGAGGGCATGAAGCGCTCGGTCGTAGTTGTTGCTACCTCAGATAAGCCTGCCCTGATAAGGCAGAAAGCCGCCAAGACTGCTACTGCGATAGCTGAATACTTCAGAGACCAGGGCAAGGATGTTCTTCTTATGATGTACTCTCTGACCCGTTTCTGTATGGCGCAGCGCGAGATTGGCCTGGCTTCAGGAGAGCCTCCTGTTACCAGAGGTTATCCGCCATCTATCTATGCACAGCTTCCGAGACTTCTCGAGCGGGCCGGAAACTCAGACAGGGGTTCTATCACAGGCCTCTACACCGTGCTTGTAGACGGTGACGATTTCAACGAACCTATCACAGATACAGCTAGAAGTATTCTCGACGGACATATCGTTCTAAACCGCCGTCTCGCACAGCGAAACCACTATCCGGCCATAGATGTCCTGGCTTCGATTTCCAGGGTCATGAGCGCAGTTGCAGCATCAGACCACAAAAAAGCAGCAGGACAGCTCAAAAATGTTATGGCCACATATTCTGAGGCAGAGGATCTTATTAATATCGGAGCATATAAGAAGGGCTCAAATCCGGAGATCGACTTTGCGATAAAGAAGATGCCGGAGGTCAACGAATTCCTGCTCCAGGAAACGCACGATAAGTACAATTACGATGAGATCATCGAGATGCTTCTTAAAATTTTCCCTCAGGATCAGGCTCAGAAAAATTCTGAGGATCAGGAACAGAAGGCATCTTAACGCATCGCACCATGTGGTCAGAGAAGGCAGTACCAGCGTATGGCAAAATTTGTTTATCGTCTCCAGAATATCCTGAATTTAAAGCAGATGCTCGAAAACCAGCAGAAGGCTGAGTTTGCTTTGGCTCAGGCAAGGGAGAATGAAGAGAGGGAAAAACTGACTCAGCTTCTCGTAAGAGCTGCAAATTATCAAAACAGGCTCGCGGAAGTTGTGGACAGTGATTCCTTAGATAGAAAAGAGATCATTTTTTTAAGGAATGCAAACACTACTATGAAGTCGCTGATTCGCGACCAGATGTTTGCAGTCCAGAAGGCACAGAACGCTTTGGAGATTGAGCGCCGCAGGCTCGATGAAGCCCGCAAAGAGAGGAAAACTCACGAGAGGCTTCGTGAGAAGGCTTTCGAGGAGTTCAAGCTCGAGCTCAACGCCGAGGACAACAAGGCCAATGACGAGCTGACCAGCTACACCTACGGTTCAGCTAAAAATAAAGATTGATATTCAGGAGAATTTTATGGCAGACTCTAATTCACTTCAGACCGAGGGTGAGAAGCGCCCTAGTCCGAAAAGAAAAGGCAGGAAAAATAAAAAAAGTGATTATGACGAAGACTCAAAGGGCTCGGGCGCTGTAGTCGTTATTACGGGTGTTATCATCCTCCTTACCTGGCTCGGCATCATTGCACTTTTAATACATATGGATGTAGGCGGTATCGGTACTATGATCTCCCCATACCTTAAAAATATCCCAGGAGTAAATAAAATCCTCCCTGCATCTGCTACAGCTTCGGGAAACGCCACAAAGGACGACCCGTATGCTTTTTCATCTATGTCTGAGGCAGTAGCCCGAGTAAAGCAGCTTGAGAAGCAGGTTGCGAAGCAGAAAAAAGAGTTAAATGACGCCAAAAATGACTCTGCCGACATGTCACAGCTTAAAAAGCAGCTGAAGAAGTATCGGGACAACGAGAAGAAATTCGAGAAAGAGAAGACCAAATTCTATCAGCAGGTTGTCTATGCCGACAATGCTCCGGATATTTCAAATTACAAACAATACTATGAGGAGATAGAACCTGAGACCGCCGAAAAGCTATATAAGCAGGTTATCGGAGATCTTCAGACTGATTCGAAGCTTTCTGATTACGCAGCTGCATACTCTTCCATGAAGCCTAAGGAGGCAGCCGCCATCTTTGACAAGATGACGAACAACTTAAAACTTGTTGGAAAGATCCTCTGGACCATGAAAAAAGATGCTAGAGGCAATATTTTAGGACAGATGGATCCGGATACGGCCGCGGCTGTTACGAAGCTTATGGAGCCGAATTCCTCGACCCCGAATAACTCAGGTTCTACAGTAGCGGCTCCGAGTACGTCTTCAGGAAAATAAGATGAATAAAGTTACGGTTTTTATTTCACTTTCAAATTCATACGCTTTAAAAAATAAATATCAGGAACTTATCTGCCTCTATCAGGCCAGATTTATTGCATCACAGCAGTCTGATCTCCAAATGGTCAAATCCATTGAGGAGCAGGCTGCTGCTCTTGAATCTGAAGGAATCCATGTTCCCGCTACATCTGTTATTATTCTCTCGTACAATACTCTTAAATTTACAAAACAGTGCCTTGAAAGTGTAAAAAATACTGTAGATCTCGACAGAAATCAGATTGTTGTTGTCGATAATGCTTCAACCGACGGAAGTGTTGAGTATCTTCGCAGCCTCGACTGGATCACTCTCATAGAAAATCATGAGAACAGAGGATTTCCAGGTGGATGTAACGATGGTATAAAGAATGCTTCTCCAGATAACGACATATATCTGTTAAATTCTGATACAATTCTTCTTCCGAATTCTCTCTTCTGGCTTAAAACAGGGCTCTACGAGAGCGATAAAACGGGAAGCACCGGCAGTGTTACAAATTACGCCAGCGCCAATCAGATGATAGAAAGAAAATGGAAATCTGTTGATGACGTCATCTCATTTGGAACGAAAACCAATGTATCAATGGACCGTCCGTATGAGTATAGAATGTATCTGATCGGCTTTTCACTGCTTCTTAAGAGGACTGTCTTAAATCAGACAGGACTTTTGGATGAACGTTTTAACCCAGGTAACAGCGAAGATCTCGATATCTGTTTTCGTATCGGACAGAATGGCTTTTTTAATGTCCTTTGCCGCAACAGCTTTGTCGTTCATTTTGGCAGCAGGTCATTTGCAGAGCTTCAGAAAAATGGACGGAGTTTCGGGAACATTTTGAAAAGAAATAACGAAAAACTCGTTCGAAAGATGCAGTTTGATCCATGGCCTGAACTTTGCTCAGCAAAAAACTGGGCCCTGTCAAAGATAAAAGAGGATGAAAATTCTGCATTCTCTGTACTAGAGCTCGGTTGTGGAATCGGAAGCAGTGCCTGCCGCCTGAAAACTCTGTTTCCAAAGGCGGAGTACACGGGTATAGAACCTGATGAGCTTAAAGCGCCCTATGCCAGGGCGTTCGGAAATATCATAACAGATAAAAATCCTGAAAATAAATTAAAAGAAAATACATTTGACTATATAATTTTTTCATCTGACAAAGAGGAAAAAATTACTTCAAGATTCGCTCCATACCTTAAATCCAACGGGCAATTTATAAATAATATTGGTGGAAAACCAGTCCTCTCAATTTCTATGCTCTGCAATGGAAAGCATAAGACGGAGACAAAAAAGACACTCGAATCTCTTAAGACAATCATTTCCAGAATTCCGAGTGAGCTTATTATTGTAGACACCGGCTGTGACGATGAAATGAAAGAGATCATCGGCAAATACGCCGATAAGGTCGTTCCATTCAAGTGGTGTGACGATTTTGCAAAGGCCAGGAATGCTGGCCTTAAGCAGTGCTCTGGCGAGTGGTTTATGTTTATAGATGACGACGAGTGGTTTGAGAATACAGACGAACTCGTGTCATTTTTCACATCAGGTGAATACAAAAAATACTATCAGGCTTCCTACATTATTAGAAATTATTTCGATACAGCGGGAAAGGATTACGACGACTTCTGGGGTGGCCGGCTCTGCAAACTGACTGACGAAACGCATTTTACCGGTATCATTCACGAGTACATTACTCCGCTGATCGGCGAATGTAAGATGATCCACAGCTTTGTCCACCACTATGGATATGCCTACACGAACAAGGAGGAACACCTCGCCAAGGCCAGAAGAAATATCAAGCCGCTCCTTCGTATGATAAAAGAGAACCCAGGCGATATCCACTGGCGTTCGCAGCTTGCACAGGAATACATCGCAGTAAGGGACAGCAGCAAGCTATTAGATCTCTGCGATAAGACGTTAAAAATGCTTGACGGTATAGATAATCCTGAAATAAACAGGCTCAGGGGCGATTTTTATTTTGGAAAAGTGTGGGCCGACAACGAGCTTTTCGACTATGATCAGACAATTGAGGATTTCAACGTCTACAGAAAAGATCGTCGGAACAACGATATCTGTAATGCAAGCCTCTATTTCAGCGCCGTCTTTGCATTTTTCAAAAAAAAGGATTTTAAGCATGCGATAAACTATAGCCACAGATATATGGAGCTCTATCTCGCATGGAAGGACCTGCCTGACTTATCGGAAAAGCTGAACTCCAACGGAAGTCTTACCACAAGGGACGTTTTCAACTCAAGAAAAGTGGCTCAGCTCATCGCCTTCCTGATCTGCTCTGGCATTGAGATCGGCGAGGCCGACGATCTCCACAGATATTTCAAGTATTTAAAAAATTTAAAGAAAGATGGAAGCCAGTATAGATTTATTGCAGGAAAGCTTATAGATGCCATTGCAGAGCTGCCTTATGACGAGCGGTTTATTGGCTATGCAGACGAGCTTCTGTCTTACCCTGATATTGCCAGTCAATGCAGTGATCACGCAAAAGAACTCGAAGAGAGTGACAAAAAAGAAAAAAACGGAAAGACCGCGAAGCTTATCCGTGTTCTCGGACAGACTGCGAATGGGAGAAATTACTATCTGGACTACCTCCGCCTGAAGTATGAGGCAGAATATGGGTCTGATGAAAAGAAGCTGTATGACAGATTCAGGGCTCTTGTCCTGATGACAAATGACTTCTTCAACTTAGATGACAGCATCTGGCAGATAGCTCTCGAAAAGGGTCTCGACATCGCAGCTGTCTTAAAGCAGGTCCCTCTTAAAAAATGGTGTCACGTCGTAAATACTTACTTCGACAAACACGACGAGGAGAGGGTTCTTCCTGTAAGAAAAATGATGGCAGCATTCAGTGATGACTGTGACATAAGATTCCGGTTTTTCAGGCTGAAGTCAAAAGAAAAGGAGATTGCAGATCACAAGGATGATTTTGAAATTTCTGATGAGCTTCTCAAATACTCAAAAGCCTGTGTAGACTACTACAAAAATATATATTCAAAAGAGCAGTTTGAATCCGAGCCTCTCTCATCTATGCTCCCGCCGCAGTGCCAGTTTGCCCTGAATTTTTTAAAGGCGAAAGAAGAGAAGAGTTCTGTAAAAAGAGAATCACTCCTTTGTGACTGCCTGGGAATTTACGAACCATTTGATAAAATTGTACTGCAATGCATTGAAAGAGAAAAGAAAAAGCACCTTTTCGTATTTTTAGTCTGTAAGGCGAGTCAGTGGGAGAGTCTTGATTCACTCTGGGAAGCCTGTGATACAGATCCCGATTCAAGAACTATGGTCATTCCAATTCCTTACTACGACAAAAATCAGGGCGGAACTTTGGGAGAGTACCATTTCGAACGGGACGGGTTTCCAAAGAAATGCATGGCGTCATATTTTGCTGATGTGGACTTAAAGGCCCTTCATCCCGATGTCATATTTATTGCAGATCAGATGGATGAGTCAAATCCTGATGCCGCGGTTCCGGCAGAGTACTATTCAAATGTACTTTCCGGTCTGACAAAGATGCTTATCCTCGTACCTCCTTTAGTTATGAAAAAGCCAGGGACAGGAGATCGAGTTTTAGCCCAGGTAAAAGAACAGCTTAAGCAGATGTAGATTGTTCTTTTTAAAATACAGTGGCAGTGATGTAACACCTTAAATTTCTGCCGATACAATAAATGGAGTCTATTAACCTTATATAGATACGAAAGGAGCACAATGAAGACAGAGGAGATCACATCCCCTGTACAGAGTGGTCAGATCGTAAAGAAAGCGCGAAGTGCGAAGACAAATGCTCCGAACGATTTTGATTTCATGTCGGTCATGAACACTGTGTCAATCAGTGACATGGCGGCAGGATCACAGTCGCGGAACAATTCGCCTGACAGCGTGAAGCAGTCATCGGAAGGCAGTAAGAGAGCCAGCGGGACTTATTTCGCAGGCAGAAGAGAAGTTAAATTCTCTTCTTCTTATAAAGCCAGCATTCAGGATAAGACCGCCGATGCGACGAAGACCACAGGTACAGACAGGACAAAGGACGTTAAGAAGCCGGAGACTTCCGACAGAAAAACGACTTCTAAAGCCGCTGACAAAAAGGATCCTTCACCAGTCACTAAAGACGACAGAAGAACGACAGTGGAGGACGACAAGGGTAGTAAGATTTCGAATCAGGATAAGGACACCAAAGCAGCTGGACCGGAAACGGAAGATGACAAGGTGGATAGACCTGAGGCCACGAATGACCTCATCTCGGATATCCTTGATACCATTTCAAAGGACTTGGGCGTTAGTACAGACGACATCACAGATGCTATGAAAACTCTCGGCCTAAGTTTCGCAAATCTTAATACTCCTTCAAACGTAGCAGCACTTTTTTCAAAACTGACAGGCACTGACAATGCAAGCATCCTCACTTCGGATCAGTTTACCTCTTTCTTAAGTGACATGCAGGACATCTTTTCAGCTGCTGAACCGGATGCACTGGACGGGCTCACACCTGTTACAGGCGATGAGGCAGATAAGCTTTCTAATGCTTTTAACCTGGACGATAGTCATGGTTTAATGACGCCTGACAAGGCTTTAGATGTAACTGTAGTAAACGTTGAGACGACTGAAACAGCCGGGACAAATGCTGCAGATGCAAGTGTGCAGGACACCGATCAGATTGTATCTGATGACAATAGTTCTAACCAGACTATAAATGGCCAGATCACAACCGATCAGATTCAGTCTTCCAGTTCAAACACAGAGCCAGACAGCAGCAGGTCGGATCTCTTCGGAAACAGCGAGAAGCAGCAGACCCTGCCAGATCAGGTGAATGCCAATGCAGTATCAGCCGAAGGTGCCACAAATGTCTCAGCTGATGCACAGGTGCCAGATTTTGTTTCGACGATTCAGAAGTACACGAGTATCGATACGGATAATCTTATCTCTCAGATTGCCGAGAAAGCCAGGCAGACTCTTTCAGCTAAGGTTTCAAGCCTTGAGATGGAGCTTCATCCACAGAGCCTCGGAAAAATTTTCCTGCAGGTTACTGAGAAGAGCGGAGATGTGACAGCTCACCTGTATGCCCAGAACGAAGCAGTAAAGCACGCCTTAGAGAACAGGCTTGCCGATCTGCAGGACAATCTGAACAGACAGGGTATTAAGGTAAATGAGGTCACTATCTCAGTTGAGCCTCACGCGTTTGAAGAAAATCTTGAGAAGAACATGACTAACCAGTTTGGACAGAACCCTGGCCAGGAAGCCCAGGGCTTTGATGATGAGAAATCACACAACGGCCACAGTGGAAACCGTTCTTCAATAGACTTAAGAAATGGTGCCGTTCCTGATGATATGAGTTCAGAGGAAGTCCTCGAGGCGCAGATCATGCAGGACAGCGGAAATACAGTTAGTTACAGGATATAGGAGGTAACGCCTTATGATGAAATCACTTTTTTCCGGCGTAGCCGGATTAAAGACCCATCAGTCAAAGATGGATGTCATCGGTAATAATATCGCAAACGTAAACACCACAGCATTCAAGTCTACATCAACTACCTTCCAGGATGTGATGTATCAGACTATGTCAAATGCCAGTGGCGGTACTTCTACAAAGGGTGGTGTAAATGCCAGACAGATAGGTCTCGGTGTTACAACAGCAGCAAATAAAATCTCTATCACAACTCAGGGTTCATCTGAGTCCACAGGTGACGGCCTAGATCTCCGTCTCGTAGATAAGCAGTCTACAAACTTCTTTATTGTAAGCGACGGTTCATCGAACCTCTTCACCCGCGCCGGCTCTTTCTATGTAGATGGCAACGGAAACCTCGCAATGACATCTACAGGATACCTTGTACAGGGCTGGCAGGTTGATTCAACTGCGAGTCCAAAAACCATCAAGAGAGATACCGTATCACCTCTTAAAGTTATGAGCGCTGAACATAAGACTTCAGATCCTGAGCAGACTACTAAGGCTTACGCTTCAGGAATAGTTGATGCCAATGATTCAAATGTCACTGGTACTTCAGGACATATAATGAGTCTTACTTTCTATGACAGCCTTGGATATGCCTATACAGCAAAGTTTAATATTAAGTCAGGTGAAAATAAAAGCGGTACTGATGGTAATGTTTCTGACAACGGATTTACTATCGAGCTGAATTCTATTACATCAGATTCCAAGACAAATTCAAATGGCGTGCCTTTCGATCTTTATGATGAGTACGTTACAAATAAAGTGTCTCCGAATTCATCCGAAACAGATATACTCAAGGCACAATCAGAGCTGTTTGGATCTGCCAGCGGAGTGTCTGTAGACTCATACCAGCTCGATGCTTCTCAGTACACGGTAGAGAAAAATGGCGGTAACTTTATTATAAAAACAGGAACTGGCACAGATCAGATGACTGCTACTTTAACCGGCACATCTATAGGAAGTGGGGATATCAACTCAATGAAAATCACGTTCTCTGGAGCTGCTACTTCTACGTCTGTTTCGTTGGCAACTGTTTTCCCTTCTCTTTCAAGTGTAGCAAGTAATTATTCTGGTAAACAAGTTGACGTATCATTTGACTACAATACCCAGTCACTGAAAGTAAAGTCCAATGCAGCAACATACGACATGTACTTTAATACTTCAAATGGTACTTTCCATCAGTTGTCGGCACGAACTGACAAAGGGGAAGAGTCTAAGGGCACATCAGTAACCCTTAATGTTACAAAATTAGGAAAACAGTTCACCAAGGATATAACAATTGACTTCTCAACCCTTCTAAACTACGACAACGGTGGAAGCTCAACTGCCGGTCTCAATCGAGGTACTGTCTCTGATGGTTCTGATGGCGCTGGTAAGAAGATCGGACAGATGACCGGACTTACGATTCAAAACGACGGACAGATCTTCGCTTCGTATTCGAATGGCAACACAGAGCTTTTAGGACAGATCCCTGTTGCCAGATTTGCCAATGCATCAGGACTTGAGAGCCTTGGAAATAACTGCTATCAGACCACATTAAACTCAGGATCATTCGATGGGATCGGACAGGAAATTACTTCAGATGGTTCTTCGATGAATTCCGGTTACCTCGAGATGTCAAACGTCGATCTTGCACAGGAATTCACTCAGATGATCACCACACAGCGTGGTTTCCAGGCAAACAGCCGAATCATCACAGTATCAGATACGATGCTTGAGGAACTTACAAACCTGAAGAGATGACCGAAAGCTTCGAGGTGAGGACAAGCGCAGCGTAGGCCGAACCCGAAGCGAGGTCGTTCTTCGAGATTAGCGAAAACGAGCGAAGCGAAGTTTGAGCTTAGCGAGAAGAACTTCTTTGTCGAAAGCTTCGAGGTGAGGACAAGCGCAGCGTAGGCCGAACCCGAAGCGAGGTCGTTCTTCGAGATTAGCGAAAACGAGCGAAGCGAAGTTTGAGCTTAGCGAGAAGAACTTCTTTGTCGAAAGCTTCGAGGTGAGGACAAGCATAGCGTAGGCCGAGCCCGAAGCGAGGTCGTTCTTCGAGATTAGCGAAAGCGAGCGAAGCGTAACGAAAGGAGGTGTGCTTCATGAACGGAATTAAAGGATTTACTTCTATAGAGCAGATTCGTGACACATACGGGATCAATTCTCCTAAGAAGACAAATAAAGGCACGGAGGCCGACAGTTTCCAGTCAGTTCTCGAAAAGGCAGCAAGCCAGGAGACAGATGGGCTCCGTTTCTCAAAACACGCCTCCGAAAGGCTGGCCCAGAGAGATATAAGTCTCTCAGCAGAGCAGACCGGTCGGCTTTCGGATGGATTAAAAAAGGCGGAAGAGAAGGATATCAAGAATTCACTTGTTCTTATGGATTCACTCGCTTTTATCGTAAACGTTCCTTCACAGACTGTTATCACTGCCTTAGACAGTAATGAGTCAAAGGAGAAAGCATTTACGAATATCGATGGCGCTGTGATCGTCTGAACAGGTTACGTTTTATTTTTACAAGGAGACGGGTAAATGGCAGTTACAACACAGATAATCAATGGAGCGGTAACCGGTAACAAGTCTGTAGCCAATGTAGAGAGTCAGTCTGCAGAGGAAAATTCAAAGACCGAGAAATCCTCTTCCAAGACTCAGCAGACCAAGGACATGTTCATGAAGCTCCTTGTGGCTCAGATGAAGTACCAGAACCCACTTGAGCCTACGGACAATACAGAGTACTTAAAAGAGATGGCATCTTTCTCACAGGTAGAAGCTGTGGAAAATATGGCCACTTCCTTTGAAAAAATGAGCGGAAATTCCCTTGTCGGACAGATTGCTACAGCAACTGACGACGACGGAGTAGAGCACACAGGAAAGGTAGAATATACCTTCAAAAAAGACGGTTCTACCTGGCTTCATATCGGCGACGACGACTTCTCTATAGACAATGTCACCGGTGTAAAGGACAGCGACTACTACACAGCGACGACCATAAGAGATACGATAAATCAGGAGCTTGCAAAGCTTCCATCAGTAAACCAGCTGACAGTCGCAGATACAGAATCTGTCTATAATATTCAGAAAGTTTACAACTCACTGACCACTTATCAGCAGTCTTTCATTCCTAAGACTACTGTTCAGACCATTGAGGATCTTGTAAAAAGGGCAGATATTCTTACCGGGAAATCCAAAAAAAATACTACTGCTTCTAACACAAATCAGGCTTCTGATACTACGAAAGCCTCAACCAATACGAATTCAGCATCAGACACAAAAACAGCTGATACCACAGTAAATGGTGATTCAGGTAAGGCCTGAGGAAACTGAAAATCCCATGTTATTTTTTCACAGAACAGTGAAAAAGGGCATGGGTTTATTTTTTTTTAAGAATCCTACTTTATTTTTTTAGTGAAAAAGTATAGAATATATTCATTGATTGATGTTGCAATAAGCCGTCAGTGCGAAACGAAAACTACTAATTCTAGTATATTGTATAAAAATCTTACACAAAAATTTACTAAAAAAGTGGACAAACGCACTGCAATCTAGTAATATATTATATGGTGTTTTTTATGTGTACAAACAATAGACCTCAGGGGGCATAAAATTGGATTTATCAACGTTAATTGGTCTTGTTTTAGGTATTTGTATGACCCTTTACGGAATCATTTCTTCAGGTGCTTCCGTGAATTCATATATAGATCCTCCTTCTATCATCATTACTATTGGAGGATCTCTTTCATCACTGCTTACCAGTATGAAACTTCCAGATCTTATCAACAGTTTCAAGAATGGTATCAAACAGGCTGTACAGGAGCCTAAGAACAGTGACCCAAAGAAAGTTATCACACAGATTATAGATATGGCAAACGTAGCCCGAAAGGAAGGCCTTCTTACACTTGAGGAGACTGCGAACAGCCTCGACGACGAGTTTATGAAGAAGGGCCTCCTGCTTATCGTAGATGGTACTGATGCCGACCTTGTCAGATCTATACTTGAGAACGATATGAACTCGATGTATTCGAGACATCAGGTTATCATAGGAATGTTTGATTTCTGGGCTGCCCAGGGTCCTGCCTGGGGTATGATCGGTACTCTGATCGGACTTATCAACATGCTTAAGGATCTGCAGGATGCATCTACTATCGGACCGAATATGGCTGTTGCCCTTATTACCACATTCTACGGATCACTTATCGCGAACTGGATCTGCCAGCCTATTGAGAATAAGCTGAAGGTAAACACAGATAACGAGATTTCTATAAAGACACTTGTAGTTGAGGGACTGCTTTCTATACAGGCTGGTGAGAACCCAAGAGTAATCGAAGAGAAGCTTAAGACCTTCCTTCCGCCAGCAGACAGGGCTTCTGTAGCAGTAGGAGATGAGAAGGGCGGTGAAGCTTAATGGCTTTCAAGAAACCTCCTGAGCCTCCCAAAACCTTCCCTCTATGGCAGTCGACTTTCTCAGATCTGATGAATCTCCTGCTTTGTTTCTTCGTGTTGCTGTTCTCTATGTCTACACTGACACAGTCCAAGATTGAATCAGTGGCACAGTCAGTTAACCAGGCGTTTTCGATACTGCCGTCTGGTGGCAGTAATCTGTCGGATGGTATTCTTATATCAAACGGCATGACACAGCTCCCTGAGATAGCGAATTATTTCGGAAAGGCTCTTACAAAGGCTGCAAATGAGACCGGGAACCAGTCGGGAAACAGCAAAAATAATGGCCAGTCTGGAAAAACGACAGCGACAGGTGACGCTACTGGGGGTACTTCGAAGTCCGAGCAGAATAAGAAGAACTCGGAGGAGGAGGCCAAGAAGACTGTTGAAGAGCAGTCTCTAAAGGAATCCGAGAAGATGTCCCAGAACATCGAAAAACAGCTTAAGAGCAATGGAATTCAAGACAACGTAGAGATAGATTTCAATGGACAGTATGTCAGGTTGACGTTAAACGGTGCATTTTTGTTTGACTCAGGAAAGGCCGAACTTAAAGCCGATGCTCGTCCTATCGTTCAGAAGATAAGCCAGATTTTAAATAACTATAAGGATTCACTTATAGAGGTCGAAGGTCATACGGACAATGTTCCGATACATTCTGCTAAGTACGAAGACAACAACGTTCTTTCAGCGTACAGAGCTCTGAACGTGGCAAACGATATCAGACAGTATTCTTCTGTAAAAGCTTCGCACATCTACAGCTCCGGCAGAGGAGAATACGATCCGGTAGCCAGCAACAAGACTCCGGAAGGCAGAGCCCGCAACAGAAGAGTAGAGATAAAGATTTATAACTCATATTATTCAAAGAGATAGAGGAAGAAAGAGAGTTTTTAGATGAAGAAAAGTTTACTCACGATGGTAACTCTGGCGTTAGTCCTTATAAATCTTCTGCTTACAGCGATACTTGCTGTTGCTATACTTCCAGAAGTAAAGAATGTGAATTCACTGGTCTCGAAGGTGGCTTCGGCGATCGATCTCGATCAGAACGGTTCAGCTACTGCCAGCAATGGAGAAGGTAATTCCGATCAGAAGGTATCTATTGCAGATCAGACTATGATAGCTATCGGCGGAGACGATGGCCTTACGATCAACTTAAAGTCTACAGACGGAAAGAACCACGTCGCCGTCATCAAGGCCCAGCTTATTATGAATTCCAAGGCTAAAAGTTACAAGGTTAACTACGCTGCACTGACAAATGAGTCGGGTTCAGCAGCCGGCCAGGTTTCACAGGCTATCCAGCAGACAGTTTCTCAGTATACTGTGACTCAGATGCAGAACAATCAGCAGACTGTTATAGATGCCTGCACGAAGGCAGAGCAGAAGCTCTTTGACAAAGATTTTGTAGTAGGTGTTTCATTTACCAATGTTATTTACCAGTAAAGAAAATGGGGTGGTATCATGAGTGATGTCCTCTCCCAGGAAGAAATCGACAAGCTGTTAAACGCCATGAACAATGGCGAGGTGGATGTCGATGATGTAAAGCCGCAGGAACCGCCTGTTAAGGATTACGATTTCTCCAGGCCGTCGAAATTCTCTAAGGAACACCTGAGGACACTCGAAGTCATATTTGAACACTATGGCAGGCTTCTTTCGACCAACCTTCCGGTATATCTCCGCAAGAATGTACAGGCCGATGTCATGAACTCGGAAGCCGTTACATATCAGGAGTTTACGAACTCTCTATCGAACCCTGTTCTTTTAAGTATAGTTGATGTTGAGCCTCTTAAGGGAAACATTATTATGGACATGGGCACAAGTCTTGGATTTGCGATCGTGGACCGTATGCTTGGAGGCGAGGGTGAACCACTTGAGAAGGAAAGAGATTTCTCGGAGATAGAGATCCTGATCATTCAGCGTGTTTTAAATACCTGTGTCGAGTTGCTGCGTGAGCCGTGGCAGAATGTGTGTGATATACATCCGAAGCTGAACAGGATAGAGACGAACTCACAGTTCGCCCAGATTATTTCTCCGGCTGAGATGATCGCCATAGTGACGATGAATTTGAAGATTGGCGATGTTGAAGGTATGATGAATATCTGTCTTCCTTACATTACCTTAGAGCCGGTTATGGATAAGCTGAACACGAAGTTCTGGTTCTCGAATATGCAGGAACAGAATGACAAGGCCTTTACCGAAGACATGGAAAAGCTTATCCAGAAAACGCAGGTTCCTGTTACTGCAGTTTTAGGTAATTCCACCATCAGCGTTAATGACTTTATTTCATTGCAGAATGGTGATATTATAAGACTTGACAAAAAAGCAGATGATGAACTCGATGTCTATGTCGGGTCTATAAAGAAGTTCAATGCCCTTCCCGGTACTTATGATAATAAGTATGCAGTCAGGGTAACAAATGTTATACGAGAGGAAGAAGGTTAGGATGGGAGATACCACGATATCTCAGGATGAGATTGATGCACTCCTGAATAATGCTTCAGGCGATGGCGGAAACGCCGCTGCAGGAGCACCAAATAGTGCAGATACTCTTTCCGATCAGGAAAAGGATACCATCGGTGAAGTCGCGAACATCAGCATGGGAACTGCGGCTACCACTTTATTCTCCCTGGTGAATAAAAAAGTTGAGATCTCTACTCCAGTAGTCTCAATGGCGACTTGGGATGACATCGTAGGTTTGTACGAGCGCCCTTGCGTCATGGTAAAGATCAGTTATACCCGAGGACTAAACGGAAGCAATATCCTTATACTTAAAGAAAACGATGTAAAGATCATCACGGACCTGATGATGGGTGGCGATGGAACCAAGGTCGACGGAGAGATCACCGAGCTTCATCTGTCAGCTATTTCAGAGGCCATGAACCAGATGATGGGTTCAGCATCTACAGCACTTTCCTCTATGCTGAATATGACAGTCGATATCTCACCACCGCAGTCAGATCTTATTGATCTGCACGAACAGGTCAACGGAGGAGATATTGATTCTTTCCTTGAAGGATCTTTTGTACTGATAAGTTTTAAGATGCTGATTGGAGATCTGGTTGATTCAAAGATGATGCAGCTGTATCCTATCAGCCTTGCAAAAGAGATGTGTTCACTGGTGGCAAAGAATATGCAGGAAGATTCACAGTCTACTGCAGACGATATGAACTTTACTCCGCCTCCTGTTGAGACACAGCCACAGCAGCAGCAGCCAGTACAGAATCAGAATCCAGTTAATAATAATGGAGCACAGCAGTATATGCAGCAGAATCCGGGCAGTATGCCGCCTCCACCGTCTCAGCCCGTACAAAATACTGTGAACGTTCAGCAGGCCCAGTTCACACCATTTGCGTCGAATATTACCCCGCAGCTGGCAAATGAAAATATCAACCTGATTATGGACGTTCCACTTGAAGTGACGGTAGAGCTTGGCAGAACGCACAAATCCATAAAAGACATCCTAGAGTTCGCTCCAGGTACTATTATCGAGCTGAACAAGATAGCCGGAGAGCCGGTGGATGTCCTTGTGAATGGTAAATATGTAGCAAAAGGTGAGGTAGTCGTCATCGAAGAGTCTTTCGGAGTTCGTATTACCGAGATAGTAAAGTAAGGTCAAATAACAAGGAGATGACAAAATGGGAAAAAACATACTTATCTGTGACGATGCAGCATTCATGAGGATGATGATCAAAGATATCCTTACGAAGAATGGCTATAACGTAGTAGGTGAGGCAGAGAACGGTGTAAAAGCTATCGAGTTATACACAGAGACCAAACCTGATCTCGTACTTATGGATATCACTATGCCTGAGATGGATGGTATCGGTGCCCTTAAAGGTATCCGTGCAAAGGATCCTAATGCACAGGTTATCATGTGTTCAGCCATGGGTCAGCAGGCCATGGTTATTGAAGCTATTCAGTCAGGTGCCAAGGACTTTATCGTTAAGCCTTTCCAGGCAGAGCGAGTACTTGAAGCAGTGAAAAAGGTTATTGGCTGATGTTTTTAGCGTCTGGTCTTGAAAGTCTGGGACAACTTTTAGTTGCTATACTTATGTTTGTGGTGGTAGTAGCATTGTGCTACTTTACCACCCATTTTATTGCAGACTATCAGAAGAAAAAGCTGTCCGTAGGAAACTTTGCTGTAGTCGATACCATGAAGATTGCCAACAACAAGTTTCTTGCGATCGTAAAAGCTGGGAAGGATAATTATTATCTTATTGGAGTAGGAAAAGACGAGATCACATTTATTGACAAGATCGATAAGGACGACATCACGTTTAAGACTGACTCAGGCTCGGTGATTCCAGGAAAGAACCCGGACTTTGGCAGCTTTAAAGAATTGTTTAAGAAATACACAGGACGTGGAAAGGATACTACAGACGACTGATGAAGCGTTTTTTAAAGATATTAACTACAATCCTTATATGTCTCGGACTCGTATTTTTCTCATCGGCGATTTTTTTGCTCTGCACTTCTCAGACTGCCTACGCTACTTCGCAGAGTTCTACGACGAACTCATCCGACGGCACTTCCCATTCGAGGGCATATGACGACGGAAGGGCAGGAGTAAACAAAAATTACGGCGGAACAAGCCAGGCTCCAAACACCACAAATGAATCTACGAGTACAGGTTCTGGCGGATTCAGCCTGAACTTCAACGGGGATTCCGGTTCACTGAACTCTACCATAAGGATTCTTCTCATCCTTACGATCATCGCTCTTTGTCCTGCAATCCTTGTGATGATGACCAGTTTCACCCGGGTCATCATAGTACTTCATTTTGTCCGGCTGGCTCTCGGGACGCAGACAACACCTCCGAACCAGGTCATTATCGGTCTCGCACTGTTTTTGACGCTGTTTATCATGTGGCCTACTTTTTCATCTGTGTACAAAAAAGCCATAGTGCCTTTTGACCAGGGAAAGATCACTCAGGAGCAGGCATACAACAGAGGCAAGGAACCGATAAGAGAGTTCATGTATGGCCAGACACAGTCTAAGGACTTGAATCTTTTCTGTGATATCGCCGGCATCACCTATAATGACTACGACGATGTCCCAATGCATGTCCTTATCCCGAGCTTTGTCCTGAGTGAACTCAGAACTGCATTTATCATGGGATTTTTGATCTATATCCCATTTATCGTGATAGATATGGTCGTAGCGTCGGTGCTCATGTCGATGGGTATGATGATGCTGCCGCCTACGACTATTTCGCTGCCATTCAAGATCCTTCTCTTTATTATGGCAGACGGATGGAATTTGGTTATAGGAAGCCTTGTAAAGACATTCCAGTAAGGAGGTTTTTGTGACAGAAGCTCAGGTTCTCGATATTATGCGTGACGCTTTCTACAACGTCATCGTATGTTCTGCTCCGATGCTTTTGATATCACTTGTTGTAGGTCTTATCATCAGTATCTTTCAGACAGTAACGTCGATTCAGGAACAGACACTGACATTTGTACCAAAGATTATTTCGATATTTATAGCTCTCCTTATATTTGGCTCGTTTATTATGAGGACCCTGGTGACTTTCATCACCAATCTCTGGTCAAATTTCAATGTTTATATAAAGTAGCAGATTTATGGTTAATTATACGTTTAATCTGTACCAGATCGAATATTTTCTTCTGGTATTCGTGCGTATAAGCTGCTTCGTTTTTACGGCGCCGTTCTTCTCGATGCGGGGAGTTCCGAGTCAGACGAAGATCGGTTTTGCCGGACTTATGGCTCTTATGATGATAGAGACTATGCCTGCGAACGAAGTAAGCTATACCGGAGTGATCGGCTATGCAGTTATTGTTTTTAAAGAGGCTGCTACCGGACTGCTTCTCGGATTTTCGGCGAGTATCGCAAACTACATCGTAATGTTCGCCGGAAACATTATGGATATGGACATCGGTTTTGCGATGGTGACAGAATTTGATATTTCTTCAAATGCTCAGGTCACGATCACAGCAAATATGTACTATTACTTTGTCCTTCTCCTTCTTCTGGTTGGAGGAGCACACAGGTTTCTGATCAGGGCGCTTGCGGATTCATTTACTCTGATTCCTCTCGGAGGAGCAGTCTTCAGAAGAGAAATGATGCTCGCGTCTGTGATCTCATATATGAGAAATATGTTTGTACTGGGTTTCAGGATCATGCTTCCGGTATTTTCTGTGATGCTGGTCCTTAATGTGGTACTTGGTATTATGGCGAAGGTGGCGCCGCAGATGAATATGTTCTCTGTCGGTGTCCAGATCAAGATCCTAGCAGCTTTTGCAGTAATGTATCTGGTTACATTCCTGTTCCCAGAGGTCGTAGACATGATCTATGAACAGATGAAGATAAATCTGCGTAATTTTGCCGGAGGCTTGCATTAGTTAGTGACGAAAGATTTCAGTAAAAAACCGCTTTTAATAGAGCTTGATCTGACTTTTTTCTCAGATAAGACTGAGGAGCCTACCGAGAAGAAAATCTCTGATACGCGAAAGAAAGGTTCCGTGGCCCGAAGCCAGGAACTTTCGATGGCGATACAGCTTTTGGCTCTGTTTCTCTCACTGCGAGTGTTTGGAAATTTTGCGATTGAGAGAATGCTTGGAATTTACCGGTGGTCTTTGGGCTCTGTTATATCTGACTATATAAAGTCGGAGCGGCGGATACCAACTGTGGCGTCTGTGCACGGGCTTATGAGCGATGTTTACCAGCAGATGCTTCTGATAATGCTTCCGTTCATGCTCGTCGGATTTTTTTCAGGACTGTTCGGGACAGGGCTTCAGTTCAAGTTCAAGGTGTCGACTGAACCGCTTAAACCTTCGCTTTCAAAATTCAACCCGATAAACGGCTTCAAGAGGATGTTTTCAGTGCAGGCACTTATGAACCTGCTTGTGTCCATCGCGAAGATCGTTATCATTTTTTTTGTAGCTTATTCGGACATTAAAAGCCATGAAAATGAGCTTTTTATTCTATATGAGCTTGACCTGACGCAGGCTGTCGCTCTGATAGTCGATCTGGTCATCGATATTGGGATTAGAATAAGCGTAATCTATCTTGTTGTTGGATTTCTGGATTATTTTATTCAGAGGATCAGGTTCAAAAACAACATCAAGATGACCAAGCAGGAAGTAAGGGACGAGTACAAGGACGAAGAGGGAGACCCTGAGATCAAGGGCCGCCAGAAACAGAAGATGCGCGAGGTCTCTCAGCGGCGAATGATGCAGCAGGTGCCTAAGGCAGATGTAGTTATCACTAACCCTACCCACATTGCGGTTGCGATAAAGTACGACGCAGATCAGGCTGAAGCTCCTGTCGTTGTTGCCAAGGGTGAAGATTTTGTCGCTGAAAAGATCAAGGAGACGGCCCGCGAAAATAATGTCGAGATCGTCGAGAATAAACCCCTTGCCAGAGCTTTGTACACGACAGTAGATATCAACGCGCAGATTCCTCCGGAATTGTATCAGGCAGTTGCGGAAGTGCTCGCCGTGATTTATAATAAAAAGCATAAGAGGGGCTGAATCAGCCAGATTTAATGGGAAAGGAGAAGCAGTTTGGATAATGTCCTTGAGAAAAAGACCGGACTGAAAAAGACCGACATTGGTGTGGCAGCTTACCTTCTGGCTGCTGTCATTTTCTTTATCGTTCCAATCCCTTCATGGCTTCTTGATATCTGCCTTGCTCTAAACATTGCGGTAGCACTTACTGTGCTTATCAATTCACTTTTTGTAGTAGAGCCTCTGGATATGTCTTTTTATCCGACTCTTCTCCTTCTTACCACACTTTTCAGGATTTCACTTAATGTAGCTTCGACCAGACTGATCCTTACCACCGGAAATCCAGGTAATGTCGTTTCGACATTCGGCTCATTCGTCGGCGGAGGTAACTTAGTCATCGGAGCCATAGTCTACATCATCATTCTTATCGTACAGTTCGTAGTTGTAAACAAAGGTACAGAGCGTGTATCTGAGGTTACAGCAAGATTTACCCTCGACGCAATGCCTGGTAAACAGATGGCTATCGAGGCTGATGTGTCATCCGGAGCCATCGACGAGAAGGAAGCCAAGAGGCAGCGGGACAAGCTGCAGGAAGAGTCCTCGTTCTTCGGTTCCATGGATGGTGCTACGAAGTACGTTAAAGGAGACGCTACAGCCGGACTTATCATCACGATGATAAACCTGATCGGCGGTACCATAATGGGAATGGTAAACAATGGTCAGAGTATTCAGGAGGCCATAAATAAGTACGGTATCCTGACAATCGGTGATGGTATTTCTTCATCCATTCCGTCGCTTCTCATTTCCCTGGCTACAGGTCTTCTCGTAACAAAGGGCACAAAGACGGCTGATTTCTCAGGCGTCATGATGAAGCAGATGTTCGGCATTCCGCGTGTCATGTATGTCGTTGGAATCGTCCTCGCTCTTCTCGGAATTTTCACACCGCTCAATACTTTCCTTTTCATAGCGTTTGCAGTGATATTTTTTATAGTCGGCTACCAGATGTCGAAGACCATTGGAAAAGAAGACATCAAGAGCCAGGTTCAGGAAGAGGAGAATCAGGCTGAGGAGATCAGGCGGCCTGAAAACGTCGTCTCACTCTTAAATGTCGATCCTATAGAGCTTGAATTTGGATATGGTATTATACCATTAGCCGATGTTAATCAGGGCGGAGATCTTCTGGATCGTGTAGTTATGATCAGAAGACAGATTGCTCTTGAACTTGGAACTGTAGTTCCTATCATAAGGCTTCGCGACAACATCCAGCTTAACCCTAACCAGTACATAATCAAGATAAAAGGTGTCCAGGTCGCAGATGGTGAGATCCTCTTTGACCACTATATGGCCATGAATCCAGGTTATGTCGAGGAAGAGATTTCAGGTATCCCGACTACGGAGCCTTCGTTCCATCTGCCGGCTATCTGGATCACAGAGGGGCAGAGGGAACGTGCCGAGTCTTTAGGCTACACCGTAGTAGACCCGCCTTCTATCATTGCAACACACCTTACAGAAGTCATCAGAAACCATATCGCAGAGCTTCTGACGAGACAGGATGTCCAGAACCTTGTAAACAACTTGAAAGAGACAAATCCGGCTCTTGTGGACGAGCTGACACCTGCAGAGATGTCTCTCGGCGATATAGAGAAAGTGCTTAAAAACCTGCTCTCCGAGGGCATTTCTATCAGAGATCTTCTGTCTATATTTGAAATACTCGCAGATCACGCCACGAATACAAAGGACACCGATGTACTTACTGAGTATGTAAGACAGGGACTTAAGCCTGCTATTTCAGCGAAGTTCTTTGACAAGGGCGTTCCGAACCAGGTTATCACGGTCGATCCTAAGGTGGAGCAGGAGATAATGGGCTCTGTCAAGCAGACAGAACAGGGCGCATACATTACGCTTGACCCTGAAAAGATCAAGTCCATAATGGATTCATTGGGCAATGAGATAAAGAAGATGGAAGATCAGGGAAAGACCCCGATTGTGGTACTTTCACCTATAGTCCGTATGTATTTCAAGAAGATCACCGAAGATTACTATTCAGACCTCATTGTTGTTTCATATAACGAGATTGAATCTGATATCGAGCTTCAGTCAGTAGGAATGGTAAGTGACTCATGACTATAAATAAGTATTCAGGTAAGACAAAAGAAGAAGCCATAAATGCTGCAAAACAGGATCTAGGTCCGGCGGCTGTTATTATGAATGTGCGTGAAGTGCGTCCAGGCGGCCTTTTCGGCATTTTTAAGAAGAGCACTTACGAAGTGACGGCGGCTATCGAAGACGACTATCAGTCATCGGACAAGAGTGTAAAGACACCTCCGTACAAAGTCGATACGAAGAAGTCTGAAGACGGTACTTCAAATTTTTCAGCAGTGGCCGACGAGAAAATAGATTTAAGCGCGGCACCTGTCGGAAACTCAGCTATAAGCCACTATAAGAAAAAAAATGCTACTCCGATAAAGACAAAGCCGATGGAAGAGAAGTCAGAGATAGACGCAGATCAGCTTAAAAGTGCCTTCGAAGCTGTAAGCCGAGTCATAGAGGAGCCAGCTTCTTCTGAGAGTGAGCCAGAGAAGGAAACTAACGAGGAGCACAAGAAAGAAGAACCAGAGAAGGAGTTTGTCCCGCTTACACCAAGACAGGCCAGAACTTCAGAAGAGGAGACTGAAAAAAAGCATGAAGAGGAGACCGCAAAGGTAGTCCGCACCGAAGACAACGCTTCTGATACTGGATTTACAAGCCGGGGAGCAGAGTCATACCTCGGTTTTGTCAGGATGCTCTACAACAAGCTTATAGATCACGAAGTCGACGAGAGATATGTAAATCAGGCACTTTCCGACCTCGATGGCATGATAGAGGCAGGAAACAGCATGGATTATCTTCTGACTAACGTTTACCAGAAGATGGTCTTAAAGATCGGTGTTCCTCATCAGATTGAGATCAAGAGCGAGGGCGCGCCTTCTGTAGTATTTCTTGTCGGCCCTACAGGCGTAGGCAAGACTACGACTCTAGCAAAAATGGCCAGCAACTTCAAAGTCGCAATGAACAAGAAGGTCGCCTTTCTTACAGCTGATACCTTCAGGATTGCGGCAGCCGAGCAGCTCTCGACCTACGCCGACATTCTGGACGTAAAGATCACTGTTCTTATGTCGCCTGAGGACATCGTTGCTGCATTAAATGAAAATAAGGACAACGATGTCATATTTGTAGATACAGTGGGTTTTTCACACAATAACCAGGAACAGCAGAAGAACTTATCGAAACTTCTGTCTCTGGTCCCTGCGAAATACAACAAGCAGGTTTATCTTGTGCTTTCAGCCACGACAAAGTACAACGACTTAAAGCACATTGTAAAGACCTACAATGAGATTACCGATTTTTCGATTATCTTCACAAAGCTCGACGAGACGGAGAACTTTGGAAACATCTATAACATCCGTCAATTTAGCGGCAAGAATCTCTCTTATATCACAAACGGGCAGAAAGTCCCGGAGGATATAGCTGTTCTTGACCCTCAGAAACTCGTAAAAAATCTTCTCGGAGGTGAATAATGGATCAGGCGGAAGGATTGAGAAACGTTATAAAGTCCAAAAACCAGAATAATGTCGCCTCTGCAAGGGTAATAACCATTACGAGTGGCAAAGGTGGAGTCGGAAAGTCAAATCTTGCCGTAAACCTCGCCGTGCAGTTTCGGAAGATGGGTAAGAAAGTCATCATATTTGATGCTGATTTTGGACTTGCAAATGTCGAAGTCATGTTCAATACAATTCCGAAGAATAACCTCTCAGATGTAGTATTCAAGGGAATACCTCTTACTGATGTCATCACAGAAGGTCCAATGGACATAGGCTTCATATCTGCCGGAAGTGGAATTATTTCATTAAATGATTTAAGCGAAGACCAGACTCATCTGCTGGTGCGCTCAATTACACAGCTTTCCGGGCTCTGCGATGTCATAATCGTGGATACTGGCGCGGGAATTTCAAATCATGTCATGGATTTTGTGCTGGCATCTCCAGAGATACTTCTTGTGGCGACGCCTGAGCCGAGTTCGATAACCGATTCGTACTCGCTGCTTAAAGCGCTGATATTAAATCCAGCATACAATGATAAAATCAGCTCGATAAGTCTCGTTGCAAACCGCCTCAAAAATGAAAATGAGGGCGAGACTGTATATAAGAAGCTCGATGCAGTAGTAAATCAGTTTTTAAATACGCAGATTGATTTTGCCGGAGGAGTTCCGCAGGATGTTAATCTTGAAAAAGCTGTCCGTTCACAAAAAATCGTAAGCCTTGAATATCCTGGTTCGAGGAGTGCCAGAGCATTTGAAGCTATTGCCAAAAAGCTTATGGATAATGGTGGTCACGAGAAGTCTCGCGGCTTTTCAATCAGGACACTTTTTGACAGTTTTATGAAAAAGTAGGTATGCCAATGCAGGACAAAAGCGCAAATGTGACTCTCTCGATTGGAGATAAGGTCTCGATAATTATTACTCAGGAATTTTCACAGGAGCAGAATGGCGGTCAAAAGGCCAGGAGATTTCTGTCACAGATCCACGATATCAGAGATGACGGGACTGTGGTCATGGATATTCCGATTGTCAGAAGAAGGCTTGTCGCCCTTTCTACCGGACTCCGCTACACGTTTATTTTTACGATAAAAAGAGAAGGCAAGAAGGCTTTCTATGTAGCTCAGGGTGATCTGGTGAGCCGTTACCGTGAGAACAATTTTTTCCTGATGGACGCAAGGCTTTCGACTCCTTTAAAGAGGTTCCAGAGAAGGGAATACTACAGGCTCGACTGCTCGTTAAGAAGCATCGGGGTAGCGCTGGGCGAAGATGATTTTGAACCTAAAGAGATAATAGATGCGAGTCACTATCTGCTTGAACATATCGAAGACGGATACCGTGTGGCACATGGCATGATATCGAATATCAGCGGCGGCGGAGCACTTTTTATTTCGGAGTATGACTTTAAAGATACCACTTATATCCTCCTCAGGGTTATTTTTAAAGAAGATACGGAAAAAGACAAAGACAAGAATAAAGTCATCGATCCAAGAAAAAAAATAGAAGAGCGGGACGATATAATGGAGGTTTTAGCCAGGATCCTCGAGAAGACTTACAATGAAGAGACCCGCAAATACTATTACAGGCTTATGTTTGTGTTTAAGAATCCGAAGTTCCGCGAGCGTATTATCAAATATGTGTTTGAGCAGCAGCGCAAACAGATGAAAAAGGAGCAGGGCAGGCAATGAGAAAAGTACTTGTTGTAGATGACTCTGCACTCATGAGAAAAACGATGTGTGATATAATAGATTCAGTGCCTGGGTTTGAAGTTACAGACATCTGCCGTGACGGAACCGGAGCGCTGAAAGCCATATCGGATAAAGTCTATGACTGCATTGTCATGAATATCTATCTGGGCGGTGTAAGCAGCATTTCACTGCTCAGAAGACTGCGTGACAGACGGTGCCGGACTCCTGTTATAGCCATTACATCTGCTGTCAGTGAAGACAGGGAGATGACTATGCAGGCTCTTGACGCCGGAGCTGTAGATGTAGTCGTCCGTCCTTATTTCTTTGGAGATAAAGCAGGGATCGAGAAATTCAAGACTTCACTGTTATCATCTCTAAAGGTTGCATCAGCTGGAAATGTGTCATTTGATTTTAATGACTCTGTTCAGCACACCGATAAGTCGGTTTCGAAGCGAAAGGGACATTATTCACTAATAGCCCTGGCGTGTTCGACCGGTGGCCCACAGGCTCTTCACACGCTTATACCTATGCTTCCGGCGCGCATTGGCGTGCCTATGGTGGTAGTGCAGCACATGCCGGCAGGATTTACGGCTTCGCTTGCAGAGAGGATTGATCAGGATTCAAAGATTCATGTCTGTGAAGCAAAAGACCAGGAAGTCCTAAAAGCTGACACTGTTTATATCGCACAGGGAGGCAGGCATTTTTCAATCGCCGAGAACAAGAGAGGACAGCTTATTGCGCATATCTACGATACGCCACCTGTCCACAATCTGCGGCCATGTGCAGATGTCATGTATGAATCGCTCTGCCGTGTCAAAGCGAACAACATCCTCTGTGTAGTCCTCACAGGGATGGGAGCTGATGGTACAGAAGGTATCGGCAAACTCAAGGACTGCAAGAACATTTACACGATTTCACAGGACGAGAAGTCCAGTGTTGTCTATGGCATGCCGAGGTCAGTGCATGACAAAGGCCTGTCAGATGAAGTTAAGCCACTTAAAGAAATAGCAAAAGCTATCACTAGAGAACTGGGGGTTTAGACAATGGATTTAAGTCAGTATCTCGACATTTTCATTGATGAGTCGAATGAGCATATCCAATCTCTTTCGGATAACATCATGATCTTAGAGAAAGAGCCTGAGAACAAAGACGTTATTAACGAGATCTTCAGAGCCGCTCACTCCCTTAAGGGAATGGCTGGAACCATGGGATTCAAGAAGATGCAGCATCTGACCCATGATATGGAGAATGTGTTCTCAGAGATCAGGAACGATACGATCAAAGTCAATTCTACTCTGATCGATATCCTTTTTGACTGCCTCGATGCTATCGAAGCATACGTAGACACGATCAAGCAGACATCTAACGAGGGCGATGAGGACAATGCAGCTCTTATTAAGAGATTAAATGATTACCTCGCTGGAGCCAATGGTGATAAGCCTGCTGATGCCGCTCCGGCAGCTGATGCATCTGCAGCGGCTTCTGCTCCTGCTGACCAGGCCAATGGCGACAAGGATGCTTATAAGCAGATCAGGCTCGAGGAAAATGACATTGAAAAATTACAGAAAGCTGCAGATTCCGGCCTGAACCTCTATGGATTTACAATTCATGTCCAGAAGGAGTGCCTCCTTAAGGCAGCCCGTGTATTCCTTGTTTACAAGGCTGTTGAGGACTTTGGTGAGATTCTTATCTATTCACCGAGCTCACAGGATGTTGAAGACGAGAAGTTCGAATACTCTGTATCATTTATCATGGGTGCTGCTGGAGATCTTGATCCTATCAAGCAGGCAGCTGCAGCCGTTTCTGAGATTGAATCAGTTGATGCTGATAAAGTTACCCCTGATATGTTTAAGATTGAAGCTGCTCCAGCACAGGCAGCTGCTCCGGCAAAAGCCGCTGCAGCACCGGCTGCACCTGCCGCTCCGGCAAAGTCAGCTGCTAAAGCCCCGGCGAAGAGCGGTGGCAATGGCGGCGGCAAGAAGAAGACAATCAACAAGCCTGTTACAGCCCGTACTATCCGAGTTGATATCGAGAAACTCGATGCCCTGATGAATCAGGTATCAGAGCTTATCATTGCAAAGAACTCACTTGTTTCACTGTCAGCGCAGGCCAATGAAAACGCTGCCAAGTACAGTGAGTCAGGTGGCAACAGACAGACATTCCAGGAACAGATTGAATATCTCGAGCGTATCACGACTACACTGCATGAGTCAGTCATGAAAGTTCGAATGGTTCCTATCGAGAATACTGTAAATAAATTCCCTCGTATGATAAGAGACCTCTCCCGTCGTCTGAAGAAGCCGATGGAACTGGTTATGACCGGTGAAGATACAGAGCTCGATCGTACAGTTGTCGACCAGATCGGCGATCCGCTGCAGCATCTGCTCCGTAACTCAGCCGACCACGGAATCGAGGATCCTGAGACACGTAAGGCCGCAGGAAAGCCTGAAACAGGAAGCATTTTCCTGAACGCCTATCAGGAAGGCAACAACGTTATCATCCAGGTTGGTGATGACGGTGCCGGAATCGATACCGAGGCTGTTAAGCAGAAGGCCATCGAAAGAGGCCTTGTTTCAGAGGAAGACGCAGAGAACCTTACGAAGAAGGAGATCATTGATTTCCTGTTCCTTCCATCCTTCTCGATGTCAAAGAAAGTTACCGATATCTCAGGAAGAGGCGTTGGACTCGACGTTGTAAAGAACAATATCGAAGCATTAGGCGGAGATGTTGAGGTAAAGAGTGAGCTCGGACAGGGTTCTACATTTACTATCAGACTTCCTCTCACACTTGCTATCATCCAGGCTCTTATGGTCGAAGTCAGCGGCGAGAAGTACGCTATAGCACTTGCCTCTATCATGAATATTGAGAATATTCCTGTATCTGAGATCAAGTATGTACAGGCAAAGGAAGTCATCTATCTCAGAGGTCTCGTTATTCCTCTTATTCATCTCGATGAACTTCTCGACTGCCCGCCTAAGGAAGAGAAGCCTGACAATATTATCGTAGTCATCGTAAAGAAGGGCGACAATTACGCAGGACTTGTCGTCGACAGCCTGATAGGACAGCAGGAGATCGTTATCAAGTCTATGGGCAAAGTTATGGATACAGACAAGATGATAAGCGGAGCCACTATCCTTGGAGATGGTGAAGTTGCACTTATCCTCGATTCAAATGCGATGTTCTAAGGGGGTAAAGAATGGATAAAGAGAAAAAGAACGAAGTAAAGCGCAAAGACACAAACGCTGTTGAAGAAGAAAAGAAGCAGTATATCATCTGCCGCATCGGTGATGAGCAGTACGGACTCGATATTTCCTATGTGGACAATATCGTCCGTATGCAGAAGATCACCCGTGTGCCAAAGGTTCAGTACTATTATATTGGTATTATAAATCTCCGTGGCGAGGTTGTACCTGTTATGTCAGTCCGCAGAAAAATGGGCCTTGGCGAGGATGAGATTACAAACAAATCCCGTATCGTAATCCTGAAGATGGAAGATGTCGGATATGTCGGGATTCTTGTTGACGAAGTAAGAGAAGTCATAGCTTTAGGCGAGTCTGAGATAAACAGAAATACGAAGTCCAAGAAGCAGGATAACATGTTTATCAACGGAATCGGTATTCATGGTGATGACCTTGTATCTATTTTTGATATTTCCACCATCATAGATAATCCGAAGGCTTGACGATCTTAGAGAGTGATATCTATGGGCAAAATGACATTAGATCAGATTAATAAAATGTACCCGGACGTCCTTACAGAGATTGGAAATATTGGCGCCGGAAATGCTACGACAGCTATAGCAAACATGCTGAACCTGAGGATAAGCATGAGTGTTCCGCATGTAGAGCTGATGCCTGTAGAGCAGATTTGCTGTGCCATAGGAGCAGAAGACAAGGTAGTAGTTGGAATTATGCTCGGAGTCCAGCACGATATAACCGGTTCGATGATGTTTCTGATGGATCTTCCATCAGCTCATCATCTGGTCAACCGTCTTATGGGCAGGGATCCGGATTACAATGAAGATTTTGACGAGATGGATATGTCGGCGATAAAGGAGATAGGAAATATTATCGCCGGATCTTATCTATCAGCTCTTTCCGGTCTTACTAATATGACGATAACTCCATCTGTTCCTTACGTGGCTATAGATATGGCAGGTGCTATACTCTCTGTTCCAGCTATACAGTTTGGAATGGTTGGAGACAATGCACTGATGATCAAGACTGAAATGGGCGATGATCTTGACATCTCAGGATATTACATTCTTATGCCAGAGGGCGATTCATACCAGAAGATTCTGAGAGCTCTCGGGCTGCCGGTATAAGGAGACTTTCATTGGGCGAAATGATAAAGGTGGGCATGGCAGACTTAAAAGTATGTAAAGCCCCTGACAATTTAACAACGATAGGTCTTGGATCCTGTATCGGCATCGCTCTTTATGACCCAGTCACAAAGGTAACCGGTCTGGCACATATTATGCTTCCAGACAGTACATCCATCAGAAATAATTCCAATATCGCCAAGTTTGCCGATACCGGAATCAAAAAACTTCTGGACGATATGCTGAAAATGGGAGCTTCAAAATCCCGAATCCGTGCAAAGATAGCTGGAGGAGCCAAGATGTTTGATATTGGCTCTTCTACTATGAATGTCGGCGATCGCAACGCTGCGGCCAGCCGTGCTATGTTAAAACAGCTTGGAATCCCGCTGATTGCCGAAGACTGTGGAAAGAATTTCGGACGCACAGTTGAGCTTTACAGCGCAAACGGGGATTTTCTTATAAAAGCAGTAGGTAAGACGCCTTATAAGATATGAAACAAAAAGACAGAAAAGAAAAAGACGAGCAATACCACAAACCTAATACTAGGCCGATTCCAATTCTTGTCACGCTTGCGGCTGCAGGAATTTCCTGCGTCATCAGCATTTTACGACAAGCGTCTCTTAAGCACTTTGTCAGCAGTCTGCTTATCACAGTGATCATCTTTGGGATACTTGGGAGCTTGGTCCGTGTGTTTCTTGATTTGGGTTTTAAAGCCGATAAGAGTGAAGTAGACAAAAGAGCCTCTGAAGCCGAAGATGCAGAGGCAGCAGAGTCTGACGAGGCTGATGAGAAAGATCATAATGCCGGCGATCAGACACAGGAGTAGAAGATAGCTTATGGCAGTGAACTTCGATTCTTCTCTGTGGGATCAATATGCTGCTAACCCTACACCAGCACTCAGAGAAAAGCTTATTATCGAGTATTCTCCGCTGGTGAAGATCGTTGCAGGGAAGATGAGTATGTATCTTGGCAAAACCGTAGAGTACGAGGATCTCGTAAGTTATGGAATTTTTGGCCTGATAGATGCTATAGACAAATTCGACATACATAAAGATGTAAAGTTCGAGACTTATGCCTCTCTTCGTATCAAAGGGTCCATTCTTGACCAGATCAGGAAGATGGACTGGATACCGCGTACGATAAGGCAGAAGCAGAGACAACTCGACACTGCTGCCAGGGAGATAGAGGAGAGGACTGGTCACGAGGCTACAGACGAAGAGCTGGCTGAAGAGTTGGGAATGGATGAAGAAGAGTACTATTCATTTGTTTCCTCACTGAAGGTCACAAATCTTGTTTCCCTGAACGAATTCATGGATGCAGGCGGAAATGAGCCTGCTATGGATACAAAGAAGAATTCGTATTTTGAGCAGCCGGAAGAAAAGGTATCCAGAGAAGAACTGAGCAGAAAACTTAAAGATGCACTTGATCTGCTTACGGAAAAAGAAAAAAAGGTTATAGTACTCTATTACTATGAAGATCTCACTTTAAAGGAGATAAGTGAGGTAATGTCTGTTTCAGAGTCGAGGGTTTCACAGCTTCACACCAAGGCTCTCAAAAAAATGCGCAAAGTAATGGGCAGTTACATGGAATTCTTTTGAAGAAAGCAGGTTCTAATGGCAAACGCATATATACAGCTTGTCCTTAAGGATGACAAAGCTTATTCAAAATATGTCCCACCAACTGATGGGGGGTTGAAACTCGATATTTCCGAGGTCTATAATTATTTAAAAAAGCACGGCATAGAGATATATGATCTGGAAGCTGTTACAGATCAAATCTCAGAAAACAAGCCTTCCGTAGTTCTCTTGGCAAATGATTGCCATATACCTGAATTTAACGAGTCGATGAAGTTAAAGATGTCTCTCGATCACATGAAGGTTACAGCGACATTTGCGCCACCTTCATCCGGTGGCAACTTCATGGGGCTTAAGGACATTTTGGAAGTCCTGAACAAAAAAGGCATAATCTACGGTATTGATCAGGATGCCATCCTCGATTTTATTAACGACAGGCAGTATAATACCCCTTATGTTATCGCTAAGGGTGATCTACCTGTAATTGGTCACGATGCGAAGATCATCTACAATTTCAATACAAATCCTAACTTAAAGCCTAAGATGCTTCCTGATGGTTCCGTCGATTTTAAGAATTTAAATACTATTTCGATGGTAAACGGAGGAGATCTTCTGGCTACTCTTATCCCGGCCGATACCGGAAAGAATGGCAAGGATGTCTATGGCAGGGATATTCCTGTAAGGAAAGTAAAGGATGCGCAGCTTTGTTACGGCGACAACATCAGCGTTTCCGGAGATGGCAGATCTATCTATTCGGAGATTTACGGTCACGTCTTCTTAGACCATGGAAAAGTCACGGTTCAGGATGAGTACCTGGTGAAATCTGATGTAGACAATTCCACTGGAAATATTACCTACAACGGAAATGTACATATCATGGGCTCTGTCAGGACTGGTTTTACGGTCAAGGCAGATGCCGATATCATAGTAGATGGCGTAGTTGAAGGAGCTTATCTGGATGCAGGTGGACAGATTATAGTACGTGAAGGTGTTCACGGTATGAACAGGGGCTTTATAAAGTGTAAAGGAGCCTTTATTTCTTCATTTATCGAGAATGCAAGGGTCTACACCGACAACTATGTCGAAAGCGGATCCATCCTATACAGCGATGTAAACGCGAAGGGCGATATCCTTGTCATGAATAGAAAAGGCTTTATTGCCGGCTCTTCAGTCAGAGCCGGAGGCAAAGTGGAGTCTGTAACGATAGGCTCTGAGATGGGCGTTATCACAAGGATCGAGGTAGGAATCGATCCGGACAAGAAAGCCCGCTACAACCTGCTTCAGCGCCAGATCTTAGATGAGTCTAAGCAGATTGAAAAAGTCCGTCCTGTTATAGACACCTATGACAATTTTGTAAAGAGCGGCAAGAAATTAAACGATAAGAATATGGATTATCTGACTACGATTCTCCAGAAGATAGATCGTTTAAAGACTGATCTCGAAAAGCACCGTGAAGAGTTCAATTCCCTTCATCAGGAGCTGCTTATGAGCAAGCAGTCAAAAGTTATCGTTCACAGCAGGATCTACCCGGGAGTTACGATTACTATTTCCGAGCTCTCTATGACGACTACCGAAAAGCTTTCCTGTGTACAGTTCGAAAAGAAAAACGGCGAGATAGTCAAAGGACCTGCCACCGCCTGAAAGGAGACAGAATGCCTATAATACCAGTTATGTATCAGCAAACTCTTCAGAATACCCAGGCGGTATCTCAGCAGAAGGGTGCAGATGATGCCCGCCCCAATATCAACCAGCAGGTTGTATCTGACAACGTCACAAAGTCAGCCGAACAGGCTCAGCGGACTGTTGCCAAAAAGAGTGAGAGCGCAAAGGAGAGTGCATTAAATCCCGATGGAAATAACGGCGGCGCAGCACTTTCCGACCAGAGAAGAAACAAAAAAAAGAAAGAAGAAGTTACAAAAGAGGCAGATGGCAAAGTCATTAAAAAGGGAGCCTTCGTCTCTTTTGATGTAAAGGTGTAAAGATGACAGGACTTGAAATTGGTCTTTTGATCATAGGTGCAGTATTTTTTATCGGGAGCTTTTTTGTATCAGAGAAGCTCTCATCGTCTGACATGGATGAGATTAAAGGGCTTAGCGAAGATCAGGTCAAGGCACTTATCGATAAGAGCCTTAAAGAAGCTGATGAACGCGTCGATAAGGCAATTTCCGACAAAGCAGAAGAAAAGACCGAGGAGTTTACAGTAGCAGCCGACAAAGAGACAAATAACAGGATCATGTCTATCGGAGAGTACGCAGATACCGTCTTCGATTCTATGACCAAGACTCACGACGAGATTGTCTTTCTCTATCAGATGTTAAACGACAAACAGGAACAGATGACAAAGCTGACAAAGACACTCGGAGAAGCCGAGTCGCACGTCAGAGAGCTCCTTACAGAAGCTGAGAAACAGAGTTCCGCCGCCCAGAAAGCCTCATCCCAGGTCAGAGCAGTCCCAATATTAAAATCTGCTCCGGCGAAGAAGGCTGATACATCTGCTTTTCCACCTCTTCAAAAAAAGACTGTTGCGCCAAAAACACCTGAAGAGAAAAATGCAGATAAGAAAGAGGCAGAAGCCATCGCAGATCTCAAATCCCAGGAGAAAGCACCTGCGAAACCAGCAAAAGCCACAAAGGAAAAGTCAGCAGATTCCGATAAAAAGCCGGATCCTTCTGCAGATACAAAACAGACCCGTGAGAAGATCCTCTCGATGTACCATCAGGGCTATTCTCTCCTCGATATCGCTAAGGAGACCGGAAAAGGCATTGGTGAAGTTCAGCTGATTCTTCAGCTTTTCGATGAAAAAGATGGGGAGGCAGGCTCATGAAAAGAAAGTACTATATGAGGGGCTTAGGCATCGGAATCATAGCCACAAGCCTTATTATAATGCTTGGCCTTTTCTTCTCCGGCGTCCCTATGACAGATGATCAGGTAAGAGCCCGGGCCAGAGCTCTTGGAATGGTAGACTCTGAACAACAGGCTTCAGGAAATGCTTCAAGCCGCACGATAAAAGAGCTGCAGGAGCAGAAAAAGAAGACAAAGACTACGACAGATTTCAAAACAAAGTCTAAAACCACGACTACCACCGATTCCAGGGCAAAGACTAAGACAACGACCACAACTGATTCAAAAGGCAATAAGACCACTGTAACGACGAAGAAGGCCGATCCGCTTGAAACCAAAAATGACGGCAAAAATTCCTCAAATAATCCATCATCCAGGGAGAATACTGCTGGACAGCAGAAACCGGTAAAGGTCACTATAAGTGGCGGAGATGATTCGCTAAGCGTCGGAAAAAAGCTTCAGGAAGCAGGACTTGTATCCTCTGCAAAAAGTTTCAACGAATATCTCGAACATAATGGATACGATCATGTAATACACAGCGGTACATTTACTATCAAAGAAGGCAGTTCGTACCACGAGATAGCAGAAGCTATCACAAAAAAATAAGAATTCTATTGATTTTTATAATTGCCTGTAGTATAATACTACAGGCTCAGTTGAGAGACCATAGTGGTCTCTTTTATTTTGCACAGCTGTTAATGCAGAGGGTGGTGCCTTTTATGCAGAGGTTTCCGAAGCAGTTGAGACAGCTGGACGTATAACCATAGGAGGTAAGAAATGAGCGTTTTATCAATGAAACAGTTACTCGAGGCAGGTGTCCACTTTGGTCACCAGACACGCAGATGGGATCCTAGAATGGCTCCGTACATCTACACACAGAGAAACGGAATCCATATCATCGATCTTCAGAAGACTGTTGGTATGATCGACGATGCTTACAAGGCTATCTTCGATATCGTAGCACAGGGAGGAACGATCCTCTTCGTTGGTACAAAGAAGCAGGCTTCAGACACTATCGCTGAGGAAGCTACACGCTGCGGCGAGTACTATGTTAACGAGAGATGGCTTGGCGGAATGCTTACAAACTTCCGTACTATCCGTTCCAGAATTGATCGTCTTAAGAAGATCGAGAAGATGGCTGAGGATGGCACATTTGATGTCCTTCCTAAGAAGGAAGTAGCCAACCTCAAGAAAGAGCAGGAGAAACTCACCAGAAACCTTGGCGGAATCAAGGATATGGACAGAATCCCTGATGCTGTATTCGTAGTAGATCCTAAGAAGGAGGCTCTCTGCGTTAAGGAAGCTAACTCACTTGGACTTACAGTTATCGGAATCGCCGATACAAACTGCAACCCGGATGAGCTTGACTATGTCATCCCTGGAAATGACGACGCTATCCGTGCCGTAAAGCTTATCGTATCAAAGATGGCTGACGCCGTTATCGAGGCTAAGCAGGGCGAAGAAGCATCTGCCCCTGCAAATGAGGCCGCTGATGTCGAGGCAGCAGAGACTGCAGAGTAATCTGATATTTAGCTAAACGTTTTTTATATAAAGGAGATAAAATGGCTGTTACAGCAAAAATGGTAAAGGACCTTCGTGAGCAGACTGGTGCAGGAATGATGGACTGCAAGAAGGCACTTTCTGAGACTAATGGAGATATGGAAGCTGCTGTTGAGTACCTTCGTAAGAACGGCCAGGCTAAGGCTGAGAAGAAGGCTAACCGTATCGCAGCAGAGGGACTTGTTGATGTCGTAGCTGAAGGAAATACCGCAGCTATCGTTGAGGTTAACTCAGAGACAGATTTCGTTGCAAATAACGACAAGTTCAAGGCATTCGTTAAAGACGTTGCAAATACAGCTCTTAAGACTTCCGCCACAGATATCGACGGCTTCATGGCTGACAAGTGGATCGCAGATCCATCCAAGACTGTAAAGGAAGCTCAGGACGAGGAGATCGCAGTTATCGGCGAGAAGCTTTCAATCAGACGTTTCAGAAAGCTTACAGCTGACAACGGTGTTATCGTATCATACATCCATGGCGGCGGCAGAATCGGCGTTATCTTAAGCGCTGAGTGCCCGAACCCTACAGATGATGTTAAGGAAGCACTTCACAACGTAGCTATGCAGATCGCTGCTTTAAATCCTAAGTACATCAGAGATTCTGATGTAGATCAGGACTTCATCGATCACGAGACAGAGATCATCAAGGCTCAGATTGAGAACGATGAGAAGGAGTCCAAGAAGCCTGAGAAGGTTAAGAATGGCATCGTTAAGGGCCGTCTGAACAAAGAGCTCAAGGAAGTATGCCTGATGGATCAGGTTTACGTCAAGGCTGAGGACGGAAAGCAGTCAGTTGCCAAGTACCTGGATCAGGTAGCTAAGGCTGCCGGAACAGACCTCAAGATCAAGGAATTCGTTCGTTTTGAGACAGGCGAAGGACTTGAGAAGAGAAATGAGAACTTTGCTGAAGAAGTAGCAAAGCAGATGCAGTAATCAATTGATTTTTAAGGGCACTGATATTACAAGTACAGTAGTATCAGTGCCTGTTTTTTTATAATGATGAACGAAACTGATAACGCAGACCAGATAAGGGAGCGTAGAAATAAAGTTGGTCGTGTCCACCGCATGAAAAAATTTCTGACCAGTTTTCTGATATTCTGGGTTCTTTTTTCTATAGCAGCTATAATTTTCCTGGGAATTTTTTCAATTCATTTATATTCGGAAGTTAAGGACTTAAACGAGACTGTCCGCACACTGATGGAAAAGGACGCTTCATCGGCAAATACCCGGAAGTCATCCAGGGCGCTCACTAAGACAAAGGATACAGCGATAAAGACTAATGACGTAAAGACCGATGTCGAAAACCTGGCCGATGAATCCGATGTCAGGAAAGTCTATCTGACATTCGACGACGGTCCGAGCGTAAACACTGACAAAATTCTCAATATCCTGGATGATTACAATGTTAAAGCCACTTTTTTTGTAAACGGGAGAACAGACGCCCACTCTGTCGCAATGTACAAACGGATAGTAAAAGAAGGACATACCATAGGGATGCATTCCTACACCCACGACTACGGTCAGGTGTATGCATCTCTTTCTTCTTTTAAGGACGATTTTTTCAGAATTCAGAAACTGATCTATAAATATACCGGTGTAAAGAGCAATCTCTACCGCTTTCCGGGAGGCAGTTCAAATACAGTTTCCAGGGCAGACATGTCGGACCTGATCCGCTTTCTTGACAAAGAACACGTGCGATATTTTGACTGGAATGTATCTAGTGAAGATGCTTCATCAAAAAAGAAGACTTCTGATGAAATTATTGAAAATATCATGAGGGATGTGGTAAAATATAGAACGTCGGTTGTTCTGATGCATGATGCCGCTGCGAAAGACTCCACAGTTGAGGCTCTTCCGAAGCTTATCCAGAAGATTCAGGGCGAGGGGGATATTATCCTGCCGATAGATGATAATACAAGGCTGATCCAGCATGTCAGTCTTTCCACCAAATAAAGTTTATGGAGGTAAGTAAATGAGTTTCTTTAAGGATTTTAAAGATGATTTCTCAGATGCAGTGGATGAGATGTCAGATAACAAGACAGATGCGAAGACGTCATCTGCAGGTCCGATCGATGATTCGAACATCGATGTTAATTCCGAGCTGTCAAAGCTCGACGGCCTTTTGGAGAAGGTTTCCAAGAAGGTCGATGCACCTCAGAGTAAACCGGCCGGAGATTCTCATCAGGTTACACCTGCTGAGCTTTTAAATGGTGGCGCAGACAGTTCTGAAAAGAAGGCTTCTGCAGTAAACAAGACCGAAAACATCACACCGCAGGCAGTTTCTCCACAGCCTGCCAAAGCACCAGTACCTCAGACAGTCAAACCAGCAACAGAATCAAAGGAAGTAAACAGAACTATGGATTACCAGACACCAGCAGCAGACAATCTTGACACTTTAAATACCCGCCCGGCAGCATCAGATGAGAACGCAGTCATCACTGCAGGCATGACTATCACAGGTGATCTCGACTCTACAGGATCTATAAGTGTAGAAGGTACTATTAATGGTAATGTCAGATGCAACGGAAAGCTTACCGTTACAGGAGCTATCAATGGAAATTCACAGACATCCGAATTCATGGCAGATCAGGCCCGCATTCAGGGTGAAGTCGTTTCAGATGGCACTGTAAATGTTGGTGCAGGCTCAGTTATCATCGGAAATGTCAGTGCTTCTTCAGCTGTTATCGCAGGAGCTGTTAAGGGCGATATCGATGTTCAGGGACCTGTAGTTATCGATACTTCAGCCGTAGTCATGGGCAACATCAAGTCCAAGAGCGTTCAGATCAACAATGGCGCTATCATCGAGGGCTTCTGCTCACAGGCTTATGCAGATGTCGATGTCAATGCCGTATTTGGCGGTGAGGAAGCTCAGCAATGAAGAGAATTTTATTAAAGCTCTCAGGTGAGGCCCTCTCAGGCAGCAAGGGCTTCGGTTTTGACGAATCAAATGCCGCTTCAGTAGCTGCCCAGATTAAGAAAGTCGCAGATACCGGCATTCAGATTGGTATAGTTATTGGTGGCGGTAATTTCTGGAGAGGCCGTACTTCAGGTGATATGGGTCGCTCCCAGGCTGACCAGATCGGGATGCTCGCCACGATAATGAACTGCATCTATATGTCGGAGGCAGTAAGGCACACAGGTCTTATGACAAATGTGCTGACGCCGTTCGAGTGTGGTTCATTTACCAAGCTCTATTCGAAGGACAGGGCAGAGAAGTATTTAAATGCCGGTCACGTCGTATTTTTCGCAGGAGGCACTGGTCATCCGTATTTTTCAACTGATACGGCCACAGCATTGAGAGCCATTGAGATCGGCGCAGACATGATCCTTCTTGCCAAGGCAGTTGACGGCATTTACGATTCGGATCCTAAGACGAATCCTGATGCCAGAAGATACGATACGATCTCTATTGACGATGTCATCGCACAGAAGCTCGGAGTCATGGACCTTACCGCTTCTATCATGTGCATGGAGAACAAGATGCCGATGCGTGTCTTTGCACTCGATGAGAAGGACAGCATATTAAAGGCTGTCAGTGGAGACTTTAACGGAACCACAGTTACAGTATAAGGGAAAAAATATGGACAAGAGATTAAACGAATTCAAGGATAAGATGCAGAAATCCTACGATTCACTTATGAAGGATTATGCAGCTATCCGTGCCGGAAGAGCGAACCCGCACATCTTAGACAAGCTCACGGTGGATTACTACGGAGCTCCTACCCCTATTCAGCAGGTAGCGAATGTTACAGTTCCTGAAGCCAGGATGATTCAGATCACACCATGGGAGCCAAAGCTCGTAAAGGAAGTTGAGAAGGCTATAATGATGTCAGATATCGGCATCAATCCTACGAATGATGGCAAGAATATCCGCCTGGTCTTCCCTGACCTTACCGAGGAGCGCCGTAAGGAGCTCGCCAAAGAGGTCAAGAAGATGGGTGAGAATGGCAAGGTTGCCGTAAGGAACGTCCGCCGCGATGCGAACGACTTTGTCAAGAAGCTCAGCAAGGAAGAGGATGTCTCGGAGGACGAGACAAAGGATCTGCAGGATCAGATTCAGAAGCTCACTGATGAGTACGTTGCTAAGGTCGACTCAGCCATTGAGAATAAGACCAAAGAGATAATGACAGTATAAAAATATTACAGAGGGGACTGAAAAGTCCCCATTTTTTATTAAAGGTGGATTTTTATGGAAGAAGAACTTCTGCCGGTCCCAAAACACGTTGCGATCATTCTCGATGGCAACGGCAGATGGGCCAAAGCCAAGGGAATGCCGCGTACTTACGGGCATATACAGGGAGCCAAGAGAGTCGAACCGATAACTAAAGCCGCAAATGAGCTGGGCATTAAGTATCTGTCTCTCTATGCGTTTTCTACAGAGAACTGGAACCGTCCAAAGGATGAGGTTTCAACTCTGATGAAGCTTCTCGCAAAATATATGAAAATATGCCAGAAGCTTTGTCTTCAGGAGGGCATGAGAGCCCGCATAATCGGCGACAAATCCGGGCTTCCTGCTGACCTTTTAAAAGAGGCCACTGAGCTCGAAAATGCCACTGCCGAAAACACCGGAATGTGTCTGTGCATCTGTATCAACTACGGAAGCCGTGACGAGATGCTCCGCGCCATGAGAAAAATGTACGCAGATGTCAAGGATCCTGACGAAATTACTGAGGAGACGTTCAGCAGATATCTCGACACAGCTGATATTCCAGACCCTGACCTTCTCATCAGAACGAGTGGAGAGCAGAGGATTTCTAACTTCCTCTTATGGCAGCTTGCCTACACCGAGCTCTACTTTACCCCGGTGGACTGGCCTGATTTTACAGAGGAAGAGTTAAAGAAGGCTGTGGACAGCTACAGACATAGAAATCGCAGATACGGAAAGGTTTGATTATGTTTAAAACCAGATTAATAAGCAGCATCGTGCTGGTAGCTTTGGCGCTTGCTTTTATCATTCCAGGAGGTCCAGTTCTTCTTGTTTCTACCTGCATTATTTCATTGATCGGCCTCTTTGAATTTTACAGGGCAGTAGGGCTCGAAAAGGAACCGGCAGCCTGGTCAGGGTATATTTTCACACTGGCCTGGTATTTTGCAAGGTATTTCTGGAGATTTAGCTCACTGATGCTCATAGTGTTTCTGCTTGTAGCCATCCTGTTTTTCTATGTATTGACTTATCCGAGGTACGAGATACGACAGGCGGCGGAGCTTTTCTTCGGGCCTCTCTATGTTTCTGTAATGCTTTCGTATATTTTTACTACACGTGAGTACACACATGGAAAGTACCTTGTATGGCTTATCTTCCTTACATCCTGGGGATGCGACACCTGCGCATACTGCGTCGGAAGACTCTGCGGCAGGCATCACATGTCGCCGGTCCTTTCCCCGAAAAAGACAGTTGAAGGAGCGGTAGGCGGAGTTGTCGGAGCATTTCTTTTAAACCTGCTCTACCTTATGATTTTTAGAAGTAAGCTTATTTACATGAGCACCGGAGACATTGTACTCCTTTCTCTCCTTTCGATGGTTGGAGCACTTATCTCTATGATAGGAGACCTCGCAGCCTCTGCAATAAAGAGAAATGTCGGCATAAAAGACTACGGAAAGCTGATTCCAGGACACGGCGGTATCTTAGACCGATTCGATTCAGTGCTTATCACATCCCCAATCATCTTTTATCTTGTGACATTTATTTTAGGATGATCTTATGAAAAAATTAGCAATAATAGGTTCTACAGGTTCTATCGGAACCCAGACTCTTGAAGTTATCGACCAGATGAGCGACGTAGAAGTCTCTTCACTAGCCTGCGGCAGGAATATAAAGCTCCTTTTAGAGCAGGCCAGAAAGTACATGCCTCATCTGATCTCGTGCGCCGGAAAAGAGGACGCAGATATTTTAAAAGAAGATTTAAAGGATCTTCCGATAGAAGTTCTCTGGGGCGATGAAGGCCTTAATGCAGTAGCAGAGGATTCTGCGGCAGACATGGTCTTAAACGCCATAGTCGGTATGAAGGGAATCATTCCTACGATAAAGGCCATTGAGAAAAAGAAGACTATAGCTCTCGCGAACAAGGAGACTCTCGTGGCCGCAGGCCACATCATTATGCCGCTTGCCAAAAAGAACGGTGTTAAGATCCTCCCGGTAGACTCCGAGCATTCGGCCATATTCCAGAGCTTAAGAGGAAACGAGAGTGAAAATATAAAGCGCATCCTCCTTACAGCTTCCGGTGGTCCTTTCCGTGGAAAGACTTACGAGGAGCTTGAGCAGGTGACACTTGAAGATGCCCTTAAGAATCCAAACTGGTCCATGGGCAGAAAAGTCACAATAGACTCTGCCAGCATGGTAAATAAAGGACTTGAAGTCATGGAAGCACACTGGCTTTTCGGCGTTCCGGTAAACCGCATCCAGGTCCTCGTGCATCCTGAAAGCATCCTGCATTCAGCCGTAGAATACGACGATGGGGCAGTAATTGGACAGATGGGCGTCCCGGACATGAAGATTCCTATTCACTATGCGCTTACCTATCCGAACCGCGGAGAGCTTACTGTAAAGCCGCTCGATCTCTTCGAGGTACAGACACTGCATTTTTACCATCCTGATATGGAGACGTTCTTCGGACTGCAGCTCGCATTCGATGCTTCCCTCGCCGGAGGCAATATGCCATGTGTATTCAATGCCGCAAACGAAGAGGCAGACGCAGCATTTTTTAATAAAAAGATCCGCTTCGTGCAGATTCCGCAGATCATACAGAAAGCTATGGAAGAGGCCGACTTTGAAGAGGATCCGTCGGTTGAGGATATATTAGAGACAGAGCGCGACGTAAGGGAGATAGTGAGGAAACTGATTTGCACATTATAATAGCCATACTCATTTTCGGCTTTATCATCATATTTCATGAGCTCGGCCATTTTTCTGTTGCGAAAGCATGTGGCGTAAGGGTAAATGAATTTACTGTCGGATTCGGACCAAAGCTCTTCTCATTCGGGAAGGGTGAGACGAAGTACAGTCTGAGGCTCCTGCCTTTTGGCGGAGCCTGCGTCATGGAGGGAGAGGATTCCGACAGCGAGGATGACAGGGCCTTTAATAAAAAGCCGCTCTGGCAGAGATTTTTGATCGTATTCGCGGGACCTCTGTTTAACTTCATCCTGGCTTTTCTCCTGTCTCTTATTATGATTGGTTCAGCCGGGTACTACGCACCGAATGTAGGCGGGGTCACAAAGGACTATCCGGCAGAACAGGCCGGGATTAAGGCAGGAGATACGATCGTCTCTATTGACGGTTACCCGATACATTTTTATAACGAGATCAGCGTTTATACTTTTTTTCACAAAAAAAGCAGCTATAATGTAAAGTACAGACACGGTGGCGTCTTAAAAAAATCGGCGATAACGCCGAAGTACGACAAGAAGCTTAAGCGGAGTCTTATCGGTATTGTCGGTTCTCCTGAAATGACTCATCCGGGCTTTTTGGGAACTATCCAGTACGGATTTTACGAGATCAAGTATCAGATCTACGTGGTATTTCAAAGCTTAAAGGAGCTCGTTCTAGGGCATCTTACAATAAACGATATGTCAGGTCCTGTCGGTATCGTAAAGACTATCGGAGATACCTACAAGGAGTCTGTTGCAGATGGCATCTACTATGTCGTAATGAACATGATAAATATCACGATCCTCTTGTCTGCAAACCTTGGAGTTATGAATCTTCTGCCTTTCCCGGCGCTCGACGGAGGGCGGCTCCTTATATTTATCATCGAAGGAATCACCCGGAAAAAGATTCCAGAGAAGGTAGAAGCATATATTAACGCGGTTGGATTCGTTATTCTTATGGTACTTATGGTTCTTATCATGGGAAACGACATCAGAAGGATTATCACAAGACAATTATGAAGACAAAAGTAGTTCACATTGGAGACAGGGTTATCGGAGGCGGTAATCCTGTTCTTATTCAGTCAATGACAAATACCAGGACAGAGGATGTGTCCGCCACAGTCGCACAGATAAAGAGCTTAGAGGCTGCCGGCTGCGACATAATCCGCTGTACAGCTCCGACAATGGAGGCTGCCAGGGCTATTAAGGAGATCAAGAAGCAGATTCACATTCCGCTTGTGGCAGACATCCACTTCGATTACAGACTTGCGATCGCCTCGATTGAAAACGGTGCCGACAAGATCCGTATCAACCCTGGAAATATCGGAAGCCGGGACCGCGTAAAGGCAGTAGTAGATTGTGCTAAAGATCGCAACATCCCGATCAGAGTCGGTGTAAATTCCGGCTCACTTGAAAAAGATCTTCTCGAAAAATACGGTGGTGTTACTGCCGAGGCCTTAGTTGAGAGCGCCTTAAAAGAGGCAGCAATAATAGAGGACCTTGGATATGACAACCTTGTCATTTCAATAAAGTCATCCGACGTCCTTATGGCTGTAAAGGCTCATGAACTTCTCAGCACAAAGACAGACCATCCGCTCCACGTCGGTATTACCGAGGCCGGAACTCTTAAAAGAGGTCTTATAAAGTCATCTGTCGGGCTTGGACTTATCTTAAGTCAGGGAATCGGTGATACTATAAGAGTTTCTCTTACCGCAGACCCTGTGGAAGAGGTCTATGCAGCCAGAGAAATTTTAAAGACTCTGGGGCTAAGGAAAGGCGGTGTTGAGATCGTCTCCTGTCCGACCTGCGGCAGAACGCAGATAGACCTTATCGGACTGGCTGAAAAGGTCGAAAATATTGTGCACGATTACGACGACCTCGATGTCAAAGTCGCTGTTATGGGCTGCGTTGTAAACGGCCCCGGAGAGGCGAAGGAAGCTGATATCGGAATAGCCGGTGGCGACGGAGTCGGCCTTCTAATAAAGCACGGCGAGATCGTAAAGAAACTGCCTGAAAATGAACTTCTTTCTGCCCTTCGCAGTGAGCTCGATCAGATGAGAGCAGAGAAAAACAAATAAATCCAGCGGATTTCGATAGAGGATTTTTGATGGAAAGAAAATTCTTTGATGTATTTGGAAAACTTAAAGATCAGGATAAGACCGGTTTTGTACTGCAGAACTGCGAGATTGAGAGACTTTCGACTAACAGGGACAAGTCTGTCCTCCGTGTCTATCTGAAATCCGATACCATAATCCCAAAGCGCGCGATCTGGAAGCTGGAAGACAGGATACAAGCCCAGTATTTCAGTGGAAAGGGCACGAGGGTAAGAATCTTCGAATCTTTTAACCTGCCGGATACATATTCTGCTGAAGACCTCTACCATTCGTACAGAGACAGCATTTTGGAGGAAATTCACAAGGCTTCTCCGGTCCTCTTTCAGATTTTAGAGAGAAGCAAATTCCGTTTCGAGGACAATAAACTCATCGTATCTCTCGAGGATACGAGCATCTGCCACAAGAAGGACTCAGAGCTCGTCTCGGTTCTCGATAAGATTTTTAACGAGAGGCTTGGCCTTGATCTCGTAATCGATACTGAATACGTGCCGGCAGAGGACCACCAGAACGACAGCGCCAAAAAGGACGCCCTGATTCATAAAAAAATTGCCGATATTGTGGCAAATGTAGAAAAAGCAGATAATAAAGGTAAAGAAGCCGCTGAAGCAGAAAAAGAGGCACCTCTTCCAGCCGAAAATCCATACGACAAGCCTTCAGACGATACGCCTGACAAAAATGAAAAGAAGCCGTTTGAGAAGAAGGTATATCTCACGAAATCGAAGAATCCCGATACGATCTACGGCAGAGATTTCGATGAAAACAGCATCGATATCAAGGATATCACGACCGAAATGGGTGAAGTGATAATCCACGGTCAGGTACGCTGTACAGAGGATCGGGAGTTAAGAAACGGAAAAGTCCTCTTTATAATTACTATTACAGATTTTACTGACACGATAAGGGCCAAGCTCTTCCTTCAGAAAGAGCAGGCTTCACTGATCAAAGAAAAGGTCAGGGCCGGAGCCTTTATAAAGATAAAGGGCGATGCATCAGAGGACTCATTTGACCACGAGATATCGATCGGGCGCATCCGGGGCATCATGCAGATAAACGACTTTCGTATCAAGCGCATGGACAATGCGATAGAGAAGAGAGTCGAACTTCACTGTCACACAAAGATGAGTGATATGGACGGCGTAAGCGACGTCTCAGATATCATTAAGCAGGCCGCAAAGTGGGGCCACAAGGCCATCGCCATTACAGATCACGGCGTAGTCCAGGCATTCCCAGATGCAGCTTCAGCTGCATCCGGCTTAAAAGACTTCAAAGTCATCTACGGCTGCGAGATTTATCTCGTAGACGACACGAAGACCATCGCGACAAATGTAAAGGATCAGACATTAGACGACGAATATGTCGTATTCGATATAGAGACCACCGGACTAAACGCCGACAAGTGCGAGATCATTGAAATCGGCGCTGTAAAAGTAAAAGACGGCGAGATCTTAGACCGTTTCAGTGAATTTGTAAATCCGCATATTCCTATACCATTCAGGATCACTGAGCTTACGAGCATCACTGATTCCGATGTCGCAGACGCTCCTGGGATTGATGTAATCCTTCCAAAATTCAAAGAGTTTATCGGAGATGCTGTCCTTGTAGCCCACAACGCGGATTTCGATACCGGCTTCATTCACAACAAGGCGAAGAAGCTCGGAATTGACTGGGATTTTACATATTGCGATACGATGCCGATGGCAAGGTATCTGATCCCCGGCATTGGAAAGCTGACACTCGACAACGTCGCTAAGGCTCTTGACGTTCCACTCGGACATCACCACAGGGCAGTAGACGACGCAGAGTGTACTGCACTTATTTTTATAGAACTTGCAAAGAAGCTCAAGGCGAAAAATATAAATACTCTGTCCGAGTTAAACGAGCAGGGAAAAATGAGCCCGGAGGCCATAATGAAATCTAAGCCTCACCACTGCATAGTTTTAGCCAAAAACGATGTAGGCCGCATCAACCTCTACAGACTCGTTTCGATCTCGCATCTGAAGTACTACCGCAGATACCCGAGAGTCCCGAAGAGCGAAGTCTTAAAGCACCGGGAGGGGCTTATCATCGGAAGCGCCTGCGAAGCGGGAGAGCTCTATCAGGCAGTTCTCCTCGGGCGAAGCGACGCAGAGCTTGCAAGGATAGTAAATTTCTACGACTATCTCGAAATCCAGCCGAACGGAAATAACATGTTCCTGCTTTCGGATGAAAAGAGCGGTATCACCGACGAAGAGGGCTTAAACGACATTAACAGAAAAATTGTCTCCCTCGGCGAAGAGTTCAATAAGCCTGTCTGTGCCACCTGCGATGTCCATTTTTTAAACCCTGAGGACGAGGTCTACAGACGTATAATCCAGGCTGAAAAGGAGATGAAGGGCGCGGACCACCAGCCGCCTCTTTATCTTCACACTACAGATGAGATGCTTTCAGAGTTCTCCTACTTAGGTGATAAAAAAGCTCATGAGGTAGTAATAGATAACCCGAATATGATAGCCGACATGGTAGACATTATTAAGCCGACCAGGCCTGACAAGTGTCCTCCTGTAATTCCGGATTCCGACGAGATGCTAAGGAAGATCTGCTATACAAGGGCTCACGAAATGTATGGCGACGATCTTCCAAAGCAGGTTTCCGCAAGACTTGAGCGTGAGCTCAATTCGATCATTTCAAACGGTTACGCCGTAATGTATATCATCGCGCAGAAGCTGGTATGGAAGTCGGTAGAGGACGGTTACCTCGTTGGAAGCCGTGGTTCAGTCGGCTCTTCATTCGTAGCCACTATGGCAGGTATCACAGAGGTAAATCCGCTTCCACCTCACTATCTGTGCCCGAAGTGCCACTATGTGGACTTCGATTCACCGGAAGTAAAGGCATTTGCAGGAAACTCCGGCTGCGATATGCCGGATAAAGTCTGCCCGGTCTGCGGACACGAGCTTACGAAACAGGGGTTTGATATCCCGTTTGAAACTTTCCTTGGATTTAAAGGCAACAAGGAGCCTGATATAGACCTTAACTTCTCAGGCGACTACCAGTCTAAGGCACACGCCTACACAGCCGTAATTTTCGGAGACGGGCAGACATTTAAGGCAGGGACTATCGGAACACTGGCTGACAAGACCGCATATGGCTACATCATGCACTATTGCGACGAGCATGGTATTTCAAAGAGGCACTGCGAGATCGACCGTATAGTCGAAGGCTGCACCGGAGTCAGAAGGACTACAGGACAGCATCCGGGCGGAATCGTAGTACTGCCAGTCGGAGAGGAGATCGATACCTTCACGCCGGTACAGCACCCGGCAAACGATATGACGAGCGATATCGTAACGACTCACTTCGATTACCACAAGATCGATTCAAACCTCCTTAAACTCGATATCTTAGGACACGATGATCCTACGATGATAAGAATGCTTGAGGATCTGACAGGGCTCGATGCGACAAAGATACCGCTCGACGATAAATCCGTCATGAGTCTCTTTAAAGATACCTCGGCTCTTAAGGTAAAGCCTGAGCAGCTATGGAAGAACACAGAGCTTGGAACTCTTGGAATCCCTGAGTTCGGTACGGATTTTGCGATGGAGATGCTCAAAGAGGCAAAGCCTCAGATGTTTTCAGACCTGATCAGGATCTCCGGCCTCTCACACGGTACCGACGTATGGCTGGGAAACGCACAGGAGCTTATCAAGAGCGGCACGGCTACTCTTTCGACCTGTATCTGCTGCCGTGACGATATAATGATCTACCTTATAAACAAAGGACTAGACCCGGAGGAGAGCTTTACTATAATGGAGCGTGTCCGTAAGGGAAAGGTCGCCAAAGGTGCTGTCCCACAGTGGCCGGAATGGGTCAAAGACATGAAGGATCACGGCGTTCCGGACTGGTACAAATCCTCCTGCGAGAAGATCAAGTACATGTTCCCGAAGGCCCACGCAGCCGCCTATGTCATGATGGCATGGAGGATCGCTTATTTCAAGGTGTTCTATCCTCTGGCCTACTATGCAGCATTTTTCTCGATCAGAGCCACAGACTTCTCCTACGAGAAAATGTGTATGGGCGAGGAGACCTTAAAGCACTACCTGCAGGAAATAGAGGACAAGGAAAAGAGCGGCGAAAAGCTGACCGCAAAGGACAAGGGAAGCTACAGGGATATGCGTATCGTTCAGGAGATGTACGCGAGAGGCTTCGAATTTCTGCCTATTGATCTCTACAAGTCCGATGCAAGGTATTTCCAGATAATCGACGGTAAGCTGCTTCCTCCATTCTCATCGATCGACGGGATGGGCGATACAGCCGCTGAATCGCTGGCAATAGCCGCTTCCCAGCAGGAATTTTTGTCAATGGACGATATGAGGGAGCGCGGCAAGGTTTCGCAGACTATCTGTGAGACTATGAAGCGCCTCGGCCTTCTAAAAGACCTGCCGGAGAGCAACCAGCTTTCGATCTTCGATTTTATGTAAAGGGTATATATGGACCATATTTACGAAGAAATGGGTTTTGCCAAAATAGACACTGACAGAAAGCGCCGGACAGGTTTTCCGGAAGTTGTTTTCTGTCAGGGAAAAAATGACGAATTTCTCGTATCAATCTATAAAAAATTAGTCGAAAAAGATGGAGAGGCGTTCGGGACCAGAGCCAGTAAGCATCAGTATGAAGTTTTAAAAAAAGCCCTGCCAGATGCCGAGTACGATCCAGTCAGCAGGATTCTTAAAGTCCCACCGCAGACCCTTCCAGAAAAGGAAGGCCTTATCGCCGTCTGCACCGCAGGTACGGCCGATATCTCTGTCGCAGAGGAGGCCGCCCAGACAGCGGAGTACTTTGGAAGCAATGTCGAGAGGATCTTCGATGTCGGAGTAAGCGGAATCCACAGGCTCTTATCAAAGACAGATGCTATAGAGCTGGCCAACTGCGTCATCTGTGTTGCCGGAATGGAGGGCGCTCTCGCGAGCGTAATCGGAGGCCTTGTATCTAATCCTGTTATAGCTGTTCCAACTTCAGTAGGCTACGGCGCCAGTTTCCACGGGCTTTCGGCACTCCTTACGATGATCAACAGCTGTGCGAACGGCATTTCAGTCGTAAATATCGACAACGGATACGGCGCCGGTTACATTGCGACTCAGATAAACAGGCTTGCAGTGAGGGGAAACGAGAATCAGAAAAAATAAGACAGATGCATCTGCTATAAGGAGGTTCTATGGCTTCAGACGATTTAAGAGCAAGATATAAAAAAATCCGCGACAATATTCCAGCCGAAGAGAGGCAGAAATACTCCGAAGAGATAGTTAATGCAATTTTAAATAATTGGGACTTTCTCTTCGCCGCCTACGATAAATTTCTCATGTACTATCCACTCGGAAGCGAGGTGGATCTGCTGTCTCTGGCAGGGTTTATCCTGATGAAGAAAAAAAGCCTCTATTTTCCTGTGACAGAGGGAGATAATATTAAATTTTACAAGGTAAATGACTTAAATTCCTTTAAAGAGGGAACTTTTCATGTCATGGAGCCGACCGACAGAACAGAAGAGTACACCGGTGGAAAGGCCGTCTCATTTACACCGGGCCTGATCTTTGACAAGATAAGAAACCGCATTGGATACGGTAAGGGGTACTACGACAGGTTCTTTAAAAAATATCCGGATGTGATGCGGATCGGAGTATGCTATTCAGAGTGCATGGCTGACAAAGTTCCGACACACGACGGAGACATCCCAATGCTTCTTATTTTCAGCGAAAAGGGACTGTTCCTATGATTCTTATCATTTCCGGCAGGTATCAGGGAGAGAGAGAATTCGCGGAGAGTCAGTTCCCAGGAAAGAGTATTCTTCCCCAAAATGTCAGTGAGATAGCAGATCAATTTCTAAAAAAACAGTTCAAATCAAATACTCAGGAAGACAAATCATGTATCGATTCATCTGATGACCAGCTTTTTACTCATATCAATTCTTGTGAAAATGCTACTAAAACAGATATAGATACCGCAGCGGAGGAACTGTCTTCTCAAATCCTGTCAGAGAAAAATGATATAATCCTATGCCATATAGTTGGCTGCGGAGTAGTGCCCATTGATGAAAGACAGCGTTTTTGGGCGGAGCTTGTCGGCCGCACTTCCTGCCTTCTCGCAAAAGAGGCCGAAGAGATCTGGGTAGTCCGCGCCGGAATCGGGAGCAGGATCAAATAAGAACTGTCCACTCGGAAACATTAAGCTGGTTAATGGTAAACCGGTCTGGGGCAAAGACTGCACTCAGTGTAATGCCTGCATCGGCGGCTGTCCAGTCGGCGCAATCGAGTATGGCAAAAAGAGCATCGGAAAAACAAAGTATTATCTGGAAAAATAAACGTTTCCGACAAACCAGAAATCATATCCACCCCAGGTGCCTGGCACCTGGGGTTCAGGAAACAGTTTAATTTAAGCTGATTGGCTAAATTTGGAGAAATAGGACATGAAGGGATCAGAAGCACAATTATTGGGATTCATGGAGGGCGCGAATAACCGATACATCATTCCCGTTTATCAAAGGAAATACGACTGGAAAATTGATAACTGCCGCCAGCTGTATGAGGACTTGAAGAAAGTCTCACGAGATGGCAGAAGCAGCCACTTTTTTGGAAGTATTGTTTCACAGGTCGTTCCGGATGGCAGCAAGATTGAGTTCCACATAATAGATGGCCAGCAGCGTTTGACAACGGTCACGCTACTGTTACTTGCCATCTGTAACATGGTAAAAGCCGGCAGGGTGAAATCAGACGAAGAAGCTCTTGATGATCAGATTCTGGAGCGCTTTATCATTGCAAAGTGGGCTAAGGGAGACGACCGCATTAAACTGCGTCCGGTAAAAAATGACAGGAGTGCTCTGGAGAAACTTGTCGCCGGTGATCCAGTGGAATTTGAGCCTGCCTCAAATATGACAATCAACTATCGCTTTTTCTGTGATCAGCTTCTGAAAGAAGAAATATCTGTAGATGCTCTGTATGAAGCAATCGGAAAACTTCAGATTATAAGCATTACACTGGATGGTGATGACAAGGCACAGCTGATTTTTGAAAGTCTAAATTCCACTGGGTTGGCGCTTACAGAGGGCGACAAGATCCGAAATTATATTCTGATGGGGCTGGATCCTAAAAAACAAGATGAGATCTACGACAAATACTGGACGAAGATCGAGGAATGCACTGGAAACGACGTCAGTGCCTTCGTTCGTGACTATCTCAGTATCAAGCAGCAGGTGACGCCGACCATCAGCAATGTTTATCAATCATTCAAAAAGTATGTGGAGACCGAATGTATTCCCCTAAGTTCCCTTTTAGATGATATGCGTAAATATGCACGTATCTATAAGAAGCTAATGACGGGTAAGAGCGGTCTGAACAGCCAAGAACTGGACGACTGCATGTATCGGCTTAATCGGCTGGAAATTACTGTCACGGAGCCATTTTTTATGGAAATTCTCCGCCTGAACCAAGACGGTGAAAAGCTGTCGGTAGACGATCTGACGCAGATCTTCCTAATTACAGAAAATTATCTTTTCCGCAGAAACATCTGTGACGTGCCGACTAATGCATTAAATAAGATTTTTCTGAATCTTAATCGTGAGGTTATCCGGTACGACAATACTACAAATGATTATGTTCATAAATTCATTTATGCACTTCTTTCAAAGAAGGAGAGCGGTCGCTTCCCGGATGACGATGAATTTTCACAGGCTTTAGCAACCAAAGCAGTCTATCAGATGCGTGGCAAGTACAAAGCGTATCTGTTTGAACGATTTGAAAATTATGGAACTTTAGAGGCAAAGGACGTTTATACGCTGCTAGATAACGGCACTTATTCTATTGAGCATATTATGCCGCAGCATTTGACTCCGGCATGGATTCAGGAACTGGGGCCAGAGGCAGAAGAAATACATGCCACATGGCTTCATCGTCTTGGAAATCTAACGCTAACTGCTTATAACTCAAATATGAGTAATGCCACTTTTCAAGAGAAAAGAGATACCGAGCTCGGATATAAAAAGAGTGGGTTGCGCATGAATCAGCGCATTGCGACGATGGATCACTGGGGACCTGAAGAAATGCAGGAACGTAGTGATGGAATGGTGGATACTGCTACCAATAAGATATGGGTAATGCCGTCTACGACTTTTGTGCCGGTTGAAAAGGAATTTGATTCATGTGCACTTGATGATGAGGATTTTGATCTTAAAGGAAGAGACATCATTAAATACAGCTATCAGAATTCTGAAACACCTGTGTCCAGCTGGGCAGACATGTTCGAGCATGTAATAAAGTATCTGCATGCCGAAGATAAATCCATACTTTCGACACTCGCATACAGTACTAGCAGTGAAACAGAACTAAGCGGTTATTTCAGCAGCACCCCTGAAGAATTGCGTGTTCCATTAAAAATTGATGACGATGTCTATGTTGAGAAGAATACCAGCACGGCATTAAAAATATCTATTCTGCGAAGGATATTTGTCCTTTTTCATGCTGATCCGATGGATCTCGTATTCTATCTACGTGATTCGGAACAGGATAAGGCTGCCGACCAGAATCGCTTCGATCTCAGAAGAAGATATTGGACTTATGCGCTTCCAATCATACAGGAAGCAAATCGTGGAAATGGAAGCTTCAGGAATTGCAGTCCGAGTACGTCAAATACGATGAATGGTTATTTTGGGATCGGAGGATTTTGCGTCAGCTGTGCAGCCAATAGGGATGGCGCAAGAATTGACTTCTACCTTGGAAAAGGTAACACGGATGAAAACAAGAAGGCATTTGACTATTTGAAATCTCGTCAAGATGAAATCGAAGATGGAATCGGAGATGTGCTCTCTTGGAACAGGGCAGATGATTATAAGGCTTCGTGGATCTCATATTCGCTCAAGGATGTAAGTATAGCAAACGAGGCAGACTGGCCACGCATGGCAAAATTCATGGCCGAGTGGAGTAAGAAATACCTTGATGTAATTCTTCCGATTCTGGAAGAACGCTATGGCGGATATGATCCTGACGATCAGAAGAAGCAGACAATTTTTGATATGGCTACTAAATGGGTGCAGGCTAAAGCGGATGAAGGTCTGCTGGAGGCTGACTTCAAGCACAGCAGTCGAAGCGCTATTCGATTCAAAACGCAACAGATGTCAGTACTTTTTCCTGATACGGAGCAGATTAGCGACTGGGGTACACGGAACCACTATTTCTTTGAAATCCAGAATAAAACCGGGCACTCTGCGTATATTCAGATGTGCCTGAATTCCAAAAATCTGACCGCTGATGAGAAAGCCTTTTATGAGCGTGCTATCGAATGCTCTAATTCAAGAACTTCTGTCAATGGATGGGTTTGGAGGACTATCTTCCGCTCCGAGACTGTAGATTTTGAAGAAAATCTGTCAGAACAGGATGTCGCCGAAAAGCTTGATACTGCATTTGAAGACATCATTCAGAAGCAGGATGAGTTCCTGAAAAGAATGAAACTGTCAGATGATCTCCTACAGCAGATTAAAGCAATTAAGAACTGAGCGTGAATGAAATGAAACACAAGGTGAAAGTCGAGGTTCCGATTGAAAAACGTGGACTTCTAGGAATAATGAAAACAGTCACGGAAACTCGCACCATTGAAGTTGATGACAAGAATTATAAGAGGATGCAGCGGGAACAGAAAAGTCAGCCATACAGCATCGAAGAGATGATGTTGTATGATGATATCTTTTTCGACGACTAAACATTTTAAGGTTTTACACATTTTGATTTTTCCTGTTAGGGGTTTCGTTTTGATCGTGGAACCCTGATTGGAGACAACATGAACCTTGAGAGAAGAGCGCTTCGGCAGCGGGGTCTGCCAGCGATGAAAAGCCCAGAAATGGCGCAAAACTGCGCTGTTTCCGGCTTTTTACGTTCCGGAAAATTACATAGACATTGTATCAAAGAACTGAACTTGTTAGATCCTGCCTGCGGCAGTGGTAATTTCCTGACAGAGACATATCTGTCTCTGCGCCGCTTAGAGAATCGCGTTGTTCGTGACCTGACAGGTGGGCAGATGGTTTTTGATGAAGCAATCGACCCGATAAAGGTATCGATTACTCAGTTTTACGGAATCGAGATAAACGATTTTGCCGTGACGGTCGCCAAAACTGCACTCTGGATAGCGGAGAGTCAGATGATGAAAGAGACAGAAGAAATCATAGTTCAGCAGCTGGATTTCCTGCCACTTACTTCGAACGCAAATATAGTCGAGGCGAACGCACTACGAATAGACTGGAATGAGGTAGTGCCAGCAGAAAAGCTGGATTATATCATGGGAAATCCGCCGTTTGTGGGTGGAATGTATATGTACACCACTCAAAAAATGGAGATACGTACAATTTTTAACGGCGTAAATGGTGTCGGTGAAATGGATTATGTCTGCGCATGGTATAAACTTGCATGTCAGTATATGCGTGGTTCATATATCAAAGCTGCATTTGTATCGACTAACAGTATTTGTCAGGGTGAGCAGGTTACGACTTTTTGGAAATATCTCAGCTGTACTTATTCTGTTATAATAAATTTTGCATATACTACTTTTGTTTGGAATAGTGAAGCTAATGAAAAGGCGAAAGTTCATTGTGTTATTATTGGTTTTTCTATGGTAGATGATCAAAAACCTAAAAAAATAATAGACGCGAATGGTACAGTCGAGCAGGCTGAGATTATCAATCCATATTTGACATCGGGACCGATAGTATTTATTGAGGCTCATTCTACACCAATATGCGATGTTCCTAAAATGAGATTTGGGAGTATGCCTAGGGATGGTGGAGGATTTATACTCACTCCAGAAGAAAAAGCTGAACTAGAAAGAAAAGAGCCTATTTCAACAAAATGGATACATCCTTACATTGGTGCAACTGAATTTCTAAATAATAAAGAAAGCCTCCTGTATAATATAAAGTGTCAGGGGGTTGACATATAAAAATACCTCAAGTAGATTTGAATCATTACTGACCTGGACGTTAGTAAAATTCAAAAGAACAAGAGGTATCTACGATGAATT
>Ga0214927_100042_pt1 | contig 126019 bp, 101 predicted proteins | sample Stichaenrichm16X_FD_168612 | JGI IMG/M metagenome (GOLD analysis project Ga0214927, IMG submission 168612) | Xylose enriched microbial communities from anaerobic bioreactor in Madison, Wisconsin, United States - 16X | ecosystem: Engineered > Bioreactor > Anaerobic > Unclassified | place: USA... | reverse complement strand
CCATACTCTCGGAGGAGGGGCGCTGGGCCACCCAGCGCGTCTTCAGCGAAGAGTCCGCCGCCCTCGGCTTCAGGGACCCCGGACCCAGGGAGGCCCCCTCGAGGGGGAGGAGGGAGGCACTCGAGAGAAGGGCCGCACAGATAGTCTCGGAGATAGCCGAGAGCTGCGGCCTCAAGAAGGAGTAGGATTCTGGCAGCGTCGGCAGCAGGTGATGTGCCTTCTTACACCACGCTCGTGCGCGCGATCGGAACGCACCAGCGGAGCACGCCCTCTGTCAGAAATCTCACGCCATGTGTACACGCGGTACGGACTTTCTGACAACCGGGGGTCGAAAGGAACCACTGTGTCTAAAATCACGTCCCGCGTGTACACGCGGGACGTGGTTTCAGACGACGGTGACGCGTTTTCGTCCCGTCAACTGGGGAAATGCGTGGAGATAGGAAGCCGATGTCAACATTCTCATCCCGTGAGTACACGCGGGACACACTTTCTGGCACGGACAAGACGTCGGTACGGTCCCCCGCCCACCCCAGGGGGTCCAGAGACGGCAACCTGTGACGAAGCGCACCGAAGCCTGATGAAAGCTCGCTCCCCTTCTTAGACCTTGATGTCCTTACCTCCGAGTCACCGTACGGGCTCCTGGTCCCCACGCAAGTAGACCCACCCGGGAGGAGGCGCCAAAAGATGGTTTGTCCCAAACCCGGACCGACCGCCCCTCTCCCCTTCTTTGACAACGAAGCCCCCACCCGCGGCGACGCCGGCATCAGCCCAAACGGATGCCTCCCTCTCCCCCGGGAAGACAGGCGGCAGCCCCAGGGCAGGAGCCGAGGTCCAAGGCGCGCTGGCACCCGTCACTGTTAAGTTAGTTTTGGCGCGATTCGGCGGATGGCATACAAATGCCTTGTCCGCTGTAGCCCCATGGGATATCGTCTGCGCATGCGCAGGAGGCCGCGGACCATGCGCGGCCATGACACGTCGCCGCTGGCGGCAGGTTGGACAGAGATGCAGATGGGTCATTCCCACGGGGGCACCCAACGGGGCCCCATAGGTCACGACGTAGACACCCGAACGACGCACAGGACCAAGGGGACGCCACGGGGCGGAACCCCGCGCGAGGCGGGACAGCACTCCCCCCATGCTCACGTCCCCCACCACGAGGCACACCAGGGGGCGGAGAGGATCGTCCCCGTGGAGCCGAGGGGCAAGGCCCGCCGGCCTCGGCGCCACGGCGGCAGGGCCACGGTCATCGCGATTGCCGCAATCGTGGCACTCGCGGCGGGCGGCGCGTGGATGTGGCACAACCGCTCGGTGCAGGTCACCCTCGACGGCGAGGCGTACCAGACCAAGAACGGATCCACGCTCGAGCAGATCATCGAGCAGAAGGGCCTCTCTCCCAAGGCGGGCAACCTGGTCTCGATCAACGGGAACGTGATCAAGCAGGGCGAGGGCAATGCCTTCTCCGCCAAGGTCAACGGAAGCGACCTGTCGGAGGACCAGATCTCCTCGTACCATGCCAAGTCCGGCGACTCCATCCAGGTCTCGGACGGGACGGACAAGGTCGAGGACTCCACCACCACGTCCGAGGACGCCGAGCCCAAGCTCACGATGAAGGGCGACTACGGCGCCGTAGCCTACGTGTCGCAGTGGGGCAAGATGGGCAAGAAGAACGTGACCACGGGCAAGGTCTCGGGAGAGACGAAGGAGACCGTGACCCAGGAGCCCCAGGACGTCGTGATCACCCTGCACAACGTGAAGCCCGACAACGGGAAGAAGCTCGTGGCGCTGACCTTTGACGACGGCCCCAGCACCTACACCGAGCAGTACCTCAAGATCCTGGCCCAGTACAACGCCAAGGCGACCTTCTTCAACCTGGGCAGCCAGATTCGCGAGTACCCCAAGCTGTCCAAGGCGATCGTGGACGCGGGCTGCCAGGTCGCGAGCCACACCGACAAGCACCAGGAGCTCCCTGCCCTCGACGCCTCGAGCCTGCAGCAGGAGTTCACCAACACCTTCAAGTCGATCAAGGACGCGGACGGGGTCGACACGACCATCTTCCGCCCGCCCTACGGCGAGTTCAAGGAGAGCACCTGGCTCAAGTCCGGCGGCCTGGTGTCCGCCTCGATCATATGGAACCTGGACTCCGAGGACTGGCGCAGGCCGGGCGTGGACGCGATCGTCTCAAACTGCACCACCGGCGTGACCTCGGGCTCCATCATCCTCATGCACGACGGCGGCGGCAACCGCGACCAGGACGTGGAGGCCCTCCCCAAGATCCTGCAGACCCTCACCGACCAGGGCTACACCTTCGTCACCATGAACGAGCTCATGGCGTCGGACAGCTCCATCCCCAGCGACATCGCCAGCGGCAACGCCACGATGCCTGAGGGCAGCGTCTGGCCCACCCAGATGGAGGAGTAGCCGCAAGCCACAATTAACCCGGCAGCACGGCAGCCCGCCCCCAGACGAAAGCCCGGGGGCGGGCTCGTCTCGCCCGACGTTGGCCGGATGCTGGGTATAAGCACCTAGAACGAGAGATGCTGGCGCCAGCGTTGGCGCGGATTGGGTTTTCATGGGTTCTGAGCACGACGACGGAAGGGCCCCGCGCAAGAGGGCCATCGACCTTGCGGCAAAGGTTGCCGCGGCATGTGGGATAGCGGGCGTTGCGGCGTTTGCCGCGCTTGGCGTGGAGGCGGTCACGGTCGCGCTGGCGGTCGCCTGCGGTGCGGCCGGGTGCGTTGCGGCGACCGGTCACCACAATCGCGAAAGGGGTGGGGAGAAGGGCGACGCCACGGTCCCGCCCCGTCCCGAGGGGCTCGAGTACAACGCGCCCGCGACGGTCGCCGGCGATGCCACGCGGGCGGAGTCGCCCAAGCCCGAGGCGGCGCCCCTCTCCCCCGCCAACGAGGGGGACGACGAGACGGCCGCGGAGGAGCGGGACGACGCCGCAAGCACGGACGGCACCCCCTCCGTGCTCGACTTCGACGCGCTGATGACCAAGCTTGTCTCGACCGCGGACCCCGTCGCCGAGCTCCGGCTGTTCGTGGGAGACGTGCGGGCGCGAGAGCGTGCCACCACGCACGGCGAGGCCACGGGCGAGACGGACGAGGCCACCAGGGACAGCCGTCCCATGCCGTCGGGCGCGGAGCTCTACGCCGCCCGGGTGCTGGAGGAGGCGGGCCTGTTCTCCAACGACGTGGACCTCCCCTCCATGCGGTGCGTGCGCCTGAGCACCTCCGGGATGCCGTACCTCAGGGTGACCCAGCGCGAGCTGCCCTACCTGGCCCGCCTGAGGGTCCTCAAGCTCGAGGCGGCGCTCACCGCCGTCCAGTTTGTCGCGAGCTACTTTGACGACGACCTCCCCACGGTCACGGTCGAGGACTGCTGCAAGCTCAACCAGGAGGTCGCGGCCTCCATCTGCGCGCAGCTCCCCCCCATCGCACAGGTGTCCCCCACGCAGGACGGCGATGAGCCCGACGGCGAGTGGGCGGTGCGCCGCTCCATATCGACAGCGCTCGAGACGGTGCAGCTCCCCTACCGGCTCTCCGCCAAGTGGCGCGCGAACGTCTCGTATGGCAACGTCGCCTTCGAGGTCGCGCTGACCCCCGAGGCCGTGTGGCCCTCGTCCATGTTCGTCCCCGGCGTCGGCCTGGTGGCCAGCTCCCGCGAGATGCGCCGCAAGGCAGCCTCCGCGTACGCGCTCAGGGTCGCCCTGCTCCTGGCCTCCGTAGCGTTCAGGAGCTCGGAGAGAATCCGTCACGTGTGGGTCGCAGGGACAATCGACACGACGACCCGGCATCGCTGCTACCTCTCGGTCGACTTCGACCGCGGCAGGTTCGCACGCCTGGACCTCTCCGACACGCACGACCTCTCGGCGATCTACCGCTCCTTCGTGCCCCAGATGCGCTTGGAGGAGGGCATACTCCGCCCCGTGGCCCAGGGCTTCTCGCTCTCCGAGCCACGCTTCTGCCCCCCAGACCGCTACGTCCCCGTGTCGCTCTCGTCCAAGCGGCTTCCCGCCGCGCAGGCGAAGGCGCTGGGGACCGAGCGCGTGTACGGGCTCTCCATCGAGGAGGCCGAGAAGCGCGCACTCGTCGCGGCTGACATCATGAGCAGGTTCGCCCCCAAGGACGACGCCGAGGCAACCCAGAAGAACGTGCGGACCATCCTGAACGTCGCGGGGGACGACCCCGACCCGACCGTGCGCGGGGCGGCGGAGAGGTGCGTCGCCAAGCTGGTCTCGGGCGAGATCGAGGACGCCGAGCAGGTCGGCGAGGAGTTCGTGGTGGGTGACGCGCTGGACCGCGCCGCACAGGCGGCACGCGACGCCCTGCAGAGGAACGACTACGCCGAGGGGGCGCGCATCGCGCACGAGGCGCTCTCGCCCGTCGACGCCCGCGGGGACTACCGCGATACGACCACCGTGGTGTGGCGCTACTTTGGCAGCTACGTGGACCGCGCCATGTACAACCGCCTGCTGGAGCCCGCCGGCGCCTCGACCATGCTCGTCCCCGACGCCTACTACGAGTGCAACCTCGCACTCGCCATGTGCCTGCTCGGGAGCGGCCAGGGCGACCAGGCGCTCCAGGTCGCCCGCCGGTTGTGCGAGCTCGCACCCCTCGACCGCAACGCCCGTCTCCTCCTCGTCCGCTGCCTTGAGGGCGCCTCGAGGAGGCCCGAGGCGGAGGACCAGCTCAGGGAGATGCTCGACCTGGCCCACGACCCCGAGACCCTGGGGGTCGCCTACTACCGCATGGGCTACTTCATGTGGCAGGACGGCGACGTCACGGCCGCCCAGGCGTGCTACGCACTCGCGATGAACTACCTCCCCAACGCCATCCCGGTCATCGCCATGGAGCTCATTGCGCTCTCCGCCCAGGAGGGCGGCACGCTGCGCGAGGAGATGACGGCGGAGGAGATACAGAGCGTCCTGGAGTCGTACCAGATCCCCATGGCGCCCACGGAGCGGGTGTCGACGGTCTTCTACGACTGCGTCCGCGCCTCGCTGGACGCGGAGGTCTTCCCCGTCGCCCGCAACTTCGTTCACGTCCTCGCCTCGTTTGCCCCCAACGACATCCTCATGGGCATCATCCGGTCCATGGAGGGCGAGCCGGACGAGTAGCGCCTGGCAACGGCACAAGGTGAGAGGAACCACAGGCGCCGCCCCCGCCCGCATCCTCGGGCAGGGGCGGCGCCTTCGTCCAGCGCGGCGACGTGGGGGCCCACCTACACTGCCACTCTCGCCTCATTGAAGCCATAGGTGCAGTAGTGGCGGTAGTACTCGGCGGTCCTGTTGCCAAACGCGGCGACCACGTCGGGGTTGTTGGCCTTGTACGTGGCGAGGTCGAACATCCTGCTCGAGACCCTGCCCTCGGCCATGCCGTGCTCCACGAAGTGCCTGAGCGTGAGCTCGGGATCGCCGTGGAACGCCGCAGCGACGTCAGGATTCATCTGCAGGTAGTAGTCGTAGTCGTACACCAGGCCGTAGTCGAAGCCGTCGAGGGTGAACGGCCGGTTGGTGGCGTCGAAGTCCCCCAGATGCGAGACGTTCGTGCCAAACCAGGCGTTGCGCGCAAAGAGCCAGTGGGCCAGGTAGTCCACGTTCTGCCCCCAGGTGCGGAACGGCGTCACCTCGTTGCGCATGACCGAGATGCCCCACACGACCTTGTCCATCGCCTGGGAGTCGGCCACCTGGCTGCGGTAGTACGCCAGCGAGTGGAGGTACCCGGCATCGCCCGCGGCATCCTCGTTGTTGGAGAGAAGCACGCTGCCCACGAGCTTGGACAGCTCGTTCCGATAGATCTCCTTCGCGCGACGCTGGACCGAGGGAATGCTGATAACCCACCGGCCGGTTGGGATCACGATGTCCTCGTACCGGCTGAAGTCGGAGTTGGGCCAGTCGGTGCGCACGCCCATGGAGCCGTCGAAGTCCCACACCGGCTGCGCCATGAAGGTCGTGCTGCCAGAGTCCAGGTACAGGTAGGTCGAGGTGTTGAAGGCGTCGATGTTCTTGCAGAACTCGCTCAGCAGCCAGGTCTTGCTCAGGCTGTCGAGGTCCATGGAGTAGGAACCGCTGAGGTTGAAGCGGTTCGCCCGCGCGTTCTGCAGAGCCTCCTCGTACGCCTCGCTGATGCGGCGGATGGCATCCTTCGAGGCGACCTCGGGGCTCTTCACCACGACGGTACGGTCGGAGGTCTGGAACCAGCAGGTCTCCCCCTTGTACCAGGCGTTGTCGATCTCGAGGAGATACCCGCCCGAGATGTCGTCCGGGTCCTTCACGCCGTCCACGTACTGGTACGTGTAGCCGTACTTGTTGGTCGCCGTGCGGGTGGGGAGGGAGCCCAGGTCCACGTCGGGGTTTGCCTCCTCGATGCGGTCCTCCAGGCTGTCGATGTCCACGCGGCCGGGCTTGACCTCGACCTTCTCGGTCAGGAGGTACGACCAGCGATACTCCCCGTCGTAGTATAGGTCCACGGGACGGCACTGCACGCCCACCATGCCCAGCTCGAGGGCAAGGTTGTAGGCGATGGTGCTGTGGAGCTGGCTCGCATCGTTGGCGTTGGCGAGGAGGATCCACTTCTTCTGGGCGTTGTCCTTCTCGCCCGTCTGGAGGAGGTCGGCCTTCTTGTTTAGGCTGATCTGGTAGGGCTTCTTCTTGCCGCCCCAGGTGGAGTTGCCGCGGCCCTTCACGGTCGAGAACTTGCCCTTGTCGGGATCGTCCTTGGAGTAGACGACTGTGCCGTCGTCCGCGATGGCAACGACCTCCACGTTGGCCTTGGTGTTGTGGTGCGGGTCGGCCTCAACGAAGGCGCGCCCCTTGCCGTCCGCGTCCTCGCTGTTGAGGAAGATCGTCTCCACCCCACTCGAGCGCATCACCACGACCTGGAACACCGAGTCGGACCCCTCCCGCGCAAGCGAGAGCGTGACGCTCTTGGACGACGGGTCAACGCCGCAGAGGGCCGCGAGGTCGACGGCAGACCCGTCGATCGTGACGAAGTCGCCGTTGCCCCGAACTCGGACGGTCACGGGGCTGCCATCCTGCAGGGATGCCCCAAGCGTCACGTTAGAGAGGGACGCATACGAGGGGAGAAAGACGTAGAGCCTCCCGTTGGCAGAGAATGAGCGGACGGTCTGGGGCTGCTTCCCCTTTTGCGTGGAGAAGGTGGCGGTGAGGTCGGGGGCCAGCACCGCGTTGGCGTCCGCAAGGTAGGTCTGGTCGTCCCAGCTGCCACTGCCGCTTTGGAGCAGCCAGCCGCTCCCCGACAGGGTGAGAGAGGTTCCGTCGCCCAGGGCGTGCAGGCCGGGGATGGCGGCATGGGCAGTCTCGTCGATGAGGTAGCTGTGGCGCGTACCGCCGTCGTAGGCGGAGGTCGTCACCTTGCCGGGACCCTCCAGCCTTCCGTCGTTGTTCGCAAGGTACACGTAGCCGGTGCCGCGGTCCACGTACTTCCCTCGGACCACGCTGCCGTCAGAGGTGGCACGCGCGTACCAGCCGGAGCCCTCGGAGGGGTCGACGAGCCTCGAGCGCGCGATGGTCGCGTCCTGCCCGAGCCAGTACCGCTGCAGGGAGCCCCAGGCGGAGGTCACGATCCACCTTCCCTGGCCCAGGCGGACGGTCGCATGGTTGGAGCCGTACCAGGCGATGCCCTCGTCGCTCCAACCGACCTTGACGAGGTTCCCGCGCTCCTCAGCCGAAGCCGTGAAGTTGTGCGACCCAGATGTCGCATTAGGGTTGTACTGACGGAACACCGCCGTACCGGAGCTTGTGTCAGAGTACCAGCCGATGCCCTCGTACCTCCACCCGGCCTTGCGAAGCATGTCCCGCTCCACGGCGTTGGTGGTGTAGTGGTGGTCGCCGGCATTGGGGTTGTACATGCGATAGACGGGCATCCCCGACGTCACGGGCGCGACCCAGCCCACGCCCTCGTAGCGCCAGCCGCGCTCCGCGAGGTACAGCATCTCATCCAACGACGAGGTGTAGAAGTGTTCCCCGCTGTTGGGGTTGTACAGGCGGTAGAGGTTCTGGTACCTGGAGCTGTCGGGCTTCTCAGACTGGGCTGCCTGCGCCTCCTGCCCGGATGCATCTGGCTGCGCGGAGGGCGTCTCCGTCGAAGCGACGGCGTCCGCACCCTCGTCGTGGTTCGTCACGCCCTCATCCGCACCGGCAGCGTCCGCCGTCTCGTCGGCACCCTGCTCCGTGGGGATGGTGACGCCTATGGAGGTGTCCCCCTCGGCGCCATGGGAGACGTCCGCGACATCAGTGACAGCGTCCTTCTCCCCCACCTGCGCACCTGGCGCCTCTGCCTCCTGGTTCGTGGCTCCGTCGTCCTCGGTGGAGTCGGAGGGAAGAGGGGCGACCTGGTCAGGGGCGGTATTCCCACCGGCGTTTGCGCCCTCCCCGACCGCCTCCCCCGAAGCGGGGCGCTCATCGGTCATGGAAGTTTGGGATTCCGTGACCGACGCCGGAGAATCGGCTCCCCCATCGCCCGCGACGACGGGGCTGGACTCCTCCGCAACCGGCTCCGCCACCGGGACGGCCGAGTCACGCTCGACCAGCGGCAGCTCCCGCGCCCAGGAGACGACGGGGGCGGCGGAGAGCGAAAGCGCGAAGGCGAGGCCCGCCCCTGCGGCAGCAGCGGCACGATTCCTGCGAGGCTTCATGGTGGTACCTCCGAAAGACGCGTTCAGATGCAATGAATAATCTTAATGCAGCCCAAAGCTGCGTGTGCACGATTATCCGAGCGTGGCCAAACGCAATCCGCGGGCGTCCAAGGACCGCCCGCGGAGCCTGAACCCCTGCTCGTCTCCGGGGCTATCGCGCAAGGGGCGTCAGCACACCATCATCGCGATGGCAAGCACGACCATGTTGACGACGGCGGTGACGGCAACCACGGGAAGAATCGCGCTCATCACTGTCGCTGCCGTACGGCAAGAGGAGGGGAGCCGGGCGCCATCGCGAACGGATGGCAACCCGGCTCCCCCTGCGTCTCTCCCCCACTTGCTAGAGGCTGAGCCTCATCAGACGGGCGATGCTCACGATGTAGATCTCGAGCGCGCGCTTGAACTGGGACTCCTCAAAGCCCTCGTCTGCGCTGTGCTCCGCGCCCACCCAGTCGGGCATCGGGAAGTGCGGGTCGTTGGGACCAAACGCGCCGCCGGCCTTGAAGTGGCGCGCGTAGGTGCCGCCGCCGATGGTGTAGGGCTTGTCGTTGCGACCGGTGTACTCGTTGTAGGTCCTGACCAGCGTCTGGATGGTCTCGGCGTTGGGATCCGTGTAGAACGGGACCATGTCCAGGTCAACGTGGAGCGTGCAGTGGTGCGCGTCGCACAGCTCCTGCACCTTCTGGGTGATCGTCTGGGACGTGATCGACTTGGGGTAGCGGGCGTCGATCGTCTGCTCAAAGCGGCCGTCCTTGGTGCGGATGGTCCCGCCGATGCAGGTGAGCGGGTCAAACAGGTCGTCGGTCGCCGCGATGCCCAGCGTGGAGCCGTCCGTGGAGCCAAAGACGTGCCTCTCCAGCTCCAGGAAGTCACGCTCGCCCTCGCCGCACAGGTCGTGCTTAAGCAGGTAGTCGACCAGGAGGCCGATGGCGTTGATGGAGCCCTCGGGCGTGGAGGCGTGCGCCCCGATGCCGTGGGCGGTCAGGCGCACGAGGCCGTCGCCCTCGTTCGAGACGTCGATGCGGTCGGTGCCCTCCAGGTCGGACGCGTCCGCGCGCACGACTGCGTAGGCCTCGCCGGCGACCGCGTTGCCCACGGTGCCGCCGTCAAACTCCACGATGCGGTCGCTGACCCTGTCGCTGGTGATGGTCGCGGAGTAGCCGCCCTTCTCCCCGCAGATCAGCGGGAAGTCCGCGTCGGGCGAGAACAGGAACTCGGGCTGCTCGTAGTGCTCCAGGTACCACTCCACGTCGCGCATGTCCGTCTCCTCGTTGTTGCCGAGGATGCAGCGAATCGTGTAGGGAAGCCTCTTGCCGGTGCGGGCGACCTCGTCGGCAAAGAACTTGGCGGCATACAGCGAGAGGACCGTGGGGCCCTTGTCGTCGAGCACGCCGCGGCCGATCATGTAGCCGTCCTTGCGCGTCACCTTGAAGGGATCGAAGTGCCAGCCGGTCCCCTCGGGCACGATGTCCGTGTGGCCGATCGTGGCAATCTGCTTGGGGGACTCGCCGGGGACGTCCGCGTACCCAATGTGGCCCTCGCAGTTATGCGCGTCCAGGCCAAGCCTCGCCGCGATCTTGACCGCGGCGTCGAGCGCGCGGTAGGGCTCCGGGCCATACGGCATGCCGGGCTGGGCGGCATCCATGTCCTCGACGGACCTGATGGCAACCAGCGTGCTGATGTCGCCGACGACGTCCTCCCACACCGACTCAACGTACTCGTGCACGCGTGCCTTGAGCTCCTCGTCTGCCATGAAACGCTCCCTTCGCATAGATGCGGTAGTTTATTGAAACGGACACAGGTTAACACGTCAGAAACAAATGGCACGCCCCCCTTCCGCCGACAGGTAGCACAGCGGCAGCGGATGGCATCCCTCTCGCCTACCATGGAGGGTACACGTCGAAGGGAGCGAGCGCATGGCACAGGCACCGGACGGGCTGTGGCCCCCAAGCTTTGGGGCCGCGGTCTTTGACTTTGACGGCACGCTGAGCGACACCTCGGCGCTGTGGAGGCAGGTCGACCGCATATTCCTCGCGCAGCGCGGCCTGGCCCCCGACGCTGAGTACTCGCGCGCCATGAGCACGCTCGGCTTTGCCGCGGGGGCGGAGTACACGGTCCGCCGGTACGGCCTGGACGAGAGGCCCGAGGACATCTGCCTGGAGTGGAACCGCATGGGCCGTGCGCTCTACGAGACCCAGGCAACGCTCAGGCCGGGGGCGGAGGCCTACCTGCGGGCGCTGCGGGACCGGGGGATCCCGATCGGGCTCGCGACGACCAACGACCCCGACGTGCTCCGCTCCATGCGCTCCATCCACGTGGACCGGCTCTTCGACGTGGTGGTGACCAACCGCGAGTGCCCGGTCCCCAAGGACCGGCCGGACATCTACCTCACCTGCGCCGACCGCCTGGGGCACCGGCCGGACTCGTGCATCGTGTTCGAGGACATCGTCCCCGGCATCCGCTCCGCGCGCGGGGCTGGCTTCCTCACCTGCGCGGTGCGCACGGGGGACGGCATCCAGCACGAGGCCCAGATCCGGCGCGAGGCGGACCTGTGGCTGGAGGACTGGCGCGACGTCGCGGTGGGCGAAGGGGAGGGGTGATCGCCCCTCTCCCCCTCGTTCTTCCCTACTGCAGGTCGAGCCTCATCAGGCGCGCGATGCTCACGATGTAGATCTTGAGCGCCCGCCTGAGCGACTCCTCGCTCACCGCCTCGTCGGGCCCGTGCTCCATCCCCACCCAGGCGGGGACGTCCTCGGCGGGCTCGTGGGGGCCAAAGGCGCAGGCGTTGCGGAACTTGCGTGCGTAGGTGCCCCCGCCGATCACCAGGGGCTCCGCCCTGCGACCCGAGTACTCCTCGTACGTGGAGAGGAGCGTGCTGATCTCGGGCGAGGCGGGATCCTCGTAGAAGGGCACCTTGTCCTGGATGACCTCGAACGACGCCCCGTGGTCCGCAGCAAGGGAGGAGAGGCGCGCGGCGATTCCCTCGCCCGTCGTCGCGTCGGGATAGCGGCAGTCGATGGTCTGCTCCAGGAGGCCGCCTGCGTCGCGAACCGTCCCGCCGATGGCCGTGAGGGTGCCAAAGCGCTCGTTGGAGCAGGCGATCCCCAGCGCGGCGCCGTCGTGACCGCTCGCGCACACCAGCCGCTCGAGCTCGAGGAACTCGCGCTCCCCGTCGTCGCAGATCCCGTTCCGCAGCAGGTAGGTGGCAAGCATGCCGATGGCGTTGACCGTCCCCTCGGGGAGGGACGCGTGACCTCCCTTGCCGTGCGCGGTCAGCCTGGCGAGACCCCCGTCCAGCGCCTCCACGTCGATGCACTCGGCGGCGGGCAGGGTGCTCGCGTCGGCGCGGACCGTCGCGGTCGCAAGGCCGGGGATGGCGTTCACGACCGTGCCACCGTCCAGCGAGACGATGCGCCCATCCGTCCCGTGCGCGCGGCGGAACCTTCCGTGGAACACGCCCTTCTCGCCACAGATCAGCGGGAAGTCCGCATCGGGGCTGAAGCAGAACAGGGGCTGCTCGTAGTGCGAGAGGTACCAGGTCACGTCGCCCATGGTGGTCTCCTCGTCGTTGCCGACGAGCACCCGCAGCGTGTAGGGGAGCCTCTCCCCCGTCCTCTGGACCTGACGCGCGAAGAAGTGGGCCGCATAGAGCGAGAGGACGAACGGCCCCTTGTCGTCCAGGACGCCGCGTCCCATCAGGAAGCCCTCGCGGCGCGTCACGTCAAAGGGGTCGACGGTCCAGCCAAGCCCCTCGGGGACCACGTCCGTGTGGGCGATGGTCGCGATCTGGCCCGCAGACTCCCCGGCAAGGTCCGCATAGCCCAGGTAGCCCTCGCAGTCGTGGGCGTCGAGGCCGAGCCTAGAGGCGATGGAGAGCCCCAGGGCGAGAGCCTCATGACTCTTGGGCCCCCAGGGCATCCCCGGGGCAGCCTGGGAGAGGTCCTCCACGGAGCGGATGCGGACCAGGGACCTGATGTCCGCAACCACATCCTCCCACACCTCGTCGACATAGGCGTCGACCTCGCGCTTGAGCTCCTCGTCGGACATATCGGTCTCCCTCCGGTCGTGTGTTCCGGAAAGAGTGTACCGTTTGCGCCCTCGCGCGTTCTCGCTCGCACGAACGGGACACGGGACGTCTCGCCCCATCCCTCGCGAAGGGTGGCGGGGCTTCCTACCTGGAAGCGTCGGCGCGGTCGCGCGACTCCCTCTCGTACTCACCCATCACGCGGAGCTCCCACTCGCGGCGGTTGCCCTTGTTGACCGTGTCAAGGATGAGCCCGCAGCAGAACAGGAGCACGGCGAGGATCCCAAACGCCATCGCCAGTATCGCCGACGGGAAGCGGCGGACCAGGCCGGTCAGCTGGAACTCGTGGATGACGGGGATGCCGACGAGCAGGCAGATCACGAGCGAGATCAGCGCGAGGATGGAGAAGAACGGCAGCGGCTTGTAGTCCTTGAAGAGCGTCGCGATCATGCCCAGCACCTTGGCGCCGTCGGAGAAGGTGGAGAGCTTTGACTCCGACCCCTCGGGGCGGTCGCGATACACGATGGGGATCTGGACGATGCGCCAGCGCTTGTCCACCGCGTGGATGGAGAGCTCGGTCTCGATCTCGAAGCCCGGGGAGAGGACCGGGAGGGTCTTGACGAAGGCACGCGACATTGCGCGGTAGCCGGTCATGACGTCGGTGTACTCAAAGCCGTACAGCACCTTGATGAGCCAGCGGACCAGGTTGTTGCCAAAGCCGTGGAAGGCGCGGTCGTTCTCCTCCCCGTAGGTGCCGTTGGAGAGGCGGTCGCCCACAACGTGGTCGGCGGAGCCGTTGAGGATGGGCTCCACGAGCTTGGGCGCGGCCTCGGGCTCGTAGGTGTCGTCGCCGTCGACCATGAGGTAGCAGTCGGCGTCGATGTCGCGGAACATCTGCCTCACGACGTTGCCCTTGCCCTGGCGCGGCTCCAGCACCACTCGGGCGCCGTGGGCGCGCGCGATGTCGCCCGTGCCGTCCTTGGAGTTGTTGTCGTACACCCACACCGTCGCACCAGGGAGGACGCGCCTGAAGTCGTCCACGACCTTGGCGATGGTGACCGCCTCGTTATAGCAGGGGACAAGCACGGCGACGTTTGAGTAGTCCCTCGATGCGCTCTGGTCCATGTCTCTCCAAGTGACGAAATGCAGGTTGACAAGCCTAGAACAGTATATCTGCACTACCGATTGGGCAAGCCATCGCCATCAGATAACTGCAGGCAAGCAAAAAGCCCCGCCCCTACGAGAGGAGCGGGGCCAGCAGTTTTGCTTAGTCCCAAATGGGTCCGCGCAAGCGCTTAGTTAGATCTTACGAACGTTGGAAGCCTGGAGCTTGCCATTCTGGCCGGTAGTGATGTCGAACTCGACAGCCTGGCCCTCGTCCAGAGTCTTGAAGCCGTCCATCTGGATCTCGCTGTAGTGGACGAACAGGTCGTCACCATCCTCGCGAGAGATGAAGCCATAGCCCTTGTCGGGGTTGAACCACTTAACAGTACCCTGTGCCATGAACGTGCCTTTCTTTCTTGCCCATCGGGCGAAACACTGCGCTTGCGCGCGATACGTTGCGACTTGGTGCTCCCAAGCCACGAGTTCTATCTTACCCCATCGGCATGGCCTTCTGCCCAACAATCCGTTGAAGGGGCATTTGGGGCCAATGGCGGAGTCGTCGGAGCCGCCGCCTAGAAGATGGCGGCGAGGATGACCAGGCCGTTCTCGACCATCCCGACCACAACCAGAACCATGCCCACGATGGCGAGCGACACCCCGGACTCCATGTCATAGGCACACGTCGCAGCATGCCCCTCGCCTTCCCGGGTGGTCTTCCCCCCATCCCCCCTCACGGGACGAGCGCCCTCGCCGGAAAGGGCGCGGGAGACCAGGAGCAGGATGGGGTACAGGACCATGGTCAGCACGGGGAGGAAGTAGCGTGTCTGGACACCGCGGATCGTCCCCTCGCCCACATCGGTGTACTGCAGGTAGAGGGCCGTGTTGGTCATCCCGAAGTAGAGGATGAGGAGGACGAGAGAGGCGATGGCGAGCCAGGTGACCTCCCTGCGGTGGGAGGAGGCGATGCCGCGGCATGCGATGGCCTCCGCCGAGAGCGCGAGGAAGAGGCCAATCACGCAGAAGAACTTGTCGCCGCTACCCGCGCGCGCACTGAGGTGGATGAGGTCGCCGAAGTCAAACGAGGCAATGTCCACGAAGCTCTTCACGTTGAGCCAGAGGAAGTTGAGCGGATGCGCGAGGATCCATGCCATCTGCGCCCTGGGGTCGACCCCCTCCTTGTACATGACCCCCGTGTTGATGCCCGAGACCGCCCGCATCCAGAGCACGAAGAGAGCCAGGCACACAAGGGCGCTGACAAGGACGAGCAGCCCGTCTCGCTTGGGTCGCGCACCCCTGCCCGGGACGAGGAGGAGCAGGAGGAGCAGGAGGAGTATCGACGTCACCTTGAGGAGGCCGAGGAGGATGGTGCTGACGCAGAGAAGCGCGAGGGTGGACCTCCTCCGGTCGTCCGCGAAGATGGTCCAGAGCAGCGCCGCGAGGAAGGCCGTGCAGCAGAGGATCGTCACGGTGTCGGCGGTAACGGTGGACGAGGCAACCACGTTCGCAGGGACCAGGCCAAAGTAGAAGAGCGCCCACTTCCCCATGGGAGCCTTCCTGATGAGCAGGAACATCACGAGGGCGAAGAACGCGATCCCGCCAAACCGCATGCCGAGGACCACGCTGCGGACGCTCCCGAGGGCACGGCCGACGAGGAAGCCCAGCAGCTGGGGAAGGTAGACTACGGGGTTGTTCACGGAGGAGTTGGAGAAGAGGAAGGGGATTCTCTCACCCTCTTCGTATGGCGCGCTGCCGCCCAACTGGGAAAGCTCCTCGGGCGTGTAGGGGTCGCTGGTCCCCAGGAACTTCGTCGTGTTGCCGAAGACGATGTCCAGCACGTGCTGCGACTCCAGCCCGCCGTACGAATCGTAGTCCCTGCGGTGCGGGTTAGCGAACGTCTGTCCCAGGTACTCCTCGGGAAGGCGCTGCGGGAGGATGCCTCCCGCTGCAATCTGCTCCACCCTCCCGATGTGGCTCGGCTCGTCGAAGGCGGCGCCAACGGGGGTGACAAGGGCGCAGAATATCGAGCCGACGAGGAAGAGCACCAGGAAGGCCCACTCGGGACTCTCGGCAACCCTCAGCACCATGCTGGCACGCCTCCTCATGTGACCACCCTCCGACTCCGCCAATCGGTTCACCCCCAAGCTACGAAGGGACCCACGGGCTCGCACCCGTGGGTCCCACCAACCTTAAGACAAATTGTAAGTGATGCCTAGCTCGCAAGCGAGTCAAAGTTTGCCCGATAGCTCGCGAGCGCCTCCTGCCAGGGCCTCATGCGGTTGCCCACACCCGACTCCAGGTGCGCGTTCTTGAGCGCGCTGAAGTGCGGACGGTCGGCGGAGGCGGGGTTCATCTCCTTGTACTCGTCGCTGGTGCAGCGGACGACCTTGGTTCCGGTGCCAAACTCGCGGAAGATCGCCTCGGCGAAGTCGGCCCAGGAGCAGATGCCCTCGTTGGTGCAGTGGTAGATGCCGTAGTCCTCCGTGGCGGCGACCGTAAGGATCTCGTACGCGAGGTCGTTGGCGCTGGTGGGGTTGCCCACCTGGTCGTCCACGACCGTCACGGACTCGTGGCTCTGCGCCAGGCGCAGCATGGTCTTGACGAAGTTCTTGCCCACGTAGCCATAGAGCCACGCGGTGCGCATCACAAACGTGCGCGGGTTGCTCGCCAGCGCGAGGCCCTCGCCGGCAAGCTTGGTGCGGCCGTAGGCGCTGATGGGCGCGGGGACGTCGGACTCGAGCCTCTCGCCCTCCACGTTGCCCGGGAACACGTAGTCGGTGGAGACGTGCACGAGCTTTGCCCCCTGGCGGGCACAGGAGCGCGCGAGGTTCATGGGACCGAGCGCGTTGGCGCTGAACGCGCCGGTCCAGTTTGCCTCGCAGCCGTCCACGTTGGTGAACGCCGCGCAGTTGATGGCGAGGTCGTAGGGACCGTGCTCGTCAAACCACGCGTCGACCGCGGCGGCGTCCGAGATGTCGAGCGAGTCGATGTCGATGTAGTCGACCTGCGCGTCGCGATACGCCTCGGGGATGGGGCCGATCTCGGCGGTCCCGCCCTCGATGAGCCTCCTCAGCTCGTTGCCGAGCTGCCCGCGCGAACCAGTGACAAGAATCCTCATGAGACGGTCTCCCCTTCTCCCGCTTGCCGTGCGTTCCGTGATCCGAGCCGATGCTACAGGCCGGCAGACTTGCGCCACTCCTCGAAGGAGGGGTGCTTGGTGTCCTTGTCGGAGAGGTTGAGCTCAACGCCCTCGACGAGCGGCCACTCCACCCCGATGCTGGGGTCGTTCCACATGAGGCCGCCCTCGTCGTTGGGGTGGTACACGTCGTCGCACTTGTAGCAGAACACCGCGGTGGAGCTCAGCACGTAGAAGCCATGGGCAAAGCCTTGCGGGATGAAGAACTGGCGGTGGTTCTCGGCGGAGAGGGTCACACCCTCCCACTTGCCGAAGGTGGCGCTGCCGGGACGCAGGTCGACGCAGACGTCGAAGACCTCGCCCTCCACCACGCGGACGAGCTTGGACTGCGGGTGCTCGATCTGGAAGTGGAGGCCGCGCAGCACGCCCTGGGTGCTCGCGCTCTGGTTGTCCTGCACGAAGTCCACGTCGATGCCGCCGGCCACGAAGTCGGGACGCTTGTAGGTCTCCATGAAGTACCCACGGGCGTCTCCGTAGCTCTTGACGTCCACGATGGTCACCCCCTCGATGGAGGTGGGGGTGAACGTGAAGTTGCCGGATGTGATCGGCTGGGACATGCGTCCTCCAAACGTTTGATGTCGTCGGACCCAGGTACGGGCCAAGGGTCATTCTATTCCATACCACACGGGGGCCATGACACCCCAAGAACTGAACACAGTGCCCAGGGCACGCCAAGTGGCTACGCGCGGGACCAGGACCCACCGCCCCAGTCGAGGCTCCCGTACAGGTTCCAGGGGTCGAAGGAGGGGTTCTGGGTCGGGTCGCCGTCCTCCAGCTCTCCGTGCATGCCCATGAAGAACGCCCGGTCGTGCTCCGCACGGGCCCCCTCGTCCCACATCATCTGGCGGGGCGCATTGAGCTCGGCTGTGGCATAGGGATAGTAGACGTTGACGAGCCCCAGGTCGCGAGCGCGTGCGCAGCAGTCGGCGAGCGCGTAGCGCATGGTGAGGAAGACGTCGCCCATCCCCAGCTCCTCAAGCGCGGAGGAGCGGACCATGCAGCACTCCGCGTCGAGGGCGACGCAGTCGTAGGGCCGCTCGGCACGTCCCACGTACCCGCCGTCCCCCTTGGGGAGAAGGCGGAACCTGTGGCCGAGGGTGCCGTCGGGGTGGACCTTGATGCCCGCGTAGTCGATGAGGCCGTCCGACCTGTTCACGCGAGGGCTCGCCGCAAAGACCTCCTCGCGCTGGAACAGGCGCACGAGGGACTTGAGGTCGTCGATGGCGAGGTCCACCTGGCTGGAGACAAACAGCACGAGGTCGCCGCTCCTCTCCCCCAGCAGACGCTGGACGTAGCCGGGCCCCTCGACGCCACGGTCGACGACCCACACCGAGGCGCCGGTGTTGCGGGCGTACGCGTGGAGGGCGTCCTTGGTCGCCTGGGACACCCCGTTCTTGCCCACCACCGCGAGGGAGGGCCAGGGCGACGGGTCGTCCAGGCTCACTCGATAGGTGAAGAAGTGCTCGCCACGCGAGACGGACCCGCGCAGACCGCGCCTGGCAAGGTGGGCGCGGATGGCCTCGGCGCCCGCGTCCTGCGCATAGGGCTTGCTCAGCGGGTCCTTTGCGGAGGAGCCCCCCGTGATGCGCCAGTGGTACAGGACGTAGGGCACGTGCACGACGCGCGCGCCCGCGTCGATCGCCGAGAGGGCCAGGTCGTAGTCCTGTGCACCCTCCATCCTGGCCTCGGAGCGGTCGGTGGCGTCCAGGAAGTCGCGGCGCACGCACAGCCAGTGGACCATGTAGTTGTCGTCCAGCAGGAGGTCGGGGTTGTAGTCGGGCTTGAGCAGGGGGAGCTGTGGCGTTCCGTCCTCGTCGATGTTGTCCTCGTCGCAGTAGAGCAGGCCCGCCTCGCCCGCGGAGTCGGCGATGGCGCGCACGTACTGGGCGAGCGCGTCCGCCTCGAGCGTGTCGTCGTGATCGAGGAAGCAGACGTAGTCGCCCGTCGCCTCGGAGATGCCGCGGTTGGTGTTGCCCACGATGCCGTCGTTGTCCTGCTCCACGACGCGGACGCGCGTGTCGTCCACCTTGCCCAGCGCCTCCCGGACCCCCTCGTCGTCCGGGCTGGCGTTGACCACCACGAGCTCCCAGTTCTGGTACGTCTGGTCGAGGACGCTCTGCAGCGCCTCCCCCAACAGCGCCGGGGGCGTCTTGTACGCGGGGAGGACGATGCTCATGAGGGGGCCGTCCTGAGGGACCTCGCCCTTGGCGCGCAGGGAGCGCTGCCGCTTGAGCCAGTCCGGATAGCTGGGGTCGACCGAGGCGTTGGCGATGAGGTCCCCATAGGCGGAGATGCCACGCTTGAGCTCCTCGCCCCCCACGAAGGCGAACCTCCCGCCCGCGTGGAAGAGGAGGCGCCCCTGGGTCAGGGGGGTCGTTGCCACGTACTCCCAGGCCTGCCACGTGACGGGGCCGCCCGCCTCGCCCACCGTGACGGAGTGGGTCCCCATGAGCTCCATGGGGACGTGCGCGACGCCGCGCACGCGGCGGGACTCGCCGGCGATGGCCTCGCACCCCGGCTTGGCGGGGCGCTTCCCCCGCGCGCACGAGAGCACGAGCCACGAGTACGACTTGGGCCCCTCCTCGAAGGCGCCCTCGCCGCTCCTGAGGCAGGTGACCACCCTGAGCGCGTGGCCCGCCCTCAGCTCGTCGTCGGTGAGGGGGTTCTCGGCAAGGTAGCCGGCGAGGGAAAGCTGCTTCATCGGGTTCTCCAAGCGTCACGTGGGCTGTTCACACGCACATCATAGCGCCTGGGCGGGACGCGGCGGAACACGCCCCGCCCAGGCTCATCCGCGAGCGCGCGGCGGCTAGATTCCGAGGTAGGACTCCCAGAACTCGCGGGAGGTCATGCGCGGGGCGGCGGCGGAGTACGCCTCGCGCAGCTGAGTCTCGTTCGCCTTGAGGCGCTTGAGGTCCTCCTGCCAGCGGCCCCACACGGCCTTGAAGCGGTCCCTGTCGAGGTGCCGTATGACGCCGCGCTGGTTCTCGAGGTCCACGGCCACGATGGTGTCCTTGCGCCGGATGAGGTCGGCGGGGTACAGCCAGCCGGCGACGTCGATGATCGCGGCGGTCCCCTTCTGCACGTACCCCAGGTCGACCCGCTGGCCGTTGAAGCTGAGGTAGTCCTCCAGGCGCTGCGGGAACGACCTCCTCTCGATCGCGTCGGCCCGCTTCATGCCGTCGACCTCGTAGATCGCGCTCAGGTCGATGCCCTGCTCCTTGCACTGCCTGCGCAGCTCGGAGAAGGGGACGAGCTTCTCCGCCCGCCTGTTCGCGGCCATGAAGGCGCGCTCGGCGTTTCCGGGCTGCTCCAGGAACGCGGGCCCCTTGAGGAAGTCCTCGAACCCGTCCAGGACGAGCTCGGCGTTGGTGTAGTTGAACTTCTTGAGCTCCAGCTGGACCAGGTGGAACATGTGGTCGACGAAGTCGGCCATGGGCGCCACGCCGGTGGCGTACTGCGCCACGAGCGCGTTCCTGGTGACCTGGTAGCGCTCGACCGCAGCGCTGTAGCGACGCACGAACGAGGGGTGCCACAGGCAGATCCCGTTCATGGTCATGAAGCGCGCCTTGCAGCGGAGGGCGTACTCGATGTCGTCGTACCGCACGAACAGGGGCAGGGGCAGGCCGTGCTCCTCGATCGCCGTGACGGGGATGACGCAGTACCACCAGCCGCCGTACTGCTGGGACTGGTCCCCATGGCCGGGGAGGCTCGGTCTTGCCTGGTCCATCTCGTTGGTGGCGACGGAGTGCACCTGCCCCATGTGGGCGGACGGCTTGAGGGGGACGCAGTCGCCGTTGTAGGTGACGTAGCCTATGTCCTCCCACCTCACGTCGGGCTCGAAGAGGTCCATCATCGCACCCTCCACGAACCGGTCGGCGTGCTCGTCGTCCACGATCTGCAGCAGCGCGTAGGTGCGGATGATGCTCTCGGGAGAGACGAGCACGTCGTCGTCCATCAGGAGCACGTGGGTCGCCCTCGGCTCCTGGCGCAGCGCCTCGATCATCCCGCGGGCGTAGCCGCCCGAGCCGCCCACGTTGTCGTTGGGGTGGATGCGCACCCGGTCGGTCTGGAGCGCCTCGACATCGAGCGTCCTCCCGTTGTCGACCACGTGCTGGGTGAAGTGTGCCGCGACCGGCTCGTCGGAGCCCAGGACGTACCTCTTCACCAGGTCGACGTTGCGCAGGATGTAGCTCTCCTTCCTGAAGGTCGTGGTGCAGAGGGCAAGCTCAACGTCGCGGACCCTGTCCTCGTCCACCTCGGCGTAGTAGTAGGAGTCACGGACGAGGACGCCCCCGTCGCCCTCAATGGACACGGCGAACGCCTCGACGGTGTCGTCGGGGTCGTTGGGGAGGTCGAGCTCGATGGCATGCCACTCGTCCGACGCCGGGACCTCGAGCGCGCTCCCCTCGACCGGCTCCGCCTCCCAGCTGAAGCCGTTGGCGCGCGTGAGCGACAGGGTGAACGCACCACCGCGCACCTCCAGGTGGAGGTGGAAGTTGCGGGCGATGGTGTACTCCCTCCACCGGCTCACCGAGAGCGCGTTGAAGAACGTGGTGAAGTCGTGGGTGCCGTGCGGGCCCAGAAGCCAGGCGTCACCCTCGGCGCGGGTGACCGCGGAGGTGGACCTGTGGAGCAGCGTGGGCTGCTGGAGGAACTGCGCCGCGTCGTCCAGGAGTATGTTGGCGAGCTTGTGCCTTATCATGTCTCTCCCCTCGTTATCTCGGCATACACCCTAACAGGCGTCCGATGGGCTTCCTCCCCTGCGGGGGCGTTTTCAAGAAATAACCCCCGTAGGAATGCGGGCGACGCGGATGGATATCTGGCGGTCGAGGGCGGAAGAGCGGGCTGCGGCGGACACGACACCCTACGATGAGGGGGTTAGCGCATACGTGACGAGGGGGACACATGCTCCAGAGGCTCAAGGGAACCGCACTGGGCAGGCAGGCAAGAAGCGTGGTGCTCAGGGCGAGAAGGCACGCCTACCCAAGGCCCGAGGTCGCCTCGGTCCAGGCGGTGAGCCTGGAGGCGGAGCACCTGCACGTGCTGGTGCGCTTCCCCGGCATCGGTGACCTGGATCCCGCGGGCCTCGCCCCCTTCGCCAGCCTGGAGTACGCGGACCGCTCGCTTCGCGAGGAGGTCCCGTCCGAGGTGATGAGGATGCGCCTGGACCAGGCGGACGACGGCACGCGCTCGCTGACCGTGCTCCTCTCGCTCCCCTCCCCCACGCTCGGGATTCCCAGCGCCCTCGTCGTGGGAGACAGGACCGGTCACCTTCCCGGCACGTCCGTTCCGCTGGGCGAGCCGGAGCTCACCCGCATGGCTTGCGAGAGCCTGAGGGACTACACGCCGGCGGAGGCGGACGCGGAGTACGGCGCCTGGTTCCGCTCTCACCGGGCCACCGACCGGCAGCTGGATGCCCAGCGGAGGGAGGCGGCCCGCTGGGACGACGGCCCGCTCTTCTCGGTCGTGGTGCCGCTGTACCTCACGCCCGTCCCCTACCTGGTCGAGATGGCCGACTCGGTCCTTGGCCAGACCTACCCGCACCTGGAGCTCGTGATGGTCAACTCGACGCCCCAGGACGTCGACCTGTCCCGCGAGGTTGCGAGAATAGCGGCGTCGGACGCGCGCGTGACGGTCGTGACCCTCGATCACAACCTGGGCATCTCCAAAAACACCGAGGCCGGGGTCAGGGCGGCAAAGGGCGACTGGATCGCGTTCTTCGACCACGACGACGTGCTGGAGCCCAACATCCTCTTTGAGTACGCCATGCGCGTGAGGGAGGACCCCTCCACCGACATGATCTACTGCGACGAGGACCTCCTCGTGGACGGCACGTACCGCCGCCCCGCGTTCAAGTCCGACTGGTCGCTCGTTCAGGAGGAGACCAACAACTACGTCTGCCACATGCTGACCATGCGGCGCGAGCTGGTGGATGGCTTCTACAGCCGCTACGACGGGGCGCAGGACCATCGCCTCACCCTCGTCGCGGGCAGCAGGGCGCGCCATGTGGGCCACGTGCCCAAGGTGCTCTACCACTGGCGCGCGCACCCCGGCTCCACTGCGAACTCGGCGGTTGCCAAGGCGGAGTCGTTCGAGGCGGGTCGCCTGGCGATCGAGGACCACCTGGGCGACCTCGGGCTTCCCGCAAAGGTCGAGAGCATCCCCACCATGCCGCACTGCTACCGCTTCACGCTCGACTTCCCCGAGCCGCCGCTCGTCTCCGCCGTCGTTATGGGCATGGACCAGCCCGCCGCCGAGGCCAGGGCGCAGGGCCTGCGCGACATCCTCACCTGGCCCAACCTGGAGCTTATCCCACAGGTCGGCACCCTCGGGGAGGACTATGCCGACTGCGTCAACGAGGGCGTCGCACGGACGACGGGCGACTACGTCCTCGTGGTGGCGAGTGACGTGGTGGTTCAGAGCCCCGACCTGGTGGAGCAGCTCCTCTCCCTTGCCGTGCGGCGGGGGCATGCCATCGCTGGGACCAAGGTCCTGTGCCCGGACGGCACGATCCAGTGCGCGGGGATGACCCTCCAGCGCGGGGGCGCGGTCCCCATCGGGCGCTTCCTGGAGTCGTTCTACGGCACGGGCAAGGGCTACCTGGTGCTCCCACACGACCTCAGCGCGGTCTCGGGAGAGTGCGTGCTGTTCAGGCGAGAGGTCTTCCAGGCCGTTGGAGGCGCCGTCTCCGGGCTGGACGAGACCAACTGGGCGGTCGCCCTCTGCATCCAGGCGGGCAGGCTCGGGCTTGGGACCTGCATCGCCCCCATGGCCCACGTGGCGCGGTGCCTGCCCCCGGCTGCGGCCCCGTTTGACGACGAGGAGACGAAGGCATGGGGACGTCAGCAGGAGCGTCTGCTTGGGATGTTCCCCGCGGAGTTCAGCACCCGCGACCCGTACTACAGTGCCTCGTGGTCCCCGGACGGCCTGTTCCGCCTGCGCGGGGACGAGGACTGAGCGGGCCTATCTGGGGGCACACCGGATGCCCACGCGCAAATGCAAGATGTGAGGACATCCGTTAGTCAAAGAAGAGGAGAGGGCCACATCTCCGCAGTTGGACTGCCCTCTTAGGGAGATGCCCCCTCCGTAGTCCTCGGAACGGCACGGGCTCCCGCCGTCACGGAGGTTGGCACGTCCCGAGATGCCGGCCAACATCCAAAGCCCCACCTGGCCAGAAACCCCATCCCGTGTGTACACACGAAGTGGGGTTTCTGGCAAAGTCAGGATTCCGATTGCCCTTCAACTGGGGGAACGCCACCGGCGGGGCGGCCACGCGTCAGAAGCCTCATCCCGCGTATACACATGGGGCGGAGTTTCCGACGGGCTGCCCCACCTCCAGCGCCCGGATGCCAGAAAGCTCGCCCCACGTGTACACGCGGGATGCACTTTCCATCGGCGCGGGAGTTCCCTCGCCTGCCAACGGGGCGAACGCGCCGGCGCGCGAGGCCCATGCCGGAAACCACGCGGCGGGCGTGCGCATGGGGCGGGGCTTCCGGCAGGCACCCCGGGGCCCCGCCCGCATCTTGACCCCCGTGCCGCGAGCCGCGCCACCCGCACGGGGGAATCGGTGGCCTTGGAACGGAGCTGGTTCCACCGCCCGGCCCGGGCGGCCCCTCCTCGCGTGGTCGGTTGCCCTCGTCCCCTTCCCGAGCACTTGTCAGCCCGGGGATGGCGCGAGGCGCCGGCCGGTCCCTTCTTTGACAGGCCAGCTGGCAACGAACTCCCGGCATGGGCGCTCACGTCAGGCCCCCGCCGCCATGGGTCAGGAGGCTGACGTTTCATACGAGTTCCCACCTGGGGAAACGCCAGATGAGGGTCACCCGCGTGGACCCCCTCCCATGGGGAACGCTCACATCGGGACTTTGCTGCCACCTGGGCCCGAGGGTGGAGGCAACTGGCGACAAATCAATCGCATAGGCACTTTTCGCGGTTCGCATCGTCAGCCGAATGGCGTTCGCCCGGTTGCCGGTTCATCAGACATCCAATCATAGCAGGAATTTCCCGCATGAGTGCACGCGCAGGGCCTTCGCCGCCAAGCGGGGCATACCGCACGACTCTACCGACCCTGACGCTTGGAGAACAGCCAGGGGTAGCCATCTCAGGGCCCCCGACCGCCTGGCAAATCGACCCCTTCTTTGCCATTCCCCCCAGCTTCGCTCTCACGCACCGGCACGTCGCGGCTACCATCCCCGAGGGCCCTCGGGCGCAGTCCCATGCCAAGCAAAGGGCGGGGCGGACCCAGTGGATTCGCCCCGCCCCCGCGGTCGTCGCTCTTCTCGCCCTGCCAGCTATCGGTTGGCGTACATCTTCTGATAGTAGTCCTGGTAGGCGCCGGAGGTCACGTGCTCGACCCACTCGGGGTTGTCGAGGTACCAGCGGATGGTCTTGACGATGCCCTTCTCGTACGGGGTCTCGGGGTACCAGCCCAGCTCGGCCTTGATCTTGTCGGGGGCCATGCCGTAGCGGCGGTCGTGTCCCTTGCGGTCGGTGACGTGCGAGATGAGCCCCTCGTTGACCTCGGGGTCGCCGGTGACCTTGGAGACCTCGGCGATGATGGTCTTGACGATGTAGATGTTGGCGCGCTCGTTGTGCCCGCCCACGTTGTAGACCTCGCCCAGGCGGCCGTCCGTGGCAACCATGTCGATGGCCTTGCAGTGGTCGTCCACGTACAGCCAGTCACGCACGTTGAGCCCGTCACCGTACACGGGAAGCTTCTTGTGCTGCAGCGCGTTGTGGATCATGAGCGGGATGAGCTTCTCGGGGAACTGGTACGGGCCGTAGTTGTTGGAGCAGCGGGTGATGACCGCAGGGAACCCGTAGGTGTCGTGGTAGGCCTTCACGAAGAGGTCCGCGGAGGTCTTCGAGGCGCTGTAGGGGCTGTGCGGGTTCAGGGGCGTGGTCTCGCGGAAGTAGTCGGTGTGCTCGGGGTCCGCGGGGCTCCCGTCGGGGTTGACCTTGTCGGGAATCGCGAGCGAGCCGTACACCTCATCGGTGCCGACCTGCAGGTACCGGTGGTCGCCAAAGCCGCCCTTGCCGTCGTCCCAGGCGGCGCGGCAGCAGTTGAGCATGTTGACCGTGCCCATCACGTTGGTATCCGCGAAGATGCCGGGGTTGGCGATGGAGCGGTCCACGTGGCTCTCGGCCGCGAAGTTGATCACGTAGTCCGGCTTGTGCTCGGCGATGACCTTTGAGATCGCCTCCTTGTCGCGGATGTCCGCGTGCACGAAGGTGTAGCGCGGGTCGTCCTGGACGGAGGTGAGGTTCTCGAGGTTGCCGGCGTAGGTCAGGGCGTCGACGTTCACGATCCTCACGTCGTCGTGCTTGCGCAGCATGTAGAGCACGAAGTTGGAGCCAATGAACCCGGCTCCGCCGGTGACGAGGTAGGTCTTCATGTGATGCATCACTCCAAGGGATGGGTCTGGGATTGCTTCGCGGGTACCAGTCTATGGGCGAGAGGGGCGCGCCTCTCCCGCCACTGGGCAATTCGATGGAATCACCGTTGGGCGAGAGGGGCGAGGTGCCTAGTCCTCGTACTTCCCGCTGGGGACGATGCCGCCCTCGGCGACCATGCGCAGGTGCCTGCCGTAGTCGCTCTTTCCGTAGCGCTCGGCGCAGGCGAGCAGGCGCTCGCGGGAGACCCAGCCGTTCTCGTAGGCGATCTCCTCGGGGACGGACACGGGCAGGTCCTGGGCCCGCTCCACGGTGCGCACGAACTCGCCCGCCTCGTAGAGCGACTCCATGGTCCCGGTGTCGAGCCAGGCGTAGCCGCGCCCCAGCGTCACCACGTCGAGCGTGCGGTCCTCAAGGTACATGCGGTTGAGGTCGGTGATCTCGTACTCCCCGCGGGCGGAGGGCTCGACCCTGGCGGCCAGCTCGCTCACGCGCGAGTCGTAGAAGTAGAGGCCCGTGACGGCGTAGTTGCTCTTGGGGTGGGCGGGCTTCTCCTCGATGGAGACGGCGTTGTAGTCGGCGTCGAACTCCACGACGCCGAAGCGCTCGGGGTCGTCCACGCGGTAGCCGAAGACGGTGGCGCGGCCCGCCTCCGCGGAGGCGGCGGCGCGCCTCAGGTGCCTGCCGAGGCCGTTGCCGTAGAAGATGTTGTCGCCCAGCACCAGCGCGCAGGGGCCGCCGCCCACGAACTCGCGCCCGATCACGAAGGCCTGCGCGAGGCCGTTTGGCTCGGGCTGCTCGGCGTAGGAGAGCGACACCCCGTAGTCGGAGCCGTCGCCCAGCAGCCTCCTGAAGTTGGGGAGGTCGTGCGGGGTGCTGATGATGAGGATGTCCTTGATGCCCGCCAGCATGAGCGTGGAGAGCGGGTAGTAGACCATGGGCTTGTCGTAGACGGGGAGCAGCTGCTTCGACGTCACGGTGGTGAGCGGGTACAGGCGGGTCCCGCTGCCGCCAGCAAGGATGATTCCCTTCATGTCTTGACCTCCCGAGGTCAGATGGCTTTGCTTCGGTTAGAGATTGTATCAGCACGTCCTATGCGGGGGCGAGGTCGTGGCGCCTCTCCTCCGCGGACGGACGCGCACCCTACGAGAGCGCGCAGTACCAGTTGTCCCTCCTGAAGTTGGGGTTGTAGTACGGGTCGGGCTTGGAGAGGACCTGGCCCCAGCGCCCCGCAAACGCCATGAGCTCGCGCGAGAGCTTGTACGAGATGCGCCGGGAGTCCCCGCCGTGGCGAGAGACGGACTCGTAGTGCCTGAGCACGGCGTAGTTCTGCTGCAGCACGTGATAGCCGGCGGCCTGGATCTTGAGGCAGAGGTCGATGTCGTTGTAGTTGACCTTGAACTCTCGCTCATCCATCCCGCCGACCTCGTCGTAGACCGCGCGCTTGGTCATGAGGCAGGCACCGGTGACCGCGCTCGCCCGGTGCGGGAGCACGTTCCACTCGTAGTACCCGGGGGCATTGCCCGGCAGGTTCACGCTGGCGGCCACGGGTCCCGAGAAGCCCCCCACGAGCACGCCCGCGTGCTGGATCGAGCCATCGGGATACAGGAGCTTTGCCCCCACGGCGCCCATGTCGCTCGACAGGAGCGGCCCCATCATCTGCTCGACCCAGTCGGGCGAGATGACCTCGGTGTCGTTGTTGAGCATCACCAGGTACTGGCCGCGGGCGGCGGCGAAGCCAAAGTTGATCAGGCGCGAGAAGTTGAACTCGCCCTCGGTGTCGCAGGTCACGACCCTGATGCGCGAGTCCCTCTCGAGCCTGTGATAGTACTCGAATATCTCGTCGCTCCTGGAGTTGTTCTCGACCACCACGATCTCGTAGTTGGGCCACGTGGTGCGCCGGACGATGGAGTCGATGCAGCACTCCAGGACGTCCCTCATCTCGTAGTTGGGAATCACGATGGAGACGAGCGGGTGCGTCTGGAACCGGTAGCGCACGTCGCAGCGGGTGGGGAAGCGGCCGCCCATGACCGCCTCGGCGTCGATGCCGCAGCGGTCGAGGTGCCCCTGAACCGCCCGGCGCTCCGCCTCGAGGGCGTACGACTTCTGCGCCACGCCCTGGCCGCCCGCGGTGGAGTTGGCGTGCATGCGCCAGTGGTAGAGGATCCTGCGCACGTGATAGACGTTGCGGGCCCTCTCCCCCACCAAGAAGGTCATGTTGTGGTCCTGCGACCCGTCGAATTCGCTGCCCGGAAGCTCCGGGAGCTCCTCCACCACGCTGCGGCGCACGCAGAGCAGATGCGTGACGTAGTTCTCCGCGCACAGGCGCTCGGGGTCCCAGTCCGGCTTGAAGAACGGCCCCACGCGGTGCCCGTCCAGCAGGTGGTCCTCGTCGCAGTAGATCAGGTCGGTGTCGGGACGGTCGCTCACCGCCTTGGCGTACCAGTACAGCAGGTCGGGCTCGAGCGTGTCGTCGTGGTCGAAGAAGCACACGAAGTCGCCGGTGGACGCCTCGATTCCCCGGTTGGTGTTCTCGGTGATGCCGTGGTTGCCGTCGAGGTTCACCACGGTGATGCGGCTGTCCCGCGCAGCGTAGGTGGCCACCTCGTCGGCGAGGGCGCGATCCTCGGGGCTCGCGTTCACCAGGACCAGCTGGAAGTGGGGGTAGGCCTGCGAGAGGACCGAGTCGGCCATCTCGTCGAAGAAGTCGAGCGGGGTCTTGAAGAGGGGGACCACGAGCGAGAAGGTCGGACGCTCGGGCAGGAGCTCGGACGCGTGGGCCATGAGGGCGAGCTCCTCCGCGCTGGCCGAGTGCTCGCGCACCCACTGCTCGTAGCGCGGGTCCTGGTCGGCGGGCAGGACGCTCTGGCGCCAGCTCCCGCGGAGCCAGTCGGCGTAGAAGCCCTCAAGCGTCACGAAGGAGTCCTCCTGCCCCTCGCCCTCTGCGGAGACCCACAGCACGATACCGCGCGCCTGCTTGGGGAGGATGACGCCAAAGGTGTACATGCGCGTGAACAGCTGCGGGTTGCCCTCGCTGGGGCTGCAGGAGTCGCCCATCGCAAAGTGGTCGTCAGCCAGCAGCTCGCCGTCTTGCGAGAGGACGCGGACCTTGATGGGCAGGTGGGCCGCCTCCTCGCCCGCCACGTTGGAGACCATCGTGGCGCGTAGGTCCTCGCCCTCCTCGAGGGCGATGAGGTTGTGCACCAGGAGCTTGGGGCCCGCGTTGCCGCCGCGGCTGTCGAGGTTGCGGATCGACTCCGCCTGGCCGTCGCGCAGCGCCGTGTGCATCTGCGACATCAGGCGCGCCGCCTGCGGGCGGATGTGGATGCGCCTGCGGCACAGCTCCGTCCCGTCCGCGCCCAGCAGCCTGACCAGGGCGACCTGGACCAGGTTGATCACCGCGACGGAGAGGACCCACCTGCTCCCGCCCAGGTCCATGACCGTGGCGGGGACGGGCTGCCCACCCGTCGCCATCTGCGCGGAGACGACGAGGCGGGAGCCCTCCGGGGCGCCGTCCACCGTGATGCGCAGGAAGACCTTGCCCCGGCCCCTCGTGACCTTGTCGTACGAAATCCTCAGGTTGTCTGCCATGGGGAGAAGCTCCTCCGTCTAGAACTTGATGTCGTAGTAGCCGTCCAGCGAGAAGAGCGGGGAGTAGAGCCCGCTCGGGGCGTAGTTGGTCTGGGGCCAGAGACCGCGGAGGCGCGTGGACGCCATGCGCTCGCGCAGGTCGGTGCCCGCCTCCGGGGCACCAAGCTCCGCGGCGGTCATGGGCCGCTCGACCGCGACGCGCGGGACCTCGACGGTGGTGAGGCCCCTCTCACCCACCTTGCAGCTGAGTGCGACGCCCCAACGCCAGTCCGTGAGCTCGCCGTCGAGCCCGCCGACCTCCAGGAAGAGGTCGCGGCGGAGCATGAGCAGGGTCCCCGTCACGCCGCACGCCTCGTGGGGGACGGCCTCGTAGCAGCGGATCTGCGGGTTGTCACTCGTGAGGCCCAGGTCCAGGCGAAGCGGGGCGGCGTTGGTGAAGGCGACCGCTCCCCCCGCCTTGGTCCCGTCGGGGAGGTTGACGCGCGCGCCGGCGAGCCCCACCCCGGGGTGCACCAGGACCGAGAGCATGAGGCGCGCCCAGTCGGGCTCGGTCACCCGGCACGGGGACTGGACGAGCGCCAGCCACTCGCCCGCGGCCCTCTCAGCCGCCGCATTGGCCTCCGCGGGACCGCCCTCCGCGGCGATGACCTCGAGCCCGTCCCAGCCGCCGAGCCCACGGATGCCCTCGGCCGCCCCAGCCGCGCCCGCGCCCCAGACGACGACGGAGACGGACGGGTGCTCGCCCTCGTCGAGCAGGGGCTCGTAGTAGTGCGGGGCGCCCGGCACCTCGTGCGCGCGAACGGGCAGACCGAGCCGCCGGTAGTGCTCGTCGATGGCGCGACGGCCCGCGTCGAGCGCCTCGGGCTTCGCGAGCGCCTGGCCGGCGGTGGAGCCGGCGTTGACGCGCCAGTGGTAGAGCACCCGACGGGCGTGGTACACGTTGCGGGCGCGCTCTCCTGCGAGCAGGGTCATGCGGTGGTCCTGCGCCCCGTCGAACTCGCTCGTGGGACGCGGGAGCTCGGCGAGCAGGCTCCTGCGGATGGTGAGCATGTGGCACACGTAGTTGTTGGTCTCGAGGTAGACGGGGCTCCAGTCGGGCTTGGCGAAGGGGAAGGCGTAGTGCCCGTCCTCCAGCTTGTCCTCGTCGCAGTACAGCAGGTCCGTCTGCGGGTACCGGTTGATCCCCTCCACGTAGCGGTACAGGAGGTCGGGCTCCAGCACGTCGTCGTGGTCGAAGAAGCACACGAAGTCGCCTGTCGCAGCGTCGATGCCGTAGTTGGTGTTCTCCGTGATGCCGTAGTTGCGCTCGAGCTCCACCACGCGCACCCTGCGGTCGCGGTTGGCCAGCGCCCACACCTCGTCCGCCAGCTCGCGGTCCTCGGGCGTGGAGTTGACCAGCACGAGCTCGAGCCTTCCGTAGCTCTGGCGCAGGGCGGACTCCGCCATCTCGCGGAAGAAGTCGACGGGCGTGTGATACAGGGGTACGACGATGGAGAAGGTCGGACGCAGCCCAAACGCGTCCTGCGAGGCGCGCTGGGCGGCGAGGTCCTGGGCCGACGCCTTGGTGAACTGGAACATCTCCTCGTAGCGGTCGCTCAGCTCCGCCGGCGTGGCGTGCGAGCCCCAGACGCCCTCGAGCCCTCGCAGGTCCTCCTCGGAGAAGGTCTTGACGCCCTCGCGGGGGGTCTTACCGCCGATCCGGACCAAGACGTCCGCGCCGGGCGCGCCAAACGGGATGCGGAACGACAGGCCCACGTAGCGACGACGGGCGCCGGGGATGTCCTCGTCGTCCACTGTCACGTCGCCCAGGAGGGTGCCCCCCACCGTCGTGCCGTCGTCGAGGGTCGCCGTCGCACGAACCTCCCCGTCCGTCTCCTCGCCGTCGCGAAGCCACGTCCAGCACACCACGCGAAGGAGCTCTCCCGGCCCGCGCGACATCACGCTGACGCTCTCCTGCGAGAAGTGCACGGGCCACGCCGCGGTGGCGCCGGTCAGGGGTTTCGCATCGTTGGTTGGCATTGAGACCTCGCTGTCCTCTGGGTTCGTTCGCAGGCTCGATTGTAGCGCGGCACCCCAGCGGCCCCCGCCCCCATGCGCACGCATCAGGGAGAACCCACGTATGGGGGAGTCGGGCGCAACAAGAAGGGGCCGCCGAAGCGACCCCCGTATCCGTTCGCAAGTTGGTCGGGCACCCCTACAGCAGGCGCAGCACCCAGTCCCACGGGTAGTTGGAGTAGGAGCTCACGCTGATCTCCCTGCCGGTCTGGTCGCCGGCCTTCCCCGTGACGCCGCCCGTCTCGCTCAGGTGCGCCGCGACCATGAGGCCGTTGCCCAGGTAGATGGCCACGTGGTTCCAGGTGTTGAGGAGGATGTCACCACGGACCAGCTCGGAGTACCTGGTGGTGCTGATGGCATCGCCCACCGCCAGGGCGGTGAACTTGCCGTACTTCACGAGGTTCTCGCGCATGTTGCCGGTGTAGGTGGCGGACCCGGTGTTGATGCCCGCCTGCTTGAGCGCCGAGATGACCAGCGACGAGCAGTCGTAGTCCGGCCCCCAGCGGTTGGTCTGGCTGTAGCCGTGGGAGTCGTCCTCCGCGACGTCGACGGCCCAGGACACGTACTTCTCGATCCTCGCCCTGGAGGGGATGAACACGCTCGTGTCGATGGACTTGGCGGAGAGGGTCGAGGCGTACCAGGCCATCCCCTCGTAGCGCCAGCCCTGGGCGACGAGGCTGTTGCTCTCCGCCCTGCTGGTGGTGAAGTTGTGCGCGCCCGCGCCCTTGGCGTTGGGGTTGTACTGCCTGAGGAGGGCGGAGCCCACGTTGCTCCCGCTCGCACCGTACCAGCCTATGCCCTCGTAGCGCCAGCCAAGCGAGACGAGCATGTTCTTCTCGGCGGCGTTGGTGGTGTAGTGGTGGTCGCCCGCGTTGGGGTTGTACAGGCGGTACACGGCGACGCCGCTCGTGGGGGCCACCCAGCCGATGCCCTCGTAGCTCCACCCGGCGTTGGCGATCTTCACGCCCTCGGCCACGTTGGAGGTGTAGAAGTGCTCACCGGTGTTGGGGTTGTAGAAGCGGTACATGTTCACGCCGGTCGTGCTGGCGGCACGCGGGGCAGCCGTGGTCGCGGCGGGGCGGGCGGCCGGCTCGGTGGCGGTGTCCTGCGCGGGTGCGTCCACGGTCGCCTGGCCGTCCTGCCGCGAGCCCTCACCCTCGGTGGGGGCTGCGTCCGTCTGCGCATCCTCGGGGCCCTTCGCGTCGGCAGCGCCCGCAGCGTCGGTCTCCTCGCCCGAGGCACCGGTGGTGGTTTCGCCGGTCTCGCCCGACGGGACGGACTCGGAGCCAGCGGGATCGGTCGCGGAGTCCGAGCCCTGGCCACTCTCCCCCGTCGTTGCGTCGGAGCCAGCTGCGTTCGCGGACGAGCCATCGGTGACAGCCTGGGTCACAGCCTCATCCGAGCCATCCGTCTGCGAGTCCGTGGTTACTGCTGCCGCCTGGGAGGAGGCGTCCGTCGCCGTGGCGACGCCCTGCAGCCGGGTCTCCTGCTGGGCCTGAGCGCTTGTGTCGGGAGCCGTCGCGGACTCCTCCGCCAGTGCGAGCGAGGGCGCCCCGAGCGTGAGTGCCGCCAGGATCGCTCCGGCGGCGATGGCGCCGCCATGCCTTCTCGCCTGCCCTGAAGTCATCGAATCACCCCAATGTGAGAGATACGGGCACTTGGGAAAAGTCAAGTGTCAATGGTAGCAGCAGGAAGGCCCCTGCCGTCAGGTCCCTGCGCCAATCGACACACGCAAGGCACGCCAACGTTACCTTCGGTCGCGCAATCGCACCCTAGGACAACCGCGGGCAGAGAGCGCTGCCCTGACGCTAGCTCTTCCTCGCCAGGGAATCCCAGTAGGCAGTGGTACCGTAGAACGCATCGACGTCGACCCCGTTGGAGTAGCCGCCGACCTTGGTGGAGTCCGAGTACTGCCAGATCGTGGGGCTCGACCACGCCCCGTAGTTGGTGGAGATGGGCGTGGGGTTTGAGACGTACCCCGTCCCGTTCATGTACTTGTGGGGGTACGAGGCGACCCACAGCTTGTAGCCGGAAGCCGCGACGGAGCTCCAGTCGTAGGTGCTCGTGACCCCCTGGCTCATGTAGATCAGAGCACGCACCCCGGTGAGGCGATACACCTCGTCCAGGAACTGCTTGGCGTAACTGGGCCCCTTTCGGAGCGCCTCGGAACCCGGGGTGTTCTCCCAGTCCAGCACCAGGACCGCCTGGCCTATGTACGACTTGATGGTGTTCACGAAGTACTGCGCCTGCTGGACCATCGACCCATCGCCGCTGCTCACGTCGATGAAGTGGTACACGCCGAGCTTCTTGCCCGATGAGAGCGTCGCCTCAGCCTGCGTGGAGAAGGAGGGGTTTTTGTAGTGAGTACCCTGGGTCGCCTTCACGATCACGAAGTCGGCGGTGACCTTCGAGATGTCCATGTCACCCTGGTAGCTCGCTATGTCGATGCCGTTGAGGATCACCTGGAAGAGGGACTTGTCGAACGCGAGCGAGGCGTGCGTCGAGGCATACCAGGCGATGCCCTCGTAGCGCCAGCCGGCCTTCACGAGGTTGGCGTTCTCGGCGGAGCTCGTCGTGAAGTTGTGGGCGCCGGACTTTGCGTTGGGGTTGTACTCCCGGTAGACGGAGAGGCCCGCCGACTTGGTCGCGGAGTACCAGCCAACACCCTCGTAGCGCCAGCCCAGGGCAACGAGCATGTCCCTCTCGGCGGCGTTGGTGGTGTAGTGGTGGTCACCGGCATTGGGGTTGTACAGCCGGTACACGGCGGTTCCAGACTTGAGCGCGACCCAGCCCACCCCCTCGTACTGCCAGCCTGCGGTCACGAGCGCCTGGCCCTCGTGGGTGTTGGCGGTGTAGAAGTGCTCCCCCGTGTTGGGGTTGTAGAACCGGTACATGTTCTGCAGGTTGGAGGTGTCGTCCGCCGCCACGCGGGCAGCAGGCGCCGTCGTGGCGGTGGAGCCGCCCGCGGCATCGGAGGAGTCGGTGGCCGTCTCGTCGGATGCGGTCCCCGCGTCTGCGGCAGGGGTGTCCGATGCCGTGCCGTCCGTCACCGTGAGAGAGGAGCTTGCACCGGCATTGGACGCATCCCCGTCGGCAGTGCTGGTGCCGACGTCGGAGGCGCCGGTCTCGCCATCCACGCCGCCCGTTGTCGCCTCGGCAGCGGAGGTCCCAGAGGACTTCGCCTCGTCAGACGACCCGCCGGCAGTGGAGGCGGCGTCATTCCCGTTCGAGGCGGTGGCATCCGCCGTGGGGGAGATCTCGGACTCCGTCGCGCCCGTCGCGGACCCATCCACCTCTGCCGCATCGGCAGCGGATTCTGCCGTCTCCTGGTCGGAGGGCTCAGTGCTCGTGGATTGATCGTCGGTCGTACCGTCGGAATCCGCGGCCGCACCTTCAGACCCCACGGCCTGGCCAGATGGGGAGGCCTGTGCCACGGACTCGGTCGCCACGACCTGAGTCTCCTGGCCTTGGCCGGCGAGTGCCTTGGAGGCCGCCTCCTCGGCGTTCGCCGTCACGGGCGCGTAGGCAAAGGCCGCCGCGAGCACCGCCCCCGCGGCGATGGAGCCCATGCGCGACCAAGGGAAGTTCTCGGGAGCCTTCATCAATAACCACCCCGAAGGAAAGAGATCGTTTCTTCCCGGCAAGAGCAGGCGCAAGGCCCGTCCTCCGCCGGAACCATCCGTCACAGAATATGCCACGACACGGGCCCTCCACAAAACGAGGACCGCATCGTGACAACCCTTGACGAAAGACAATCGATTTGGCGTCACAGGGTCACGTCTATGATGGGGAGAGGTGCCGCGTCCGTGGGGCCCGAACGCTACTCCCGCGGGGCCGAGAGCTCCCCGTCGAGGGCGGCAAGCTCCTGCGGAACCGTCCCGGGCTCCACGTTGAACGAGCCCTCCACGGCCTCGGCCTGCGCCAGGCGCACCTCGGCGAGGTCGGCCTCGCCCATCTCCCGGTAGGCGTCCGCGAGGCGCCGCAGGACGTAGGCGACGTAGCCCGCCAGGCTGTCGCCGATGCCGGAGAGCACCATCATCGTGACGAGGGAGTCGGGGCTCAGGCGGAGCGCCACCTGGGGATCCAGGTCCAGCACGCCCGCGACCGCCTCCTCTGCCTGCGCCGCCGCCTCCTGGTCGCCCCTGAGGAGGGCGCCTCGCAGGGCGGGGGTCACTGAGTCAACAAACTGGTTGATGACCTCAAGCAGGTAGTCGTGCTGGAGCATGCGTTCCTCCCAAGAGAGTGTGCGGGCATTTCCATGAGACAGTCTAGCCGTTGCGGGGCGGGACAGCCCCGGCTAGGAGCTGGGCGGCGGGATGACGCCAAGGTGCTCGAACGCAAGGGCCGTGGCCTGCCTCCCCTGGGGGGTGCGGATGATGAGGCCGCGCTGGAGGAGGTAGGGCTCGTACACGTCCTCGAGGGTGGACGGGTCCTCCCCCACGGCGCTCGCGATGGTCGTGAGCCCGACGGGACGCCCGCGGAAGGTCCTCGTAAGGGCGTCGAGGATCTTCTTGTCCATCCAGTCCAGGCCCATCTCGTCTATCTCGAAGAACCTGAGCGCCTCGGCCGCCACCTCCCAGGTGATGCACCCGTCCGCCCGCACCTGCGCATAGTCGCGCACGCGCTTGAGCAGGCGGTTGGCGAGCCTGGGGGTCCCTCGGCTGCGGCTGGCGATCTCCTCCGCGCCCTGCTCGTCGATGCGCACGCCCAGGATGCCGGCAGACCGCAGGACGATGCGGGTGAGCTCCGGCACGCTGTAGTAGTCCAGGCGGTAGCTGATGCCAAAGCGGTCGCGCAGTGGGCCGGTGAGGAGCCCCGTGCGCGTGGTGGCGCCGATGAGCGTGAAGTGCGGGACGTCCAGGCGGATGCTGCGCGCCGCCGGCCCCTTGCCTATCACGATGTCGAGGAAGAAGTCCTCCATCGCGGGGTACAGGACCTCCTCCACCTGGTGGTTGAGGCGGTGGATCTCGTCCACGAAGAGGACGTCGCCCTCCTCCAGGTTGGTGAGGATGGCGGCCAGGTCGCCAGTGCGCGCGATGGCGGGTCCGCTCGTGGTCTTGAGGCGGGCGCCCATCTCGTTTGCCACCACGTTGGCGAGGGTCGTCTTGCCCAGGCCGGGAGGACCGGAGAAGAGGACGTGGTCGAGTGTCTCCCCCCTGTCCTTGGCGGCGGCGATGAGCACGCTCAGGTTCTGCCGCACGCGCTCCTGGCCGCAGTACTCGCTCAGCGTGGTGGGCCTGAGGCTGTGTTCCACGTCCAGGTCGTCCTGCGTGAGCTCGGTGCTGACCGCGCGCCGGCTGCCCTCGTGGCCCCGGGCGTCGTCGGCGAAGAGGTCCTCGTCCTCCGCCTCCCACATCACCTACCGCCCCCAAGGCGCCTGAGGGCGTACGAGACGGCGGACTCGATGGTGGTGGCGCCGGCTTCCTCCAGCCCCTCCAGGGCCAGCTCCGCCTCCTGCGGGGTGAACCCCATGGAGAGCAGGGCGTCCGTTGCCTCGGACTGCACCGACTGGCCGGAGGGGACAGCCGCTGCCACCCCCGCCGCCACCTCGCCGGGAGACGAGAGCCCCACGAGCCCGCGCAGCTCCGCGTCGCGCTGGAACACGCCCTCCAGCTCCACGAGCAGGCGCTGCGCCTTCTTCTTCCCCACGCCGGGGACCTGGCTCATGCGGGTGACGTCCTGCGCGGTGACGACGGTGGCCAGCTGCGATGGCGTGAAGGTGGAGAGGACCGAGAGGGCGAGCTTGGGGCCGACCCCGCTGACCGCGACCAGCCGGTCGAACACCGCTCGCTCCTCCCGGCTGCAGAAGCCGTACAGCTCCGCCGCGTCGTCCCTGAGGACGAGGCGCGTGAGCACCGTCACGCCCGCCTCCCCCGCGGGGGGCAGCGCGGCGGCGGTGTTCGCCGAGATGCCGAGCTCGTATCCCACGCCCGCCACGTCGAGCACCACGTGGCTTGCCGTCACCTCCACGATGGAGCCGGTGAGCTGCACGATCACTTGCTGTTCCTCCTACTCTGCCGGGAGCGGCCCATCACGGGGCTGCCGCCGTTGGCCCTTGCCGCGGTCGCCGCGGCGGTGACCTCGCGCGCCATCGCGCGCTCCTGCTCGCGCTGAGCCCGCTCCTGCTCCAGCACCTGCACCGCCGCCGCGTCGCGCGTGACGCTCATGGTGTGCGAGAGGTTTGCGTGGCAGATCGCCGCCGCGAGCGCGTCCGCGCAGTGGTCGGGCCTTGGGTCGTGGTCCAGCCTCAGGATGTTCCTGACCATGTAGATGACCTGCCGCTTGTCCGCCGAGCCCGTGCCCACCACGGCCTGCTTGATCTGCATGGGAGTGTACTCCCCCACCTCCATGCCCGCCCGCGCGCAGGCGACGATCGCCGCGCCACGGGCATGGGCGGTGGCGATGGCGGAGCGCTGGTTCTCCCCAAAGAAGATCTTCTCGATGGCGAGCTGGGAGGGCTGGAAGGTCTCTATAGCCTTCGACACCTCGTCGAAGATCCTCCCCAGCCGCCGGTCGAGCGGCTCGTCCGACTTGGTTGACACGCAGCCGTACGCACGCGCACGGCACGCCGTGCCCCGCGTCTCTATGATCCCCCAGCCCGTGTTGGCAAGGCCGGGGTCGATGCCCATGATGACCATCCGCTCCCCCATGCGAGGTACCGTCTAGAACGTCTGTTCTATCATACCAGAACCGTCCACCGGCACGGGCGAGGCGGCAAATCCCGGGGCGGGAGCGCCACCAGGCCCCTAGTTCTCGGAGAAGGGATTCTGCCAGGGTCGACGACCCTCGTCGCCTGCGGGGGCACCGTCAGCGCCCTCCCGGCCGGTGTCCCCCCGATCGGCGAACCCCCGCTGCTGGAACGCCCCTCCCTGGGAGAAGTCGTGCAGCCAGCCGAGGGTGTCGCGGAGCCTGCTCATCTTGTCCGCCTCGCTCGGCTCCTCGTCGCTTGGCGCGTCGGGGGCGGCGTCGTCGGGAACGTCCTCCCCACCGGCGTCGGCGGGCGTGGCGAACAGCGACATCAGGCGCGTCCAGTCGACGTCGCCGCCCTCCTCGACCTGCCTGCCAAGCTCCTCCAGGCCCTCGCCCGCCGCCGTGGGGGACGGCCGGTCCGCCGCGTCGTGCCAGGCCAGGCCGAGCGGCCTGCGGGCGTCCCACAGGGTGCAGGTGCTGGCGATGAGGCACGGGCCACATGCGAGGCGCCATGACCCGCCGTCGTCGAGCGCGCGGACCACGGCGGCGCACAGCCCAGCGTCCTCCCCCGTCGCCCCGGGGAGCTCGGACAGCGGGTGCCCCCACTCGACGTGGTCGAGGATGATGGTGTCGACGGCGTGGGTCCACTCCTCGTCGGAGCGCTGGTCCCTATCCACGCCGGGCACGGAGGGAACCTCCCAGGGCGCAAGCGCCAGGCGCGGCATGACGGGGCTGATCACGTTGCGGGCATGGGCAAGCCCCACCACGTCCGTGAGGTAGACGTCACCCAGCGGGAGGATCGGGGACGCCCCCTGCGCGGGCTGGCGGTCGAGCAGGGCAAGGGCGGTCTTGGTGAGGGGCGAGAGGACCACGCCGTCGTCCTCGTCGGCCCACGCCAACGCGTGCGCCTGTGCGACGCCCAGGGCGAGTCCCGGGCCCTGCTCCCCCGCCGCACCCCTTAGGTCGCGCGACTCGGCGCGGAGGTTGGACGCGAGGGCGAGGCATGCGGGCCTCTCCCCCTCGTCGACGGGCGAGACGAGCAGGCGCACGTTGGTGGGCCCCAGCGCGTCGGTCGCGAGCACCGCCAGGACCTGGGACGACAGCGAGCCGTCCAGCACCACCACCGCACGACGGCGGCCCATGGAGGCGATGCGGTCGCGCACACCCATCGCGAGCGCCTCCCACAGGAAGGTGGGCTCGTCGTAGACCTCGGGGGTCACCGGCGAGTCGAGGGGGCCGGACAGGTGCGGGTCCACGTCCACGCAGGTCAGCGACTCTTCGAAGGCGGGCGCGGAGGCCGCCAGCTCGCCCGCGGGCGTCACGGCGAAGCTCGAGCCGGTGTAGAGCTGGGCCCCGTAGCATCCCAGGGAGCCCACGCCTATGACCCAGGCGCCCATGGCCTCGGCATCCTGGACGTACCTGCCCTCCTGGAGGTCCGCCCCCAGGAGCGAGCTCGGGTCGTCGATGGCATAGCCGTAGCCGGCGACGTAGATGACGGCGTCGAGGTCAAAGTCGAAGTCGACGTAGTCGTCCAGGTCCTCGTAGGTGAAGGCGACGCCCAGCCGGAGGTCGCCGAGCGTGAACTCGGGGAGGTCGGGCGCCGGGGCGTCCTGGGCCTGGGGGTCTGCCCCCTGCGCCTGCAGGACGGACGAGGCGTAGGCGGCGAGCTTGAGCGGGACCACGTGCCCGCCGTCCATCAGGACCGCCTCCGCCACCTGCTCCCCGTCGAGGTCGAACACCACGGGGACGATGCAGGCGCACGCCACCTGGCGGGCGAGGCGCTCGACCGCGGCCATGACGTCGGAGACGAACCCCTCGCGCTCCCCGGTGACCGCCAGGCCCTCGGGCCCGGTGAGCGCCGCCATGGGGAACACCACGAGGTCTGCCCCCTGCAGGCTGGCGCGCTCGCTGAGGGAGACCATCCTCGCCACGGTGCGGTCGAGGTCGCCCGCAGCCGTCGCCATCTGTGCCATGCATACCCTCATGTCGCACCTCCGCGTCCGTGCGCCGACGGCAGCGCCGCCGACTGGCATGAGCCTACCCCAAACGAAGCGCGGCGACCCGTCAGAGCCGCCGCGCGAAAGCCGCCCGCAACGGGGCGGGCAGGTGTCCCGACCCTAGAGCTCGGTCTTCCAGAGGCCATGGAGGTTGCAGTACGCGTACACCGTGGCGCCCTGGCCCTTGTGGCAGAACTTTGCCTGCGGCTTGTCGCCCGGCTTGAGGTGCTTGACGATGGTCTTCTTCTCGTCCGCGTAGGCAATCCACTCGATGTAGTGCTCGGGCGTCATGGGGTGCTCGACGGACCCGACGGTGACCAGGAGCTTGCCGTCCTCGGTCTCGGAGACCGCGGGGACGTGCTTCTCGGTCGCGGCGTCGGTGGCGCCGGCGACGAGCTTCTGCATGGGCTCTCCGCAGCACTGGGGGACGCAGCTGCCCTCGTCCAGGACCATGACGAGGTTGCCGCACTTGTTGCAACGATAGAACGTGAGCTCAGCCATGTGGTTTCCCTTCCTAGTGGGTGGCGGCGCCCGTGCGCCGCTCACCTACATTGTCTCCCGCGCCGCGGCGTTTCATTCATGTGACTGCTGATTGGTAGCAAATAACCGCGTGAGGGGATGCGGGCGAGGGGGACGCCCCTCTCGCCCGACCACCGGAAGCCCTGGGCAGGCTAGGCAAGCGCCACGTGGCCGTCCTTGCCCACCAGGTCCTTGACCTCTGCCAACAGGACCATGTTGTGCGCGTCCACCTTGGTGGGGAGCTCCATGCGCATGGTGTCCCCCATGGCGCCCTCCACCAGGATCTCGACCCGGTCGAAGCCGTTGTAGCGGGAGAAGATCGAGTTGAGCTGCTGCATGCGGTCCATGCTCAGCATGCGGCTCGACACGCAGACCTCGAACACCTTGGGGCGGTTGGTCTTCTCGTTGAGCTCGATGGGCATCACCGACGAGGCGATGACCTGGTTGCCGCGGTCGCCGCGCTCCAGCTTGCCCGTGACCTTGATGAAGACGTCGCCCACGCGCTCGCCGGTCTCGGGGTCCACCTCGCCCTCAAGCACCTGCGCGCACTCCTTGTACGTCTTGGGGAACACCACGATCGTGACCTCGCCCTCCATGTCCTCCAGGGTGACGATGGCCATCTGGTCGCCGTTCTTGGTCACGCGCTTCGAGACGCCCCCCGAGGGGATCATGCCGGCAAGGCGGATGGGCTTGCCCTCGGGCACGGTGTACTGGGTCATGGTGCCGCCTGTCACCGGGTTGGGGACCTCGCGCTTCTCCTCGATCTGGGCGAGAGTGAAGTCGCGCGCCTTGTTGAGGGCATACTCGTACGGGCGCAGCGGGTGGTCCGAGACGTAGATGCCCAGGACCTCGTGCTCCTGCGCCAGCTTGGTGTGGCGGTCCCACTCGTCGGCGGGGTTGGCGGGGGGCACCTGGTCCTCGAAGCCGGAGCCCGCCACGTCACCAAACATGTCGAAGAGCGAGCTCTGCCCCGCGGCCCGGTCGCGCTGGCGCTTGGCGGCGGAGTCGATGATGTTGGCGGGGTCGTTCTTGTCCACGAACTCCATGAGCTGCTTGCGGGGGTAGCCGGTGGAGTCGAAGGCGCCCGCCTTGATCAGGGCCTCCACCACGCGGCGGTTTGCCTGGCTGCCGTCCACGCGGTCCACGAAGTCGTGGAGGTTCTTGAACGCCCCGCCCCTCTCGCGCTCGGCCATGATCTCCTCGGCGACGCCCTCGCCCACGCCGCGGATGCCCGCGAAGCCAAAGCGCACGCCGTCTGCGGTGGCGGTGAAGTCGCGGCCGCTCTCGTTGATGTCAGGCGGCAGGATGGGGATGCCCTCGCGGCGGCAGCTGGTGACGTAGTGCACGATCTTGTCGGTCTTGCCCATGTAGGACGTGAGGACCGAGGCCATGTACTCCTTGGGGAAGTAGGCCTTGAGCCACGCCGTCTGCATGACCAGGATGGCGTAGCCGGCGGAGTGCGACTTGTTGAACGCGTAGGAGGCGAACTCCAGGACGTTGTCCCAGATCTCCTGCGCGACCTCCTTCTTGTAGCCGTTGGCGACGGCGCCGTTCATCCAGTGGTCGTAGATCGTCTCGTCCGCGCCGTTGCCCTCCCAGTGGAAGATCTGGCTCGTGAGCATCTTGATCTTCTTCTTGGCAACGGGCTTGCGCATGCGGCTGTCGGACTCGCCGGCGGTGAATCCGCTCATCTTGACCGAGATCTGCATGACCTGCTCCTGGTAGACCATGGTGCCGTAGGTCTCCTCCAGGATGGGGCGCAGGCGGTCGTCGTAGTAGCTGATCTGCTCCTCGCCGTGCATGCGCTTGATGTAGCTGTCCACCATGCCGGCACCCAGGGGGCCGGGGCGGTACAGGGCGATGAGAGCCACGATCTGCTTGTACTCGGTGGGCTGCATGTTCTTGATGGTGGCGGTCATGCCGTCGGACTCCACCTGGAACACGCCCGCCGTGTGGCCGCTGCCCAAAAGCTCGAAGATCTTGGGATCGGAGAAGTCGATCTTGTCCACGTCGATGTCGACGCAGGTGGCGCCCTCCTTCAGGCACTTCCTCACGCCCTCGGGCATGCGTTCGATGTCGGAGGCGTTGGGGTAGCTCTGGCGGATGTTCGCGAGCGCCTTGTTGATGACCGTGAGGGTACGCAGGCCCAGGAAGTCCATCTTGAGCAGGCCCATGTCCGCGACCGAGTGGCCCTCGTACTGCGTGATGGTGACGTTGCCCTTGGTGTCGAGCTTGGTGGGCACGTGGTCGGTCACGGGCGTGGGCGCGATCAGCGTGGCGCAGGCGTGGACGCCCTCGCCTCGCGTGAGCCCCTCGATGGAGAGGGCGGCGTCGATGATGCGGTGCGCGTCCTGGTCCTTGTTGTAGGCCTCCTCAAAGTCCGGCGAGTACTGGTCGGGCTTCTTCTCGTTCTTGTGCAGCGCGTTGGGCAGCGTGAGCTTGGGGTCGTTGGAGAGCATCTTCGAGAGCCTCTGCCCCACGTACACGGGGAAGCCCAGCACGCGCGCCGCGTCGTTGATGGCCTGTTTGGCCTTGATCGTGGAGTACGTGATGACCTTGCACACGTGGTCCTCGCCGTACACGTCGCGCACGTGCTGGAGCACGTCCTGCAGGTGCTCGTCGTCGAAGTCCATGTCGATATCGGGCATCTCGGTGCGCTGGGGAGAGAGGAATCGCTCGAACATGAGGCCGTTCTCGAGCGGGTCGAACGACGTGATGTTCATGGCGTAGGCCACGATGGCGCCAGCGGCCGAGCCACGGCCCGGGCCCACGCCGATGCCGTTGTCCTTGGCCCACTGCACGTAGTCCTGGACGATGAGGAAGTAGTTCGCGAAGCCCTTGCCAATGATGATGCCGGCCTCGTGCTCGTAGCGGTCCTCGACGTTGATGCCGTTGATGGTGACGTTCTTCCAGTCGTCGCCGTAGCGCTTGGCCAGGCCCTTCTCGCACTCCTCGCGAAAGCGCTCCTCCGCCGTCTCGCCCGGGCGCAGGCCAGGGTACTCGGGCAGGTACATGTGCGTCCAGTCGATCTCGTAGTTGCACTTGGACGCAACCTCGAGGGTGTTGTCGCAGGCCTCCGGGATCCAGGAGAAGAGGCTCCGCATCTCCTCCTCGCTCTTCATGTAGAACTCGGTGCCCCCCATGCGCATGCGGGTCTGGTCGTCGAGCGTGGTCGCCTTGCCGATGCACGAGAGGATGTCCTGCGTGGGGGCGTCCTCGCGCCTGAGGTAGTGGAAGTCGTTGGTCGCGATGACCTTGATGTCCTGCTCGCGGGCGATCTTCACCAGATACTCGTCCAGCTTGCGGTCGTCCCAGCCGTTGCGGAAGGTGAGGCCGTGGTCCTGGATCTCCATGTAGAAGTCGTCGCCGAAGATGCGCTTGAAGGTGGCCGCCCACTCCCGTGCGCCGTCCACGTCGCCGTCGAGGATGCACTGCTGGATGATGCCCTGCACGCAGGCGCTCTGGCAGATCAGACCCTCGTGGTACTCCTCGAGCATGGCGAGCGTGGTGCGCGGCTTGTAGTACATCATCTCGTGGCCGGCTGCCTTCGACATGCACTTGATCAGGTTGACGTAGCCCGTCTCGTTCTTGGCGAGCAGGATCAGGTGGTAGCGGCGCTGCTTGGTGCCGCGCTCGATGCAGTCGTCCGTGATGAAGTAGCACTCGCAGCCAAAGATGGGCTTGACCTTGAGGTGGGGGCGGTTGCCCTTGACCGAGTCGAGGTCGTGGCCCGAGCCCTCCCAGGCGGCGACGTCGGACTCCCACTGGGCGTGCACGCAGTCCTGGTAGTCCGCGCCCTCGGCGTCCGCCTCGGGCTCCTCCAGGTCCCAGCCCTTCTTGAAGCACTCCAGGTCGTGGCGCCACTGCTTCATGCGCGGGGCGGCGTCGTTGTACTTGCGGCACTCCAGGTCCAGGTTGGGGATGCCAAACATGTAGCCGTGGTCGGTCAGGGCAACCGCGGGCATGCCAAACTCAACGGCGCGCGCCACCATGTCGGGAATGCGCGTGGCCCCGTCGAGGATGCTGAAGTCGGAGTGGTTGTGCAGGTGAACGAACGCCATGTGGTGAGACCTCCGGATGGACCCTCCCGCCGGTCCCGCCCACGGGCGGGGTGGCGCGTCCCAAGGGAGGGGCGGGCGCGCGACGATGAACATGGTAGTCGAAGCCGGCTGCCGCAGCGTTCCCGGGCGGCTGGCGTCGGCACGGCCACCTCGGGCAAGACGGCCCGCGTCACGAAAGCTCCGCACCGGCTCCACGGTTGCCGGAGCGGGCGAGACGGGCGCGGAGCCGTGCCCGCAACCCGTCCCACCCGGGGCGGCCGCGCGCTAGATCCGGGGCGGGTTGTCCCCGTCGAACACGTAGCGCGCCACCAGAGGGCCGCCGTGCCCGTCGTCGACCTCCACGCAGGCAAACCGGCAGTCCACCTCGTCAAACCCGGACGCCATCAGCACGTACGCGTAGAAGTTCGCCTGCATCAGGTGGCGCGCCGACACCTGCTCGGGCGAGAGGCCCCTGTCGCCCGTCTTGTAGTCCACGAGCAGCGCGCGGGGCGACCCCTCGTCCGTCGCCAGGAGGTCGATGGCCCCCTCCACGTGGTCGCCGTAGCTCGAGTCGACCGGGAGGAAGAACGGCACCTCCGCCCTCACCAGGCCATGGGAGAGGACCTCCGCCCTCAGGTCTGACCCGCACCACCTCCCCAGCGCCGCGTCCAGCCGCGCGGACGCCCGGGAGGAGAGGCCCCAGTAGGACTTGGCGCGCTCGACCCGCCGGGCGTCGGGCCTCTCCGCCCCCGACTCCACCATGGTCTGGGCGAGCTCGTGGAAGGCGGAGCCCAGGTTGGTCGCGCGGTCGGCGTCCCCGGTGAGCGGGGCACCCTCCGGCTCCGCCTGGAGCGAGGCGCGCTCGACGGGCCTCGCCGTCGGGGTCACGGGGGGTACGGCGGCAGAGGCGTCGGCCGAATCCATCGCACCCGCCATCTGCGCGTGGGCGGACGAGTAGCTGAAGACCCCCTCGCGCGCGGACCACGTCTGCGACCTGCCCACGGTGGGGTCGGCCTCGACCCGGTAGAGCCCGAAGGTCTCGCCCGCGCCCTCCCCGCCATCGGAGGGGACGACCTCCCCCTCGCGGGCAAGCGACCGGAACAGGTCGTCCGGCTCGGCGGGGAGCGGCCCGTCCACCAGCGTGCCGGCGGAGTCCGCGCTCACGATGCGCTCGGGGCCCCTGCCCTCCACCTTGGTCGCGACGCAGCGCAGGCGCGCGGGCTCGGAGCCACCGTAGTCCAGGGCGTGCACGCCGGGGGACGGGAGCCCTCCCGGCCCGCCCGCCCCATAATAGAGCGCGCCCAGCACGCCCGTCGCCAGCTCGGGCCCCACGGAGCCCTTGGAGACCGTGACCCCCAATCCCAGCACGAGCGCCTCACGGGCGCGCGTGAGCGCGACGTAGAGGAGACGGGCCTTCTCCCCCGCCGCGGCGTCCGCCGACTGGTCCGAGAGCCAGCCGAGCCACTCGGAGAGCGACTCGGGCCTCTCCTCCACCGGGATGTCGCCCACGGGCACCGAGCCCTTGGGCTTGAGGCACACGCCCACCCCGCCGCCCGGGAGGCGGGAGGAGGCCACCGGGCCCCGGTCCGGCATCCTCGACCAGCACTCCGCCACGGCGACGACGGGGAACTCCAGTCCCTTCGAGGCATGTATCGTCATGATCCGCACGCTGCGCAGCTCGCCGCCCAGAAGGGTCGCCGGGGGCACCTTCGCGGTCTGGAGCCACACGTCGAACTCCGTGGCCGCGCGCGCCGGGCCCAGCCCCAGCTCGGACGTGAGGTCGCGCACGTAGCGCACCGCCGCGAGCACGTTGGCCTCCTCGGCGCGACCGTCCTCGCCCCGACGCTCCAGGCGGGCGAGCCACCCGGACTCGCGCACCACCTGCAGGCACACGTCCGCCACGGGCATCCGCCGCATCGCCAGCCGCGCGCGCATGAGCACGTCGCGCGCCAGGCGCAGGCGCGCGGAGGGGGGCTCGGACCCAAAGAGGTCCATGGTCTCGAGCCCGCGGTCGATCGTCCTCTTGGTGGGGGCGTCGAGCGCCCTCTGCCTGCGGGTGCCCAGCTGGACGAAGTCGTTGGCGTCCAGCTCGAACATGGGGGAGGTGAGCAGTGGGAACAGGCCCGACTGCGTGTCGTGCGGGTTGGCGAGCGTGTGCAGCAGCGCCGCCATGGCGCCCGCCTCGCGCGTGGCCGTGAACGTGGAGCCGCCCGTGACCACGCAGTCGATGCCGCGGGCGCGGAGCGCGTCGATGTACAGCGCCGCATTGGTCGTGGTGCCCAGGAGCAGCGCCATGTCGCCCGGCCGCTCCCCGTGGTCAGCGCACTCGCGCAGCCGGTCCGCGATCGCGGCCGCCATGACCGCGCCGTTCGCCCGGGAGGCCCCGTAGGCGCCCTCCACCAGCTCCACGTCGATTCGCGGGAGGTCGCGGGCGCGGTAGGAGTCCCTGCGGCCGGGGCTGGCGTCCAGGTGCATGAAGCCCCTCACCACCCCCGCGGGACCGCCGCAGGTGGCGTCCACGAACGAGAGCACGTCCGCGTGGCTGCGGTAGTTGACGTCCAGCCTGATGCGGTCCCGCTCGGGCACGCCCTCGCCGCGGGCGCGGAACACCCCCACGTCGGCGCCGCGGAAGCCATAGATGGACTGCTGGGCGTCACCCACCGTCGCCAGGTGCCTCTCGCCCTCGCCCGAGAGCAGGCGGATGAGCTCCAGCTGCCTGGAGTCGGTGTCCTGGAACTCGTCCACCATCACCAGCCGGAAGCGTCCGGCGTAGTCCGCGGCGACCGCCGGGTCGTCGCGCACCGCGGCAAGCGCGAGGGCGACCAGGTCGTCGTTGTCCAGCAGCGACTGGGAGCGCTTGAGCTCCATGAAGCGGTCGTCCACCTGCCGGGCGAGGGAGACGAGCCCCTCCGCGAGCGGCCGGACCCGGGAGAGCTCCGCCTCCGCCCGGGCGAGCGCGAGCGCCTCCTTTGCGTCGGGGAGCAGCTCCGCTATTGCCTTGCTGCTGCGGGGGAGGCTGACGCCCGCCAACGCCTCGAGCGCCGCCTCGGGGCCGCGCGCACCGGGCGCCAGCGCCGCGTACCCCTCGAGCGCGCGCGTGGAGGGAACGATCTTCTCCAGTGCCTTCGCCGTCACGCCATGCTGCGCCCCGAGCGCGCTCACCGCCCCCTGGAGGCGCTCCATGCAGCCGTCGAGGTCATCCTGCCCCACCAGCTCGAGCGAGTCGAACCCGCGGGGCGCCGAGTGCGCCGCGTCCATGAGGGCCGAGACGATCCCCACCACGCCGTTGGGCGTTCCGGCGGCCGTCCCCCCCAGGCCGTACTCGTCGAGCGCGGCCGCGAGGAGCGGGTCTCCCCCCTGCCGGACGGCGGAGCCCACCACCTCCTCAAGCGCCTGGTCCATGAGCGCCTTGGCCTCGTTGCCCGATGCCACGCGAAAGCGCGGGTCAAGCCCCAGGTCGAGCGCGTGCCTCCTCAGGATGCGCGAGCACATGCCGTGGATGGTGCTTATCCAGGCGGAGTCCACCTGCAGCGCCGCCTCGCCCATGCCCGCGGAGCGCAGGGTCGAGCGCACGCGCTCCTTGATCTCGCGCGCGGCAGCGTTGGTGAAGGTGATCACGAGCACCTGCGAGAGGTCGTCCAGGAACGGTGCGCCGCCCTCGCCCGAGCCCGGCGAGAGCGCCCAGGCGATGCGGCGCGTGAGGGTGAAGGTCTTGCCCGAGCCAGCGCCCGCCTCCACGAACACGGGGCGGTCCAGCGTCCTCACGATGCCCAGCTGCCTGTCGTTGAGGGTGGAGAGGTCTATGCCGCTCATCGAGAGATCCTCCTGTCGCAGTTCATGACCGGGCAGTACGAGCACGCCTCCGCGTCCTTGGGGCACGCCTCGATGTTGCCGTCGAGAAGCTCGCCCACCTTCTCGCGGATGGCCTCCTCGGTGGCGTCGAGGAAGGCGTCCATGCCCCTCTCGCCCTCCACCCCGTACGAGGCGGAGTCGTCCACCGTGAGGGCGTTGCACGCATCCTCCCTGTGCGGGACGTGGTCGCCCAGCACGTTCTGGAGGGCATTTGCGCTCACCGCGCCCGCGATGGCGTGGTCCCCCCTGGTGCCCAGGTACACCGCCGCGGTGACCCTGAGGTCCGGGTGCCTGCGGCGCACCACCTGACCGTAGATCAGCGACTGCACGCGCCGCGGCAGGGAGAGGGACGACCCGTCCGGCTGCGACACGTCGTACTCCCGCGTGAAGCCCGTGGGGGACTTGTGCTTGTAGTCGATCACCACGGCCTGGCCGTGACGGTCCACGTCCACCCGGTCGATGGTGCCCGTGAGGTAGGCGCCCGCGTACTCCACCAGGTCGTCCCTCCCGCCGAAGTTCCACTCGAAGTAGCGCGGCTCGTACCCCAGGAACAGCCCTGCCTCAAAGTCCAGCTCGGAGAGCAGGTCGTCCCTCAGCGTGCGCAGCAGGTCGCGGTCCTTGGCCGTGTGCGGGACGAAGGCCTGGTAGCGCGAGCGCTTGCCCTCGCGTATGGACTGGTGGCGCAGCTCCTCGTCAAAGGTCTGCGACAGGATCCGGCGCGCCAGCTCGCGCGTCCGGTCGTCCCCCTCCGAGAGGCGCGAGCCGGGGATGGCCACCGCGGGCGTCTCCTCGGGGTCAAAGCCCTCCCCCAGCGCGTCGGAGGCCTCGACCGCCTGGCGCAGGAGCTCGCGATGCGTCACCTCCATGACCCGGTGGGCGAAGGTCCCCGTCTCCATGGGCGAGAAGCCCGCGTCTGAGTCCTGCAGCCTCAGGCGCCTGAGGCTGAACCACTTGTAGGGACACTCCAGGTATGACTCTATCTGCGAGGCGGAGAGGAGCGGACGGCCGTCAAGCAGCTCGGCCCTCCCCTCGGGCGGGACCACGACGAGCGCCCTGTTGGAGGCCCCTATCGTGCCGGACGGCGCGGGGTCCTCCCCTCCCAGGCGCGCGGAGGGCTCCCCCGAGGGCGCGGCGTTGGCCTCCGCGTCCGTCTCGCCCAGCTCCGCCACGACAAGCCCCGCCTCGCGGGGGTCGCCGCCGGAGTCCACGCCGTAGCAGGCGAGGAGCTCGGTCAGCATGACCGAGGGGTAGCACTCCCTCCCCAGGGGGTCGAACGAGCAGCGCTCCGCCACCAGGGCGCGGGACGGGAGCGCCACGAGGGCGGCGAAGTCCGCACGCGCCGCGAGCATGGGGTCGGCCTTCGGCTCCACGCCCAGCCTGTCGAGGATGGCGGTGACCACGTCGTCCCCGTTGCCCACCGGGGACTCCACGGAGGTCTGCGCGCAGAGCACCACCGCGTCCACGCTGCCCGGAGCCAGGGAGGCGGCGAGCCGGTACGGGAGGATGGTCGCCTCGGCGGTCGCGCCGGGGGCCTCGACGCGCGGGCGGGCCACCACGCTCGCCTCGCCCAGGGCGTCCCGGGCGAGCGAGACCAGCTGGAAGAGGGGGACGTGCCCCTCCGTCGTAGGGTCGGCCGTGACGCCCAGGGACCTCAGCGCGCCCGCAACCTCGATCACGGCGGCGAGCGAACCTGCGGCGAGCGAACCCGCCAGGGCGTCCTCCCCGGCAGCGTGCTCCTCGCGCGTCTCGCCCGCGTCGTCGGTGACGTAGTCCGCCAACTCGCCAGCGACCTGGCCCGAGGCATAGGGCGAGAGGAGCCTCGCCGCCGCGGACCCCAGCCTGCCCCGGAGCAGCTCGCGCGTGGCACCGGCGACCTCGGGGCTGGTGCGGCGGGGGTTGAGGAGCGTGTCGAGCACGTCGCCTGGGGTGAGCAGGCGGTCGCCGCGCCACGCACGGTCGAGCGAGAGGGCGCGCGCCGTGGGGACGTGGGAGACCTCGCAGCGGAGGAAGTCGCTCAGCGCGCGCGGCGGCCACCAGGACATGTCGCCCAGGTGCACGAGCGTCCCCTCCTCCACGTCCTCCGCGGTTGGCCAGCCCTCCGCAAGGTCGGAGAGCGCGGCGACCGACTCGGCGAACTCCAGGAAGGCCCTTCCCGCCTCGGTGGACGGGACGCGGGCGGAGAGCTGCGCGCGAACGCTCACGCCGCGGGCGACCAGCTTGGGCGCAAGCTCCCTCCAGGCTCGCCCCTCGTCCGACGCGGCGACGACCACGCTGCGGCAGCCCCCGTCCACGAGCGAGCGGATGCTGCGGGCGACGGACTCCGCCTCCGCAAGGGGGCCGGCGGGCAGCAGGAGCGAGACGGCGCCAGAGGCCGATGCCCTCCCCTCGCGGGCGCCATAGAGCGACGAGAGGACCTCGCCCAGCTCGCGGGGCCTCTCGACCGCCCGACACCGCGCGTCTCCCTCACCCTCCAGCTCTTGGGTGGCAAGTCCGCGGACCTCTGCGGCGGTGACCAGCATGCCCAGGTCGTGCCGAAGCCCCTCCGCGGCAAACTCGTTCGGGAGGTGCGCGGCGATGGTGACGTCGCACGCGGCGGCAAGCCCCAGCGCCAGCTCGCGCAGCCCCCTCGGGAACGCCCTGAAGCCGTCAAACGCCACGGGTGGAACCGTCACGCCCTGCTCCCCCATCACGCCCGCAACGCGTGCCATGGCCTCGGAGCCCTCCACGAACCCCATGGCGTGGATGGCGCGGGCGTAGTCCCCCACCAGGGAGAGGGCCGCGCACTCGGCCCCCGTGAGGCCCGCCTCGTCGCGAGCGAGGTCCCCGTCCTCCAGGGGAAGCCACGGGAGAGCGCGCGACGCGAGCGAGCAGAGCGCGTCAACCGTCCCGGGGTTGGCGCCGATGCCGCCCAGGCGATCCGGGTCCGCCTGCGCGAGGGTGCGCTGCATCGCGGCGACGCGCGTGGTGCGGTCGATCACCCTCGTGCCGTCGCCCCAGACCTCCCAGCGCTCCCCCACCCATGCGACCGGGGTGGAGACCGTCACCCCCAGGAGGGGAAACCCGGCATCGGCGAGCGAGCGGCTCACGTCGACCTGACGGCGGAAGTCGGGGACCAGCAGCACCGCGCGGCCGCCGTTGTGCAGGCCCTCCTGGAGCGCCTCCCGCGTGCGGAGGCACCCGACCGTCTCTTCCCCCGTCCAGGCTATGCTGAGCGACATGATCCTCCCCGCAATCGGCGGTCCCCGCGTGGCATGCGGGGACGTGTGAACCTACGCACGACATGGTAGCGCGAGCCCCGGACACAAAGGGGACCCGCCGGACGCGGCGGGGCTGCCCTGGGGCGGGCGAGAAGGGCGCGGCAACTCAGGCGGGAACGACACCCCCTGGCGGCATGCCCATGTGGACTGGTCGCGGGGAGGGGGAAGCGCCCGTCCCCCCCCCGCGCAGGACCCCAAGGCAGCGGCGACCCCGCCCCGGCTCAGTCCTCCGCCCGTGGGCCGTCCAGACGCGAGAGCACCAGCCGATAGCCGCCCGCGGGCCCGTTGAGGCACTTGGAGACGCGGCTCACCGTAGTGGACGAGGCGCCCGTGGACTCCGAGACCGCGACGTACGAGCTGCCGCCGCGGAGCAGCGTGGCGACCTGAAGGCGCTGGGACAGGTCCTCGATCTCGCGCGTGCTGCACACGTCGAGCATGAACGCGCGCGCCTCCTCGGGGGTGCGAAGCGTGCACAGCGCCCGGAAGAGTCGGTCCTCCTCCACCTCGAGCCGCTCCCTCTGTCGGTCGGACTGGCCTGGCATGCGCCCCTCCCTGGATGTCCCGGGCTCCCACCCTCTCCCACGCGTCTACTTTAGCGCACTAGTGCGATAAAGTTCCATGGCCCGTGCACAGACTGGGATGCCCTCCGACACCCTCGGGTAGAATCGTCCCGACACACGAGGCCCGCGCACCCGCGGGCGACGGGAGGAATCATGCGCTTCGTAGGACGCTGGCTCGTCACAACCATCGCGATCATGTTCGCAATCGCCTTCGTCCCAGGCATCCAGGTCGTGGGCGGCGAGTACATGGGTCCCATCATGGCGGCGCTCGCCCTCGCGCTCGTCAACTCCACCATCAAGCCGATCATGCGCATCCTCTCCCTCCCGGTCACGATCCTCTCCCTGGGGCTGTTCTCGCTCGTCCTCAACGCGCTCATGCTCGAGCTCGCCAGCTACCTGGCGCTCAACGTCTTCAACGCAGGCATCGTCCTCTCGGGGTTTGGTGCCGCGTTCTGGGGGGCGATCATCATCAGCATCGTGTCCTCGCTGCTGGGAGGGCTGGCCGACTAGGCGGCCCCCAGCGGCCTCGCGGCGCTTCACCCCCGCGTGAGAGGAGCATGATTGTCCCCCGCCTGGCACGATCCCGTTGGCCGCGGGCTTGCTCGCGCACGAGAGGTGCCTGCCCCAACATAGACGAGGAGCGCCTCCACTCGGCGGGGCCTCCCCTGCGCGAGAGGTGCCTGCGCCGCTACTCAAACGGTCGGCGAACGCTCCCGTCCGGAAGCACCCGCTCCAGCACGATCGAGTCCTCTGACTCCTGGCTCCCTTCCGCATTGCGGGGCGCGTCGCCCCCGCCGTCTCCCTCGGGCGGCTCAACCCTCACGATCCTGCCCGTGGCCTCGCGTCGCGCGAGGATGCCGTGCCCCCTCGGGGCCAGGGCCCCGTCGCGAGCCCCCTGTAGAGCCCCCTCAGGCCTGTCGGCTTCGCCGGCCTGGTCCGCCTCCACTCGCGAGGCGCGCTCGCCGGCGTGCCTCGACATGCGTCCCGCAACCGTCTTCAGCAGGTCGGCGGTCTGCTCCGCCACGCTCTCCCCCGCCGTCGCCAGCGCGCTCGCCGCCGCAGACCGGGCGCTGTCGATCACCTCGCTCGCGGCGCTCCGGTACGCGTCCACGGTGGTCGAGACGGTCGAGCTCACGAGCTTCGCCACGATGTCCTTGCTCGCATCGCTGGCGTTGGCGGCGGCGGAGAGCACCTTCTGCACGCTCGCGGGGTCGTACATCCCGTCGAAGCTCGTCGCACCGCCCGCCCCCAGGACGTCGAAGAACTCGTTCACGAACGCGGCACGCTCGTCGAGCGGCACGTCGCTGTACCAGCGCTCGATCGCGTCGTCGATGATTCGGGCATCGTTCTGCAGCTCCCCGGCGTCCACAAGGCCCTGGGGCGCGAGCTCCCAGCTCATGGGGTCGTGCTGGTTGATCCGGTCCGCCGTGCTCCTCACGTAGGTGCGCGGCTCCTCGGGGTGGTCGAACAGCATCCCGATGACGCTGTAGGCGGGCACGAAGCGCCGGTACCTCTCCCCCAGCACCTCGTAGGCGCTGCGCGGCATGACCTCGTGCGCCATCCCCGGTCCGTCGAAGCTCCACACCGTCCCGATGCGGTCGCGCAGGGGCTCCGGGCAGCTCGCCGCGCCAAACGCCGCGAGGTTGCCTCCCTTGGAGTGTCCGCCCACGAGCACCCGGTGCCCGCGCCGGGAGGCCCTCCGCACCGCGCGTTCCATGTACTCCCTCGCCAGCGTCTGGGACTCCGTCTGGGTGAAGCTGAGCATGAAGTCCTCGCGCCAGCCCACGATCGTGAGGTCGGTCCCCCTGAACGAGACGAAGCTGTCGCCGTCGGGCAGGTCTATCTGCAGGGCGGCAAACTGCAGCGCCCGGGACTCGTCCAGGACGTCGCGGTAGTCATGCAGCAGGAGCCCGCCAAAGCGACGGGAGTCGCCCAGGGCCCTGAGCCAGTCCGCGTCGAGCGAGGCGAGGGTCCTGAGCCTGCCGCTGATGTCTCCGCCCACATGGGAGAGGAGCCCGTCCACGGCGTCGCGCACCGTCACCGTCGGGCCACCAGCCAACGCCTCCCGCAGGGTCGTGTACGGGATGTCCTCGGCGCGCTCGGCGGGAACGAACCCCGTGAGGTCGATGTAGCTCAGGCACGACAGCACGAGCGCGTCCGCGTCGTTCAGGGGGAACTCGCCCATCGCGAGGTCCCCGCGCCACCGCAGGTAGTCGGTCATGTTCGCCATCCGCGCACCTCTCCCCTCGTCCCAGGCATGCGATTGCTTATACCCGCCGTGACCTTCCCGAGAACTCGCAGTCCCCGTCGTCCGCGCCCGAGTCACCGCCAAACCAGCCGTCAGGCCTCATGCCGTCGGCCTCCCAGCCATCGGCATCGGTCCCGTCGTCGCCCGCCCAGTCGCCAGCGCCCCAGCCGTCCCAGGCGTCCGCCGCATCGGCGTCGGGCGCCTCGGGCGGCCATGCCTCGGCACCGTCGTGCGTCGTCCCCTCGGGGCCGCCGTCCCCACCGTGCGCACGGGGCCCTCCCGAGCCCTTGGACACCCCTGCCACGCCCTCGCCGGCGCCAGCGGACGACCCCTCGGCCTCGCGCTCGCGCTCCTCGAGCATCTCCCTGAAGCCCCGGAGCGCATCGAACGGGACGAAGATCTTGGCGCGCTCGCTCATGGGCATGCGGGGATGCCTCAGGTAGAACTGGCGGTCCTCCTCCGTCTGCGCCCCCTCGTCACATGCCACTGCGGTGCCCCCCAATCTGGCCGTTGCGCTCGCGGGCCGTCGCCTGGGGGAGAAGGTCGTGGGCCCTGAGCAGCGCATTGCTCCCAAACTTGTCGCGCACCGCGTTGACCGCCTGCGTGCGCCGGAGCTCCCGCTCCGTGCGGGGGACGTCCTGGAAGAGGCTCATCTGGATGCCATCCCCATCCGCATCGCGGACCTCCCCCAGCGTGATGTAGATGCGGTGCAGGGGGCGGCGGGGGTTGGCGATGGAGCGGTACAGCCACTCGAGGCGGCCCCACACCTCGTCGAGCGAGCTCGAGTGCGCGGGCAGCGCCGCCGTCCCCCGCTCGAACAGCTCGCCGACGCGCACCCTCGCCCCGTGCTCGCCCGCCCTGCCGTCGGCCTGGCGACGGGCCTGGTCCGCGATGAGCGCGCGCTCCTCACGCGTCGCCCGATACCCCAGGTCGAGGTGGAGCGAGCGCGCGACCTTCCCCTGGGCGACGAGGTCCATCACCAGCTGGTCCGCCATCTCCTTGGCGATGAGGAGCCCTCCCTCGTAGTCGACGTCGTGCGAGAGCACCTGCCCGTTGGCGAGGGAGTGGCTCTGGGAGCGGTACGCCTTGATGTCCGCCATGGTGACGGGCTCCCTCCCCCACGCGTGGTCGATGAGTATCTCGGCATCGATGCCGAACGCGTCGTAGATGGGCTCGCGGGGATGGAGGGCCAGCTGCCCCATGGTGTGGATGCCCATCTGGGCGAGCCTGCGCTGCGTGCCCGGGCCAACCCGCCAGAAGTCCGTGATGGGGGTGTGTGGCCACAGCGTGTCCCTATACGACTGCTCGTCGAGCTCGCCGAAGAAGTCGGGGCTGTGCTTGGCCGTGATGTCCAGCGCCACCTTGGCGAGGTACAGGTTGGTCCCCAGGCCGCACGTGGCGGGGATGCCCGTCTCCTTGACCACCTCGCTGCGTATGCGCTCGCCCAGCTCCCTCGCCGTGCACCCGTACAGGTCAAGGTACCCCGTGACGTCCAGGAACGCCTCGTCCACCGAGTACACGTGGATGTCCCGCGCCGAGAGGTAGCGCAGGTAGATGGAGTAGATGTCGCACGAGCGCCGCATGTAGAGCGCCATCCGAGGCGGGGCGACGACGTAGGGGATCCCCTCCGGTATCTCGAAGATCCGGCACCGGTTGCGGACGCCCCTCGCCTTGAGGGCGGGGGACACGGCGAGGCATATGGTCTTGTCGCTGCGGGAGAGGTCCGCCACCACGAGGGGGGCGACGAGGGGGTCGAGCCCCCTCTCCACGCACTCGACCGAGGCATAGAAGCTCTTGAGGTCGATCACCAGGTACTGGCGGGGCACGGTAGCCTACCCGTTGTAGACGATCTTGCCCTTGAGGGTCTCGACCGCCTCGTCGCCCAGCAGCCTCCTGGTGAGCGCGATGCCGAGCTCGATGGCAGTGCCCAGGCCCTTGCTGGTCACCAGGTTGCCGTCCTCCACGACCGGGTCCTGCAGGACCGTGGCACCGTGCTCGGCGAGGACGTCCTGGAAGCCGGGGTTGCTCGTGGCCCGCCTGCCCTCGAGGAGGCCGAGCTCCGCGAGGATCGAGGGGGCGGCGCAGATCGCTGCGACGTCCCTGCCGGCGCGGGCGTGTGCCACGACGGCGTCACAGAGCCTCTCGCACGCACGAAGGTTCTTGGTGCCGGGCATGCCGCCGGGGAGGAAGAGCACGTCGTAGTCCTCGAACGAGAAGTCCGCGTCGTCGATTGAGCGGTCGCAGGCGATGGTGACCTGGTGGCTGGACGTCACCGAGCGGTTCGACGTGATGGAGACCTTGTCGCACGGGATGCCGGAGCGGAAGAGGAGGTCGCAGACCACCAGCCCCTCGCACTCCTCCAGACCGTCTGCGAAGAACGCCGCGACGCGCTTGTCGGTTGACTTGCGGAACATGAGCTACCTCCGATGACCGTGATGGATGTGCGCCCGATTGGCGGGGGCGGGGCGATGCCGCCGCCCCTACTCGTCCTCGGGCGGGCGACGCAGCCGCTTGACCTGGCCGCGACGCCGCTTGCCCTCCAGCCTACGCCTCGCGGAGGCGCGCGTGGGCTTCGTGGCGCGGCGGACCTTGGGTGGAATCCCGCGCCTGCGGAGCTCGTCCCGTATCTTCTGCAGGCAGAGCTGCCGGTTGCGATACTGGCTGCGGGACTCCCTGCTGACCACGACGATGCCCGTGGGGCGATGGCGCATGCGCACGGCGGAGTCCGCGGTGTTGACGCCCTGCCCTCCCGGGCCGGTGGCGTGGAACGCCTCCGCGTCGCAGTCCCTCGCGATCTGGTCGAGCGACTGGCGCCCGTACCGGGCGTAGTCCGCATGCGACAGCCCCTGTGCCATGCCCACCCCTTCCAAAATGAGAACGTTTGTTCTACTATAGCAGACACGCAAGACGGGCTCAAACGGAAATCGCGCCCCGGGCTGCCGGGACGCGATTGCGAAGGAGGGGTTCGCCGATGGTGCCGGATCGCTGCCCGCTACAGCCGCTCCGCGATGGAGTGGATCAGGCGCTCTGTCTTCTCCCATCCCAGGCAGGGGTCGGTGATGGACTTGCCGTAGACGCCGCCGCCCACCTCCTGGCGGCCGTCCTCGATGTACGACTCGATCATGAAGCCACGGAACAGGCCGGCGATCATGGGCGACCGATGCACGGAGTCAAGCACCTCGTCCACGATGCGGACCTGCTCCAGGGGCCTCTTGCCCGAGTTGTCGTGGTTGCAGTCGATGATCACGGCGGGGTTCTCGTACTTCTTGGTCACGTAGCGGGCGGCGAGGCGCTCCAGGTACTCGTAGTGGTAGTTGGGGTAGTTCATGCCGTCGGGGCCGATGTAGCCGCGCAGGACCGCGTGGGCCAGCGGGTTGCCCGAGGTCTCGACCTCCCAGTTGCGGTAGATGAACGACTGCGGGGCCTGGGCGGCGTAGATGGAGTTGAGCATCACGTCGGTGGAGCCGCCCGTGGGGTTCTTCATGCCCACGGGGATGGGCACGCCACTGGCGACCAGGCGGTGCTCCTGGTTCTCCACGGAGCGCGCGCCCACGGCCACGTAGCCCAGCAGGTCGATGAGGTAGCGGTGGTTGGACGGGTACAGCATCTCGTCCGCGGTGAACATGCCGGACTCCTCCACCACGCGCAGGTGCATCCTGCGGATGGCCTTGACACCCTCGAGCAGGTCGGGGGCGCCCTCGGGGTCGGGGTTGTGGAGCAACCCCTTGTAGCCCGTGCCGCGCGTGCGCGGCTTGTTGGTGTAGACGCGGGGCACGATGACGAGCTTGTCGCGCACCTCGTCCTGCACGCGGGCAAGGCGGCTCACGTAGTCGAGCACGGAGTCCTCGCGGTCGGCGGAGCAGGGGCCAATCACGAGCAGGCGGCGGTCGCTCTTGCCGCGGATGATGGACGCGACCGCCTCGTCGAACGCCGGCTTCCTCGCGGCGAGGTCGGCGGGAAGGGGCATCGACTCGCGGATCTCCTGGGGGATGGGCAGGCGACGCTTGAAGTGCATTGCTTCTGGCATGAATGCCTCCGTTGGCATGATGGTTTTCCTCGCATGAAGCGTGGAGTGCATTATGGCATGCCAAGGCCCAAGCCAAGCGGCCAGAAAGGTTACGACTTTGCAACGTGGCTGGATGGAGCGGTTGCGCGGCGAACGCCGTCACACCTTCGTCATCGCTATCATGTGATGCGTTGTGAGAAGTAACGAGCACCAAGGAGGAACGATGGCCTGCACCACGATACTGGTAGGCAAGGCGGCGAGCTACGACGGCTCGACCATCATCGCGCGCAACGAAGACTCGCCCAGCGGGGTCTACAACCCCAAGCGCATGCAGGTGGTCCACCCCAGCGAGCAGCCGCGCCACTACCAGGCGAAGATCAGCCACGTGAGCATCGAGCTGCCGGACAACCCCATGCGCTACACCTCGGTCCCCGACGCGGACGACTCGCAGGGCGTCTGGGCCGCAGCGGGGGTCAACGAGAGGAACGTCGCGATGACCGCGACCGAGACCCTCACCACCAACGAGCGCGTGCTGGGCGCCGACCCGCTCGTGGAGTACGTCCCCGCCAAGGGCACCGAGGGCGAGGAGGGCTACGTGCCCGAGGTCGTGGGCGGCATCGGCGAGGAGGACATGGTCACCATCACCCTCCCCTATGCCACCTCGGCCCGCGAGGGCGCGCGTCTCCTCGGCTCCTACCTCGAGCGGTACGGCACCTACGAGATGAACGGCATCGCGTTCAGCGACGCGGACGAGATCTGGTGGCTCGAGACCGTGGGAGGGCACCACTGGATCGCCAAGCGCGTTCCCGACGACTCGTACGTGACCATGCCCAACCAGCTTGGCATCGACGAGTTTGACCTGAGGGACGCCCTGGGCGACCAGGTGGAGCACATGTGCTCCCCCGACCTGGCGGAGTTCATGGAGCGCCATCACCTGGACCTCACGCTCGGTGGCGAGGACGGCGTGTTCAACCCCCGCGACGCGTTTGGCTCGCACTCTGACGCCGACCACGTGTACAACACCCCGCGTGCATGGAGCATGCAGCGCTTCCTCAACCCGCGCGTCAACTTCTGGGACGGGCAGGACGCCGACTTCCGCCCCGAGGACGACGACATCCCCTGGAGCCGCGTCCCCGAGCGCAAGGTGACCATCGAGGACGTGAAGTACGTGCTGAGCCTGCACTACCAGGGCACGCCCTACGACCCCTACGGCTCCGAGGGCACCGAGGCGACCCGCGGCCGCTACCGCCCCATCGGCATCAACCGCAACGGCCAGCTCGCCGTGCTCCAGATCAGGCCCTACCTGCCCGAGTCGTGCCGCGCCCTCCAGTGGATGGCGTACGGGAGCAACGCCTTCAACGCGCTCGTGCCGCTGTACGCGAACGTGGACAGGACGCCCGAGTACCTCTCCAACACCACCGCCAAGGTGACGACCGAGAGCTTCTACTGGGCAAACCGCATCATCGCGGCGCTCGCCGACCCGCACTTCAACTCCTGTGCGGTGCATATCGAGCGCTACCAGGAGGCCGTTGGGGCCAAGGGCCACGTGGCGGTCAACGCGACGGATGACGACGTCGTGGCAAGGGACCTCTCGCATGGCGACGCCACGGATGCCCTGACCAAGGAGAACGACGCCATCGCGGCGATGCTTCGCGACGAGACGGACAAGGTGCTCTCGGAGGTGCTGTACACCGCGAGCGAGGGCATGCGCAACGCGTTCGCCCGCAGCGACGGCTAGCGCAGGGAGCAGTCCCCGCGCACGTGGCGGGTGTCGGGGGATGACCTCCACACCCGCCACCACCGCAGGGTCACACATTGCGGAGAGCCCATTGCAGGGAGACCGGTGCGGGACCGAGGGGGTCGACCGCGCGAAAGGGGCCGGGGCCAGGCGAGAGGTGCGTCCCGCCGGGCCCCGGGCCATCTGGTTTGGCTTGGTCGTGCGTTACCCGTCCGTCTCGCCCGCGGTTGCGGCTGCGGACGTGGACTACCGTCCGTCTCGCCTGCGATTGCGGTTACGGGAGTGGGCTGTCTGCCGGCACGTGTAGCCCGCAGCCACGGGTGAACCGGCGGGTGACTCGACGGCGAGTGCAACCCCCGACCGCAGGTGAAGAACGCCGGGGTACCGATGCCCCGAGGGATATGGGGCTACGACAGCTTGATGCCCATGAGCCAGCCCCAGCGCGGGGTGACCGTGGTGCCGTAGTAGCTAATCCAGGAGTTGATGTTGATGGTGCGGATGTAGCCGATGTTGTCCATCAGGTTGCCCCCGCCCACGTAGATGCCGATGTGGCCGTAGATCCTGCCCGCGGAGGTGTGCGAGTGGGACGACACGGCGACGATCATGCCCGGCTTGAGGTTTGACAGGTTGGAGCTGGTGCACCAGGAGTTGTACATGTCGCACGCGTTGCCGCTCGCGTAGCCGTAGCCGGCGTTGTTGAACACCTGCGACACCCACATGGCGCACAGCCCCGCGCCCGGCGAGGGCGTGGACTTGCATGCGGCGATGACCTTTGCCTGCGAGCCCGTGGTGGTGCCGTCGCTGGTGCTGCCGGACACGCCGCTCGCCGCGGAGCCGCTTGAGGAGCTGGAGGACGAGCTGCTCGTGGACTTGGCGACAGCCGCAGCGGCAGCCTTCGCGGCCGCCTCCTGCTTGGCCTTCTCGTCTGCCATGGCGGCGAGCTCGGCGTCGCGCTTGTCCATGAGCTTCTTCACCTGGGAGCTGAGGCCGTCGATGACGTCCTGAACCTCCTGCTGCTTCTCCTGCATCTGCTTGAGCTGGGCCTTCTGGGTCTCGTTAAGGGACTCCAGCTCCGACTTCTGGCTCTGGAGGTCGGCCTTCTGCTGGTCGAGCTCTGCCTTGGCGGACTTGACGTCCGCGATCATCTGGCTGTCGGCCTCGCTGACCTTGTCCAGGTAGTAGATGTTGGAGTCGAGCTCCTGCAGCGAGCTGGAGTTGAGGAGGACCGAGAGGATGTCGACCCCGCCCGACTTGTAGGCGGAGGACACGCGCTTGCTCAGGCGCTCCTTCTTCTGGTCCAGCTCCTTCTGCTTAGCGTCGATGTTCTTCTGCGTCTGGTCGATCTGGTCGTTGACCGACTCGATCTGGTCGAGCGTGTCGGACTGCTTCTTGGAGAGCGCCTGGTACTCGTCCCCGATGGAGTCGAGCTGCTTCTGGACCTTGTCCAGCTGCGCCTGGGCGCTGGAGAGGTCCGAGTTGGTCTTGTCCACGTCGCTCTGCGAGACGGCGAGCGCCTGCCCGGGGAGGGTCCCGAGCATCCCCGCCGTGGCGGTTGCGCCCAGCAGGAACCTGATCGCCTGGCGACGCGTCATGCTATCGAATTCCACAGAGGTCCCCTTGTTCGGTTGAGTTGCGTGCGTGACATCTGTGCCCGTGATAGAGCATGCATCAGCATACTACCCGCAGCGCCGGCGACGCCACCCCGTCTCCCCAAGTTCCACACCAGCCCAAGTGCCCTGGACCGCGCCCCTTGCCGTGCGGTCCCGGGCGAGACGGGCTTTGATGCCAGTGGCGCATGATGCCGACGGGAGGGGACGCGAGCGGGTGCCGCGCGCCTCTCCCCCACCCCCGTCACGAGAGCCCGAGCAGCCCCTTGAAGAAGCTCACGATCGCCTCGAGCTGGTGTGCGGCGCACTATTGTTGGCTATCTGAAAATCCCAGCACACGGCCTGTGCGAAACCTAAAAATGCCAGCGTTTTTGAAGCACTTCTCCCCTGGCCACGGATACACTGTTCCCTAATGCAGGGCCGTACCTGGGAAGGGGTGGCCGCATGGCGTGGGAATCGCATGATGGGGAGCCCGCGGGCTCCGGTGACCTGGCGCGCAGGGAGCGCATGCTCCGCTCGTACGTCCGCTCGCTGGGAAGCGTCGCGATGGTGTTCATGGGCGGCGTGGGCTCGCGCGTGCTCGCGCGCACCTGCCACGACGTGCTGGGCGACCGCATGGTCGCGGTGTCGCCGTGCGGCGGGACCATCGCCGCGGAGGCCCAGGAGTCCGCCCGCGCGTGGTGCGACTCGCGGGGGATCGAGCTCCTGCTGCCAGACTTCGACAACCTGCAGGTGCCGGGCCTTGCGGACAACCACCGGAACCGGTGCGACCTGTGCCGCCACGCCCTGTTCTCCGAGCTGCAGATCATCGCGCGCGCACGCGGCCTGGGCTACGTGGCGGAGCCGTCCGACGCCGACGAGGTCGCGGCGCGGCCCAGCCTGCTCCGGGCGGCGACCGACCTCAATGTGAAGAGCCCGCTCATGCACGTGGGACTGGGGGCGCGGGGGGTCAGGGCGCTCGCCGTGCGCATGGGAGAGGACCCGGAGCCGCCGTCGCAGCCCATCTGCCTGGCAGCCCAGGTGGAGCAGGGCGTGGGCGTCACGCCCGACCGGCTCGCGCGCGTGGAGTTCGCCCGCGCGCTGGTGGCGTCGCTGGGGCTTGCGGGCATCCGCGTGGACCTGGTGCGCGGGGACGGGGAGGTCGCGCTCGTGCGGGCGGCCCGCACGGAGGCGGGAGCTGCCACCGCGGCCCGCATCCACGCCGACGGGGGCCTGCGCCGCGAGCTGGTCCGCGGGCTGCTGGGCCTGGGCTTTGGCCGCGTGTGGCTGGAGCTTGGCGAGGGCCCGGCGGACGACGCGCAGGGCGACGGCGGCGGGACCGAGGCGCCCCAGGCGTAGCGCCAGAAGATCGCATCGGGCGAGACGGGCGTCCCTCCCGGGCGGCGGCGCGCGCGATGCCGGCGGGATGGGCCGCGGCTCAGGTGCCTCGCGCCTCTCCCCCGCCCGGCGATGACGAGCCAGCTCCGCCTACTTGTTCTCGATCTTGCCCACGTTCTTGATGATGATCGAGACGTTCCCCTGGTCGTCGGCCGTGAACTCGATGTAGTTGGAGTCGGCCGCGTACTCGCTGGGGAAGGTGATCTCGATGCCGGTGTCGGTCTTGATCTTGTGGTTGCGCGCCATGCGGTTTGCCACGCCCCGGCGGATGGGGACCTCCTCGGGCAGGCTCTCCTCGCGCGTTGCCTCCTGGTAGCGCTCCTGCAGGTCAGGCCGGTCCTCAAAGACCGCCTGGCCCACGTCCTCGGGCGAGAAGGACTCGTCCCTGTCCGCGTTGCTCGCCACGTATGCCTTGGCCTGCGCCACGGCCTCCACCGGGTTGACGCCGTACTGCTCCGCCACGTCCTCCACGATGCGCTCGACCGACTCCACCACCTCGCGGCTGGACGCCTGCGCCGTGCACTGCAGCAGGCCGTCGGGGATCACCAGGCGCTCCTCGGTCCCCACTATGCGGGGCTTGTCCAAGAAGTCGATCTCCATGGTCCCCAGGTTCACCAGCACGTACGAGTCGACCTTCTGCGTGGGGTTGGGCAGGGTGCTGTCCTGGCGCAGGATCTCGTTCTCCGGGGCTCCTCCGGCGTCGCTGCCCAGGTCGTGGACAAAGGCCTGCTTGCGCGGCAGGAGCACCGCGGCCAGGTAGCGGTCGGCCGAGCTGCCGTCAAAGGCTGCCGCCGCCGCGGCGTCGGGGTCCTCCTGGACCTCCTTGGAGTCCACCTTCATCTCGCGCGTGTCCGTGAAGTCGGCCATCAGAAGGTCGCACTCCTCCAGGTCGTCACAGCGGCGGAGCTCCTCCCACAGGTACTCGCCCACCTGCTGGCTGATCTCCACGAACCCCAGCTGGCCCACGGCGTACTGGCGCACGGCGTCGGCGAAGGCGCTCTGCTCGCTGAACTCGCCGTGCTTGCTCTCGGGGCTGGAGCTGATGTTGCGCATGCGGCGGGCGACGTACGACCTCACCTGGCGCTCCTCCAGGTCCAGCTCGTGCTGCGAGAGGTACGAGCTGCCGCTCTGGAAGTCGAAGGCGTGAAGGATTGAATGGCTGATCCTGAGCATGCGGAAACTCCGTCCGAGGTCATGGCTAACGGCAACCTAGGATAGCTCAGGAGAGAGGGGACGGGCACCCGGGTTCTGGCCCCACCCGCCGGCTGCGTGGCACCAGCAGGTCGCAGGCCGCGCCGGGCGGGGGTCCGCTGGCATCCCGGGCGCCGCGACATCCTGCCCACCAGGGGATGGGGCCGCCGGCCACGGGGCAACGTGCCTCTCCCCCGCCTGCGCCTCCCACGCCGGGCAAGCACCATACAAGCCGTGTATGGATTCCCATCTCATTATGTATTTAACAAATCGCAGTCGCGCGCCTAGGATTCTGCGTGAACGAGCCCGGGCAGACGCAGGCAGAGGCCCCGCCCAGGCTTCGCCGCGGATGCGAGGAGGCATCACATGATTGCTGGAATGGGCATGCCCGAGCTGATGGTCATCCTTCTGGTGGTTCTGGTCCTGTTTGGGCCCAAGAACCTCCCGAAGCTTGGCAAGACCCTGGGCGAGACGGTCAAGAACGTCCGCGAGGGCATGGAGGAGGACGACACCCCCAAGGCCGCCCAGGCGGCGCCCGCTCAGGATCCCAAGGTCAGCGAGGCCAGCTCGGATTCCGACGCCCAGTAGCAATCGGCAGGCGAGAGGGGCGGGGCGCACCCGGTTTCAACTCGTCCCACTGGGTGCGGCTGCGGGGCGGAGCTTCCCCCCTCTCCCACACTTCCTACCGGGGAGGCACGGCGGGCCCGTCCGCCGACGTCCCGCCGCCCCTCTCGCCTGCCGCGTGATGCGCGCGATCCCGATTGGGCCGGATGGCTGCCGCTCGCGTGTGGCACCGGACGGACTTCCGTCTCATGGCTCGGCGACTCTCGCAGGGGAGCGACGCAACCCGTCCGCGACGGCGTGCCGCTCCCCTGCGATTGTTATGCGAGCGATCGTGGCCCACGTCCCTCTCCCCTGCCGGAGAGCGCTCCCAGCGCCCCGGGACTTCCCCGCCGAACGGTCGTGGCATTGCCCGCCACGGGACGTCACCGCCCTACCCGCGCAGCACCCTCTCCAAGGGGCGGCCCTTGGCCAGCTCGTCGACGAGCTTGTCCAGCTGCCGGATCGCGCGCATGGTGGGGTCCTCGATGTCCTCCACCCGCACGCCGCAGACCTTGCCGGTCACCCGCGAGGCAAGCGGGTTCATGCGCGGCGCCTCGTCAAAGAACGTCTTGTAGTTCACGTCGCGCTCCAGCTGCGCGCGAATCCCCGCCTCGTCGTAGCCGCACAGCCAGCGGATGACCTGGTCCACCTCTGCCTTCGTGCGACCCTTGCGCTCCGCCTTCTGCACCAGCAGCGGGTACACGCGCGAGAACTTCATGGCAAAGACCCTCTGGTTGTCCATCTCTCCCCCAAGGCAGCGGATGTCATCGCTGCAATTCTAGGCGAGAGGGGCATGGCCACGTCGCTGCAGACCCGTCCCGTTGTCCCGACGGAGACGCCGTTAGCGTCGCGGGCAGTGGCTACCGAGCACGTGCTGGGATCATCTCTCCCGCCCCCGTCGGGCCTGAACGACACGCACGTATCCCTCGTCCCCAAGGAGGGCCCGGAAGCAGGCTGCCGTCGCACGCGCATCCTCCAGGGCGTCGTGCGGGGAGAAGGCAATGCCGTAGTGGCGGGCGACCTCCTCCAGCCTCGTCCATCCGCGGGGGCTTCGACCAATCCTCATCGGATGAGCCCTCGCATACTCCCTCATCACGTCGAAGGTGACCTGCGGCGATTGGGTAATCACTCCCTCCCGCAGGAGGAACTTGAGGTCAAACCGGAGGTTGAAGCCTACGACCACATGCTCGTCTGACAGCAGGCTTGATACGACCTCGTTCAGTTCGTCCGCGGTCGGGGCGCCGCGGACCATTGCAGGCGAGATGCCATTCACCCTCTGCGCCTGCGGCCACGCCTCATGGCGCCTCGGCCGCACGAGGCTGTGCAGCAGGCTTCGCCCGTCGGCGTCCACGATTGCGAGTGACAAGAGTTCGTCGTCCCACTCGGGATGGAGGCCCGTGGTCTCGGTGTCGAGAATCACTGCGTCGGCAAGCCCCATGCCCGTCAGCGCCCGGCAGACAGTGTCGATGTCCATCCGTCACCCGCCCCCCCTCGTTCGTCCCTTAGGAATCGCCCCACTTCTCAAAGCCAGGTCGGTGTCCCCTGCCTCCGCCAGCAACATCTTCTCCGACAGGTAAATGAATCTCGCTCAAAGATTAGCCCCTCATGCGCGAGGAACGTCACTTCTCCTGCCATCGCCTCTCCGGTCCACGGTTTGTTTGCGCGCTTCCCTGCGCGGCTGTGGCGGCCGTTTTCCGCTGGCCGGGCGTCACCGTGGATGGTCTGGCAGGGGTAACGGGCACGAAAAAGGGCCGCTTCGAGGGGTGGCCCACTCATGCCACGGCAGATCGTCCGTGCAGTCTATCGCTTGCCTCTCCCGAGGAGCGCGTCGGCGAACTCGTCGGATACCTCCATGTCGTGGCGCTCCAGGTTGTACGTCATCTCCTCGGTCCAGCTGGCACCGTTCTTCTCGTACATAGCGTCGACAATGCCAGTCTGCTTGCCTGTCGAGTAGTCGACCAGGTACCCCGCGGCGATGGCGGTCGGCTCCTCGCCGGTCATCGCCCGCAGCAGGGCCTCCTTGTCCGGCCTGCGCACGCCGAGCCTCGGGACGATGCCTCTCCCGTAGTCGCTTGAATTCGCGTATATCATCGCCTATCCCCCCCTCGGCGTGAACTCGACCATGCTTCCGCTCCTGTGCCTGCCGACGTAGAGCGTGTCGTTCGGTGCCGACACCGTCACGCCGAGCCTGTCCGCGAGATCCTAGGCGATGCAACTTCCCTTGCTGTCAATCTTACCCGTCGAGCAGGCGAGAAGGCGCACGTCGCCGCCATCGTAGTCCTTCCTGCCGCGAATCCTCGTCCCGCCTCACCCTCACCACGGCACGCGTCCCGTCATTCCATTTGTCGAACTCATTCTCGATGCCCCGCCTTATCCCCATGCGAGAACCGCCAAACAGGCGAATCTCGCTATCGTTGAACCAGTTCGGAGCATCCAACTCCCAGCATTCCGTTCCGCTGTCACCTATTCCTTCATGCGCGGCGAACGGCATCGCAGTAACGTCGTAGCCCCTCTGCTTGAGCTCCCACGCCACGACACAGCGCTGGCAGTTGTTCGTCCACTTGTAGCCCTCGGCAAAGTGCGGGTTGACCGCGGCGAGGCTCTTCTCGGTCGCCATGAAGTTCGGCCCCTTGTACCTGAACTGCTTCAGGACAGGCTGTTCCTCAGCTGGCTTCTTGGCGGACGGGCGAAGCTTGCCGAGCACGCGTGACAGGATGCCCCTCTGCTCGCTTCGCGTGAGTTTGCGGAAGTCGCCGCCGGTCTTGTCCTCCTTCGCCAGCTCGCCTGCGAAGAGACTACGCGCCTTGGTGTTAGAGAGGCCCGCGCGCTCGATGGCACTCCTCTTCGGCGGCGTGTCCATGAACTCTCCGAGGCTCCTGTCGCTAGGCTTTGGCCTCTTGAAATCGCGTCCGGCCTTCCAGTCCTCGTAGCTGATCCCCAGCTTGGACTCGTCGCGGTCCTCGAAGGGTCGTAGCCGGGCATGGAGGCCACCAGCGTGCAGCGGCAGGGATCATCCCCGCGTATGCGGGGAGCACTACGAGCGGAGCCAATATCCGACGTATTCCTGAGGATCATCCCCGCGTATGCGGGGAGCACAGCATCATGGCCTTGTCGCGGTCGATTGGCTCGGGATCATCCCCGCGTATGCGGGGAGCACCACTCGCCCGTCTGCGGGTCCTTCTGCCTCTCGGGATCATCCCCGCGTATGCGGGGAGCACGCGCGGGAGTCGGACACCAGCTTCTTCCAGTCGGGATCATCCCCGCGTATGCGGGGAGCACCCCTGGTGCGCCCACAGCAACGCCGCGAAGGCGGGATCATCCCCGCGTATGCGGGGAGCACCGGCTGAGGTGACGTCGGATACTTTCGTAATCTGGGGATCATCCCCGCGTATGCGGGGAGCACCGAACTTGACGGAATAAAACTCGACCCCAAGGTGGATCATCCCCGCGTATGCGGGGAGCACGTCAACCAGTCCGCGAGGAAGGCCAATGGCACGGGATCATCCCCGCGTATGCGGGGAGCACCTCCATGTAATCACCCCCTATGCATAGATTGCGGGATCATCCCCGCGTATGCGGGGAGCACCCGTTCGCCGAGTAAATTTGCACGTTCGCTCCGGGATCATCCCCGCGTATGCGGGGAGCACTGGAACTCGAGACCGTTGTTGAGCACGACCACGGGATCATCCCCGCGTATGCGGGGAGCACTCGGGCATGGCGTCCTGCATCTGCCGCGTTACGGGATCATCCCCGCGTATGCGGGGAGCACCCAGCGCGCACGCTGGGCAGGTCTTCGCGCTCGGGATCATCCCCGCGTATGCGGGGAGCACGGCGTGGACGACCGCAGGCCGTCCGCCATCTCGGGATCATCCCCGCGTATGCGGGGAGCACAGAGCAGGAATGGCCGTCACGACAGATGAAATGGGATCATCCCCGCGTATGCGGGGAGCACCGCGCTCGCCTCCGTAGTCGATTGAGCGCACGGGGATCATCCCCGCGTATGCGGGGAGCACTGAAGACGTACCCATACCCGAATTCGCTTGGCGGGATCATCCCCGCGTATGCGGGGAGCACGCCACGCCCTCGGCCACGTCGCCGCCGTACGAGGGATCATCCCCGCGTATGCGGGGAGCACTCAGGGATGACCGCGCGTGGGTCACTGACGGCGGGATCATCCCCGCGTATGCGGGGAGCACGCTTGAAGTCAGACCTTTTGAGCAGGTTCCTGAGGATCATCCCCGCGTATGCGGGGAGCACGTGATTTCCGCGCTGCAGCTATGCGACGTGAAGGGATCATCCCCGCGTATGCGGGGAGCACAGCTGCATTACGCTGAAATTAGGCATGTGTTTAGGATCATCCCCGCGTATGCGGGGAGCACACGGCGGACTTCTTCGGGTAGCCGGTGGTGTCGGGATCATCCCCGCGTATGCGGGGAGCACCATCCGTGTTAATGGTTACAGCGCAGACACTCGGGATCATCCCCGCGTATGCGGGGAGCACGAGAAGAATCTGCTTGCCCGACTCGTAGGCCGGGGATCATCCCCGCGTATGCGGGGAGCACCGTCGTATTCTTCTTGTGGCCCTTCTCGTCGCGGGATCATCCCCGCGTATGCGGGGAGCACGCCTTGGTCGTGACGGTGCCAGAAACCTTGACGGGATCATCCCCGCGTATGCGGGGAGCACAGACAGGAAGGAAGACAATGGCTGCTACAAACGGGATCATCCCCGCGTATGCGGGGAGCACCCTACTTTCGGCCTTCTACCTGCGGAAACGTCGGGATCATCCCCGCGTATGCGGGGAGCACAGGAAGTCCAAGAGGCAGAAGACGCCGCCCGCGGGATCATCCCCGCGTATGCGGGGAGCACGAAGCCATAAGCAGCTCCGATTCACTGAAGAAGGGATCATCCCCGCGTATGCGGGGAGCACGCAGAGTCCCTGGAGGCCTTCTACGCAAGGAGGGGATCATCCCCGCGTATGCGGGGAGCACGCGCCAGCCCGCAGCCGTGCGACGACCTCCTCAGGATCATCCCCGCGTATGCGGGGAGCACGTCATGTGCACGACGCTCGGGACCGGTTGTCCGGGATCATCCCCGCGTATGCGGGGAGCACCATACAAGACCTCGCGGGAGAAGCAATTCAAAGGGATCATCCCCGCGTATGCGGGGAGCACATTGGGCCGATGATTTCCGCGATTGGCGCAGCAGGATCATCCCCGCGTATGCGGGGAGCACAAGACCACCTGGGAGCATGCGGTTGACTACCCGGGATCATCCCCGCGTATGCGGGGAGCACGTGGTGGGGAATAATGGCCACCGCCGTTGTGCGGGATCATCCCCGCGTATGCGGGGAGCACTTTTTATTAGGGAGGTTTGCCAGTGCCAGACCGGGATCATCCCCGCGTATGCGGGGAGCACTGCCCGCTCCCTTGGCGTCCTTGACGGCATCCGGGATCATCCCCGCGTATGCGGGGAGCACCACGGGCTCGGGAAGTTCCCGTGCGAGATGGTGGGATCATCCCCGCGTATGCGGGGAGCACACGTCCGCAGTGCCTCCGTGCGCCATGCCCCAGGGGATCATCCCCGCGTATGCGGGGAGCACGCCCAGGCCCAGGAGGCTCCGAGCGTCGAGGAGGGATCATCCCCGCGTATGCGGGGAGCACTTGGTTCCCTGAATCGAGATGGTTCCATCGTCGGGATCATCCCCGCGTATGCGGGGAGCACTGGCGGGCATGACCTTGGTGAGGTAGTCGGTGGGGATCATCCCCGCGTATGCGGGGAGCACCGAGGCCCTTGCGATTCGCCGCGAGGACGTGCGGGATCATCCCCGCGTATGCGGGGAGCACCGAAGTCGGAGCCAAGGGAATTCACGACGGAGGGGATCATCCCCGCGTATGCGGGGAGCACTTACGGGTGAGAGGTGTTACGAGTATGAGCCTGGGATCATCCCCGCGTATGCGGGGAGCACCGATTCTGTCTTCGGTGGCGGCGTCCTCCCAGGGGATCATCCCCGCGTATGCGGGGAGCACCTGCGCGACAACGTCGCCATCCATCACTGGGAGGGATCATCCCCGCGTATGCGGGGAGCACGTTCGTGTGATGGCGGAAGATGGGCGTATTACGGGATCATCCCCGCGTATGCGGGGAGCACACCGACATGGACGCGCTGATTGGCGACCGCGAGGGATCATCCCCGCGTATGCGGGGAGCACACCATCTCGATTGACGAGACCACGGGCGCGGAGGGATCATCCCCGCGTATGCGGGGAGCACAAGAGCGTGTGCATCCGCATCCCGCGCGAGGTGGGATCATCCCCGCGTATGCGGGGAGCACATCTCGGTCACGCCAAAGACGAGCGCCTTAATGGGATCATCCCCGCGTATGCGGGGAGCACAAGAACGCCTACGAGAAAATCGACTACAGAGAGGGATCATCCCCGCGTATGCGGGGAGCACCGCCAAGACCTGATACAGATAGTACTTGTCTGGGGATCATCCCCGCGTATGCGGGGAGCACGCCAAGGCGATCTTCCGCGAATGGTGGGTGTCGGGATCATCCCCGCGTATGCGGGGAGCACCATGGCTCCGTAGACAGCTCCGAAGAACCTGGGGGATCATCCCCGCGTATGCGGGGAGCACCTCTTGACGACCACCTGCTTGCGGAGGATGTCGGGATCATCCCCGCGTATGCGGGGAGCACGCATCGGAGATGCCATTGATGAAGCCAGTCACGGGATCATCCCCGCGTATGCGGGGAGCACTTTCGTGGGCTGTATCAGGCATACAAGGACACGGGATCATCCCCGCGTATGCGGGGAGCACATCGAGCAGCAGCTGAGGACGGCAACCAAGGAGGGATCATCCCCGCGTATGCGGGGAGCACCCCGTGTCCACCTACCAGGAGACCGCCAACAAGGGATCATCCCCGCGTATGCGGGGAGCACGTGCGCATGTACGTCCTCCACGACGCCCTCAGGGGATCATCCCCGCGTATGCGGGGAGCACTACGGGATTACAGGCTCGATGCCCTTCAGGAGGGGATCATCCCCGCGTATGCGGGGAGCACTGAATCAGCGTTGCTAGGTTGCTCGCGGTCGTGGGATCATCCCCGCGTATGCGGGGAGCACCATACGAGAGTGTTCCAGACTGCTCCGTTGTGGGGATCATCCCCGCGTATGCGGGGAGCACTCGGCGCGGGCCAGCATCTTGGCGTAGGGCGGGGGATCATCCCCGCGTATGCGGGGAGCACGATACCTCCTGCACGTCATCCTGCTCCGTGACGGGATCATCCCCGCGTATGCGGGGAGCACTCGTTCTCGTCGTTGTCAATGTCGATTCCCTCGGGATCATCCCCGCGTATGCGGGGAGCACTGGGCGCGCGATAGTCGTTCCCGTGCGTCGCGGGGATCATCCCCGCGTATGCGGGGAGCACGAAAGTCGCTGCTTCTGCTGCTCCAACTTCTCGGGATCATCCCCGCGTATGCGGGGAGCACGAGACGAAAATCGCATCCGCGCAGGAAAGCGCGGGATCATCCCCGCGTATGCGGGGAGCACTACCCGTCGTGCAGGTCAAGCCCGTCCACGAAGGGATCATCCCCGCGTATGCGGGGAGCACCTTGGAAGCTGCTGGAAGAACTTGATTACGTTGGGATCATCCCCGCGTATGCGGGGAGCACTCCTCCAAAACTTGTCATTTAATCACCCCCATGGGATCATCCCCGCGTATGCGGGGAGCACTTGCCTGGAAGCTGCTGGAAGAACCGAACGACGGGATCATCCCCGCGTATGCGGGGAGCACTACTACGGCGACATGACGGGCCTTGCCACCAAGGGATCATCCCCGCGTATGCGGGGAGCACCTCGCGATGCTGGAGTCCGCGTGCTCGGTGCGAGGATCATCCCCGCGTATGCGGGGAGCACATCCGTTGTTACCGTTTCCGAACATGACGACTAGGATCATCCCCGCGTATGCGGGGAGCACACGGCCACAATCGTCCTGCTTTGCATCAACGAGGGATCATCCCCGCGTATGCGGGGAGCACTCGCGCGGGGATGACCCGTAGTTCGTTTGCGGGGGATCATCCCCGCGTATGCGGGGAGCACGACCTCGGAGACGGGCTTACCTACCGCCCTCGGGGATCATCCCCGCGTATGCGGGGAGCACCAGATTGGAGGCATGATGGAGCAGGAGTTTAAGGGATCATCCCCGCGTATGCGGGGAGCACGGTCGCTGACCTCGGTGGACAGCGAGTTGTTTGGGATCATCCCCGCGTATGCGGGGAGCACTCGAACTACTCGTCCTTTGTGGACTATCGCCAGGGATCATCCCCGCGTATGCGGGGAGCACGGTGCGCCCTTGAGGTACCACGCTTCGATGGCGGGATCATCCCCGCGTATGCGGGGAGCACCACCAGCCGTTGTCTCCCCACGCCCTGTTCTGGGGATCATCCCCGCGTATGCGGGGAGCACGGCAACAAGACGGCGTGGATGAGCGCGGATACGGGATCATCCCCGCGTATGCGGGGAGCACGGCGGCTCCAAGGCGAAGTACAGCATAGAGGACGGATCATCCCCGCGTATGCGGGGAGCACATGGAGTCCGACAGCTGCGTAATGCTGGACTTGGGATCATCCCCGCGTATGCGGGGAGCACTACAATGCGGCCATCGCGACGATAGTCGTCATGGGATCATCCCCGCGTATGCGGGGAGCACCGGCTGATGACGCCTACTCGCGCACCCTGCGAGGGATCATCCCCGCGTATGCGGGGAGCACATCCATCTGTGTTCATTGTCCACACTGACTGAGGGATCATCCCCGCGTATGCGGGGAGCACGCCCATGCGTGCGACTCACGATGCTCAGGTAACGGATCATCCCCGCGTATGCGGGGAGCACTCGGAGATCTTGGATTCCGTGGTCGCCATGTTGGGATCATCCCCGCGTATGCGGGGAGCACGCATGGCCGATTAGGTCCGAGTAGACCGTGGTGGGATCATCCCCGCGTATGCGGGGAGCACAGACCACGGTTGGCGGAAGGCCGTGCGCGGTCGGGATCATCCCCGCGTATGCGGGGAGCACACTTAACAACCAGGAGAATCATATCCCATTTCAAAGAAAGCCATTCGGTTTTCAAGGTTCGCCTCAGAACTAGTTTCCGAACTTTCTCGCCTGCCGATGCTTCGATGCACGGCTCCACCCCTTGGGAGGGGAGCCGAATATCGTCGCATCCTCGGTGCCCCTCGGGCGCCTCACAAGCTCTATCCCCTCGCAGTCGATTGGCTCCCAGTCCGGTTGCCACACCTTGAAGGCAAGGTGCTGCTCGTTTGGGTACGAGTACGCCATCGTCGCCCGCCCAGTCTTGATGAGCGCGAGCACGCGGTCCCAGAGGGCCTCCCTCACCCTCGCCGAGACGTCACCGACGAACACCCCGGGGGATATCTCCATCAGCCAGCGTGTCAGGTCGCCGCGCAGCCCAGCAGGACAGGCGGTGAGCACGATGACCACCATCGCCAGTCACCTCCCCTCTCCCCTTAGCCCTCTCCATATGACTTACCTGCTGGAACCTCTCCCACCTTCTCGTCCCAGAGCCCGACGTGATCGATGGATGGGTCCAGGCACTCCGCGTCCTCCGTCTCGAGGAGAAGCGACTTGATGTCACCCACCATCCTCGGCATGATCTCGAGGCTGTAGACCGCATCTCTCATCTTCCGCCTGGTCTCCGCCCCGACGTCCACGGGAAACTCCGCCACGGTCTCGAACGCCACCGGGATGGAGATCTCTGCCTTGTACAGGTCGGCGACGTCGTACACGAAGGAGCGCTCGTGACCCGTGTGCACGAACCCGAGCCCCGGGGAGCAGCCCATCGCAACTATTGCCGCATGTGCGAGCCCATACATGCAGGCATGCGCCGCGGAGAGGGCCTGGTTGATCTCGGTCCCCTCGTCGAAGTCGTCCGGGTTGTACGTCCTCTTGTCCCAGACAACACCGGTCTTCTCCGAGCACTCCTTGTAAACCTTGCGGATGCGAGCCCCCTCGCGTCCGCGCAGCTGCTGCATGGTGAGGGCGCTCACGTCCTCGCCGGGGAACCTCATCGCGTACATCCTTCGCGCCACGGCGAGCCTCGACCTGGTGTTGGAGACGAGTTTGGCCTGTCGCTGCAGCAGCGCGCTCGAGTGGGTGAGCGGACTGCCGAACGCGTACATGCGCACGCCCCGCTCCCCCACCCAGATCACGGAGGCGCCGCTCTCGCCTATGACGGTCATGGCGTCATGGGTGACCGTCGATCCGGGCCCGAGCATGAGCACGCTCAGCCTTGCGGACGGGACGTAGACGGTCCCCTCCTCGTCCGTGACCGTGATTGCGTTGTCGGAGCGGTTGACCTTGCAGTGCTCGAAGTACAGGAACGATATCCTGTCTTCCACCCGCACCAGCTCCGTAACGTCAGGGGGAGGGGCTCCCCTCCGACTCGATGCGCCCCTAGCAGACCCATTTGAATCGGACATGGTTGCCCCTCTCCTTGAAGAGACTTCTGCTGTTCGGCCCTAGCAGGCGGGCATGATGGTCAGGAGGCCGCAGCCGAACCCCTTAGCCCTCCCAATCCCGAACCCCAGGGCATGCCTGAAGGCGTCAGCGTCCTCAACCCGCAGAATCCCGTCATAGACCGCCGTGCAGATCGTCACGTCGCTTCCCTCTCGCCTCGAGCGCTCCGTGCGCCTCTGCGAGACGCTGACTTGGACGAACCCATCGTCGTCCGCGACCAGGGAGAAGCCGTGGCTCCCCGACCTGTCCTCCAGCCACTTGAGCTGGTGCTCGACGGTGACGTGACCCTGCACCTTCCCGATGACCTTCGGGTTCTTTGACCGCCTGCCAAGGTCAGCCCTCACCTTTCGGGCGGGGTTCGCCTTGAGGCGGAACCGCCAGACCTGCCCGTCGCCGACCCGATCGAGGAGGGGACCGTAGTTCTTCGTCTCCCAACCGGGGTTTGCCGGCCATCCGCACTGCTCGACGATGTGGGAGAAGTCGGGCCTCTCCGGGCTCACGACGTACAGCCAGACGCCCTCCTCGCTCCTCGGGGACTGGTCGATGCGCCAGAGGATCCGCCCCTCCTCGCACTCCCTCGTGGCGCCAGGAGGAAACGATGCCTCGACGGCTGCGTGCATTCGGTATGGGGAGCTCACGAGCCTGAGCGCACCACGCCTCTCCACGTTCAATGGAAGTCGAGAGATGTACACTCCGTCCTCCTTTCCACTAGATGAACCCCATGGGGTCGTGACCGCCGGGAAGGATGGCTCCGCCTGCCTGCGGGGAAGCGGCTACCGCAGGCGCCGTGCCTGGCAGCGAGTCGACGGGCACCCTGAACCTGACGATACGTCTGCTCGCATACCTGCGACACACGTGCCCGAAGCTGACGGGGAGATCCGGCTGCTCGAACCCCGCCTCCCCCTCCCCCGCATCGCAGAGGGTCTCCAGCTCGACGCGTCCCGAGCGCTCCCGGTACCAGTCTGCCGCAATCCAGGGATGGCGGCGGAGCGCGTCTCGCACGCCCGAGTAGTCCTCTGACAGCCCGAGGCAGACCGGCTCGTCGGGAGGGCACGAGCGCCTCCCCAGGAACAGTGGCCACACCGGGGTCCTGAGGGCTCGTTCCAGCTCCTCCAGCAGGGGCTCGTCACCGCCAAGGGCCACGAGGAACTTAGCGTCGGAGAGGTAATAGCGGTATGAGAGCGGCATCGCCTTTCCACCATCTGAGGGACGCTCCGTCTGGAAGTCGCACAAGACACTCCCGGGCTGGTCGGCTCGGACACCGAACTCGAGGGTTGCCAGGTCGCCCAAGTCATCCTCGCGGGAGCGGCCGAGCGCGGACGCCAGCAGTCCGACCACACCGCTCTTGGTCGGTTCCTGGCGGGTGCCCCTGCGGACGAAGCGAGAGGAGTCGCCCCACGACTGGAGCGGACCCGAGAGCCTCAGGAGCAGGACGCTCATGCCTCCTCACCCTCGGAGAGGGATCCGAGGACCGCTTCCTTGACCGCATCGTAGAGCTGGGGGCAGTCAACCTGCTGTCCAAACTCCTCGAGCGCCTCGTCGCCGCCATCGATGGCGCACCACCACGACTTTGCGGGACGCTGCCCATACATGTCCGCCATCCCGTTGAGCTGCCTGGCAAGCAGGCCCTCCGCCTGGGACGAGATGGACTCCCCCTCCTTCGGCATGACGGGGCTCTCGAAGGCGCCGACGCCATTGATGGGCTGCTCCTCCCTCAGGGCGACGAGCACTGCGGATGGAAGCGTCCTGTTCGCGAAGGTGTTCTGCTTCCCCGTGGGCATGGACTCCACGAAGGCCCGGACGAACGCGCGTACGCCCTCCGCCGTGGCGGCGTCGTCGCCAAGCTGCTCGCGCAGTGACGCCACGTTGACCGTCGCGTAGCGATACAGGGTGGACGAGTTGTAAGCCAGCGTGTCCAGCATCGCGGCCCCGGCATTGTCAGACGAGACACAGTCGTCCACCGCCGTGAAGTAGTCGTACTCCTGCGTCACCTTGTTCACCGAGATCGCATGGGCCACCTGGGCGGATGCATCCGTGTTGAGGTCGGGGGCGTCGGCGAGCATGCGACCGAAGAGGGCAATGTCGAGGGCCTGCTGCCCGTGGAAGGCGGCGGAGACCTTCTTCTTGAGGTCCTTCGAGGGCTTCGAGAGGTCTTCGCCCGCTTCCTGGGCGTCGATGGCGATGCGAGCGAGCTTGTCTATCTCTCGCTTCCCGATGAAGATGAGGTACTGCGAGACTTGCGAGCCCTTGTCGGAACCTGCGCGCTTCGACTCCCCCACCTTCACGCCCGTGGTAGAAAGGACGCCCATCGCCAGCCTCTCGGCAGAGTCCGAGAGGTCGGGGCGCTGCAACTTGATGCTCTCCCCGATCAGGCCTACCGCGTGCTTGGTCCTGTACCCAAGGCTCTCCGCATCCACAAAGTGGGAGAAGTTCTCCCTCATCGCGTGCTTCCACGCCTGGCTCGACACCCGAGCACGCTGGTACCCGCCATAGACCGCCGTCTTCGGAGATCCGGTGTCGTCCCTATTGATGTTGCTGGGCGGAACATCCTGCAAAAGGTTGATGTCAAGATACATGATTACCTCCCACTCTCGTTACTGGCGAACGCTTGCGGCCCCATCCTCCGAGGCCGCTGACTTGACGGGTGCGTAGTAGTCCCTCGCCCAGTTGAGGAAGACCCCCTCGCGAGCGGACTCAAACTGCAGGAGGAACAGGTCCCGGGCAAGAGCGCCGTAGTCGAGCTGGACGTCCCTCGCCCTCATCTGCCTCACGAGCGCACGCACGCAGGTCTCCACACCACGGAAGTCCCCCGACGCGGCCTCGATGCTCGCCATGCGCCTCCTGACCCCCGGGGCTCCACTCTCGTCTCCCCTATCTGGATCAAACGTTATGAGGCGGCATGCCCTGCCGAAGCTACCCGAGGACCCCTCCCCCGCCTTCGGGAAGACCGCCATCGGATGGTCCTTGGACTGCTGGTGAATCGAATAGAGCTTGAGCGAGGCCCTGATGCTGAGAAGTGCCTTGTCCTCCACAAACCTCCCCATCCCAAGGTCGGGGAGGTCGGAGAACACCTCCTCGCCGACGACCATCCATGACCCTCCGCCTGGTGTGTCCAGCTTCCTCAGGCGTGCCATCGTCGCCCGCGCAGGTGCCAATCCCTGAAGGTAGGCGCTCTGGAGCCTTCCGACCTTGGCGTTGACGCACCGGCCAACCTCTCTGGAGGCAACGCTGATGCCTTGCATCCCCATCACATCCCCTCACTCATAGTCGCTGACCCAACCGCCTTTGAGGAGTCCTTCTCCTTGTACAGGAGGCTCAGGGTCTTGTTCAGGGACGCTCTGAAAATCGCGTCGGCCTTTCCCACGGTCATCCCCCTGTCCGACTTCTTGTCCTCGGGCTTCTCGTAGCGCTCGGCGAAGAGGGACGGTGCGCATTCGCGGAGGTAGCCCCCCTCCAGGAAGAGCAGCTTATTTCTAATTTCCGCGCGCCATTCGATGCAGTACTCGTCGATGACGGTGTCGCCGTCGTCCGGGAAGTGCGCGATCCTGTCCCTGCAGAGGTGGTCGATCTCCCCGAAGGCCTGCACGCGAACGTAGGATGACTTGACCCTAGCCTTGTCCTTCGCGCTCTTGTCTCCCGACGCCCTCTGGACGTTTCGCACGAACCTGACGAGCAGCTCCACCGCCTCGTCCGCCTGCGCAATTACCTTCAAGGAACTCAAGCACGCTCGCGAATCATGACGCAGGAGGGCACTGCTGACGTCCAGGACGTCGTCGACCCCGTCCTCGAACACGCTCGACTGCGTCCCGTAGCTCATCCCCTGGGCGTGGATGGCGACGTACGGTAGGGTCTCCCTCGGCAGGATGTCCTCCTCCTGAAGGAGCTCGACCCAGCGCACCACGCCCGGACGACAATCCTTGCCCCCTTCCTCCTTGGCGACGAGCGCGGAAAGGCCACGCCATATGGCGCGCTCGGAATCATGCACCCTCGGCATGAGAGGAACGGAGGGAAGGCCGAGCTTCTTCTGCTGCGCCTCGCTCTTCCTCCAAGCGGTCATCGGTTCGGCATCGGTGCCATTGACGATGGAGGGAATGTCCCCGTAGCAGCTGACCACACCCACCACGCGCTGTCCGGTCTCGTCGAAGACGAGCCTCATCCTTCTGCTCTGCCACGTAAATGCACTCACGGGGTCCTCTGGGTTGCCAGTTGTCGCAGGAACGAGGTCCGGGATAGTCTCTTCCGTCTCCCACGAGGGAATGCCCGCGGCGTTCCCACAGATGAGGTGACCGTTCTTCCGCTTCTCGTCGAAGAGCACCCAGTTGAGCATCAGGGTCTGGAAGAGGTTCTCTCCCTCCAGGAAAACTCCTCCCTCGGCACCCAGCAGCCCCGTCCCGACCGAACCCTTGGGCGCATACACCTTCCCGCTCTTGACGTGGCTGTTCCCCACCACCGGTGTCTTGATTCCGGCGGGGGCATAACTCTGCTGGAAGATGAGCCAGCGGACTCCCTCGGCAAGCGAAAGATCCGAGATCGCCCCTCTCGCCCTCATCGAGAACAGGAACTTCTCCGGCTTCGGGACATCCGCCACCAGCTCGTCGACACCGTCCGGTTCCTTCCCCACATACTCAAGATCAGGAACCTGATAGAAGGGGTGCGAGGGATCGTCCAGCCAGAAGCGATCGCTGAAGTGCTCCAGGTACCCCCTGATGCAATCCATGTCGAACTTGCCCGCAGTCCAGAGACTGTGCCAGAGATCAAGAACATCCTTCTTGCTCAGCACGCCCCCATCTGCGTCCGAAGGCGAGTCCGCTCGATACAGAATCGCCAGCAGCAGTCGCACAATGGGAAGCTCCTGCATCGGAACGTCCCCCTGGATCCTTCGGATGCTCGCTGCCCCGTCAAAGACGTCGACAATCGAGAGCTCCCCTCTGCTTCCATCCAGGTAGATGACTGGTATCCAAGGGTCAGTTGCGACGCTGAACGCCACTCTCGCGTCCGTCTCGTCCATTCTTCCTCCCTCCGATTAACGCCCGACGTATCCAACCCCCGCAAATGCGGGGAACACACGAACCCGTCCACGAACTACGGGTCATCCCCCAGAAAACTTCCATCTCAAACCTCAAACGGGGGATACGTTCCTCCTTTCTCTCAAGGTTTACTCTATATGAACTAGTTTGTGTTTGGGTTAGTATAGCGACGAATGGTCGATAAACCGTCGCGACGGGTGTATCGAAGCTCATTTCCAAGGACAGTCGCCCCGAACGACCCATCACCCATCTCTCTCATGGGAAGCAGAAGCCTCCCGGCAAGCCAAGGGGACTCCTGCCAGGCTCCGACGTACCTCCCGCACTTCTCCTCGAGTTCCTCTATGCACTCGTCCTCGAGGGAGACAGGACATGCTGAGAGAGGAAGCCTGACGGCACATTGGGCGATGAGCCGCGCCAATGCCGGGCGGGGCTCCTCGTACGTTGGAATCTCCTCCCCTGCCCCGACTCCCGAATACGACACCCAGGGCAGGAGCGAGATCCCCCCTCCGTCGCACTCCCTCACGAGAAGGACCTCGATAGACTCCTGCGTGTCTCGAACGGCACGCTGGCCACGATCCTCGTCCCCTCTCACCTGGTTGTGGGAAGCAAGGGATGACAGACGTGACTGATCGCGAACGAGCTCATCGACTTTAGAGAGCAGGTACGTATTCGCCTTATTTTCCTTTTCATCCTCCTTGGCGCTCCTCGCCTCGCAATCCCTCTCGTACTTCTCACGCCAGCGCTCGGGGATATGCGACGTGATTTCTTCAGGAGAGTAGGCGGTTCTCACGAGGCGGGGGATATCGTTGGGAAGGGAGACTTCCGTCCTCGAACCAGCATCGACGAGTCCGAGAACTGCGAGCGATTCCAGAATCGGAGCTTCCTGGTATACAAACGCGATGCTCTTGGAGACACTGGGGACGCCGTCCATCCACTCCTCGATGCCACGGATGAAGCACTCTGCCGAGCGGAGCTTCTCGGGACGGCTCGACTCCCCCTCTCCCCTCTGGTGCCTGTGCATCCTTCCCAACCTCTGCATCAGCAGGTCAATTGGGGCGACATCGGTCACCAGCACGTCGAAATCGATGTCGAGCGACTGCTCGAGGACCTGAGTGCCAACGACGATGGAGAGCTCGGGTCGCCTGCCATTCTCCCGCGTCGCGTCTCGCCCAAGCCGAGCCCTCAGCTCCTTTTCGTTCTCCATCCTGTCTAGGTCCATGAACCTGGAGTGGTCGAGCGAGACGACGTCCCTCCCGAACGAGCTTGAAAGCGCCGCTGCAGCCTCCTGCGCCCTCGAGACCGTATCGCAGATGACCCCAGCGCAACCACCTCCGGAGAGCCTCTCGGAGAGAAGCGACGCCAACGTGTCCAGCCCGTCGTCGATGAGCGAGAGCGCAACGTTCACTCCACGACCGGACGCCTCGGCCTCAAGCGTCTTCACCGTTGTGCCATCGGTATAGGTGATCAGGGGATAGGCATCCAATCTCGCCTCGGGAACGAGCGGCGCATCACCTCGCTGCGTCGGAGACGGAACGCCAGTGAACTTCTTCCTAGGCTCAGACAGGTACGCTGGGACGAACCTTCTTTTCGGCGGATTGGAAGCGTTCGGTTTTGTAAGGCTCTCCGACGCCTTCCAACCGCACAGGTACCAGTCGGCCATCTTCCTGCGAAGGTCGCTTGAAAGCGTCGCGGAGAGGAGAATGACGGGCGTATGCCAGTAGCCGAGCCATTGGAGGACCCTGAAGAGGTACTGGCGCATGTAGAGGTCGTAGGCATGGCACTCGTCGATGATCACGATCTTGCCCGCTATTGAGAGCTGCCTGAGCGGCAGGTGCCTCATGTCGAGCGCTGCCATCAGGACCTGGTCAACGGTGCAGACCACGAAGTTCGAGAGCATTCCCTTCTTGCGGCCGAACATCCAGTCCGACGCGACGACGCGCTCTTGAACGGAGAGACTCGCGACCTCCCCCAACCGCTCGGCAGACGCCACGGAGTTGAGGCTGCCTTCCTTACTCGCATGGACGATGCCCTGGAACTTCTCGTTGAGCTGCGCCTTTCCGTGAGCGAGGTAGATGCTCTTCTCGGGAATCCCCGGGTCTTGCGGAAGGCGCTCGAGCCAGTATTCGACCCTCGCGAACATCGCATCCGTCGTCGCCATGGTGGGAAGCGCGATGCAGACGCCTGCCGCGCCGGCACGAACGGCAAGGACCTCCGCCGCCGCAAGGGCGCCCTCCGTCTTCCCCTCGCCCATCGGGGCTTCGATGGTGATCAGACCTGGCATCCTCGTCTCGAGCGCGACGCGCATCGCGGCACTCTGGACTGGACGGGGAGATGCACCGGCAGGAAGCGAGAAGCGCTTGGAGAAGAACTCGTCGAATGGCCTCACCTCCGGCATCGGCTCCCTCCAGGCGGGGGTGAGGGAGACGTGATGCCAGCCGGCGGATTCGCGGTCATCGAAGTCGATTTGCCTCTCCCCCGCATCCATGAGCTGGACGAGGGGATAGAAGTCCTCGTCGCTCGCAATCCAGTCGCACATGGTGACGAGGCCAGTTACCAGGCATGCCGTTGCTGCGGGGAGCGGGACGGAGGATAGCTTCCGCAGATCCGAGTCGGTTAGCCCCGAGATTGCGAGACAGAAACGAATCAGCTCCTCCTGAACCTTGGGCCAGTCGCCCACGCCGCCATCCGCGCTGCCAATCGCAACCCTGTTGCTGACGTCCATGTCGAAGCCGACAATGTCTTGGAAGTTCCCGTGGTGGGCACCAACGACATCGGCATAGGAGAGGGCAACACTCCTCTTCCAGCCAATGTCTTGGAGGAACTTGGCGAGAAGGTACTCCCCCGCGACGGGGTGCGTTGGCTTGCTTCTATTCCCAAGGTCATGCCGCACGGGCAGACCAGCATGCTCGACCATCCACACGAGGCCACCACCGCTGGCACCGAAGTGAGGGTGAATGCCCTTCGCCTGGAAGATGGGAGTCGCCTTACCGATGTCATGGACGCTGCCGAGGAAGATGCAGACGCGTCTCGCAAGACCCTGGTCCCCACCCAGAGGATGAGAAATTGCCTTCCTCAGGCACTCGGAAAGCCACTCGTCCCAGAGATGCGAAATGACAGAGGCCGAGTCGGCCATGTGAACGTAGAGCGGGAGCCATTCCTCGCCAACCCCGTAGTCAGACTTCCCCCAGATCGCCCGAGCCTGTCTCGAGAGGCCCTTGGCTTCCTCTGCCAGCGACATCTTGCCCACCCCTTTGAGACGAGAGGCTGCGACGCAGCGCTTTATACTCCCGTTTAGGCTCGCTCATACCCCGGACAAAAATGGGTCCTCCTCGACGTGTGGCGACAATTTCTCTCCCATTGGCGTTTTTTTGTGTCTCAATCGCCGTGGGTGGCGGAGCTTAGCTCGTTTGAAACCCAAAACGCATCGCCCGGAGGCAAGGTCGAACCCCTTGCCCCCGGGCGTCTCGTGCGATTGGTTGTCGAGCCTCAAACTACGCCAACGCAGGCTCCCCCGCGCCGACGGGAACGTCGTTCACGAGCTTGAACAGCTGGTCCCTCTCCCCATTGAGGAAGTGGACGATGTTCTGGCACGGAATAACCTGCACGTCGCGCATCGACGCGGTCGAATAGAACGCCGAGTGCGGGGTGATGATCACGTTATCCATCCCCACCAGTGGATGATTTGCTAGGTCGGGCGTCTCGTCGTAGAGGACATCGGCACCAAACGCCCGGATGGTACCATCGTCGAGTGCCTTGACGAGCGCCCCCTCGTCCACCGCAAGCCCCCTTCCGAGGTTGATGAGGATCGGGTTCCGCCGCATCTTTGAGAACGCATCCGCATCGAAGAAGAACCGGTTGCTGTCCGTCAGGCACATGTGGTTCACGATGATGTCGGCACTCGCGAACAGCTCGCCCCTGTCGGTTACGCGCTCCACGCCCAGGCGCTCGAACTCCTCGTCCGTGACGTAGGGGTCGTATGCGATGATCTTCTTAACCAGGCCGGACGCCTTCCTCGCAGTGCACCTCCCAATCTTCCCAAAGCCGACGATGCCCAGCGTCTGGTCCTGCATCCTGGGGTACTCCGGGGCGGCGGCAAAGTCCCACACGTGCTCGTCCTCGATCTGCCTCGTATAGAACTTGAGGTGCTTGTTGAGCGCGAACATGTAGGCGATGGCGCTCTCCGAGACGTCCCAGGTGCAGTACTCTCCTACCGGGCACACCCCCACCCCGTGCCGAGTCGCCGCGTCCAGGTCCACGTTGTCGTATCCCGTAGCGTTAATTGCAATGACCTTGAGGTTTGGCGCGCGCTCAAACGACTCCTCGTCCATCGGGACAAACGCCGTGAGAAGGGCGTCAGCATCGGAGAGAAGCTCTAGGAACTCTCCTCTCTCGTTGTCGTCATACGGGTGGACAACGACCTCAAGCCCGTCTCCTAGGCCCCTTTTCAGGGTCTCGACCTCGAGGGAGTGGTCGGGCATCATGCTCTCCGGATAGTCGCAGATGAGTACCTTCATGGTGTTTTGGCTCCCCTCTTGCGGAAGAGGGGCGGCGGCCCAGCAGAGTGCCGTCGCCCCAGATAGCCACTTACGCGTTTCGCTGCAGTTCCCGCGCCATCCCTTATTACGGACGCTCGATGGGCTGCGTCAGGCAGTGCGGGCCACCGCCGGCGTGCAGAATCTGGTCAAAGGGCACGTCGATGACCTCGAGGCCCAAGGCGCGCATTTTGTCGTTGATGTGCTTGTTCTTCTCGATTGCAACGACCTTGCCGTCACCTATGCACTCGACGTTGCAGCCATGCTTGTACATGTCCTCGGAGGCGACGGGGATGATCTCGAAGTTGCGGCGCTTGAGCATCTGGATGAAGTTGTAGGGCAGCTCGTCCAGGCAGGCGAGGGCAACCTGCGGGGCAACGATGTTGAAGACCATGTCCAAGTGCAGGTTGTAGGGAGGGCAGGGAACGCCCACCACGGTGTAGCCGTACTTCTGGAGCTGGTCCCTGAGGTTGGCGACACCCGCCTCGTCCGTGCGGTCGACCATGCCAAACGCGAGCGTGTGCTCGTCGACCATCCAGAAGTCGCCTCCCTCGAAGCACCCGGCGTTGCAACGCGCGATGATGGGGACGCCCATCTCCTTGAGCTTCTGCTCGTACGCCACGGCCTCCACCTGGCGGACGGGGTGGCGGAAGTGGCCCATGATTGCGCCCTCGCGAACCATCGCGCCGTAGTCGCGGGCAAAGGTCATGACCTGGAACTCGGGCTTTGCCTCGACCTCAACGACCTCGATGCCGTTGTCGCGGTATGCCTGGACGAGCGTCTCCCACTCGCGGACCATGACGTCGTTCTTCTCGGTGTCGCCCTTGCGCATCCACTCCGAGGTGATCACGTTGATGCCGTTGAACGTGTAGTACTTGGGCGAGCAGACCATGACCTTCTTGAGGACGTTCGTCGCGTTGGTGACGTAGACCTTCTCATCGGTAGACATAGATGGCACATCCCTTCTGTTAGTGTTCAATTGCCGCATGGGGCCGACCCCATGCGATTGGGGTTGTTGCGGTTGTAGTTGCAGTTGTCTGACTGGGCTCAAACTGGCGCCGTCTTCGTGGGGTTACCCCAGGAAGACCCCGACGACCAGGAAGGCACAGCAGGTCACGAAGAAGATCCCGAGGATCGGGAGGATCCTCCTGACCCAGTCCGCGTAGCTCATGTGGGCGGCGGACGTGCAGGTCATGACCACGACTGAGGCGGGGGTCACCATCTTCGCCATGCCAAGCGCCATGCACATGATGGTCACCATGAGACTGGGGTTAACGCCGGCAAACCTTGCGAGCGACGCCATAATCGCCATCGTCGCCGCGGCCATGCCCGTGGAACTGGGGATGAAGCAGGCAAGAACTAAGTAGAAGGCAAGGGAGACGATCACGAAGACCACGGGGGGCAGGGCGGCAAGGGTCGTCTCTCCCAGATGGAGAATCGTGGGGGTGATGCCGCCCGCATCCATGACCACCTGGATGCCGCGCGCCATGGGGACCACGAACGCGGTGGGAACAAGGCCTGCCGCACCCTTCATGACGATGTCGACGATACGGTCGATGTCATAGCCCATCACGAAGCCGATGGCGATGGTGGCGACGAGGACGAGCATGCTGAGCTCGTTGAAGTACCAGCTGCCAAACGGCGTGATGTCCTGCCCCAGGACCATCCCGAGGACCGGGACGCCCGCGAGGAAGTCGAGGAAGTCGGAGAAGAACGTCCAGCTCTCGCTGATCGAGGTCCAGGGGATGAACGCAAGGACCATGATTGCGAACACCGCGATGAACAGGCCGAGCGAAACCTTCTGGCAGTGGTCAAGCTCCCCCGCGCCTTGGGCATCCCCGCCGAACTCGCGGATGTCCTCATCCCTCCGGAAGTACTGGACGGAGAGCTCGGGGCTGCGCTGTACCCTATCCGCATAGCGGCAGATGATCAGGCTCGCCAGTGCGATCAGGGTGACGAGCAGCAGCGCCCTGAGCAAAAGCCCGTCTCAGCTGGAGATTCCCGCAATACCCGAGGCCACGCCCACGGAGAAGGGGTTCACAGTGGATGCCAGGCAGCCGACCTGCGTGCCGATGACCACGATCATGATGGCTACCACCGTGTCGAGCCCCAGCGAGAGGATGGCGGGGACGAACATCATGAAGTAGACGATGCCCTCCTCGTAGGCACCTTCGACCGTCCCGAAGAACGCCATGACCGCAACCAGGATGGTGATGAGGAGATGGGCGTTGGAGGCGTTCTTGGCGGTTATCCCCTTGAGGGCGAGGCTGATCGCCCCCGTGTTGTCCATCATCTCGAGGAAGCTGCCAAAGAACATGATGGTGAGCGAGATTGAGATTGCCGCGCTCGTGGTCTCGGACCCCACCATGCCGATGATCGGCGCCAGAAAGACGTCCCAGATGCCCTGGGGATTCGCCTCTACCACATGGTAGGTCCCCGCAATCGCCTGGCCGGCGTCGTCCAGGTCGTAGGCGCCACCGGGAACGAACCAGGTGAGGACCGCGATGGCGCAGATCACCACGAAGAGAATCACATAGGTGTTGGGGCTCTTTCGCTTCTGTCCCGACTTTGGGACGGAGCCCGCACCCTTGGTTGCCTCAGAAGCCATGTGAACCTCCTTCCGATGGGGCTAGACGTACGGAACGTAGAGGTCGCCCAGCGTCGCCGCCATGACCGCCTTGATGGTGTGCATGCGGTTCTCCGCCTGTTGGAACTGGCGCGCGTGGGAGGAGAAGAACACGTCGTCCGTGACCTCCATGGCCTCGATGCCAAACTCCTCCTTGATCTTGGCGGCGTAGTCTGTCTCGGCGTTGTGGAACGCGGGCAGGCAGTGCAGGAAGATCCAGTCGTCGTTCTTGATGTTGCTAACGAGCTCGGCGTTGACCTGGTACGGGCTCATCTGGCGCACGCGCTCCGCGAACTTGGACTCCTCGCCCATCGCAGCCCAGACGTTGGTGTACACGGCATCTGCGTCGCGAACCGCGTCAACGGGGTCGTTGGTGACCCGGATCGTCGCACCGCTCTCCGCGGCGAGCTCCATGGCAAGAGAGACGATCTTCGGGTCGGGCTCCAGCTCCTTGGGCGTGGCATTGACGTAGTTGACGCCGAGAATTGCCGAAGTGATCATGAGCGAGTTCTGGACGTTGTTCCTCCCCTGTCCGCAATAGGCGAGCGTGATGCCGTCCAGCGTCCCAAAGTTCTCCTTGATGGTCATGAAGTCGGCAAGCATTTGCGTGGGATGCTCCCGGTCGGTCAGGCCGTTCCAGACGGGCACGCCGGAGTAGGTGGCGAGGAGCTCGACGTGCTCCTGCTTGAAGCCACGGAACTCGATGCCATCGAACATGCTGCCCAGCACCTTCGCGGTGTCCAGGACCGTCTCCTTGTTGCCCAACTGGATGTCGTTCTTCCCCAGGTATTCGGGGTGGGCACCAAGGTCGATTGCCGCCGTGGTGAAGGCAGCGCGAGTTCGCGTGGACGTCTTCTCGAAGAGGAGGGCTATGTTCTTGCCCTCGAGGTAGTGATGGGGGACGTTACGCCTCTTCAAGTCCTTGAGATGCTCCGCAAAGCCGATGAGCCACATGAGCTCGTCCTTTGAGAAGTCCCTGGTGGAGAGGAGGTGCCTCCCCTGAAATACCGAACCCGTCATCAAAAGCCCCTCTCAATCTGTACTTGCAAGGCTTGTCCCGACGGACGCCGACAGTCTGACGGCCCCTCCAGACGGACAGGTTCGGGAGGGGTGCGCGCCGCCCCATCCCTGACGATTCGAAGTCTACGGGGGAGGCGGGCAGATTCACATGGCTGTTCCGCCAAGCCGAGAGAGGGGCGTTTGTCAGAAAGTGAAAACCAACGCGTAGCTTTGCCAGTCACGGAAAGGGTTCTTGACAAGTGTGAAAAGCGCAAGAAAGGGAAGAGGGTCAGAGCGATTCGGCCAGGATGCCAACCCCATGGTGTTGGGAATCCCTCGTTCGGTACCGGTCCACCACCGGGATGGTGACAGGAGCCCACAACGCCACTCTGCCACGGGATGCCAATCCATCCGAAGGCTGGCTTATCGTGCGGACTCGTCTAGCCTTTCGATGCCCTCTGCCAGCTCGTCACGCCCCTGAGCCCCCAGGGACATCAAGCTCGCGATGACAAGGAGTCGCCTATCTGTCAGTTCCTCGTCTCCTACGAGGGCTTTGATCTTCTTGAGCCGGTACCTGATGGTGTTTGGATGCTGGAACATGGCCTGCGCCGTGGCGCCGACCTCTCCCCCGCACCTCACAAACGCCCTGACGGTTTCTGCGAGTTCCGTCCCGTTCTTCTCGTCGTAGGCGCCGATGCGCGACCACATCGTCGCCGCAGCGCGGGCAAGTAAGGCATCGTCGCGAGCCGCAGCAGAGAGGGCATCCTCGCCAAGGTCATCCCAGCGAACCCAGCGCCTCTCCTTCCTCGCTGCGAAGTCGCAGGCGGCCATCGCCTCACGGAGGCAGAGGTCCCCACGGGAGACGGGGAGGCATTCGCTCGACCCGCACAGCACGCTGCCACTCAATGTGATTGCCTCTCTCACCTCACCAAGGACAGGGTCATTCTCGTCAGCGCGAGGGACATCGACTTCCTGGGACAGGGACACCGCGCAGACGATTCTGCGCTCGCTTCTGACCACGGTTGCCGCTGTCACCTGCGGAAGTGACTTTGCAACACGGTCAAGGGCACGTTGCATGGACGAAATGGTCGCCAGAAGCGAGAGCGAGTCTCCCCCGCGCGGCTCTGCAACGACGAACCAGACGCGAGGCCCCGGTGCGCCAAAGATCGAGAGTGCCTGCGAACAGACCTCCTCGTCACTTCTCGGACGAAGGAACTGCCTGATCTGAGGGGTCTTGTCCAATACCTCGCTGTCCTTGCGGATGAGGTCGAGAGCCTGGTAGGCAACCTCCTCGTGATAGGCGCCGTCGTAGAGGAACACCGGAACGCCCTCGCGAGAGCTCTCATCCCTAACGGCATCCGTGATGATCGGGTCATACACCGTCTTGATGGCAACACCAGCAACGTGACGGTCAATCAGGGTGATGAGCGACCTCTCGGAGAGCCGCTCATCCCCACTCGCAAAGCCAAGGTTCGTCAGGATGAGCTCGCCCGGGAAGTAGTTTGAGTACCCGTTGAGGTCGGGAGGGCAGTCGAGGATTCCCACGTTACGGACCGAACGGCGACCGGCTCCCTCGCACGGGGCGATGATGTGCACGTCCTTGAAGGCGGGAAGCGCCAGCACATCAGCAATAGTTACCATGCTTGCCCTCTCGCCGATAGCACGTAGTTAAGTAGACAGTCTACGCGCGGGGCAGCTTGCCAACCCCGATTTCGTGGCAGGTTTCTCGGCAAGCGGTCCTACCAAGTCGTGAACTTTGCGTTGCTCGGGTTCCAGTGAACGTCGCGAATGAAGTCGCTCAGTTCGTCTGCGCTCCCCTTTTCGAAGAGCTCCACGATCTTCCTGTGCTCGTCATTGGCCTTCCCGACGAGCTTCTGCGCCTCTTCCCTGCTCACCTGCGCATAGTCGTGCCGTATGAAGTGACGATTGAGCTGGGCAAAGAGCTGATGCAGCCGCTCGTTCCCGCATCGGCTGACATAGTATTCGTGAAACTTCCTCTGCAGCTCGTCGTAGTTGTTCAGCATTCCCTGGCCGAGGGCCAAGTCCATCGACTCGATGAGGAACCGCAGCTCCTTGTAATCCTTCTGCACGAGAAGTGGGCTCGCAAGCCGGGCCGCCTGGCCATCAAGCGGACCGATGATCTCGAATATCTCTCGCGCGGAATCTTCGTCGAATCCCTTGACCCTAAACCCCTTGCGCGGCTCGTTTTCGAGATAGCCGTCGCTCGCCAGCTGGATAAGCGCCTCTCGCACGGGGGTATGCGACACGCCGATGGCGTCGCAGACCGATTGTTCGCTGATGCGGTCGCCCGCCGACATCTTTCCCTGATTTATGAGGTCCGCGATGTAATCGTAGACGTGGTCCTTGAGGGACTTGTACTTCTCCATGGCGCAAACTCCCGAGGTAACGACTTAGTTACCCACATGCTAACGGTTCGGCCGCCCCATCGGGACGGCCGAACCACAAACAAGTATCGCAACAGCTACGCCGCAGGAGTCATATGCGAACAGGGCTCAGATGATTGGCATGATGCCCGAGAAGTGCAGGTAGAGAGAAAGGATGGCGAATGCGACAACGACAACCGCTATCACCTTGTCGCGAACCAGCGGGAAGGCACCCTTCCCACGCCCCTTCTCGCCAAGGTAGTAGACCAAGATCGCAGGGGCAAACAGGATCGTGGTGATCATCACGCCATGGAGCCCACACGTCCACACGAGGAAGATCGTGTAGATGAACGACAGCGTTCCGAAGAACCTCGCCTTGCCGACTGAGGGCGCGTACTTTCCGTCCAGGTGTTCCTTCTTCCAGCCTATTACCATATAGTACGCAGCGGAGCAGACGTACGGAACGAGAATCGTGTTGACCGCGCACGTATAGAAGAACTGGTACGTGCTGCTCGCATATACGGCGACGAGGAGAAAGACCTGCATGATCGCAGAGCTGACGAGGATGGTCGTGATGGGAGCATCATGCGAGTTGGTCTTTGCGAACGACTTGGGGAAGACCCCCTGAGCGGCGGCTTCATAAGGGGTCTCTGCCGCAATGATCACATAGCCCAGGAGGGCGCCGGCAAGCGAGAGGATGACGCCGAGGTTCACGATCGCTGCCCCGACGGGCCCGATTGCGTAGCTGAGCACCCCCGCCATCGAGGGAGTCGCAAGCTCTGCCATCTGGGCGCGCGGCATGACTCCCAGGCTCAGCATCGAAATGATGAAGTAGAGGACGAAAACGCAGGTAAAGCCTATCGCGGTCGAACGTCCAACATCCTTCACGTACTTGGCGCGGCCGGAGATGACAACCGCGCCCTCGATGCCCGTGAATACCCACACGAGGGCAATCATCGTAGAGACAACTTGCGTGCCAAGGTCGGGGCCACCCGGCTCGCCCCAGAAGTTGTCCATGAAGACGCTGGGGTTGAACTTGCCCAGGAGGATGATGGAGAGCACGAACATGGCAAGGGGGACAAGTTTTGCCAGCGTGACGATCACGTTGATGCCCGTGGCCTCCTTAACCCCTCGGGAGACGAGCAGCGTCAGAAGCCAGAGGACGACGGACGCGCAGATCACCGATACCAGGTTGTTCCCGTCTCCAAACACAGGAAAGAAGAACCCGAGAGACCCAAAGAGCATGAGCATGAAGCTCACGTTGGAAAGGCAGGCACTGATCCAGTATCCCCATGCCGAGTTGAAGCCGACGTAGTCCCCAAAGCCCGCCGCGGCATAGGCGTAGATTCCACCGGTAAGCTCTGGCCTTGCCTGGGACAGGCCCTGAAAGGCCTGCATGAGTGCGAAAACGCCGACGAAGCAGATGACCCAGCTGATGATTACCGCACCGGTACTCGCCCCGCCTGCCGCCAAGTCACCCGCAAGCGAGAAGATGCCCGCGCAAATGGTGGCGGTGATGACCATCATGGTCAGCCGGAACAGCCCGAGCCCATTGGGGTCGATCACATCCTCGTTTGCCATCTTCGTTCCAGGGGCTTGCTCCCTATCGATTGCAGCTTCCATTTCACACCCCTCTCATAGCGAGGGGGCGCGAGCCGAAGTAGTCTCGCGCCCCCTCCAAACAGGCAAACCGTCTAGAAGCGCAGGGAGAGACAGGAGAGTCCGCCATCGATCTTGCGGTACTCCGAGGTATCGACCACCAGCGTTTTGTAGCCAAGGTCCTGGACCGCCTTCAGGACGGTCGGATATCCCTCGGCGACGATCACCGTGTCGTTGACCCAGATGCAGTTGGCGCCATAGGCCTCCTCCTCGGGAACGACGATCTTGTTGTAGTCTGCGAAGTCGGGCTTATCGATGAACTCCCCTGAGACGAGCATGTTGTTGTTCTCGATGTAGTTGACGCCGGTCTTGAGGTGAAGGACCTTCTCAAGCGGCACCTCACTGACCTCGAGGCCCCATCCATTCAGGATCTTGGTGAATTGACGGATGCCTTCCTCGTTAGTACGGGCAGAGCGCCCAACGTAGAAGTGGTCGCCGACCATCATCACGTCGCCACCCTCAAGGGTGCCAGGACCCTCGATGTGTGCGATGTGATCGTCGTCAAAGAACCTGCGGACAATGGGCTCAATCTCGGTCTTCTCTCCGTTCCTGGACTTTGCTCCGGGATTCGTGATCACGGCGCCGCAGCGGGTAATGACTGCAGGATCCTCAACGAAGCAGCTGTCGGGATACTCCTCGAGGGCGGGAAGCACCGTGATGTCCACATCGCACCTGCTGAGGGCATCGATGTAATCGTTGTGCTCCTCGATGGCACGCTTGTAGTCCGGCTTTCCCAGCTCTGGCGCAGACGTGATTCCGTCCAACAGAGAATGTGCAGGACGGCGAACGATAACGTGACTGAACTTCTTCATGTGCTTCTCCTTCTGATGCTCTCGCCTTACTTGGGCGCCTCTTCCTGACGACAATCACTATACATTGTGGATTGTGCATAATCCATAATTTGTGCCGAATGGTAGCCATTTGGTCACGAGCGCGACATATGGCAAGGTCAGTCACTGGAGATGCGCTCTCTACATCCCCGCTACCTTGCACATCGGTAGCAATGCATTTGCCTCTACCTCGTATTTAGAACATGTGTACTTATTCTTGAGAAGCTGATGGCGTGCCGTCCCCTGGAGGCGGCTGTTACACTGAAAAGACAACGCGACTGACGAGAGGAGGGGCTCATGCAGGACGCAAAAGATGTGGCGGCGTACATTCTGACCGAGCGAGGTCGGCTGACGGGATGGCAACTCCAGAAGCTTCTCTATTACTGCCAGGCATGGAGCCTCGCCTTTAACGGAGAGAGGCTCTTCCCCCAGGAGATTCTCGCGTGGGATCACGGTCCCGTGGTACCAGAAGTCTTCCAAGACCACGCGGGCGCTTACTCAATCGTGTCCACCGACATAATAGGGGATGCCTCCAACGTCGACGTTCGCTATTCCGCCCTCATTGACGCAGTCGTGGACTCGTACGGAGACCTTAGCGGAGAAGAGCTTGAGGAAATCTCCCATTCCGAAGACCCATGGCAGAACGCATACGTCGGCTTCAGCTCGCTACGCTCTCCCGAAATTACTTGTGACTCGATGAGGAAGTACTACTCCTGGCTGCTGACCCGAAGCGCAGCGGAGCGTAGGGCACATCATGTTCCAAGGTTCACGTGCCCAAACAAGGTCAGCGTCTCTGACGAGACGTTCGATTGGCTCGCAAGCATTTCGTAGTCAACCTTGCTGGAGCATGCATTGGGAGAGTTGGTTGCCGACATCGTTGGGCTACTCGAACTCGGAGACAAGGCAGAGTCCCTCGTCTCCGAGTTCTCTTGCACGGAGGAAAGCCTGACCAGATGGTTCCGTGAAAGCGCCTTACGCTGGCAGAAGTCTGACATGTGCCGCGTGTTCGTCGGCCTGGACAGCAATGGATCGATTGTCGGCTTCTACTCCCTGTCCACTGCTACGATCTGCAGGACAGGGGTATCTCGCAGCAGCACTTCCGGCATAGGCAGCAGCGAGTTTCCCGCCGCACTCATTGGAAGGCTCGCCGTTCGTGATGACTCCGTCCACATGGGTATAGGCTCGGTTCTGCTCGAACACGCCATCAGTAGCTGTATCTCGATTTCAGAGGACATTGGCATCAAGTTCATAGTCGTGGACCCAAAAGATGGGGTATCGGCTTGGTATGGGCGCTTTGGCCTTAGGAACTCCCCAGATGGGCGGGATACAAGGATGTATCTTCCCGTCAAAGCCGCGAGGGCACGTCTTAACTGATGCGGGAGTAGCCGTAGTCGCTCTCGCATGAATTATCTAACCATGACAGGAACTCGCTCGTATGAGTGCTCACGCGGGGCTTCCGCTGCCAGTCGGCTGTCGCCCGCGCTGCCAGTGGGAGGGGCTACGGCAAAGGCGCCACGCCCCTCTCCTTCAGTCGCCATCAGAATGGATTGGTTTCATTGGGCTCAACCTCCCGGCGCTTCCAGAACGTCTGGCGCCAGGTTATGGCCCATCGACGAATGTGTTACTCCCCTCACATAGCCCTCCGCTCATCGAAAGCACCTGCGGGGTGTATGCAGCCTCAAATACACTCCTTGATGAATTTAAGGTTTCATTTAGGAGGTTAACGTGCGAAAAGGAATCTTGGCCGGCATCGTGAGCGTCGTTGCGGCGGTACTTGTATGCCTCGGTCTCTCTGCCTGCGCCGACACTAATGGGAAGTCTGGTGACTCGGCCAACCAGGAGGTGGTTTCAAAGGAGGAGGCAATGAAAGTCATCTCCGCGGGGCTGGAGAAGCGCTGGGCGATAAACGACCAGTACGATTCGGCAACGGACCAGGACGCCATCGTTGAGGGACTGAAGAAGGCCATCCAGGCCGAGATTGACAATGACAGCCAACTCAAGTCCGCAAAATTTGATGACTCAAAGCTGCAGGAGACGGTCCTCTCCTACCTCAACTGCCTCGACGACTCGATGAAGGAAATCAAGGAGCACGGCTACGACACCCAGGAGTATTACGATGCATGGACTGAGGCGTATAACAGCAGATCAGCGCTTTTAAAGACCATGAAGGATGACTATGGTCTAACCGTCTCCAAGAATTATGAGTCCACCCTCGACGAACTCGTCGCAAATGGGAACGACGTCCAGGCAAACGACAAGGCCGAGAAGGCTATAAACGGGCTGTTCGCGAACGTGAAGTTCGAGCAGACAGACGACGGATACGGCAACTACACCTACTCCGCAACGGTCAAGAACACCTCTGACCTGAGCTTTGAGAACGTCAGCCTCGTCCTCGGCCTCTACGATTCCGACGGCGTGCGCCAAGGGGAGTCGTACGTAAGCGCGAACACCTGGGCGGCAGGCGAGACCGTGAAGTTCGAGGGCTACGGCACCATCAACGCGGCACAGATTAAGGTCGAAATCAACTACTACGAGGTCGCGAAGTAGCGACGCGCGGGCTTAATGCTCCAGGGAACAACAGGTTAGATGAAAGTGGCCCTCCCCGCCCGGGCGATCGGGGAGGGCCATCCGCTTGTACGTATACTGCCAGGTGCAGGAGAGGCGAGCAGTGCATCCACGGGCGGCAACAACCGTGTCGGGCAGAGGGTGGCGCCTCTCCCCTATCTAATGGCCTGAGGGATGGAGACCCTACTCCGCCGTCTGGCGCCCCGCCATCACCATCGGATAACTTGCGCCGTCTAACAGCCGCAGCGGGCCATGTTCTTGAGCCTGGACCCACGGACGACTTCGAGGTCATCTGGTCATTAGGGTCAAAGTAGGCACTCCACCATCCAAGACGAGCGACACAAAAATGACCCCGACCCCGCGCACATGCACGAAGGTCGGGGCATCTGTTGCCCTATCCCAAATCGCCGACAGAGACCAAAGGTCGCGAAGCGTGACGACCTACAGCCCGAACACGGCGCACACCGCGATAGAGACAACGATGATGAGCAGGAGAATCCACGTCGCAGAAAGGCGCTTCTTCCCCAGAAGCCAATACATGAGGCCGAACAATCCCAGCTGGGGCAGGCAGGGCATGATGTCGTTCAGGTAGTCCATGAACGGCTTTGCAAAGTCACCCGATCCCACCACGAGCGGGATGTCAATCGAGACGTAGCTCGCGGTCATCGCGCCGATGGCGGCAAGCCCAACGATGGAGGCAACGTACGTGACCCTCTGCATCACACCGCTCTTCTCGGCATCTGTGATGAACGAGGCGCCGTTCTCGTATCCCCACTTGAGCCCGAAGTAGCGAAGCAGGAACCCCGGCACGTTGAACACGAGGAGGAAGAGGAGAGGTCCGAGCCAGCTTCCCTGCTGGCAGAACCCTATGGCGATGCCCGTCGCAATGATTCGAAGCGTTCCGGGGATCATCGAGTCACCGATTCCCGCCAGCGGCCCCATAAGCGAGGTCTTGATGGCGGCGATCGTGGAGCCGTCGAAGTCGTCCCTGTTGGCGTCCTGCTCCTGCATGGCCGCGTCGATGCCCATGAGACACCTGGGGGGTTATCGCCATGAAGTCCAGCCCGCAATGGTGGAGTTTGACGATCGGTTCCGCATCGTGCGAGCTGACAGTACGCAATCGGAAAGCCTTGTCTGCAAGCGCAGCCATCCCCTACTGGAGGTCAGTCAGAGGGTTCGGGACGGAAAGGGAGAGCTCCTCTACATCAACCAGCAACTCATCGTCACCGAGAAGTACGTATACGCCGTGAGGAGCTCTCACTAGGCGGCTGCCTTGACGCCATTAGGACTTACCGGCAAAGCCGCGTCCATCATCGATTTGCTTAGAAGCAGAATGGGCCTGACCCGTCACGGCGTTAACCGCGACGGGTCAGGCTTGGTACCTTCAGGATATGGGAAACGCTACTTGAGGGTCGCGTACATCACGGCCTTGATGGTGTGCATGCGATTCTCGGCCTCGTCAAACACGCGGGACTGCTTCCCCTCGAACACGGAGTCCTGCACCTCCATCTCCTTCACGCCAAAGTGCTTGGCGATATCGGCACCGATGGTGGTGTTCGTGTCGTGGAAGGACGGCAGGCAGTGCATGAAGATCGCATCGGGGTTGGCCTTCTCCATGACCCGCTCGGTGACCTGGAACGGCTTGAGCTGCTTGATGCGCAGGTCCCAGAGCTCCTTTGGCTGACCGAGTCCAACCCAGACATCGGTGTAGATGACGTCCGCGCCTTCGGTCGCCCGATCGATATCCTCCGTCACCTCAAGCGTCGCCCCGGTCTCGGCGGCTATCCCCTGGCACTTCTCCCAGATCCAGGGGCGATAGGTCCTGTTCCCCTCCATCTGACCCTGGGGACCGCACTGGGTGAAGTCGATTCCCAGCTTTGCGCAAATCACGGCAAGCGAGTCGGCCGTGTTTCCAACCTGCCCCATGAACACGACCTTACGCCCCTTGAGGTCTGGCCCAAACGCCTCCCTCATTGTCATGATGTCCGCCAGCGCCTGCGTTGGATGGAACTCGTTCGTGAGGCCGTTCCAGACGACGACGCCTGACTTCTCGGCGAGCTCCTCCACCTTCTCCTGCTCGAAGCCTCGGTACTCGATGCCGTCGAACATGCGGCCGAGGACGCGAGCCGTGTCGGCGATGGACTCCTTGTGACCGAGCTGCGACCCAGTGGGATCGAGGTAGGTCACTCCCATGCCGAGGTCGTACGCCCCGACCTCGAACGCGCAGCGAGTCCTGGTCGAGGTCTTCTCGAAGATGAGGGCGACGTTCTTGCCCTCGAGGTAGCGGTGGGGCACACCGGCGCGCTTCATGTTCTTGAAGTCACGGGAGAGGTCCAGCAGGTAGGTAATCTCCTCCGGCGAGTAGTCGAACAGCTTGAGGAAGCTGCGACCGCAGATGTTGACACCCATGTGTTCTTCCTTTCGATAGAGCGTGGACGGGGATTCAGGCGAGCGGCCTAGGTTTCTCTGCGACCCGTGCCGTCGTGTCCCTGCTAGATTTCGTCACGGACGAATGGCATGCTCATGCAGCGAGGGCCGCCGCGCCCACGGGAGAGCTCTTCGGAGGGGATGGTCACAAGCTCAACGCCCGCCTTGTACAGCTCGTCGTTCGTCACGACGTTCCTCTCGTAGACGCACGCCACGCCGGGGGCGAGGGCAAGCGTGTTGGACCCATCGTTCCACTGCTCGCGCGATGCCTCGACCGGATCACCGCCGCCGCACTCAATCAGCTGAACTGAGCTCTGGCCAGTCGCTCGCGCGAGCACGTTTGCGAGGCTGTCGTCAATCTCCTCGGTCATCACCTGGCCCTTGACAGCCCCCTTGGTGAGTCGGAACACCCGCATGGAGTCGTATATCCCGGGATAGACGGTGAACTTGTCATAGTCGACCTGCGTGCACACGGTGTCGAGATGCATGTAGGCGTACCCATGCGGGATGTTGATCGCAAAAATCTGCTCGATCTCTGACTCACCGGGTCCCCAGAAGATGTTGTGGGCGAGTGCATCAATCGCCCCAGATGAGGTGCGCTCCGAGAGTCCGATTGCAAGCGTGTGGGCATTGATGTTGAGCACGTCTCCCCCCTCAATCCAATAGGGAAGATCATGCGAGTACCAGAGGGGGGTCTCCCTGTACTCAGGATGAAACTTGAAAATCGCCTCGTACAGAATCACTTCGCGATCACGCTGGAAGTGGAACATGTGATGAAGCAGCACACCGTGCCCGACGCTCGCCATGGGGTCTCGGGTGAAATAGCTCGCGGGGAGGGGCAGCAGCACTAGGTCATCCGGCTTCGTGACCTTTCCATCTGCCAGCAGCATCGGAGAGACCCCCTTCGGGAGTTCCAAGTCTCGCAGGTAGAGGCCTCCCATATACGTCTGAACGAGCTCACTTCCGCCTGAAGCCGACTCGAGTCGCTCTCGAGTAGCCTGTCGCAGAACCGGAAGGGTGATGTGGGACTCCGCTATGACTCGATCAATGAACCATGCCTTGACGCTAGGGTCTGAGTCGATTGCCTGGGCGGCAAGATCCTCCAGATATACAACCTCGGTTCCACGGTCGCGAAGCTTCTGGGCGAACGCGTCGTGCTCCCTCTGCGCATAGTCGAGGTAGAAGCAGTCATGGATCCAAACGTTATCGAAGTCCTCCGCCTTGTTGTTCACCAAGTCCCTTCCGGGCCGATGCAGAAGGACCTTCTTCAAGGCACCAATCTCCGAGTGGACACTGATGGGATTATCGTTCATTTCGTTTCAATACCTTTCTCACCTGTCGGCTTTCGCCGAGCTTCTACTATGCAGGGATGACGCCTGAAATCGCGGTGAAGGCAATGCAGAGCACTGTAATGAGGAGCATGAACTTCCAGCAGGTCTTCCACCACTGTCCAAGGTCGATCTTGCAGACTCCGAGTCCCGCCACGAGAATCGCGCTGGTGGGGCAGACGATGCACATGAGGGGCTCGGCAAGTGATAGCGCCGTAACCGCCGCCTCAGGATTCAACCCCATGAGCTCTGTGAGCGGCCCAAAGATGGGCATGGTGAGCGCGGCGAGACCAGAGGATGAGGGAACGAGGATCGTGAGGAATCCCTCGACGAGGAACATCAGAGTGGTGTAGATTCCCGCGGGGACGCCAGCCATGCCGTTCGCGAGGAAGTTCAGGATGGTGTCGATGATCATCCCGTTGTTCGCGATAACGAGGATGCCCTTCGCGAGGCCAACAACGATGGCAGAGAAGGCGAAGTCTGCAAGGCCCTTAACGAACTCCTCGGCAATCTCGCGCGAGCTCATCCCGTCGACGACGCCGGAGAGGATGCCAGCCGCAAGGAACACTGCGGAGAGCTCGACCATGTACCAGCCCTGCGTCACGAGGCCCCAGACGATGATGACGATTGCCGCGGCAAAAATGCCGAGAACGAACCGCTGACGCCCCGAGAAACTCACGTCCAGGGCGCCGTCAGCCGCCTGGAACTCCTTGCACTTCTCGATGTCATCGTGATACGTGATGGAGCTCTCGGGGTTGGCGCGCACCTTGCGAGCGTACCTTACTACCCAGACGACGGTGATGGCGGTGAGGATGACCCACTCGATGGTACGCAGCCAGAGCTGTGGGTTACCCTGAAGTCCAATGATGCCCTGCGCAATGAGGACGCTGAACGGGTTAACCGTGGAACCCACGTACCCGATGCGCGCGGACATGAACACGACCATGAACGCGGTCATGGAGTCAAACCCCATGCTCATCATGATGGGCATGAATATCGCGAAGAACGGAAGCGTCTCCTCGGCCATGCCGAACGTGGACCCACCGAGCGAGAACAGGATCATCACGATGGGGATGATGAGGATGTCCTTGTCCTTGAACCTCTTGATGACACTACTCATCCCAGCGGTAATCGCACCAGTCTTCGTGATGATCTGGAACGATCCGCCCACGATCAGGATGAATCCCACGACCTCGACAGCGCTCTCGATTCCGAGGAGCGGCGCCTCGAACAGCTGGGGGATTCCCTGGCGAAGGTCCGTTGTCTCGCCGTCAGCCTCCGATACCTTCGGGACCTCTTCGTATGTACCCGCGACGGTGACTTCGCGTCCGTTGACCTCCTTGGTCTTGTAGGCGCCAGAGGGAATGACCCACGTCAGCAACGCCATGATCGCCATGAGGGCGAATATGATCACGTAGACATGGGGTACTCTCATTGCCTTCCTCGGCTTCTTCTCCTTTTTCTCAGCTTCCATGTTCGCAACCTTTCTCCCGTGGAATACGTGCGAATAGGCTCCTTTGGGACGAGACAATTCTGCGAGGGCTTGAGCGGCCATCCGTGCAAGGCAGGCCTCGGCGTTGCACTTTGCACCATGAGTGGGAATCTGATGATGTATGACGTCACTTTCTAGTTAATCCATATTGATGTTTCACGTCATTTCCCATGCTCGATGCAGAGGGCGATCCTCCTCCACCTACAATCCAGCCTTGAGCAGCATGGGAGGAGAAGACGTGAGCGGCATTTCCGTACCAAACGACATCGGCAAGCTTCGCAGGGTGCTGGTGCATGCACCCGGCAGGGAGAGCGCCGAACACTCTACGAGCTCCTTCGACCAAGTGTTCTTCATCCGGGCCGCGTTTGGCAAGCGCTCCTTTGACTTCGACCGAGCCTGCGAGGAGCACGAAGCCCTCGTTTCCGTGCTCCAGGAGCATGGCGTCGAGGTGCTCTCCCTCGAAGACCTTCTCGCCCAGGCAATCGATGGCTCCCCAGAAGCACGCCAGGCATTCATCAACGGCTATGTTGACGAGTGCGGGGTGCAGGGGATGGAGCTTCGCGGAGCAGTTCGCAGGTGTCTGGAGGAGAAGGAGACCGGAACGGAGCTTGTCAACAAGGCGCTCACGGGGGTCACGTACGGGGAGACCGACCTGGGTGGCACCGAGTCCCTTGCCGAGTGCCTTGGTGCCTCCTACGACGACGAAGCCGTCTTGGCAGGCCCGTTCAGCACCATGTTCTTTACAAAGGACCCCATCGCCACGGTTAATGATGGCGCAGTGGCATGCAACATGTACTGGAACGACCGCGCCAGGGAGACGCTCCTCTACAAAACGGTGTTCTCGTTTCACCCTGCCTTCGCGGGAACGAAAATCTGGCTCAGAGACAGGAGCTCGTATCACATCGAGGGCGGTGACGTCGCGAACCTTGGGTCGGGCTCGCTCATGGTTGGCATTTCCGATCGAACCGAAGCCGCCGCGGTTGACAGCCTGGCGAGAGAGCTCCTCTGGTCCGAGTCGGGAATAGATAGGGTGTTCGCCGTGCCCGTTCGCTCCCAACGGCGCCGCATCCACCTGGACACGTACATCTCGAGGGTGGACGCAGACAAGTTCGTTGTCGACCCCGGCTTTGAGCGCGACTTCCGGTCATACGAAATTGCAAGGGGGCGAAGGGAAGGCATCCTGACCGTATCGGAAAGTGACGAGTCGCTTCGGCAGCTCCTCTCCCGCGCGACCAGGATAGGCCAATGCACCCTAATCTCCCCCCAGGACACGCTCAGCTCCGAATGGGAGATCGAGGACAGCTCCCCCTCGGTGCTCTGCATCGAGCCGGGGGTGTGCTGCGCCCGAGCGGGTAACAACAATACGAACGAGGCACTCGCCGCCGCGGGCGTTGAGGTCATTGAGGTTACCCTCGAGGAGCTCACCTATGGATTTGGCGGACCAAACAGCCTCGTCCTCCCACTTTGGAGAGACGAGTAGCTTCCCATGGGGGTCGGCAGGAACATAAGAAGGCTCAGGGAGTTGAAGCACGTCTCGCAGGCAGAGCTCGCCGAGGCGCTAGGCGTCTCTAAGGAGACGGTGAGCAGATGGGAGAATGGCAGGATCGCAATCAGGAGGCGCCACATCGACAAGATGTGCGAGCTCTACGGCGTACGGTCGGATGACATCACGAGCGAGTCGCACGGGCTGGCTTCGGAAACCGTCACCGTTCGCGACTCCACCGCCGCGTCTCGGTCCGATGGCCTCCCCGTATACAGGATCGTAAACGGGCCAACGGGAATGTCACTCAAGGAGACACTGCCGGCGCATGCCCCCCGAACAGTCGAGGTTCGTCATCCCGACTCCGTCTTCCTCGTGGTTCCAAGCACGGAGATTTGCAAGGTATGCCCACCGGGCGACATCGTGTTGGTGGACCCCTACGTAAAGCCCTGGAATGGCTGTATCGTCGCAGCGGTCATCGACCGAGCCACCATTCTTATCAGACGCTACGCAAGCGGAAGCAGCATGATAATGCTCTCCACTCACTCATACGTCGACTCAGCCCCTGACGTCGTGTTGGACCAACGTCGCATCAGAATCCTCGGAACCGTTGTCTGGCACCAGGCGCAGCGTGACGCTGATACCACGTAATGAGCCCCGAGGCATCGTCTCACCAGCTCAAAACCCCCGCAATTCCCAAGGACGAGGTCGCGTGATGAAACATTTCCTCCTGGACTCAAACGTCTTCATCACGAGCGAACACCTGCTCTATTCAGGAACGTCCGGCCGTCGCCAATCAAGCCGAAAGGCCGCACCGAGCTCGCAGGTCCGCAATCCCGCGCTGTCGACAAAACGAGGGCCCCGGCCCCGCGCATGCGCGCGAGGGTCGGGACCCTCTGCTGCCAGCGTGTAGAGCACGGCGAGCCGGAAGCCAGTCGACTCTCTCCTAGCAGATCCCCAGCAGGCCGAGCGCCAGGCCAATCACCATGGTGCCCACGATGAGCCACGTGACGTTGATGTTCTTGCGCAGGAGCTTGACGCAGCCCAGGGTGTACAGGATGGGCACTAGCCCCTTGAAGATGGTGTCGAGGTAGGTCTGGACCTGCACCGGGTCGCCGTTGCCGGCGGGAATCGCGATGATGCAGTTGAACTTGACGAACGAAGCGGTCATCGCGCCGATCATGAGCAGGCCGAGGATGCCGGCGAGCTTGGTGATGAGGTCCATCAGGCCGCCCTCCTCGAGCTTCGTGATGAAGTTCGAGCCCACGCGGTAGCCCAGGACGGTCAGGCACCAGCGGCACAGGATCGATGGGACGTTGTAGATAATCAGGAACACCAGCGGCCCCAGAATCGTTCCGGTCTGGGCGCACAGCGCCATACCGACCGCAGCCGCGATGACGCGCAGGACGCCCCAGAAGATGGCGTCGCCGATACCGGACATGGGTCCCATGAGCGATGCCTTCACGGCGTCGATCGACTGGGTGTCAAAGTCGGGGTGCTGGGAGTTCTCGCGCTCCATGGCCGCCACCAGGCCCATGCAGAAGGTTCCCACGTTCGACGTGATGTTGTACCAGCTGGAGTGGCGCACCATGGCGTCGGTCCTGCGCTTCTTGTCGGGATAGAAGCGCTCGAACGCCGGGGCGAGGGCCCACAGGAATCCGGACGCGCCCGCCTTTGCGCCGCCACCGTACATGGCGAAGATGTTGAAGGAGTGGAGGAAGATGCCCTTGAGCATCTTGCGGTCCTCGCGGGAGAGGTCCTTTGTCGAGACGCTGATCTTCTCGGAGGCAGCATCCTCCGTGGTGGCCATCTCCTGCTGCGGGGCATTGCTCTCGTTTTCTGCACTCATGCGAAGAAATCCTCCTCTTCAATCTGATCCTGGGTCTCGGCCTGGACGGCGCCGCCGCCCGTGCGCATTGCCTGGAGCTTCTTCTTCACGTCGAGCAGGTCGAGCTGGCGGTAGGCCTCCACGACCACGATGACCGCACCCAGCGCTGCGACGCCGACCATGGGCATGCCCAGGTACGAGACGCAGATGAAGCCGAGCAGGAAGTAGACGGCGATCTTGTTGTTCCAGAGCATCCTGATGAGAAGTGCCATGCCGACGGCGGGGAGAAGCCCTGCCGCGGCGTTGAAGCCGTTGGTGACGACGGCGGGGATGACGTTGACCAGGTTGGCGACGGGCTCGGCGCCAAAGTACACGCCCAGGAACGTCGGGATGGCCATGGCGCCGTTCATCACGAGCGCACCCCCAAAGTGAACCAAGAAGACGTTCTTGGTCTCGCCGGTGCTCGCGGCCCAGTCGATGAGGGGCGACCAGAAGGACATGAGAACGTTGAAGATGAGGGAGTAGATGATGTTGGCGAAGATGGCGACGGCGGTTGCCAGGGTGATTGCGGCACCCTGATCCATGCCCATGTGCGTCACGAAGCAGATTGCCATGACCGTTCCGGTGACCGGCTCCGCGGAGGTGGCGCCACCCACGTTGACGTTGCCGATGAAGATGGCCTCCATCGCGGCGCCGATGATGATGCCGGTGGTGACGTCGCCGAAGATCAGGCCGGCGATGAGGCCCACGCAGATGGGCTGGTCGATCATCGGCTGGCCAAACGTCCATTGCACGAAGTAGCAGATGAACGCGGCGAGAAATGCCATCAGTGCAAGTTGCAGCATGTGCTCATTCTCCTCTCGGTATTCGAAGCGACGGGACTACCCGAGCTTTGCCAGAAGGTCGGACACCTTGGTGCGGGGGTCGGTGGTCCCCACCTGGTGAATCACGGGGATGCCAAGCTCGCACAGCTTGCGCGCGGCCTCCAGGTCCTCGGGGTTGAGGTTCACGCCTGTGGTCAGGAGCACCTTCTGCGCGTCGTCCGAGCGGTCAAAGCGACCGGCGTTGGCAATGTTCACGCCCTGAACGTTGTCCTTGCAGTTGGACGCGACCTCGTAGGCGTCGGCGACCGTCTGCGTGAGCATGAAGATCCTCATGTCCTTGCCGCGGGGGTCGTTGGCAACCTTGATCGAGTCCTCCACCGTGCGAATGAGCAGCTTCTGCCCCTGCGGGCACGCCATCTTGAGCGTTGCCGCCTGGGTCTTGTCGTGCGCGGCGTGGTCGTTTGCCACCACGATCCCCTTGGTGTTGAGCTCCTTGCCCCACAGCAGCGCTACCTGCCCGTGAATCAAGCGGTCGTCCACCCTGATCTGGACAATCATGTCCTCTCCTCTCGACTGCGCCACCCAGTGGCGCCTATCCCCTGCCGGCAGGTCCTGCCGACGTTTTCGCACCTTCCCTATGCGAAGAAGTCTCCGTCGGAGCCGTCGTCCGCCTCTTCCTCGTCCACGGCGACGCGTTGGATGAGAGACGCGCCAGTCTCCACGACCCCGTCCACGACCTCTGGGGTCAGGGGCTCGTCCGAGAGCAGGCAACCCAGCACCGTGATGAGGTTCACGCCCGTCACGTGGATGACGCCGTAGCGCTCGGGATGCATCTGCGTGACCTTGTTGCACACGCTGCCGCCAAGGAGGTCGGTGAAGACCACGGCCTCGTCACCCTCCTGCACGGAGTCGAGGAACTCCTGTATCTGCGGGGTGAAGTCGGACTCGTCCAGGTAGCAGTCGACGGCGGTGATCGCGGAGTCGTCGTGAGTCAGGATGCCGACTGCGCTCTTGATGCCGCTGGCGACACGGCCATGCGACGCGATGAGAAACTTGCGCATCGTCGTCCCCCCCTAGTTCACGAAGGGCTCGGCGCCGTTGGCGAAGACCCTCACCACGTGCTCGAACGTGTGAACCAGGCTCTCGTGCGCAGCGGTGGTCATGTCGTGCCAGTACACGTTGGCAGCAGCATCGTTGGCAGTCTTCTCGTCGATCACCTTGCGCACCGCCTCGCCCGCGTACTTCACGCCGTAGGTGTAGTAGTTGATCTTGCGCACGCCGGCGTCGATGGAGTTGTGGTACTGCTCGTCCGTGAGGCCCGAGCCGCCGTGCATGACCAGTGGCACCTTCACACGGTCGCGGATGTCGGTGAGCACCTGGTAGTTGAGGTGCGGCTCTCCCTTGTACAGGCCGTGGACCGTGCCAAAGGAGCAGGCGAGAATGTCCAGCCCCGTGCGCGTGACAAAGTCCTGCGCCTGGTCGGGGTCGGTGTAGATGACGCCCGCCTCCTCCGCGGTTCCGCCCTCGTCGCGCTGGCCGGCAGCGTAGGAGCCCATCGAGCCCAGCTCGCACTCCAGGCCCGCATCGTACTCCGCGCACATCTGGGCAACATAGCTCGAGAGTTCCACGTTCCTCTCGTATGGCAGCGCGGAGCCGTCGAACATGACGCCGGTGAAGCCCAGGTCGAGCGCCTCCCTGGCGTACGCGAGGTCGCCGCAGTGGTCCAGGTTGAAGCAAATCATCGCGCTGGAGCGCTCCGCGAGGCTGGTGACGATGGGGGCGACGCACTTCAGCGGGATCAGCGACTCGTGCGCCTGGGCGTGCTGGATGATGATCGGATAGTGCGTCTCCTCCGCGACCTCGATGGCCGCGCGGATCGCCTCCAGGCTCGCCGAGTTCACGGCGGCAATGGCCATGTTCTTCTGCTCCGCGATCTGGCAGATGTCACGCATGCTTACGAGCATCGGATCTCCCTTCCGCCTCCGACGGACGCTCGCCCGCCGGCGTTCTACCTGCTTTCTAGGTGAGAGGAACGTGGGCGCGCTTCTCGCGTAATCGCTTGCTCGCGTTTCTCGATTTGCATCTAATCATTTCTAAGCGTTTATAATCGTTTATTTTCGCTCAATGGTACCAATATGGGCTTAAGCGTATATTTGCGTTCATTTGCTTTCGTTTGGGTAGTACAGTCACATCAAATGGGGCGAAGCGGGGCTGACCAGCCCCGCACGTCACGCCACAGGGCAGTCGCAAGGATTGAGGAACCGTGAACACACAGAGTCCCAGCCAGCGCCTCTTCCTAGAGGAGCGCCAGCAGAGAATCCAGCAAATGGTGGAGGAGTCCTCGACCATCACCATCGCCCAGATTGTGGACACGTTTGGGGTGTCGGCAGCCACCGCCCGCAAGGACCTCCGCGAGCTGGAGGCGCAGGGCAAGGTGAGACGCACCCACGGCGGTGCGATGAGCGTGGAGCCCAACCAGCACGAGCTGCGCGCGGCAACCTCGGTGGCCGTAGCGCACGAGGAGAAGGTGCGGATTGGGCGGGCCGCTGCCCAGCTGGTGGAGGACGGGGACACCTTCATCGTGCAGGCGGGAACGACCAACCTGGAGTTCGTTCGGGCCCTCAAGGGCAAGCACGGGCTCACGATCATCACCAACGACACGGTGATCTCGACCGAGGCAGACTCCCTTCTCCCCGACAGCTCGGTCATCCAGCTTGGCGGGCGCATCCGCGAGGGCTTCCACTACACCGAGGGGATCGTCCCCACGCGGGAGGTCTCGCAGCTGATGGTACCTACCGTATACCTGTGCACCAACGCGTTCTCGTTTGAGCAGGGCTTCAGCACGCACCGGCTTGAGCAGGCGGAGTGGCTCAGCCAGCTGATGGCACACACCAAGCGTCACGTGATTCTGCTCGACTCAACAAAGATGGGCGTGAGCGCGGCGGTGCACCACAACGACCTGACGGACTTCGACGTGCTGGTGACCGACGAGGGCGTTCCGCGGGACATGCGCGCGAGGTTCGCGGAGGAGGCGCCCGGCTTACGCGTCATCTACGCGTGAGTGGGCGACACATCCACAGGCGGCAGCAACCGTGTCGGGCAGGGGATGGAGTCTTTCCCCTGCCGCAGGCAGGGGAAATGAAGCCGGGGTACCGCCATCGGTCGTCCTGCCTTCACCATCGGGTGACGTATGCTGCCTAGCAGCCGCAGCGAGCCATGTCCTCGAGCCGAGACTCCACGGACGACCTCGAGACCATCCGCTTTGACCCGTCCCGCCAGGACTCGAGCTTCCCCGACTTGCACAGTTGGGCGACCCGCGCCCGGCTTACCCCGAGCTCCCGCGCGGCATCCGCCGCCGTCATCGCCGGGATGTCCGACAGATCACGCGAGACGGCGATCGCGATGACCCTTCCGCCATGGCGTGCGGGGTGTCCAAACGAAATGGGGGGCATCTCTCCCCCGCTCATGAGTCTGTCGTCGACCTCCATCGTCAGCCAGTCCGCGGCGCTCTCGACGGCGTCGGTCAGGTCCTCGCCAAACGTGCCCTCCGCGTCAAACGTGAGCGGCTCGGCGATGATGTTGCCGGACGCGGACTCCCAGAACTCAAATTCGCAGACGTACACCATGTAAAGTCATCCAATCCAATAATGTGAGGGGAGGTGAAGGCTCATGGAGACAGACTTACCTGAGCCCAGCCTGTCGCAGGATCCTCTTGGCAGCCTCGCCATCAATCTCCTTGTGTCGCCTTACCATGACAGTTATCTTGCCGCGCTTGAACTTGTCGTGGTTCGATCCGTGGAACATCGTGAACCCGGCTTCCTCGAGAATCCTCACCAGCTCGCGTCTCTGCATCCCGCATCTTCTCGCCTTCTCGATTGCCCTATCTTACCACTTGCTAATAGTGTTGTACGTCCATATTTAACATGTGCTAAGATCTATGCGGTAAAGTCGGACCTATGAGACGGGATGCGCCAAAGCATCCCGCCCTCCTCCGTGCATCACTTCATGTGCATCGCCAGGCCTTGTCATCAACCTTGCCCGGCATCGCCTTCTCAATATCATTTTTTTATATTTTCGGAACGACCAGTGCAAGGCCTCCCGGCGCGTGTCTTGCGCGAGGCGCGCGGAGGAGACGCCCGACCTGTCGCCCGCGCATTTCCCCTTCCCCACCATTGGAACAAGGTAGAATCGGTGTGCCGAACGTCTCAGCCCAGACCAAAGGACCCCGATGGACGCCTTCGCGATCTACCTGCTTGCAATCAACGTCGTAACGTTCCTGCTGTTCACCATCGACTACGTCATCGCGGTGCGCAACCGCGACCCGGACACGGGCCTTATGGACGGGCGCCTGCTCAGTCTGTTCGCGGTTGCGGGAGGGGCCATCGGGATGCTTGCGGCGCTCCTTCTCTGGGCGCGGAAGATTGCCAAGTACAACATCGCCTGGTGGTTCACGGCGTTTGTGTGCCTCATCGTCTGGGGTATGGTCTGTGCGGCAAAGTGGGACCTCGTCGACATTGACGCTGGAAGGCTCCTCGGCGGCTGGAACACGCAGAGGCTCGCCGTCCTCGGAGTCTACCTTGCCGCGATCAATCTCGCAACCTTCTCCGCATTCTGCCTGGACGAGCACTACGCGGAAGCCCAGCAGTGGCGCATACGAGAATCAACGCTGATGGGCCTCTCGCTTATGGGCGGAGCCCTCGGCGGAATCCTCGCAATGCGCCTGGTTCGCCACAAGACCAAAAAGTGGTACTTCGCACTGGGGCTTCCGACGTTCCTGGTGCTGCACGTGGTCGCCGTCGCATACGCCCACATGGCAGGCGTCCTGTAGCAAGGCGAGAGGCACGGCGACCGTGGCGGCGGCCCACCCCCACGGCTTCAAGCCCTTCGCGTCGAGCATGCCGCCCCTCCCCTGCCGGCAACGATCGCAAAGGGCCGTTTCTCTCCGCCCAAGGAGCTGAGCCGTGGGAAGCTGGCCCCACCCCCCAACGCCATCCATAATCCCCTGAGGCAACTTCTCATCGTTCATTCTTTGCACATGAAGCTCATTTTTGCTTCTATTCGCAAAATACTGCTTTTCGCGCAACATTTCTCACTCTATTATGAAGTCGAGAGACATCACAGCCTGTATCGCAATCGGTTCCACCAGGAGGTGTACCACCGTGCTCATCAACTTCACGTTCTCCAACTTCAAGAGCTACCGTGACGCCCAGCAGTTCTCCATGCAGAGGCCGACCAACGCCCAGAAGCACGAGGACGGCGACTGGGCACTGAAGGAGTACTCCACCGTCGCAGGCGTCTACGGCGGGAACGCCTCGGGCAAGTCCGCCTTTATCGACGCCTTCCAAGCTGTCACGGACTTCGTCTGCAACGGGCTCAACCCCAATCTCGACCTCAGCCGGGAGCTCCAGCCCTTCAGACTCGACCCCGATTCGCGCAACTGCCCGACGCAGTTCCTCGTCGACTTCCTCGGAACGGACGACACCCGCTATCTCTACGAGCTCAGTGTTCACAGCAGCGTGGTCGAGTTCGAGTCCCTGCGCTACTACAGCGGCAGTCGCACGAGCCGCATCTTCGAGCGCGAGCTTGATGGCGATGCCTACACGTTCAGGTACGGACGCACGTTCACGGGCGCAAAGAAGAACTTCGAGCGGATGGTCCGCCCGGAGGTTCCCTACCTCACGGTCCTCTACGCCACCAACGTCCCCATTGTCGGACCCGCATACGAGTTCTTCTGCAACCGCGTCGGCTTCTATAGGACCGATCTGTACGACAGCGAGCTCGAGTACCTGAAAAAGGGACTCCAGAAAGGAACTCCGACCGCAAAGGCGCTAGCTAGCCTCATGGCAAGCAGCGACCTCGGTATCTCCGTCGTCCAGCCGAGGGACCCACTCGAGGAGCTGCAGGAATCGAGCCAGCAACCGGGAGACCCACGCGAGGGCGGCTACGAGGACCTCGCGTCTGGAGTGCTCGCCCTGCTTCAGCCGGACCTCACGAAGGAGGAGCGTCGCCGGCAGGCACAGGGCATCGCCAAGATGCCGCCCATGCCACGATACGAGCTCTCCTTCACCCACCGGGGGAAGAACGGGTTCGAGGAAACCTTCAACGAGACGGAGGAGTCGAGTGGCACGCGAGCCATCCTCGCGTTCTTCTCCCTGGCACTCAGACTGCTGAGCGTGAGGTCGGTCGGTTTCATCGACGAGATCGACTCGAGCCTTCACCCAAGCTACGTCCAGGAGCTCGTCGAACTCTTCAAGGATCCTCGCACGAACCCGCACCAGTCACAATTGATATTCACGACCCACGACGTCTCGCTCATCACGAAGACGGGTGCCGACAAACGCGTTCTCGACCAGGACCAGATTTGGCTCGTGGAAAAGGGCGCGGATGGCGCCTCGACCCTTTACCCGGTCACCTCCCTCCCCTCCCGCTGGGACGAGAACTTTGGGAGGAACTACCTGCACGGTGTTTATGGGGCAGTCCCCCGACCGGGGTTCCACGAGGCGTTTGCCGACGCGGAGGAGGACCTGCACGAAGCCCAGGCAGCTGCTACAGAGGCGAACCTTGGCGGTGAGAACTAGTGGCGTCCAAGCGTAGCCATCTTGGGAGGGGACGTCCAAAAGGAGTCTCTCGCCCGAGGAAGAAGCGGCATCTAATAGTGACAAACGGCGAGGTGACGGAGTGTCAATACTTCGATGGGCTTGAGGAAGAGCTTGGGGGCGTGGTGTTTACGGTACGCTCGTTCCGAGCAGACCCAGCGGCACTCGCCAAAAGAGCAAGAGACCTGAAGCGAAGCGAGGAGAGGGGCAGCACCTCGGGTGGTAGGAGTGGAACCGACGGCTTTCAGCACGTCTTCGTCGTGACGGACGTGGACCGATTCACGCCCGCACAGCTTCAGGAGGCGAGACGCATCTGCAGGGAATCCGGAATGGAGCTGGTCATCTCCAACCCATGTTTCGAGGTCTGGCTCATCGACCACCTCATGCGTTGTCCCGACTCCTTCGTCACCGCCAGGGACGTGGAGCGAAAGGCGACAGATCTGGGGATCGTCGGGGGCAGTCGAAACAAGCACGTTAACTACCAGGTATTGGAGGGAAGGTGCACCGAGGCGTATACCAACGCCCGAGCCCACAACTCATCTGACAGGGGACGCATGCGAACGCGGCTCGACGACCTGCATTTTGGTCCCTGGACAGACATGCCCGACCTCATCGACCGAATCGCAGGGCACAAGAGAGTGTAGCCAGCACGCAAGCTGACTTTGCGACGGCCTCCTGACCCATGCTCGTTAGGTCGGGAGGCCGTTCTCGTTCTTTTGAGGATGACGATCTCGGCCTGGAGCAACTCCAGGTAGCGTGCGCAGATAACGACTAGGAGAGGTGTCCGTCGACGCCACCGCCCAAGGCCGAGCTCCGGGCCGCCCCTCCACCATCCCGCTCGTGGGTGGAGATCGCCCTGACCTGACCGTCGCCCACGAGGAGCGCGTCGGCCTGGTTGAAGGCGAAGTCGAGGTCGTCGAGCTGGCCCTCGTAGGCGTCCGCGGCACGCGCGACCTCGTTCGCGAGGAGCAGCCGTTCCCGGGCGGCGGCCCTCCTGCCCGCAAGGTCCTCCTCGGCAGCCCTCGCCATGCGCGCCGGGCTCAGCCTGCCAACCTGTCTGCCAACCTCGTGGAGCGCCCCGTCCACGGGGTTGCGGGCCTCGTACCCGTCGTCCTCCGCCTCCGCGGGGATCAGCGGCCGCCCGCCGATCCTGGAGATGCGCCCGAGAAGCTCCTCCTCCACGGGCCCCATCACCGCCTCGTGCTCGCCGTCGAGGCGCCTCGCCATCCTACGGGCGCCCTCGATCCTCTCCCCCGAGTAGTCGGACTCTATGCCCATCGAGACGCGCTCCGCCATCCCCATGAGCCCGTACGCGCAGGCGGCGCGGGCCTCCAGGGACGCGAGCTCGTCAATCCTCCCGCGAATCGCCCCCTCGTCCGTCGCCCTCCTGTCCCCGGCAAGCTCCTCGCCCAAGCCGCGGATGGCAGAGAGCTGGTAGTTCCAGGCCTCGTTCGCGTCGTGGCGGGCGCGGTCAGCCATCAGGAGGGCACGCGAGCGCCTCTCGGGCGTGGCGAGAAACTCCCGCTGCCTCTCGCCGAGCATGCGCAGGTCGTCGAACGCCGTCTTGAGCGCCGCGTCGCGCTCGAGCTCCATCTCCCTCAGGACCTCCCCCACGCCCTCCTGCAAGGCCGTGAGCTGCCCGTTGATCCGGTTCATGTACGCCATGCCCACGGCGACGGCGCCTGCCTGCAAAACGAGGTTCGCCGCCCCCACCGGGGTGAGCCCCGCCTGCCTGATTCCTGCCATCGCGTTGAACCTGCCGTCCTCTCCAAAACTCGAGAGCAGGTTCCAGCCGTCGCCCCCGCGCACGCAGAGGTCAGCCCAGCCGACCCCCTCCGGAAACTTGACCACGGCCATGCCATACTCCTGGGCGGCCTGTCCCACGTTGGCGGCGAGAGGCACGAGGCCATCGATGGCATCGCCGGCAACCCCCGGGATGGGGATGGTGACGGAGCGGCAGTGCCCGCCCTCGATGCGCGCGAGCTCGTCGGGACCCGCCCACGACACCGCGACCTCGCCCAAATCGCTCGCGGCAGCGAGGTCCGTCCCATCGTCCCGTCCATCGCCGGGAGAGGCCGGCTCGCTCCCCTCCCCGTCGTCGTGGCGCCTGCTTCTCCACCAGCTCGCGATCGACATGGCACACCCCTCGGGTCAGACGTTGGTGGGGCCATTATCCCACCCGCTCTGGTGGGGACGCTCAGCTGAGGACTGATTCGACGCCTCTCGTGCGAGCGGCTTCACGAGGGAGAGAAGTGCCCCCGACTCTCTCCACACATCTCCCGCTGGCATGCGGGGCACCACAGCTGAAAGGACGCGAACGTGACAGCAGCGGAACTCAGACGGGCGAGACCCCGGAGGGTGGCCACTATAGTTTCGAGTCGGCCGCGCTTCCTTGGGTTTCCCAAGGCATCTAAACAAATGGACTCGCACTCACCGTCCCCCGGCGCATCAAAGGGCAAACGATTCGCCGAAGAAGCAAAGGAGTTCGGCACCACCAACCCCGGTAAGTAGCAGCGGGGCTGGGACTGCCAAGACGCCCATGCGATAATGGCAGCCCAAGGGAGAAACGGAGGAGATCCTTGAACGAGCAAGAAGAATCCACCTGCAAGCGCCTGCTGGACAAGTCGCAGGAGGCCTTCCTGCTCGCCATAGAACTCTACAACCGTCCCACAATCCGCTACCACGCGGAGGGCTGTTGCTTCTTCCTCTGCAACGCCTGGGAGCTTATGCTCAAGGCCAACATCATAAAGCGCGACGGCGGCAAGGCCGTCTACTACCCTGGTGGTAATCGCACGCTCTCCCTTTCGGACTGCCTCAAGCGCGTCTTCACCAACGAGAACGACCCGCTGCGCCGCAACATGGACGTGGTGATGGAGTTCCGCAACACGAGCACGCACTTCGTCACCGACGAGTACGAGCTCTTCTACGGCCCGGTGCTCCAACAGGCCGTGCACGACTACGAGGAAAAGCTGCGCGAGCTCCATGGCGTCGAGATCAGCGACCGCATCCCCGAGAACTATCTCGCCCTCACGGTGCGTCGCGACGTGCTCGACCTCGACTCCATAAAAGCGCGCTACCCGCGCGAGGTGGTCGAGAAGATGCTCCAACTGGGCTCATCAGTAGCAGCCAGCCGTCCTGGCGCACAGGGCATCACCTACGTCACAGAGCTGCGTCTCACCAAGAAGAAGGGCGCGGGCTTCCCCGTGCGCATCGCCAACGAGGCGGACGCCGCCGTGAGCATCGTGAAGTCCCTCACCGACCCGGTGGGCAAGTACACCTACCGCACGAAAAAGGCGGTGGAGTTCATTCGGCACAAACTCGACAAGGAGGGTATCACGCTGCTCGTCAAGGGCGAGCCCCGGGAGTTCAACAACTTCCACTTCCAGGTGTTCGCGAGCTTCTACAACATGAAGGGCGACGAGCGCTATAGCTACGACCTCTCGCTCGGCGGCGAGAACCCCAGCTGGTGCTACTCACAGCAGGCCGTGGACCTCATGCTGCATGAGATACGGCGGGATCCGGACCACGTCATCGACTCGATGCGAGCAGAGCTAACGAGGAGGAACGGGGGCGAATAGGCCCCATAGACAGCAGAAAAGCCGACCCCAGGAGCAAGGGAATTCTAAGCCCGGAGGCCTACCCCCATTCGGGGACCCAGCTTTAATCCACTCAAGTCGGCTTTACTGTATCCCTATCTTACCCTGTTCCGGAGCCTTTGCAGACCCACGAACCGCCGACATGGAAGAAACGTTGTCGATACTGCCGTATGCCGCAAGTTGGTTACCTGTGCTGCCCTTGATCGGAGAGGAGCGGGGCATCGGGGATAGCCGGGGAACGGGGGGCTGACGGAGGGCCGCAAGCCCCACCTACGCGTTGCCGCCTCGGTCCTCGAGGCCACAGGCACCAAGGCCGCTTACGTAGGGAAGCGCGGGAGGTCTGAGGAGTACTGCACAGCGCTCGCCACCGACCCTCATCAGGCAGCGCGGCCCCAAGACGCGCATCGCTCGCGACGCCAGAATTGACTGACAACGCAATCAGGCCAAGTCCAGTGCAAGATTCACGCACGGGAACCGACAGTCAGGGAAAAGTCACCCCTCTCTCTTCCTTATCCTGAAAGGAGGGAGAGGGCTAGCGTGGGGCCGTATACTAAACGACGCCATAGCTTTCGAAATCTAAGGAGGTCGGAACCATGGATGTAAAAGAAGCCGTGAGAACTGCCGCGCACTACGTGGCAGAGCTCGAGGGCCTCACTGGGAGCGAGCGTGAGGACACGCCAGAAGAACAGATTCTGCGCGACATCCGATTCGCCGTGGAAGGTACCCGCTACGACGAGCAGAGCAAGCGTTGGAGCATCGACGTCGGGTTTGCCCGCCCCTGGGACCAGGCGACGTCCTCCCCTCTTGCGGGCCTCGCTGGCTCGATGAGGGACAACCGCACCTTCAAGACCGTGACCATCGATGACGCAACGGGCAGGGTCCTCGACTATGGCGCGAGCAGGTAGGAGAATACCCACGCGCGTCCTCCTCGACGCGAACATACTGGTGATCCTGGCATACGGCGCCGTTGACCGCAGCTCCTTGGGCTCAAGGCGCAGGGTGCGCGAATACATGCCCAAAGACTTTGACTTAGTCACCGATTTGGTAGGACGCTTCAGGCAAGCCGTCGTCACTCCCAACGTGGTAACAGAGTGTTCCGACCTCTTCCACGATGCGGACGATGGACGCGAGAAGGCATGGCTCAAGGCGTTCCTGCAGTCAGACGAGGTGGTTCGCGTGGAGGAGTACGTCCCCAGCCGGAAGGCAGCGGACCTCACTCAGTATGAATACCTTGGGGTTGCGGACTGTTCGCTGCTATCGCTTGTGAACGACAATACTGCGCTTCTCACGACAGATGCCAAGCTCTACTACGAGGCAGCCCGGATTAACCCACGCTGCATGAACTTCAATCACTACAGGAATTTCAACTAGCGGGACAAGAAATCTAGATGGTCCTGTCATGCGCTAACTGCTGGTTTTCGCCATCCTCACCTTTCGTGACTCCAATTTGCGCCCCTTAGATACTAGGGCTACTTCTTTCTGGCATCGCAAATCACTGTGGAGCGGACATCAGTAGGATGCACTGGATAGCTGCTTCGGGTTGCTTCGGACTCACTCTAAATTCCCGTGAGCGCAACGCCAGCCCTCTTGTCGGTACAATGGATCCTGTGGATAGCGCTCGTCCGTCCTCGCCTCATTAGCGGCCCCTGACTCGTAGCCCCACCGATGCGGGGGAACTACCCGTCAGGGGCTTTTGTTTGCAGATGAGAACAGCGGGAGGTCCGAGGAGTACTGCATGGCGCTCGCCACCGGCCTCATCAGGCGGCGCGGCCCCGCAACGCGCGCTGAGATAAACGAGACCGTTTACCCGGCCCTTCCTACAGACCTCACCGAGGAGCAGCGATACGACAAGGTGGGCAACCTCCTGCGCAAGATGAGGAGAGAAGGAGCCGTCTCCTTCGACCGCACATCGTCTCGCTGGCGTCTCGCGTAAACCCTGTTCAATCTACGCAGGTTTACGCGGCGTTTTACACGAGAAAAGTAGCCTGGGATCGAGTCTCCGCAGGTCAATAGGCTATATGGTCGTGTTCGGTTTACGCGGGCTAATGCGGGCGCATGGGGACCGAACGCAGCTTTCCGTTTCACGGCATGCCTTGTCGAACACCCCCTGAGCGCGCAGAACATGGCCTGGTCCCCAAGGAGGCAATCGTCCCGGGAACGCCACATGCAACGGAACCTAGCGCCACGTCACCTCGCCTGGCGCGAGATGAGGAGGTCCGGGACTGTCACGAGCATGGCCGAGCCGTCGTCGGACTCGGTCAGGACAAACGCCATGAGGCCGCCCTCGTGCACCGGGTACGCTCCATCGGGCTCGTTGAGGAGCACGCCCGCCAGCGCGTCCTCCCCCGCAATGCCCTCCAGCCTGAACCACACGCCCTCCGACGGCAGGCCCTCAGAGGCGAGCACCGCGAGGACGTCGTCCGGGTACTCGTGACTGCGGAACGCGTCTACCCGCTCGACGCCGTGCGCCGCCAAGACGCCCTCCGAGGGGGCGCAGGCCTTCTCGGCCCGCTCGATCTGCTCGGAATAGCGCTCCTCGAGCGCCCTCACGTCATCCGGGAACAGGACGCACGACTCGGGCGGGATGCTTCCGGAACGGAGGACCACGGACTGATTCTGGGCAACGGGAAACGACGCATCATGGAAGACTACGCCTCCTTCGAGAGAGGCAGGCGCAAGCGCGAAGAGGGATAGCCCCTGCGCGTGGTCGACATACGCGTACGCGAGGACCGCGTCGGCACCGCCGGGGACGACGATGCCCGTCTTATCGAACCCCTCCAACATCGGGCACGCGACAATGAGAAGCCTCCCGACAATGTCCCTGAACCCGAGGCCGACGAACGTGACGGCCATGGTCCCCCCAATGCTGGTGCTGGTCCTGTTACGTGCATTGTCTCATCTCAAGGGAGGCGTACCACGGGTCAGGTCGCCACCGGAATGTAGGCGTCGTCAGCGATCGGCAAGTGAGACAGGCTACATATTTAGGGACAACGAACCGTTTGGCGAACCGTCGGCGGATTCAGCTGTTAGCTGTAAACTTCAAGCGATTTCTAGGTATCATCCTCTCAAGAGGTTTTATTGCTCAATAAGCATGGTTATCAACAGGCTCTTTCCATTTAATAGCTTAAGGAGATCCCATGGACGAGTCAAAGAGCAAGGACAGGACCTTGAAGGACCTTGTCTTCGAGGAGGTCGCTGAGGAAGATTTCTTTGCTGCTTATACGGGTGGATGTTCCGGAGGGCGCTCCGACTGCTGCACAAGAGTTTGCACTAGGAACGGCGCTGTCGCTTCTGAGGAAGAGTGGGGAAAGTTCCTTGCCGTAGAGGGTGGGGTCATTCAATACTAGTCATTGCACTTGGAACAGCTTGTATCCTGAGCCGCACCCCATTTCTCGGCGTGCGGCTTTCTCATGATTGGTTAACATGAATATTCCCGTGATTCAAATCGAACTAGCCGAGCAAGGTACCGTCGAAGTCGATACCGAATCTCCCTACGTGTACGGAGTCGAGGAGGCGGGGAGAATCTTCCGCTCCTCGCTCTCCCGCATGAACATCGAAGTGGTCGGGCTTCTGTGCCTCGACAGCACGCACAGGGTCGTCAACTACTCGACCGTATCCATGGGGGCTGTCGACCGAGTCACCCCATCGGTCTCCCAGATACTGAAGACTGCCCTTCTTTCGAACGCCTCCTTCATCGTCGTCGCACATAACCACCCAAACGGAACCTGTAAGATTACCGAGCCCGACATCACCCTAACGAAGAAGATCGGCAACGCCGCGAGGGTCATGGACATCGGGCTCGTAGATTCCCTTGTCGTGTGCCCGTCAGGCGAGGTCGCCTCAATCCGCGAGGCAATAGGAGGCTGCGATGAACGTTAGCGACTCAGCGGTCTTCAAGATCAAGGACTCCGTGGACCTTTTCCTCACCGATGACGAGTACGTCACCGCCTACTACATGAACTCCCGCAAGAGACGGGAGTTTCACGTCAGCCTTGATACAGTCAGGCTCCTCGAGAGCATTGATGGCCACAGCTCAGTGGGAGACATCAAAAGCCTCATGCTCGAAGCGAACTCGGTTAGTCCAGAGTCCACCGAGAGGACGCTTGAGTCACTCCAAGCGCTCAAGATCATCACCGAGGTGCCCAGGGAGGACGTCCTATCCCCATCAGACTCCGAGAGGTTTTCCAGGCAGATCAACTACTTAGCGGAGTTCTTCGAAAACGAGGCGGAGGGGCAGCGCGCGCAGAACAGAATCGCATCTACTCGAATAGCAATCTTAGGTTGCGGAGCAGTGGGAGGGAACATCGCACTTGAGCTCGCCATGGCGGGTGTCAGGAGACTCGTGCTCTTTGACTACGACACCGTGTCCGAGTCAGACGTCAGCAGGCACCTCTTCTTCAGAAGCGGCGACGTGGGCATGTCGAAGGTTGACTCCCTCGCGGAACAGGTCCATGAAATTGATCCGAAGGTCCACGTCGAGACCATCCAGGCGGCATTGAGACCCCAGGATGACATAGAAAGTCTGATCGAGAGCTGCGACTTCATCGTGAACACCATGGACGAGCCGTACATCGGATACACCTCGGCAAAGATTTCCCGCGCCTGCGTCAAGCACAACAAGCCCCATTACATCGCCGGCGGGTTCGATGCGCATCTCGCCAGCACGGGCGAGCTAATACTCCCCCACATCACCCCCTGCGCCGAGTGCTATGCACGATACTTTAAGAAGAGCCTCAAGGGTTGGAAGCCATCTCACCATCCCGTGGAGGATCGTTCCCTGGAAATCGGGGGGCTCTCCCCCATGTCCCTGTTCTCCTCCTCGTTTGCGGCGTTGGAGATCCTAAAATTCCTGTCTGGAATAGTGGACATGGAAAAGAGTTACAAGCCACGTGGCGAATGGCTCTTCGACGGCATGACGCTGAGTTATCTGGACGTCAAGCGGGACCCCCAATGCCCCGTTTGCGGAGAGAGGGCGGTGCTATGAGCACGAACCCAAAGCTCAGTCCCAGCGTCTCCGTTGTTCCTCTCGGTAACGGGATCATCGAGTTCTTCATGACGAACACAAGAAGGCAGGTGCGTCTCAAGACTCAGGACGATGCCATTCTGAAGATAGTCAACGGGCTCGACGGGTCCAAGACTGCCGAAGAGATTGCCCATGCGCAGGGGTACACACCGTCGTCGGTGAAGTCGCTCCTCGCCTACCTCTCTCAGCATGGCATTTTGGACAATGCAGAACCGAAGGAGGACTTCGAATCTTACGATGACTTCCGGCGGGTCATCTCCTTCCTCCAGGATTACTCGACCTCCCACGAACACTTGATCCAAATGTGGAAACGGCTCCGAGACAGCAGAGTAGTCGTCGTAGGGCTTGGCGGCGTGGGGTCATGGGTCGCGTGCACCCTCATCCAGACTGGCGTGAGGCATATCGTCCTAATGGATCCGGATACCGTAGATCTGTCGAACCTCCACAGACAGTTCGGCTACAGGAAAATCGACTTGGGACGTCCAAAGGTCGATGCCCTCTCCGAACGACTCCGCCTCTACAGGGGTGATCTTGACGTCACATCCATATGTCGCCCGCTCGATGAACACGCCCTTGAGGATGCGCTCGGAGACGAGCGCATCGACCTCGTGGTGAACTGCGCCGACAAGCCAACGGTCGACCAGACGTCAACCTGGGTTGGGGAGTTCTGCATGCCAAGGGGTATCCCGCACATCGTGGGAGGAGGGTACAACCTACACCTCTCGCTCATCGGCCAAACGGTCATCCCAGGGAAGACGGCTTGCGTGAGATGCTTTGAGAAGCAGCTTGAAGTGGATAACCAAATTGACGGTACCCGCGTCAAAAAACTCCAGGTAGCCAACAGGAAAGTGGGGAGCATCGGTCCACTCTGCGCCCTAAACGCTAGCATGGTGTCGATGGAGGCAATCAAGGTTCTGACGGGATGCACGGAGCCTGCAAATGTTAATCGTCGCGGTGAGTTTGACATTACGACAATGGACGTGAGCTACAGGAGGTTCGACAAGCTCCCTGACTGCGAATGGTGCGGACCGCATGGCAAGTACTATTCGGGCTAGACGATATGTAACGAGTTGGTCTCGAGGGAGTTCGGCTACGAGCCCGGTGAAGTGTGACTGCGAGAACTAAGAAAAATGTGCTTTGTATCAAACGAAGTGACTACATGCCGATTCTTCTCACGCCCTGCTTAGTCCATCGATTATTCATGTCTGGTGTAGACGATAAAATTGAATCATCTTTTCAACGTACTACAGGAGACAACAATGGATGATTTTTCGATTGAGGTCGGCCTCACGTGCCCAGCTTGCGGCTGCACAGAATTCGAATCGGAGAGCCTTGAAAAGACGAAGACTACACCGATGACTGGTCATTCACCTGTGCGCACTGTGGCAGGACCTTCTCTCGCAAGGAACTCATAGAAGCGAATGCTGAGTCTATCGACGCTACCGTTGACGATATGCGGGACGAAATAGTCGAAGCAGCAGCGAGAGAGCTGAAGAAAGCATTCCGGGGGTGGAAGATCTAATGAGTGCTGAGCTTTCACTTGTCGCCACATGGGCGCCTATCGTTATCTCTGTTGTGAGCCTTATCCTTACTGGGTATTTCTCCATCATGAGCTACCGCCTCGATAAAAGCGACAAATTGCAAACTGCAGAACTTCGCCGAATTCAGAAACAACTAAGCGAGTTGCAGCTACAAAAAGCTCAGGAGGATGCAGCTGTGAAAACATCCTCAAAAGTCGAAGCGCGCCATGTGTTGGTCGGACTCAAGAATCATCACATTCGTGTTGCGAACGTCGGAGGCACGGTTGTGACGGACGTGACTACCACGTGCGACGACGGTCCCTATTTCTATAGACGGGACAAGGAACCATTCGAGCGTCTGGAACCTGGGGAAAGCTTCGACCAGGAATCGCGTCGAATTTGTTGGTGTAAGCGCATGAACGGGTGAGGCCTCCCCGGCATGAGAAGGGCCATCGTCCTAGAATCTGAAATCGCGACAAATCGGACTCGTGGAAAGGAAGATGGCCCAATGGAGAGTGTAGCAGAGGAGCCGCTCACGGTGGCGCTGGTATCGACGGAGATGCCCAGGTTCGCTGATGGCACGATCAACATGCAGGAGCTGCTGAGGCAGCTCGCCGAGAGCATCGCGAACGAGATCTGAGCGCCGAGGCCGACCAGCTGTGCGACGAGACGGGGACGAGCCGGAACGGCTACCGCGGCAGGAAGCTCATCGCCTGCGTGGGGACGCTGGACCTCAGAATCCCGAAGACTTCAGAGTCAAAGGAGTGATTGGAATTGAAAACCAGGATTTCCCTGCTGCTCTTTGGCTTGCCGAGCCGGATGGGAACTTTGAGCGTGACGGAGCAGTAGGCGTAGCGAGCTTCGACACAAAAAAGGGCGTAGACCTCGACGTACCAATCGGCTCGATCTCTCCAGATGACATCCCTAGCATCCTCGGCGGAGAACATCGTGATTTTACTCGACTGTTCGGCCTCGGTCAGAACTTTGATCACATTACGCTGGTTGATACCTTCGGCAACGTTAGCACAAGCTATCCGGGCTTTACCCGCGAGAACTGGCGCGCGCAGTGGGCAATAGTCTCACGAGAGCAATTCTTCGAGGAGGATCCACTGATCGATCATGCAACCGTTATTGTGGACGGGCTATTCGAGTGGTGCCGACAGAACCCCGTGAAGGTGTTTGCGAACTACGAAGACAGCAGATGGCACGACATCCAGATTTCATCCTCTTGTGAGGCACTGAGGGATATTCCTCTCTACGAGAGTGAGAATCTGGCCGTCTCCATGAGCCCAGTGGTCACAGTAGGCGGTGGTGAACTTCCCCTGAAGACCCAGTCGCTCACGAGCGACTACCACCTCTCTTTAAAGTTCGCAAACGACCTGCCAACGCTCTACGAAGCAATTCACGAGCACATCATCCCCTTCCGAGACCTCCTCGCGGTCCTCATGGGCTTTCGCGCTGAAATTCACTCGATCTCCCTCTCGGGACCAAGACTCAAAAAGCCAATCAAAGTCTACATTCCACTCGTTGAGGCACACCATGACTCCCTTCCTAAGCACACGTTTCAGCAGATGCCCCTCACGTATCCCAAGGTAAGCGGCAGACTCCAGTCGATGACCGAGAAATGGCTCTCGCTTCCTGACGATGCCCAGCGCGCCGCCAGCATCTTGCTCGGTTTCCTAGCCAACGAACATGGCCCCTACCTAGAGTCCAAGTTCATCGCAGCCGCCAGCGCCCTCGAGGCTATCTCGCGCGTCGGCCACAAGACCGCAGAAGTCGAACCGGAGGAGTTCGAGCGACGTCTTTCAGTCGTGGACAAAAGTGTCACGGAGAAGAAGACCCGCAACTGGGCAATGACTCACCTCGCTCATTCAAACTCCGTCGCTGCGGGCGTTCTCGCAAACCAGATGCTGGGAGAACTCGACCCTTACAGCTCCTTCATTGTCCCTGATCTTAAGCGTTTCAAACGGGACCATCGTAATGCTAGGAACGCCTACGTCCACCAGAGCGACAACGTCAGCAACGGCACGGCACTCCATGACCAGGAACTTCAAGACCACACGGAGGCAGTCCTCTTCCTCGTCTGGGGCAAGCTGCTGAACCTGTTGGGCATCCCCTCGCAGGAACTCATCGACGCTCTAAAGGACTCTTCATTCCGCTGGAACGACCTCCATCGTGCTCAGCAAATGTACGAAATCAAACTGGAAAATAAAGAGCCTGTGTAAGCACCGGGGAGAGTTTAGCCGCATTCAGTCAGGTGATGATCGCCAATCCCAGCCAGCCGATTCTGGCCAATGCGCTGGAAGCCGGTTGCCTAACTTAAGTTGCTGCTAAACTCCTCTGGGCTGTATCCCACTGACCTTCGTCGCCTGCGGCACCGCCTCGACCGAATAGGTGAGTCTGCTGGACGAGTAGCCGTACCGGACAGCGGCCCACCCACCTGGGTAGCGTCGAGAAAGTTGGTGTAAGCCCGAGGGCGAGTGCCGGGCTCGTCCCGACCGAGCGAGCAGGTCGTCGCTAGGATCCGAAGCCTCGTCTGTATCCTATGCCGCCTCCATCCTGTCCGCAAGCTCGAGGCTCGCCTTGATCGCCTGCTCCGCCACGAGCCCGGGCTCCTCGCTGCGCTCCTCGTTCGGCGGCTCGGGCTTGGGCCTGTCCTCGTAGAGCTCGGAGATCTTCTCCTCCGAGAAGTAGCGCGACCCCGACCACTCCTCGTCCCGCTCGCACAACACCGCCCCCACAAGGCGGGTCGGCGACGCCTCCGAGGGGAACACCTGCACCACCCTCGACCCGCGCCTGGTCTCCCTGTTGGTTCTCTTGTGTTTTGTCAAGTCGCGATGAGCAGAATGGTCATCAATTTATGAGCAGCCTGCCAGCACGTGCTGAGCAGGCTTTCTGAGCACCTCCCTCACTGCATAAGCGCATGCCTCACGCGGTATGATTCGCCCCTGAACTGCAGGAGCCTGCCGTGGTGCACGACGCGGTCGATGACTGCCGCCGCCATCTGGTCATCGCCGAACACCGATCCCCACCTGGAGAACTCGA